>JAESFL010000265.1_pt1 | contig 44081 bp, 34 predicted proteins | sample 9269401 | NCBI WGS metagenome assembly JAESFL01 (sample SAMN14506025, study PRJNA617098) | algae metagenome | isolation source: Gloeocapsa sp. UFS-A4-WI-NPMV-4B04 and co-occurring heterotrophs from desert... | place: USA: Utah | collected 2006-10-01 | reverse complement strand
CGCCGTAGAAGGAGCGGAACAGCCCTTCGAGCATGAGGGTGATGCCGAAGGTCAGCAAGAGGCCGTACAGGTGGTCGAGCTTGTAGAGCCAGCGCAGCATGGACTTTTCGATGAGGATGCCGAATGCGCCTACCAGCAGCGGTGCGGCCAGGAGCATGATCCAGTAGTTCACGCCGAAGTAGTTCAGTCCCATCCAGGCCAGGAAGGCGCCCATCATGTAGAGGGCGCCGTGGGCGAAGTTGATGACGTTGAGCAGGCCGAAGATGACGGCCAGTCCGAGCGAGAGCATGGCGTAGAACGAGCCGTTGACCAGCCCGAGCAGCAGCTGGCTCAGCATCGCTTGCAAGGGTATGCCGAATATATCCATGGCGGTATGCGGAAAAAGAGGCAGGAAAAAAGAAGGCCCTAGTGGAACAGGGCCTTCGGCATTCCAAACCCGTGGTGAGGAATGGGCTTGGAATGACAGGCGTTGTTGTTGTCGACTACCGCTGCGCGCTTACTTCCACAACGCGCACTTGGTTTCCGCCTTGGTGGCGTAAGCCTGGTCGCCAGGGATGGTCTGCACGACCTTGTAGTAATCCCACGGATACTTCGAATCGGCCTTCTTCTTCACTTCCATCAGGTACATGTCATGCACCATGCGGCCGTCCGGGCGGATCACGCCGTTCTTGGCAAAGAAGTCGTTGATCTTGGTGTCCTTGAGCTTGGCCATGATCTTGTCGGCGTCATCGGTGCCTGTGGCCTTCACGGCGTTCAGGTACTGCGTGGTGGCGGAATAGTCAGCCGCCTGCAGCATCGATGGCATCTTCTTCATTTTTTCGAAGTAACGCTTGGACCACTTGCGGGTGTCGTCATTCAGGTCCCAGTACCAGCCGTCGGTCAGGTACATGCCCTGCGTCAGGTCGAGGCCGAGCGAATGCACGTCGTTGATGAACATCAGCAGGCCGGCCAGCTTCATCGACTTGGTGATACCGAACTCGTTGGCCGCCTTGATCGAATTGATGGTGTCGCCGCCGGCATTGGCCAGGCCGAGGATCTGTGCCTTCGACGATTGCGCCTGCAGCAGGAAGGACGAGAAGTCCGATGCCGACAGCGGGTGCTTGACGCTGCCGACGACCTTGCCGCCGCTGGACTTGACCACGTCCGCGGTGTCTTTCTCGAGCGATGCGCCGAACGCATAGTCGGCAGTCAGGAAGTACCAGTCCTTGCCGCCCTGCTTGACGATCGCGCCGCCGGTGCCGCGAGCCAGCGCAACAGTGTCGTACGCATAGTGCACGGTGTACGGTGTGCACTCTTCATTCGTCAGGCGGGAGGTCGCCGCGCCGATCGAAATGAAGGGCTTTTTCTTTTCGGCCGCAACCTTCGCCATCGACAGGTTGGTGCCGGAATTGGTGCCGCCGATCAGCATGTCGACACCTTCGCGGTCGAACCATTCACGCGCCTTGCTGGCGGCGACGTCCGCCTTGTTCTGGTGGTCGGCAAACAGCAGCTCGACTTTCTTGCCGTTGATGGCGCCGCCCGCATCGGCAATCGCCATGCGAATCGCTTCGACGCCGCCCTGGCCATCAATATCCGAATAGAGGCCGGAAATATCCGTGATGAAGCCGATCTTGATGACGTCACCGGAAATCTGCGCCGACGCGGACGCGGAAAGGCCGCAGGCAAATACGGTCGATACGGCGAGTGCAGCTGCTTTTAATGTCAACTTCATTGTTATCTCCATTGATATAAGTATTGATGCTTGTATTGCAAAGCCAAGTTACACGCCGAGCAGTTGATTCAGCACCGGCATCTTGGTATTCAGCTCCGATGAAGCGAAAGTCTCGACGATCTGACCATGCTCCATCACATAAAACCGATCGGCCAGCGGCGCGGCAAACCGGAAATTCTGTTCCACCATGACGATGGTGTAGCCCTTCGCCTTCAGGGTCGTGATCATGCGCGCCAGTGCCTGCACGATGACCGGCGCCAGCCCCTCCGAAATCTCGTCCAGCAACAACAAACGCGCCCCGGTGCGCAGGATGCGCGCCACCGCCAGCATCTGCTGTTCTCCGCCCGACAGCCGCGTGCCCTGGCTGGAGCGGCGCTCCTTCAGGTTCGGGAACATGTCGTAGATTTCGTCGAGCGACATGCCTTTCTCGCTCCTGGACACCGATGGCGGCAGCAGCAGGTTTTCCTCCGCCGACAATGACGAAAAGATGCCCCGCTCTTCCGGGCAGTAGCCGACGCCGAGGTGGGCGATGCGGTGGGTCGGCAGGTCGATGACTTCGGTGCCGTTGATCCGTATCGAGCCCTTGCGTGCACCGGTCAGTCCCATGATGGCGCGCATGGTGGTGGTGCGGCCGGCGCCGTTGCGGCCCAGCAGTGTCACCACCTCGCCCTGATTCACCGAAAAATTGACATCGTGCAGGATGTGCGATTCGCCATACCAGGCATGCAGGTTGGCGATTTCAAGCGCTTTGTCTGCCATTCAATGCGCCCCTTCCAAAGCACCGGAGGTCGTACCCATATAAGCTTCCATCACTTCCCTGTTGCTCGAGACCTCGGCGTAGGTGCCTTCGGCCAGGACGGCGCCGCGCTGCAGCACCGAAATCTTGTCACTGATACCCGACACCACGTTCATGTTGTGCTCCACCATGAGGATGGTGCGGCCCTGGGAAACCTTCTTGATCAACGCCGTCACGCGGTGCACGTCTTCGTGGCCCATGCCCTGGGTCGGCTCGTCGAGCAGCATCAGTTCCGGGTCCATGCCCAGCGTGGTAGCGATTTCCAGCGCGCGCTTGCGCCCGTAGGGCAAGTCGACGGTGAGCGTGTCGGCGAAGTTTTCCAGGTCGACCTGGGCCAGCAATGCCATCGCCCGGTCATTCAGCGACGACAGCGTCTTCTCGCTTCTCCAGAAATGGAAACTGGTTCCAAGCGGCCGCTGCAGGCCGATACGCACGTTCTCCAGCACGGTCAGGTGCGGGAACACGGCGGAGATCTGGAACGACCGGATAATGCCCTGGCGGGCGATCTGGGCCGGTTGGGCGGCAGTGATGTCGCGCCCGTTGAACAGGATCTGGCCCGAAGTCGGCACCAGGAATTTGGTCAGCAAATTGAAACAGGTGGTCTTTCCGGCGCCGTTCGGGCCGATCAGTGCATGAATATGCCCACGCTGTACCTGCAGATTGACATCATTGACCGCCGTGAATCCCTTGAATTCCTTGGTCAAGTGCCGGGTCTCCAATATTATTTCGGCCATAGTTTCTCCCCGGGAATTATTCTAACTGCATACTACAATGGCAACGATGGGCTTACGGGTCTATCCGTATTGTGGAAAACCCGTAGTGAGGGCGAATTCAGCGTTATTTCTGCCAGTGTACAGACAAAAACTGACGAAAAGCTGACCTCTTCACCGCTGCATTGACAGCACACCATATCGACCTATCCGGTCCGCTGGCAATCATGCACTTCTATTTCGTGCACTTTATTTGGCCTGCATCAATCGCCGTGCGCGTTACGGGCAACGGTGCACAAACCGGGCGCGTCCTGTCGTGCTAGCCCCGTCCCTGCCGAATCAACCGGGCCGCCTTCTCGGCAATCATGATGGTCGGCGAATTCGTATTGCCCGAGGTGATGGTCGGCATTACCGATGCATCCACCACCCGCAGGCGCGCCACACCTTTGACCCTGAGCTGGCTGTCCACCACCGCCATCGGATCATCATCGCTGCCCATTTTGCAGGTACCGACCGGATGGAAAATCGTGGTGCCGATGTCGCCGGCTGCCAGCGCCAATTCCTCGTCGGTACGGTACTGTACGCCAGGCTTGAACTCTTCGGGTTTATATTTGCGCAAGGCCGGCGCCGCGGCGATTGTGCGCGTTAGTGTCAGCGCATCGGCCGCCACTCTCCGGTCTTCCGGCGTACTGAGGTAATTCGGCATGATCTTCGGTGCGGCGAACGGATCAGCCGATGCGATCCGTACATGGCCGCGCGACGTCGGCCGCAGGTTGCACACACTGGCGGTGATCGCCGGGAAGGGATGCAGGGGATCGCCGAACCGCTCCAGCGACAGCGGCTGGACATGGTATTCCAGGTTGGCGGTTTCCTGTGACGGATCGGACCGGGTGAACGCGCCGAGTTGCGAGGGCGCCATCGACATCGGGCCGCTGCGCGACCATGCGTACTCCATCCCGATCTTCATCTTGCCGAACCAGTTGTTGGCCATCGTGTTGAGCGTTTTCGCGCCCTGTATCTTGAACGCCATGCGCAATTGCAAATGGTCCTGCAGGTTCTCGCCCACGCCGGGCGCGTCGACCACGACCGGGATGCCATGCTGCTGCAGCAGCGACGCAGGTCCGACGCCGGAAAGCTGCAATATCTGCGGCGAACCGACCGCGCCGGCAGTGGAAATGGTTTCGCGCACCGCTTCAGCGAACCATTCCTTGCCGCCGCCGGTAAATTCGACGCCGGTGCAGACAGTGCCTTCCGGTGTCGACACGATCCGCAGCCGCTTGACGTGGCAACCGGTCATGATATCGAGGTCCCCTTTCCTGCCCTCGGTGGATTTCAGGAAGGCCCGGGCAGTATTCCAGCGCATGCCATCCTTCTGGTTCACCTCGAAATACCCGCAGCCTTCGTTGTCGCCGCGATTGAAGTCGTCCGACTTCGGAATCCCTACCTCGGCCGCCGCGTCGCGGAACGCATCCAGGATTTCCCACGACAGGCGCTGCTTCTCCACCCGCCATTCACCGCCGCTGCCATGGAAATCGTCGGCGCCCTTGTGGTAATCCTCCGTCTTCTTGAACAGCGGCAGCACCTGGTCCCAGCGCCAGCTCGGGTCGCCGGTCAGCTTTGCCCACTGGTCATAGTCGCGCGCCTGGCCGCGCATGTAGATCATGCCGTTGATCGATGAACAACCGCCCATCACCTTCCCGCGCGGGTAGATCAGGCTGCGGCCGTTCAGGCCCGGATCGGCTTCGGTGCGGAATCGCCAGTCGGTGCGCGGATTGTCGATGCAATACAGATAACCGACCGGGATGTGAATCCAGATGTAGTCGTCCTTGCGGCCGGCTTCGAGCAAGAGCACCGATACGCCGGCGTCCCTTGCCAGCCTGTTGGCCAGTACGCAGCCGGCCGTACCGGCGCCGATGATGATGTAGTCATATTTTCCGGCCAGTTCCACTTGCTGATCCCCTCTTGCAGTCACGTTTCACCGCAGGCGCCCGCTTTGCCGCCGACGCCGTTGGTTTACCTTTGTAGTTGATATATACGAATAGTAGTAGTTGTTAACACCCCTGCCATCCTGTGGATAACCCGGTAAACCGAAATGAAATCATCCACTTGCGCTCCGCACAAACCCCTGCATAAGCGATGTATCGTTAAAGGATGGATTCGGGATAAGAAAAACGCTGTCCGGTTGTTCAAGGCTTATCCCGTTTACGTCCAGCGTTTATACAGCGGCTTATCCACAGCCTGTCACAGGGTGCCACACGATGTCGCTGACCGGCTATTTCGCAACCGGCATGGTGAATTCGGCACCCTTGACGATCGAATCCGGCCAGCGCTGCATGACCGATTTGTAACGGGTATAGAAGCGGATGGCTTCCTCGCCGTACGCATGGGTGTCGCCGAACAGCGAGCGCTTCCAGCCCCCGAACGAGTGCCAGGCCATCGGCACCGGGATCGGGACATTGATGCCGACCATACCGACCTCGATGCGGCGCGAAAACTCGCGCGCGGTGTGGCCGTCGGAGGTGAACAGGGAGACGCCGTTGCCGTATTCATGGTTGTTGATCAATTCGACGGCGGCGGCAAAGTCCGGCACCCGCACCACGCACAGCACCGGGCCGAAAATCTCTTCCTTGTAAATGATCATGTCGGGCGTGACCTGGTCGAACAGCGAACCGCCGAGGAAGTAGCCCTGCTCATGGCCGGGCACCGCGAAGCCGCGGCCGTCCACCAGCAGATTCGCACCTGCCTTCACGCCCTGCTCGATATATCCCTCGATCTTCGCCTTGTGGGCGGCGCTGACCACAGGGCCCATTTCAGCGTCGGCTTCCATGCCGTTTTTCACCACCAGCGACTTCACCCGCGGAATCAGTGCCTCGACCAGCTTGTCGGCGACGCTGCCAACCGCAACCGCCACCGATATCGCCATGCAGCGTTCACCGGCCGACCCGTAGGCGGCGCCCATCAGGGCATCCACCGCCTGGTCGAGGTCGGCATCGGGCATCACCACCAGGTGATTCTTCGCGCCGCCCAGCGCCTGCACCCGCAGCGGGTAGGCGCCCTTGCGCTTCGCGCCTTCGGTATAGATGTATTCGGCGATCGGCGTCGAGCCGACGAAGGACACGGCTTTCACATCCGGATGATGCAGCAGCGCGTCCACCGCCACCTTGTCGCCCTGCACGACGTTGAACACACCGTCGGGCAAGCCCGCCTGCCTCAGGAGGTCGGCGACCATCAGCGACGGCGACGGATCGCGCTCGGACGGTTTCAGGATGAAGGTATTGCCGGTCGCGATCGCCATCGGCGCCATCCACATCGGCACCATGAAGGGGAAGTTGAACGGCGTGATGCCGGCGGTCACGCCGAGCGGCTGGCGCAACTGCCAGTTATCGATGCCGCCGCCGATATTGTCGGTGAACTGGGTTTTCATCAGCTGAGGGATGCCGCAGGCGAATTCGACCACCTCGATGCCGCGCGTGACTTCGCCGCGTGCATCGGAAAACACTTTGCCGTGTTCGCGGGTGATGGCGGCAGCAAGGTCGTCATGATGCCTGTCGAGCAGATCCTTGAACTTGAACAGGATGCGGGCGCGCTTGAGCGGCGCAGTGTCCGCCCAGGCTGGTGCAGCAGCCTGCGCGGCGGCGATTGCCGCATGCACTTCCTGTTCGCTGGCCAATGCCACTCTGCCGGTCACGGCGCCGGTGGCTGGATTGAAAACATCCTGCTGGCGACCGCTGGTGGAAGCGACGAGGCGGCCGTTGATGTAATGCTGGATGGCGGTGGTAGAAAGGTTGTTCATAAGGATTCCTTTGGCAGTTTGGCGATTTTTCGCAGAATATCGCCCATCCGGAGGGAAATCCAATGAGTTATTATCAATTGGGATATAAGACCGGCTTATGGCGTTCTATACTTAACCCGCCGTAGAGCCTCCTCCCCCTTCCAGGGAGAAGGCTGGGATGGGGCGGCCCGCGCAGGGGGTAGTAAGGTCGAGCATCCGCATGCGAGAGTTCATCCTTCACACCCCCATCCCAACCTTCCCCCTACGAGGGGGAAGGAGCCCTTCGGAGGGTTGGTTTCCGTTCCCCGCTCCGACTTAAAGGAATCCATATGGACTTCATCCAGCTCCGCGCCTTCGTCACCATCGCCCGGGAAGGCAGCCTCACCCGCGCCGCCGAGCGCCTGCACCTGACGCAGCCGGCGGTCAGCCTGCAGATCAAGTCGCTGCAATCCGCGGTCGGCCTGCAACTATTCACCCGCACCCCGAAAGGCATGACCCTGACCGATGATGGCGCGAAACTGCTGCCTTTTGCCGAGCGGGTTATCGAAAGCATGGCCGAATTCCGCCAGGGCGCGGATGCATTGCATTCAACGCTATCCGGCAGGCTGGCCATCGGCACCATCCTCGACCCGGAATTCATCCGGCTCGGCGCCTTCCTGAAAAGACTGGTCGAAAGTTATCCGCAGTTATCCACCGAGCTGCATCACGGCATGTCGGGCTGGGTGCTGCAGCAGGTGAAATCGGGAGAACTTGATGTCGGGTATTACCTCGGCACGCCGGGCAAGGAATACCACCACCAGGCGCTGACTTCGTTCACCTACAACGTGGTGGCGCCGCAGGGCTGGAAGAATCGCGTCGCCGGCAAGGACTGGCCCGCACTGGCCGCCCTGCCCTGGATCTGGTCGCCGCCGGAATCGGTACATAACCGCCTGCTGACCAAAACCTTCGGACAGTACAAGGCCATGCCGAAGAAAGTGGCGCTGGTCGACCAGGAACCATCGATGCTCGACTTGGTGAAGTCCGGCGTCGGGTTGTCGCTGGTCAGGGAGTCGATTGCCCTGCGGGAAGCCCATATCCATGGCCTCGTCATTGCCGACGCGGTCAGCCTGTCGACCGAACTCTCCTTCATTGCGTTGGCAAAACGAAAACAGGAACCGGCAATCAATGCCGTTTTTGCATTATTGAAAGCGTTGTGGCGCAGCTGATTGCCGATCGCAGTATTGTCCTCAAAGCATCTGTGGATAACCCATTGCATAAACGCTGGACGTAAACGGGATAAGCCTGGAGATGTCCACCCGCACTTTTTTTGTCCAAATTCCATCCTTTGCCAATACACCGATTATTCAGCGTTTATGAAAATCTCAAATCACTGATTTTCAATGGGTATACCGAGTTATCCACAGGCGTACGGGGGTGTTAACAACTACTACTATTCGTATATATCAATTCTTAATATAAAACCGTCCCCCTTCATCGGCAGCCAGAACCCCGGCAAACAGCGCTTCCCTGACAACCCGGTCAGGCTTGCAATGTCATCAAGCTGGCGTTGCCGCCGGCAGCGGTGGTATTGATGCAGACGGCGCGTTCGGCCGCCAGGCGCCATAGCGGGAGTGCCTCCGTTGCCGATGTTTCAATCCAGGACACCAGCGCGCCGTCGCGGGTTGCCAGCAATGGCACAAGGGACGCAATGCAAGCCGTTTCCACAAGCGCAAAATGCAGCGCTTCGGGGGATGATGTGGACATGCTGTCGATAACCTGCAACGCTGCACTGACCTTCTCCGGCAAACCGGCCGGAAGCAATTGATATGTTTCCTTTTCAACAACAGCGGTGTTTCCCGTCGCCAGGACCGCCGCCAGCTGGTTCAGCAAGCCGGGCAAGGTTTGCGCCGCGCACAGCACGGGACCGCGTGGTGCGAACGACAGGGTATTGGTCTCGCCGGTCGGACCCGGCAAGGGGATGACGGCGCCGAGCGGCGATGCCTGTGCATACGATGCCGCGAGGGCGGAAATAGCCGGTTGATCATGCTTCTTCAGCCAGGCGCACAGGCTGTCGAATGCCGGAATGGACGCTTTCCCGGCCAGTGGCGAAGGCGCTGCGTCGCGCTGCAGGCGTTTCAGGTACAGCGGACCGCCCGCTTTCGGTCCGGTCCCGGACTTGCCCTCACCACCGAACGGCTGCACGCCAACGACCGCGCCGACGATATTGCGGTTGACGTAGATATTGCCCACATGCGCATGCGAGGTGATGAATCCGATGGTTTCATCGATGCGCGAATGCACGCCAAGTGTCAGTCCATAGCCGGTCGCATTGATCGCTTTCACCAACGACGGCAACTGGTCGCGCCGGTATCGCAGGACATGCAGCACCGGGCCGAAGACCTCGTCCGTCAGTTCGGACAGGGAATCGATTTCGATCACCGTCGGCGAAATGAACGTGCCGTTGTCGGCTGCAGCCGGCAAAGGGAGCTGGAATGTCCTTTTGCCAAGCGCTTTCATGCGATCGATATGCCCCTGCAGGCGAGCGCGCGCTTCCTCGTCGATCACCGGGCCGACATCGACGGACACTCGGTCCGGAATGCCGATGGCCAGTTCCTGCATCGCGCCTTTCAGCATCTGCAGCACCCGGTCAGCGATATCCGCCTGCACGCACAGCACGCGCAATGCCGAACAGCGTTGACCGGCGCTGTCGAAAGCCGACTGGATCGCATCCTGTACGACCTGCTCCGGCAAGGCGCTGGAATCGACGATCATCACATTCTGTCCGCCGGTTTCGGCGATCAGCGGGATTTCCCGCGCTTCCGCAACCGCCCGTTGTGCCAGCGTCCGGTTGATCAATTGCGCCACCTCGGTGGAGCCGGTAAAGATCACGCCGCACACCCGCGAATCCGCAACCAGCCGCGCGCCGACGGTGCCACCCTGCCCCGGCAAAAATTGCAATGCTCCCTTCGGTACACCGGCCGCATGCAGCAGCTCGACTACCCGCTGTGCGATCAACGGTGTCTGCTCGGCCGGCTTGGCCAGCACGACGTTGCCGGCGGCGACCGCTGCACTGATCTCGCCGGTAAAAATCGCCAGCGGGAAATTCCATGGACTAATGCAGACTACCGGGCCGAGCGCGGCCGCTGCCGGCGCTTCGCGCATCTGTGCGGCGTAATAGCGCAGGAAATCCACTGCTTCGCGCACCTCGGCAATCGCATTCGGCAAGGATTTTCCGGCTTCGCGGACAGCCAGCGCCATCAGTTCGGCGTGATGTTCCTCGAACAGGTCGGCCGCTTTTTCCAGCATGCCGGCGCGTACCGGCGGCGGCGTGTCCTGCCAGGTTTGCGCATAGCCGGCAGCGGCCTCTAATGCTGCCTCCACATCCTCGACCCCAGCTTCGGTCACCGAGCCGACGAGATCGCCGTGATTGGCCGGATTATGGATCGCTTGCGTCATGCGCGATGCGGAAGACACGGCTGCCAGCAACGGCGCAGCCTGCCATTGCCGGTCGGCGAGGCCGGTGAATACCTCGTCCAGTCTGCCGAGTACCGATTCATCGGTGAGGTCGATACCGGCGGAATTGACGCGCTCTTCGCCAAACAAGGCGGCCGGCAACCGGATCGCCGGATGCGGTGCGCCGTTCGATTGCGCTGCCGCGGCGAAAGGATCGGCGATCAGCGATTCGATCGATACCTCATCGTCGACGATCTGGTTCACGAACGACGAGTTGGCGCCGTTTTCGAGCAGGCGGCGCACCAGATAGGCAAGCAGGGTTTCATGCGAACCGACCGGCGCGTAAATGCGGCACGGCTTGCCGAGCTTGTCCTTGCCAACGACCTGGTCGTACAGCGTCTCGCCCATGCCGTACAGGCACTGGAATTCATAATCGGTGATGTTCTGCTGTTGCGCCCAGGTATGGATGGATGCCAGCGTATGCGCATTGTGGGTGGCGAACTGCGGGTAGATCACGTCGCTCGCCGCGAGCAATTTCTGCGCGCACACCAGGTAGGACACATCGGTGTACACCTTGCGTGTGTACACCGGAAAATCCGGCATGCCGTCGACCTGCGCGCGCTTGATTTCGGCATCCCAGTAGGCGCCTTTCACCAGCCGCACCATGAACCGGCGGTTGCTGCGCCGTGCGAGGTCGGCAAGGAAATCGATCACGAACGGGCAGCGCTTCTGGTACGCCTGCACGACGAAGCCGATGCCGTTGAAACCAGCCAGATCCGGATCGAAGGCCAGCGCCTCCATCAGATCGAGCGACAATTCGAGTCGATCGGCTTCCTCGGCGTCGATATTCAGGCCGATGTCGTACCGCTTTGCCAGCAGCAGCAATTGCTTCAGGCGCGGCAGCAATTCCTGCATCACCCGCACACGCTGCGCGCGCGAATAGCGCGGATGCAGCGCCGACAGCTTGACTGAAATGCCCGGTCCTTCCTTGATGCCGCGTCCATCTGACGCCCGCCCGATCGCATGGATCGCCTCTTCGTAAGCAGCGTAGTAGCGTCCCGCATCCTCGGCGGTAAGTGCCGCCTCGCCCAGCATGTCATATGAATACCGATAGCCGCGCGCTTCCTGTTCGCGGCTGTTGTCCAGCGCTTCCGCAATCGTCTGGCCGGTCACGAACTGGTTGCCGAGCATGCGCATCGCCAGGTCCACGCCCTTGCGGATCAGCGGTTCGCCACCCCTGGCGATCAGTTTTGTCAGCGCCGCCCCCAGACCCTGCTCGCTGCTGGTGCCGACCAGCTTGCCGGTGATCAGCAAACCCCACGTCGCGGCATTCACGAACATCGACGGCGATTCGCCAAGATGCTTGCGCCAGTCGCCGCGGCTGATCTTGTCGGCGATCAGCCGGTCCGCCGTCTGGTGGTCGGGAATGCGCAGCAGGGCTTCGGCCAGGCACATCAGCGCGACGCCTTCTTCGGATGACAGGGAAAATTCATGCATCAGCGCATCGACACCGGAAGCGCGGGTGCGCTTGGTCCGGACCGCGGTGACGAGTTGCCGTGCGAGTTCAGCGATTGTTTTGTTGGCGCCGGGATCGGCGCGATGCATGGCAAGGAGGGAACGCACCGCCGAGGCTTCTTCGCGCCGGTAGGCGGCGGTGATTGCTGCGCGCAGGGGTGTCTGGGAGCGCGTTACTTCCGCATGAAAATCAGCGAAGGGGATGGATGTCGATGGTAAGGACTGGCGGTTTACGGTGAGCATGGCGGGGCGGGTCTCGGAAAGTGGAAAACATATGGGTGATTTGATTGTAGGGAGGATTTGGGTGTATTAATTCTGGAAATATAGGGTATTGTCCGAATTACATATTTTGAAAAAGAATTTTGAAGAATAAAATTTGGATGAAAAACATCCATTGGAGCACTCGAATCTTGCTGGCCAATGCTGAGACGTATTCCCTACTGCTGTAGGACCCCTTCCCCCTTGTAGGGGGGTGCAGCAGGGGTTTCGCGGGGCACTGCCCCGCGCCTGCGGAACGGATTGCGCGTAAGCGCGATCCTCTCGGTTGGGATGGGGCGGCCCGCGCAGGGGTGTAAAGGTCGAGCCATAGAATGAAGTCGCTCGACCTCATTACCCCCACCCGAGCCCTCCCCCTGCAAGGGGGAGGGAACTTTACGGAGCGTTCAGGAACATTGCGCCGCAACACGCACCTGATTCGCGATTCATTTCATAGGCGCCAAACCTATCAACGAACACGACTTCCCCATGCTCGACAAAATCAGTAAAAACATCCTCTCCGAACTCCAGAACGACGGCCGCATCAGCAACGTCGAACTCGCCTCACGCGTCAACCTTTCGCCAGCCGCCTGCCTCGAGCGGGTACGGCGGCTGCAGGACACCGGCTACATCATGGGTTACACCGCCCAGCTCAATCCGGAGCTGCTCGACGTGGCGCTGCTGGTGTTTATCGAAGTAGTGCTTGACCGTACGACGCCGGATGTCTTCGACGCATTCAAGCGCAGCGTGCAGGCCATTCCCGAGGTACTCGAATGCCACATGGTCGCAGGCGGTTTCGACTATCTCGTCAAGGCGCGGGTGAAGGATATGAATGCCTACCGGGAATTTCTCGGCAAGTCGCTGCTGCAGTTAAAGGGCGTGCGCGAGACGCACACCTATGCGGTGATGGAGGAAGTGAAGTACACGACCCGGCTGCCGATCAGATAGTCGGCTGAAGCCGGACAGTCGATGTCGTTACTTATGCGCCGGCGTTCAGCGCCGTCTCGATATCCTGGCGCCGCAGTTCCGGGGCGAACTGCAGGATGAAGTCATAGATGTAGGAACGCAGATACGCGCCACGCCGCACGGCAAGGCGCGTAACGTTGGGCGCAAACAGGTGCGCAGCCTCGACCGCCCGCAGGCCCGGCGCGAGATTATGGTCGGTTGCCATCGACGCAACGATGCCGACGCCGAGACCGAGCGCGACATACTGCTGGATCACGTCGGAATCCATCGCGGTCAATACGATGTCGGTCGCGATCTGCGCTTCGCGGAATGCATCGTCGATGTGGCCGCGGCCGGTGAAACCGACGTCATAGGTGATCAGCGGGTAGGCGGCGAGATCCTGCAACGATACCTTGCCGATGCGGGTCAGAGGATGCCCTTCCGGCACGGCAATGACGTGGCTCCAGCGATAGCAGGGAAAGGACACCAGTTCCTCGAACTGGCTGAGGCCCTCGGTTGCGATGCCGACATCGGCCTTGCCGGAAATGACCCACTCGGCGATATGTTCCGGTGAACTTTGCTGGAGTGCCACGCGGACATCGGGAAACGACACACGGAAGGACTGCACCACCTGCGGCAGCACATAGCGTGCTTGGGTGTGCGTCGTGGCGATCGCCAGCGTGCCGCTTTTCTCGCCGGCGTATTCCTGGCTTGCCTGGCGCAGGTTTTCCGCTTCGAGCAACAGGCGCTCGATGATGTGCAGGATGCCCTTGCCCGGCTCGGTCAGGCCGGTCAGCCGCTTGCCGTTGCGCTCGAAAATCTCTACGCCGAGTTCTTCCTCGAGTTCGCGGATCTGGCGGCTGACGCCGGGCTGCGACGTGAAAAGAACGTTGGCAACCTCGGTCAGGTTGTAGCCCCGGCGGGCCGCTTCCCTGACGGAACGTAGCTGCTGAAAATTCATGCCGGTCTCCGCTTACACCGCTTCATCGACGAACACGCGCAGCCGCTTCGGCCGAACTACCAGCGTGTCGCCTTCCACCAGGCCGAGATGCATGTAGCGCTCGGTGGAAATCACGGCTTCGATGAGCTGCTTGTTGTCCGCCCTTTCGAGGTCAAGCTGCGCCAGCGGACCAATCGCATGGGCGCGGCGAAGGCGTGCGACGATGCCTTCAGCGTCGCCGGTATAGCGTTCGATCTCGATATCATGCGGACGCACGTAGCCGACGCCGGTGGCGTCGCGTGCCTGCGCATGGTCGGGCGCATCCAGCGCAACGCCGCCCGCATCCAGCACGCCTTCATGCACCCGTCCATGGAACAGGTTGACGTTGCCGAGGAAGCCGTAGACGAAGGGCGATGCGGGATGGTTGTAGACATCGTTCGGCGAGCCGATCTGCTCGACCTTGCCCTTGTTCATCAGCACGATGCGGTCGGCGACTTCGAGCGCCTCTTCCTGATCGTGGGTGACGAAAATACTGGTGACATGCAGCTCGTCATGCAGGCGGCGCAGCCAGCGGCGCAATTCCTTGCGCACCTTCGCGTCGAGCGCGCCGAACGGTTCGTCGAGCAGCAGCACGCGTGGCTCCACCGCGAGCGCGCGGGCCAGCGCGATGCGCTGACGCTGGCCGCCGGAGAGCTGCGGCGGATAGCGGTCGGCCAGCCAGTCAAGTTGCACCAGCTCCAGCAGCGACATCACCTTCTTCCTGATCTCCGTCTCGGACGGACGCACGTTGCGCGGCTTCACGCGCAGGCCGAAGGCGATGTTTTCGAACACGCTCATGTGCTTGAACAGCGCATAGTGCTGGAACACGAAACCGACCTGGCGCTCGCGCACGTGGTGGCCCGACGCATCCTCGCCGTCGAGAAACACCTGGCCGGAATCCGGCTGCTCCAGACCGGCGATGATGCGCAGCAGGGTCGTCTTGCCGCAGCCGGACGGACCAAGCAATGCGGTCAGTTCGCCCGGCGCGAAATTCAGCGATACGTTGTCGAGTGCGACGAAGTTGCCGAAACGTTTCTGGATGTTTTTGACTTCAATGCCCATGATTATTCCTGGTCCGTTTGCTGGTGAGGTCCGTGCGCGCGCCATTCGATGAAGGACTTCAGCGCAAGCGTGACGAGTGCGAGCAGCGCCAGCACCGATGCAGTGGCGAAGGCGGCGACAAAGTTATATTCGTTGTATAGAATTTCCACATGCAGCGGCATCGTGTTGGTCTCGCCGCGGATGTGCCCGGACACGACTGACACCGCACCGAACTCGCCCATCGCGCGGGCATTGCACAGGATCACGCCGTACAGCAGGCCCCATTTGATGTTCGGCAGCGTGACATGCCAGAAGGTACGCCAGCCGGACGCACCCAATACCAGCGCCGCCTCCTCCTCTTCCGTGCCCTGCGACTGCATCAGCGGGATCAGTTCCCGCGCGACGAACGGGAAGGTGACGAACATGGTGGCGAGCACGATGCCCGGCACCGCGAACAGGATCTTGATGTCATGCTCGGCCAGCCACGGGCCGAACCATCCCTGCGCGCCGAACAGCAGCACGTAGATCAGACCGGCGATCACCGGCGATACCGAGAACGGCAGGTCGATCAGGGTGAGCAGGATGTTCTTGCCGCGGAACTCGAACTTGGCGATGCACCATGCGGCGGCGACACCGAACACCAGGTTCAGCGGCACGGCGATCGATGCGGTCAGCAGCGTGAGCTTGATTGCCGACACGGCATCCGGCTCGACGAGCGCGGTGAGGTAAGTGTCCCATCCCTTCTTCAGCGCCTCGGTGAAGACGGCGATCAGCGGGATGAACAGGAACAGGGTAAGGAACGCAAGGGCGATGCCGATCAGCAGCGCGCGCACCCAGAACGGCTCGACGGTCGCCGCGGGTGCGTACGCGGGTTCGCCGCGCGGCTGGGCGGAAATGGGAAGGCTAACGGCGGCTCCGGCCATATCAGACTTTCTCAGGCCGGCCGCGCTTGCGCGTCCAGGCTTGCAACAGGTTGATGGTAAGCAGCAACAGGAAGGACACGATCAGCATCACGACCGCGATGGCGGTGGCGCCGGTGTAATCGTATTGTTCGAGCTTGGTGATGATGAACAGCGGCGTGATCTCCGACACCATCGGCATGTTGCCGGCAATGAAAATCACCGAGCCGTACTCACCGGTTGCGCGTGCGAAGGCGAGCGCGAAGCCGGTCAGGAAGGCCGGCAGGACAGTCGGGAAAATCACCCTAGTGAAAGTCTGCCAGCGATCCGCGCCCAGGCTGGCGGCGGCTTCCTCGAGCTCGCGCTCGGCTTCTTCCAGCACCGGCTGCACCGTGCGCACGACGAACGGCAGGCCGATGAAGGTCAATGCGACAAGAACGCCGAGCGGTGTGAAGGCCACCTTGATGCCCAGCGGTTCCAGGTAACGGCCGATCCAGCCGGCCGGCGAGTACAGCGCCGTCAATGCGATGCCGGCCACGGCGGTCGGCAGGGCAAACGGCAGGTCGACCAGGGCATCGATCAGCTTTTTGCCTGGAAAGCGGTAACGCACCAGTACCCAGGCCACGATGCCGCCGAACAGCACATTGAGCGCCGCGGCTATCAGCGAGGCCCCGAAGGTCAGCCGGTAGGACGCCATTACCCGGTCGGACGTCACTGCGGACCAGAATGCGTCCCAGGACATGGTGAACGTCTTCAGGAAGACGGCTGACAGCGGGATGAGAACGATAAGCGCGAGATACAGCAGTGTGAATCCGAGCGACAGATTGAAGCCGGGCATGACCCGCTTCGGACCGCTTCGCGACGGCCCGCTCTTGAATCCCCATGTTGCTATTGCACCAGCCATGCTTCTCCCCTTGCGCCGCTCCATGTCGTTCCCCCAATTGGCGGCACATGCCGGCGGATTCAGGGTGTTGGTGATCGATGGAAACAGCTTCTTATTACAAAAACAGCTATAGAGGCGCAATAATTGCACTCAGTCGTTATAAACAAAACGACTTTTTTTGCATTTGCATAGGACGATTTCAAATAAGGGAAAAAGCGGGTCAGTCCCGAAAGGCGTTGCCGAGCGGATTAAAACAGCGATTTGGTGTCCATGTGCCGGCAAAGATGTTTAAATAATCCGGCGCGAACCGGGGCACTCCCTTTTGCGCCAGGATCGCCTTTGACAAGGCATACCGTGCCAGTCCGATATAAAAAATCTGATACAGACCATAAGCGGAGACAACAATGAACCTTCAACAGCAAGCAGCCAACCTCGTGGAACATCGTCCATGGCTTTCAGCCTATCCGCCCGGCGTGCCGGCGGACATCGACACGACGCAATACAGATCACTGGTCCAGCTGATCAACGAAAGCTTCGAGAAGTTCGCATCGCGGCCTGCCTATGTATTCATGGGCAAGGAATTCAGCTTCGGCCTGACCGACAGCATGAGCTGGAAACTGTGCGCCTATCTGCAGGGGCTCGGCCTGGCCAGGGGCGACCGCGTGGCGATCATGATGCCCAACGTGCCCCAGTACCCGATCGCCGTCGCCGCGATCCTGCGTGCCGGGATGGTGGTGGTCAACGTCAATCCGCTGTATACACCACGCGAGCTGGAACATCAGCTGAAAGACTCCGGCGCCAAGGCGATCGTCATCATCGAGAATTTTGCGAACACGCTCCAGCAATGCATCGGCAATACGGCGGTCAAGCATGTCATGCTCGCCGCGATGGGCGACATGCTCGGCCCGATCAAGGGCAGCATCGTCAATTACGTCGTGCGCAAGGTGAAGAAACTGGTGCCGGCGTTTTCCCTGCCGGGCGCGGTGCGGTTCAACGATGCCATCTCGCAGGGACAGGAGCGAAAGCCACAAATCGTCGATACCGGTCCCGACGACGTCGCTGTCCTGCAGTACACCGGCGGCACTACGGGCGTGTCGAAGGGCGCGGTGCTGCTGCACCGGAACCTGATGGCCAATGTCCTGCAGTCGGACGCATGGAATGAACCGGCCATGGGCAAGCTGCCGGCCGACGAGCAGCCGACCGGTGTTTGCGCACTGCCGCTTTACCATATCTTCGCGTTCACCTGCTGCATGATGCTCTCCCTGCGAACCGGCGGAAAACTGATCCTCATCCCGAATCCGCGCGACCTGAAGGCCGTCCTCAAGGAACTCTCCACGCAGACCTTCCATGCCTTCCCGGCGGTGAACACCTTGTTCAACGGGCTGGCGAACCACCCGGACTTCCATACGGTGAACTGGAAAAATCTGAAAGTGTCCCTTGGCGGCGGCATGGCCGTGCAGGCGGCGGTCGCCAGGCAATGGCTGGAAAAGACCGGCTGCCCGATCTGCGAGGGCTACGGCTTGTCGGAGACGTCTCCGAGCGCGAGCTGCAATCCAACCACGAGCACGGCATTCTCGGGGACGATCGGCGTACCGATCCCTGGCACCCTGATGAAATGCCTGGACGACGACGGCAATGAAGTGCCGGTCGGCCAGCCGGGCGAGATCGCCATCAAGGGCCCGCAGGTGATGGCGGGTTACTGGCAGCGGCCTGATGAGACAGCCAAGGTGATGACCGCGGACGGCTTTTTCAAAAGCGGGGACATCGGCGTAATGGACGAACACGGCTACTTCAAGATCATCGACCGCAAGAAGGATATGGTGCTGGTCTCCGGTTTCAATGTGTATCCGAACGAAGTGGAAGATGTTGTCGCTGCGCTGGATGGCGTGCTGGAATGCGCGGTGGTAGGCGTACCCGATGAAAAGACGGGCGAAGCCGTCAAGCTGGTGATCGTGAAGAAGGATGCGGCACTGACCGAAGCGAAGGTGCGCGAGTATTGCCGGGCGAATCTGACGAGCTACAAGCAGCCGAAGGTGATCGAGTTCCGTGCCGACCTTCCCAAGACGCCGGTTGGCAAGATCCTGCGCAGGGAGCTTCGCGACGCGGGATAGCTAATGACATCGCCAACGACATCGCCGAATCGGTGAATCGGTGAATCGGTGAATCGGTGAATCGGTGAATCGGTGAATCGGTGAATCGGTGAATCGGTGAATCGGTGAATCGGCGGATGATGCCGCAATGAACCGGCATCATCCGCCATCCCGCCGATCCCGTTACAGTTTCGCGATCGATACCTCCGTCGCCTTTACCAGCGCGACGACTTCGACGCCCGGCTCCAAGCCGAGATCGCGCACCGAGCGGCTGGTGATCACCGAGGTGACGATACCCGCCGGCGTTTCGATATCGACTTCCGATACCACCGGTCCGTCGATGATGGCTTTTACCTTGCCGCGAAACTGGTTGCGTACATTGATTGCCTGAATGCTCATGATGTTCCCTTCTAGTGTGATTGAACGGCGTAAAAAATAATCAGACGGCCCATGCGACCTGGCCGACTGTTCTGTGCAAGGACACATCGCCGAGCGGCGTGTCCGGTCCGGAGGGCGCATGCTTCAGAACCCGCGCCAGGATGCGTTCTTCAAGGTGGGCGAACGCGGCATTGCCGCGTGCCCGCGGACGCGGCAGCGAGATCCGTTCGTCGAGCGTGATCTGTCCATCCTCGATCAGCACGACGCGGTCGGCCAGTGCGATCGCTTCCTGGACATCATGGGTAACCAGTACCGCGGTGAAGCCGCGTTCCTGCCAGAGTGATTCGATGAGCTGCTGCATTTCAATGCGCGTCAGCGCATCAAGCGCGCCGAGCGGTTCGTCCAGCAGCAGCAGCCGCGGCTCATGGACCAGCGCGCGTGCCAGGGCCACCCGCTGCCGCTGGCCGCCGGACAGGACCGCGGGCCATTCCCCTGCCCGATCCTCCAAACCGACATTGCGCAGCGCATCGTTGGCCTTTTCCTTTCCTCGCGTCAGGCCGAGGCGGACATTGTCGAGCACCCGTTTCCATGGCAGCAGGCGGGAATCCTGGAACATGATGCGCGTCTCCGGTCTGCCGGCACCGGCATCATGCGCGCCGAGCGCGATGCTGCCCTCCTCGGCGCGCTCGAGGCCGGCGATCAGCCGCAGCAGGGTGCTTTTGCCGCAGCCGCTACGCCCGACCACGGCGACGAATTCACCGGGCTCGATCTGCAGGTCGATGGCTTTGAGCACGTCGCGCCCCGTGTAGGACTTCCACACATCCCTCACCACCACCCGCACGCCATGGCTGGCAGCCGATACCACGTCCTTCACCTTCCGGCGTTCAATGTCAGTATTTTTCATGTCATTCGCCTTATTGATAACCGGGATGCCAGCGCAGTGCCGTGCGTTCAAGCATGCGGGCCAGCACGTCCGCGAGTTTGCCCAGCAATGCATACAGCAGGATGCCGACCAGCACGACGTCGGTCTGCAGGAATTCGCGCGCATTCATCGTCATGTAGCCGATGCCGGATTGCGCCGAGATGGTTTCCGATACGATCAGCAGTACCCACACCAGCCCGAGGGAGAAGCGCACGCCGACGAGGATCGACGGCAATGCGCCCGGCAGGATGACATCGCGGTACAGCGCCCATCCCGACAGACCGTAGCTCTTCGCCATCTCGACCAGCCCCTTGTCGACCGAGCGGATGCCATGGAAGGTATTCAGATATACCGGGAAAAATACGCCTACCGACACCAGGAACAGCTTCGCCGCTTCATCGATCCCGAACCAGAGGATCACCAGTGGAATCAGGGCCAGTGCAGGAATGTTGCGGATCATCTGGATCGTCGTGTCGAGCAGGGTTTCGGCCTGCTTGAACGTGCCGGTCAGCAGTCCCAGCAACAGCCCGAGTCCGCCGCCGACGGCGAATGCCGATGCCGCACGCCATGCGCTGACGCGGACGTGTTCCCAAAGCTCGCCTGACGCCGCCAGCGACCATGCGCTGCGCAGCACGGCAAGCGGCTCAGGCAGGATGCGGCTGGACAGCCAGCCGGCCTGGGCGGCGATCTGCCATACGATCAGCAGCGTTGCAGGCACCGCCCATGGCGCGAGGCGGGCGAGTGCCTGCCGGTTCCAGGGGATTGGCGGAAGTCCGCGCGATGCGGGAGATGCGCGCGTGGCGACCTGCGCCTGTGCAGGTGTTGCAGTCATGGGCGTCTCCTTAGCTTTGCGAAACCTTGGGAAGGAATCCATTCGCCACCACTTCGCCGAACGGCCCTGTCAGCGACCCTTCGTCGTTGCCGTTGCGCTGCCTGCCGAGAAGCGGAAAAACCAGTTCGGCGAAGCGATAGGATTCTTCGAGATGCGGATAACCGGAGAAGATGAAGGTTTCGATGCCAAGGTCGGCGTACTCGCGGATGCGCGCCGCCACGGTTTCCGGATCGCCCACCAGCGCCGTCCCTGCGCCGCCGCGCACCAGTCCGACGCCCGCCCACAGGTTGGGCGACACTTCCAGCTTGTCGCGCTTGCCACCGTGCAGGGCCGCCATGCGGCGCTGTCCGACCGAGTCCATCTTGGCAAAGGCAGCCTGGGCGCGCGCGATGACTTCATCGTCGAGGTGGCTGATCAGCTCGTCCGCCGCCTTCCATGCAGCCTCGCTGGTTTCGCGAACGATGACATGCAGGCGGATGCCGAAGCGCACGGTGCGGCCGTGCTTCGCGGCGCGGGCGCGGATGTCAGCAATCTTTTCCGCCACGGCCGCCGGCGGCTCGCCCCAGGTCAGGTAGACATCGACCTGTTCCGCGGCCAGTTCATGCGCGGCTTCCGACGACCCGCCGAAGTAGAGCGGTGGATATGGCTTTTGCAGCGGCGGATACAAGGTTTTGGCGCCCTTCACCTTGATGTGTTTGCCGTCGTAGTTGAATCCGGCATCGCCGCCTTCGCCCGACAGCGCGGCACGCCAGACCCGCAGGAATTCGGACGAGATTTCATAGCGCTCTTCATGGCTCGCCCAGAGGCCGTCCGCTTCCAGTTCACCCTGGTCGCCGCCGGTCACGACGTTCACCAGAAGCCGTCCGCCCGACAGCCGGTCGAAGGTTGCCGCGGTGCGTACCGCGAGGCCGGGCGAGCTGAGTCCGGGGCGGATGGCAACCAGGAATTTAAGATTCTTCGTCGCGCCGATCAGGCTCGATGCCACCACCCACGGATCTTCGCAGGAACGTCCGGTGGGAATCAGTACGCCGTCGTACCCATTGGTGTCGGCGGCCACCGCCACCTGGCGCAGGTAATCGTACGTGACCGACCGCGCGCCGCGCGTCGTGCCGAGGTAGCGGCTGTCGCCGTGGGTAGGGAGAAACCAGAACAGGTTGAGGCTCATGTGAATTCCTTTCGTTGCACGATGTACGGCTTATTGGAAGAATCGGGCTGCCGGGCCGGATGCCAGAACGCATCCTTGACCCATATCTGTTTCGGTATCAGGTTCTGCCGGAAGAAGGCTTCGGCGATAAGCTGCCGCGCTTCAGCAGCGCCAGGTTCACCAAGCTTTTCTGAAAGCCGATACGGCGTTCCCTGATCGGCTCTGCTGCATGCGCCGGCAAGCTCGCAGTGCACAGCGACCTGCCTGTGGCGGTTGCCAGCGCGGCATGGATGACCCGGCGCCGATTCCTGACCGAAGTCGTCATGGGTTCGTTCTTACAGCTTGGTGAGCAGCGTCGCGTCCTTGACGGCGATCTTCTTTGGAATCAGTTTCAGGGCGGCGAAGGTGTCGGCAATCTTTTGCTGTTCCACCAGTACCTGCTCGCTGATCGGCTTCACGCCATAGGTGTACCGCGAGGCCGCCAGTTCAACGATGGAGGCATCCAGCCCGATCTGGCCCGATAAAATGCTTGCCGTCTCCTTGATGTTCTTCGCCGCCCACTCGTCGACCTTGACCAGTTCGTCGATCACGTCGCGAATGACGTCCGGATTCTTTTCCGCATAAGGCCGCGACGCCAGGAAGAACTGATGATTGGCCACCAGGCCCTTTCCGTCGGCGAGGATGCGCGCGCCGAGCTGCTTCTCCGCTGCCGCGAGGAAGGGATCCCAGATCACCCAGGCATCGACGCTGCCCCGCTCGAACGCGGCACGCGCGTCGGACGGCGGAAGAAACACGGTCTCGATATCCTTGTAATCAAGGCCGGCTTTTTCCAGCGCCTTCACCAGCAGATAGTGAACGTTCGACCCCTTGTTGAGCGCAACCTTCTTGCCCTTCAGCTCGGCCACGCTTTTCAGCGTCGAGGTTTTCGGCACTACGATCGCTTCACTCAGCGGTGACGGCGGTTCATTGGCGACATAGACCAGGTTCGCGCCGGCGGCCTGGGCAAAGATCGGCGGCGCCTCGCCCACCGTGCCGAAATCCACGCTGCCCACGTTCAGGCCTTCGAGCAGCACCGGGCCGGACGGAAATTCATTCCATTTCACCTCGATGCCCTGCGGCGCGAGACGTTTCTCGAGCGTGCCGCGCGCTTTCAGAATGGTCAGCGTGCCGTATTTCTGGAAACCGATCCGCAGCGTGCGCTTGCCTTGCGCAAGGCCGAAGGAGGGGAATGTGGCGGCGACTGCGCCGAGTGCGGTGGCGGAAAGCAATCCGAGGGCGCGCCGTCTGGCATTACGTTTGTCATTGGAGTACATTTTTTGTCCTTGTTCTGAAATATTGAAAAAAGCGTCCCCCCTCCGCCATGCAAAGCGGCTTCGACAGCCGCTTGCCAGCGGCCTTCCTGATGACGGTGAGGGGTGTTGCGTGCGGTGAGGCGTTACCTTCGTCTGACGGCCGTCAGACGCTACATCGCACCTGGGAGAACGGTACCGGGACGAACTCGGTGGAACGAGCGGCGCGCAGCGCGTTGAGATTGCTGGCAAGGTGCTCCACGCCGTCGTGGATACGCTGCAGAATCGCGGGATCGATCGTCAGGCCTTTGTCGCCGGACCAGCCGACCTGCGCATCGGTTGCGTAGATGCTCGGCAGCACGTGCTTGGCTCCCAATCCGGCAAGGACCGGGCGCAGCGCATAGTCGAGCGCCAGCATGTGCGACTGGCTGCCGCCGGTGGCGATCGGCAGCACCAGCTTGCCGGCGAAACCATCCTGCGGCAGCACGTCGAGAAAGGTTTTCAGGACGCCGCTGTATGCCGCCTTGTAGACCGGCGTGCCGATGATGACCGCATCGGCCTGTTCGACCTGCACCTTGGCCCTCTTGATATCGGCATTGTTGAAATCGGCATGCAGCAGCGCTTGCGCCGGCAGGTCGAGCACATGCAGCTTGGTCGAGCGGTGTCCCAGCGTGGCGAGCCGGTCGCCGGCGTAATGCAGCAGCCGCGTGGATCGCGATGGAATCGACGGACTGCCGGCGAGCAGGAGGACTGTCATGGTTTATCCAATCTATTCGCTGTGGGCGCTTATTTCTTGCCCGGCTGATAGATCTGGTCAAACGATCCGCCGTCGGAGAAGTGCGCTTTCTGCGCGGGAGCCCAGCCGCCGAATACTTCCGCGATGGTGAACAGCTTCACCTTCGGGAATTGCGCCTCGTATTTCTTTGCAACCTTCTCGGATACCGGCCGGTAGTAGTTCTGGGCGGCGATCTCCTGGCCTTCGTCGCTGTACAGGTACTTCACATACGCTTCCGCCACCTTGCGGGTGCCTTTCTTGTCGGCCACCTTGTCGACCACCGCAACCGGCGGCTCGGCGAGAATGCTGACCGCGGGCGCAACGACTTCGAACTTGTCCGGACCGAGTTCCTTGATGGCGAGAATCGCTTCGTTTTCCCAGGCGATCAGCACGTCGCCGATGCCGCGCTCGACGAAGGTGGTTGTAGAACCGCGCGCGCCGGAATCGAGCACCGGGACATTCTTGAAAATCTTCGTGACGAAATCCCGCGCGGTCGCGTCATTGCCGCCCGGCTGTTTCAACGCATAACCCCATGCGGCCAGGTAATTCCAGCGTGCACCGCCGGAGGTTTTCGGATTTGGCGTGATCACCGAAACGCCCGGCTTGGTGAGATCGTTCCAGTCCTTGATGCCTTTCGGATTGCCCTTGCGGACCAGGAATACGATGGTGGAGGTGTACGGCGAGCTGTTGTTCGGCAGGCGCTTTTGCCAGTCGGTGCCGATCAGGCCGCGCGCCGCGATCTCGTCGATATCATAGGCAAGGGCGAGTGTGACGACATCGGCGCTCAGGCCGTCGATCACCGAGCGTGCCTGTTTGCCCGAGCCGCCGTGCGACTGCTTGACCGTGACATCATCGCCGCCCTGGGCCTTCCATTGCTTGGCGAATGCCTTGTTGAAGTCCTGGTAAAGCTCGCGGGTCGGATCATAGGAGACGTTGAGGAGGCTGACGTCCGCCGCCCATGCGGACGGCGCGGCGAGCGCGAGTACAAATACCGATTGAACAAGTTTCTTGAACAGCATATCTTCTCCCTGGAGGTAGTGGAATGGCGATGATGTCGCAAGGTTAAAGAGACGCTTGCCAAAAGCGAACGAATTGTTTTGCGGTTCCTTATTTGCTTTATGCATATCGCAGCGTCGATTCGTTGCGAATTTGCATGAATCCCGGTTGGAGGCAGCATGGGTCAGCGCGGCGAGATGTGGGTGGCGGTCCAGGCGGTGCTGCTGGTGGTGTTCATTGCCCTGCCCTCGGGAGATGCGCCGTGGCCGTACGAGATGGCGTTTCGTGTTGCCGGCTGGATGATTGCCGGGCTGGGGATGCTGCTGCTGGGACGGAGTGCCCTGAACCTGGGCCGTTCTCTCACCCCGCTGCCGCGCCCGAAGCCGGACGGCGAACTGGTCACCAGTGGCGCCTACCGCTTTGTGCGACATCCGATCTACCTCGGCGTCTTGCTTGCCTGCCTGGGCATTGCGCTCGCCACGACCAGCCCGCTTCGATTGGGCCTGACGCTCGTGCTGTTCATTTTCTTCGACATGAAGGCCCGCAAGGAGGAACGCTGGCTGTCGGAACGCTATCCGGACTATGCGGGATATCAGGCGCGGGTAAAGAAACTGATTCCGTGGATCTACTGAACGCGGATTATTTCTTCCCTTTCGGGGAGCCCTTCATCGGTCCCTTCGCTGGTTCCTTTGCCCCCACCTTGGTCGGACCCTGCACCGGCCGCTTCGGCGCCACATGCGGACGTGACTTGTTGCGCTGTTCGTAGATCGTCCTGGCATCCTGCTCCGCACGTTCCTGAGTGCGCATTTCCGGCAGGTCGTCGTGCAGCGTGAAGAAGTCGGCGGCCTGCGCACGCATCACGTGCTTGATGGCATCTTCATCGCTTACATCGAAAAGTTCCGTCATCAGGGTAGTGACTTCATCCAGGTATTGCTCGTAGGTCATGGGCATGGCGGGCACGGATATCGCAGGTCGGGAAGGGCGGCCAGTATAGCGTGCCACGGCAACACGCCGGCCAGTTGCAGCCGTTCAATCGATACCCGGCGTGTTCAGCGGCGCGCCGCGGGCCTGCCGCTTCATCATCACCCGGACGACGGCAGCGATGATAAGGAGGAGAATCGCCAGCAGTACGGGAGCCGTCAACGCGGCGGTGGCAGTCGACCAGTCCGCTTCCTTCAGCGCATCGGCCCGCTCGGTCAGCCAATGCCAGGCGGTGTGGCCGATCAGCAGGCACAGCACCGCAGTAATGATTTTTTCCGAAGCAACCCGGGTGCGGTACAGGAGTATCAGGGCAGGCATGGCAATTACGAGCACCAGGAGCTGGCCGAGTTCGATGCCGATGTTGAAGGCCAGCAGCGACAGCAGAAGATGCGAACCGGCGAACTGAAGCTGTGACTGCAGCAGGAAGGAAAAGCCGAAGCCGTGCACAAGGCCGAAGAGGCCGGTGACCAGCCATCGGCGCCGCATGTCCGGTTTGATGAGGTTTTCGACGGCCATGTACAGGATCGATGCCGCGATCAGGAATTCGACCAGCGGCACGAACCAGTCGCCCGCGGGCACGAAGCGGTAAGCGGCAAACAGCAGCGTGATCGTATGGCCGACCGTGAACGCTGTGATCACCCCGACGAGATTCCAGTCCAGCCGGCGGAATGGAAGAACGAGGCACAGCAGGAAGAGCAGGTGATCGGAACCGTCGAGGATATGCGCAAATCCCGATTTCACGAATGTCCACGCGGCCTGCTGCCAGCGCGGATCGAGCGCGATCGGGTCCGATCCCGTCGAAACATCATAGGCGCGCACCACGCCTTCCGGGGAGATGTAGCGCAGGTCGACCTTCAGCCGGTCGCCGAGGCCGGGTGCGATTTGGAAATCGAACAGGAAGCTCGATTGCGCGGATCGGATCGGGTATTCGAGATAGGCATCGAAATACCCCTGGTTCCAGAAGACATAGCTGTTATCAGGCAGTTTGGGACCACGCAGCAGTGTGCGGGCGCTGTCGAAACTGTCGAACGAACGATCCGACGGCAGCGAGATGCGCGCTGTTCCCTGCGCCATCGCCAGGCGCCTGCCATCCTCGAACAGATCGATGCCCTTGTCGGTCGCCTCGATCGCACGCGCGATGCCGGGTTCGATCTGGGCCAGCGCGAGATAACCCGGCCCCTGCTTGGGCAGATCGACATTCAGGAGCAGCGCGAGCGGAATGCGGACGAGAACGTGCAGGCGGTCGCCTTCCGGCTTCACGAAGGCATGGACGCGCATCTCGCCGGGCAGGTCGTGCGCAAGCGAAGGCGTCGCGAATGCGGCGAGCAAATAGAGCAGCATGGCGATGCATGCACGCAGGATCGCCCTATTCGCCCCTAATATGGTTTGCTGTGGCGACTTCGATAGTCCAACACATTTTAGAGCAAGACTACGTTCACACATAGAGGCTGTGGTTGTTGAATTCCGCTTGGACGCTGCCGGGAAAGTGGCGTGCCGAGCGGATAAAGAAGCGAAATTTGTCTGAGCCACAGGCGAGTTTATTTCGCTTCCCGCTCGGTGCGCCACTTTCCCGGGAACCCGAAGGGCAGCGTCCCCGCGGTCGCCTTTTTTGCCTCCTTTTTTGGCGAAGCAAAAAAAGAGGTGGCCCGCCGGGGCCAGTCCCGGCTTGTCTCTTCGAAGACGCAAAAGAGTTGAATCACCGGAGACACGCCGTCGCTCTGGATTCCCCCTTGCAGGGCGCGTACTGGCTTGCAAGCCAGTACAGTTTTGCAGGCGGACAGCGTGCTGTCCGAATTCCCTGCCAAACCTTTCGCGGGAATGACAAGGATAAAGAGCAGACATCAAGGGGAAGACACCCTGCCTCCCCCTCCTGTCCATCATCACCGCAATCACTACGGCCGACGATGACCAGTCACCGGCACAAACTTCTGCGTCCGTTTGCCGGTATCGACTTCAGCCGTATAGATGTTGCCGCGCGAATCGACCGCCAGGTTATGCACCCAATGGAACTGGCCTGCATAGCGTCCATGGCGTCCAAAGGTGCTGACGATCGTGCCGGCCAGCCGGTCCAGTATCCAGACCTTGTTGTTTTCGCCATCAGGGTTATAGAGCTTGCTCTGCTGCCGGTCCGGCGACACGTCCACATCCCAGGTGGAACCGTTGCCAAGCGTATCCCGGGCAACGAAGATCTCCTTCACGAAGGTGCCGTTCTTCTGGAAAACCTGGATGCGGTTGTTCACCCGGTCGCACACATAGACCAGGTTGTCATTGGTGATCCTGACACAGTGCACCGGATTGCGGAACTGGCGTGCCGGTGCCTGTCCGGCAACATATGGGCCAGGATTGGCATCGTCGGGTGTGCTGCCGTAGGCACCCCAGTGACGAATGTATTTGCCGGTATTGCCATCGACCACCAGCACGCGCTTGTTCTGGTAACCGTCGGCGATGTAGGCCTCGTTGTTGGTCGGGTCCACCTCGACATCGGCTGGCTGGCCGAGCAGCGGCGTGCCGCCCAATCCGCCGGTGGTGGCATTGCTGCCGCCAGTCACGCCGGCCTTGCCGACCTGGAGCAGGAAAGTGCCGTCGCTGCTGAATTTAAGCACCTGGTGATTCACCGCGCCATTGCCGGCGATCCAGACATTGTCATTGTGGTCGACGAAAATGCCGTGCTCGTTGGTCGGCCACTCGCAGCCTTTCGCCGGCGTGCAGCGGTCGGTCAGGAAGCCCGGATCCGCAGTGCCGCCCCAGGCCAGAAGCAAATTCCCTTCACGATCGAACTTCATCACCGATGGTGCGGGGAAGCAGCACTCCGAGCGTGGCGGCGTCTGGGCGGCACCGGCTTCATCGACGGTCAGCGAGCCGGGACGCTGGATGATCCAGATATGGTCGTTGCGATCGACGGCAACACCCGCCACCTGGCCGAATTCCCATCTGTTGGGCAGCGGCTTCGGCCATTTGTGATCCACCTTGAATTCCGTTGCGCCCTGCGCAGCGGGACCTTGATTCCCCGCATCGTCGTTTGCCCAGGCCGGTTGCAAACCGACCGCCATCGCAAGAATTGCCGCTAGCCATGCAAGAATCGTTTTCATGATGTCTCCTTAAGTGGTGACGTTGTTGATGCCCCAAGAAATGAAAGCGGATCTGCCTGGCGAGAGGTCGCCGATGACATCGCGGGCAGGCATTGCGGATTGCCTGAGTGTGCCCGGAGTGCCAAGGGATATAGGGAAGGAGAGAGGTGAGAAAGCCTGGACCGTCCTGCCAAGACGTGTATCCATGCATGGTCGACAGTAGAAGCATTCACAGCATGCGTCATTCCTGTCTCCTTGCTTTTGATTGTGCTGCATGCCTTGCGAGGTGCGCGACATGACCTTATCAAACTAGACCATCATTCGCGACCAAGTCTGATAATTATCAATAAGAGTAAGGACGCGTTGCGAAACCAATTTCTGCATGGCGATATCGCGATCGATCCTGTTCAAGCGGAAAAAAGCAGCGCTGGATAATTGCAACAATTGTCCCTGTCTATTTGACAGGTTTCCATGTTTGCCCCAAATCCAGCTTTACGGATGACATTGAAAGTGCCAATAATCAATACACGGCCATCAGGCCGGAATCATTCGCATCGGGAGCAATCATGGCTGATCACATCATGTTGACGTCGCATTCCCAGGGCCGCAAGAAAAACGCCGCTACCGACATCCGATGGGGTGCACCCAGTCCCGAAGAACGCGGGCCGATCATCGCCAGTCTCACCAATCCCCAGCAACGCAATGTCATCGGCACGCACTCCGGCGCCTATGCGGTGTATCGCGCGCTGGCGGTCGCCGCAGGTTCGCTCGACCGCGAACACCGACCGGACTTTACCAACACCGCACCGGCAGAAGACATCGGTCCGCATCCGCAATGGGCCGATCCCGACAAGATCGTGTCGCTTGATCCGTACGGCCACATGGTCGGCAACGCGTTCGCAGGACAGATCGCGGCCGGCATGGACATCCGGCCGACGATCGCGATCACCAAGGCCCACATCAACATGCCGGAACTCAAGGATGCGATCGTCGCCGGCCGCCTCAAGCCCGATGACCGCATCCTGTTTTCAAACGGCGATGTGCGCGTCACCAAGGCGGCGATCGACCCGGTGTGGCACCTGCCCGGTCTGGCAAAGCGCTTCGGCATCAAGGAAAGCGCATTGCGCCGCAGCCTGTTCGAGCAGACCGGCGGCATGTTTCCGGAACTGGTCACGCGCTCCGACCTCAAAGTATTCCTGCCGCCCATCGGCGGCATGACGCTGTACTGCTTCGGCGACATGCGCGAGCTCGGCAAGGACACCACGCGGGTCGCCTGCCGCGTGCACGACGAATGCAATGGTTCCGACGTGTTCGGCTCCGACATCTGCACCTGCCGCCCCTACCTGGCGCACGGCATCGAGGTGTGCATCGAGATGGCGCAGCAGGGCGGCGTCGGCCTGGTGATCTACAACCGGAAGGAAGGACGCGCATTGGGCGAAGTCACCAAATTCCTCGTGTACAACGCCCGCAAGCGGCAGGTGGGCGGCGACCGCGCGGCAACCTATTTCGAGCGCACCGAATGCGTGGCCGGCGTGCAGGACATGCGCTTCCAGGAACTGATGCCAGATGTGTTTCACTGGCTCGGCATCAAGCGCATCGACCGCTGGGCATCGATGAGCAATCTAAAGCACGGCGCGCTGACCGCCCAGGGCATCGAGGTGGTGGAGCGCGTCCCGATCCCGGATGCACTCATTCCCGCCGATGCGCGGGTGGAGATGGATGCCAAGGTCGCGGCCGGTTATTTCTCCACCGAGGGTGCGGTGCCGAGCGAGGAATTGCTGATCGCCAAAGGCAGGAGCCTGACCGAATGACGAACGCACGCCATGCCGGTGCACATGCCGATACCGGATGGCATACGCCGGTGCCGCAGGACCATCCGGCGGCGGCGCTGCTCAACGCACAGGCGATACGCCGGCAATGCGCGCAGGTGATGGCACGGACCGAGCAGGGAAACGGCACCCACTTCACCTGGCATCCGGAACGGCTGGCACAGGTCGCCGGCTATGTGGCCGACACGATCAGGAAGCGCTACCCGGACCTGGCCGTGCCGTATCACAGCCGCTGGCGGCATTTCGAAACCGGCGGCGTGGATCGCTGGCAGCAACTCGCTGCGCAGACAGGCCTGAGCGGCAGCGAACGCGCGCGCACCCGCATCGACCTCGTCATCCCCAGCGTGCTGCTGGATGCCGGCGCCGGTCCGGACTGGCAGTATCTCGACCATGCCAACGCCATGCGGCTGGCGCGTTCCGAAGGACTTGGCGTGGCCAGCCTTGCCTTGTTCGCCAGCGGCGCGCTGTCGGCGGATCCCAATCAGCCCCTGCGCACCGATGCATCGGCGCTGGCGGCGCTCACCGAGCAGACCGTCGCGGCCGCGTTCCAGGTGAGCGACAGCAATCCGCTGGTGGGACTGGCCGGGCGCGTGCAGATGCTTCGCCGTCTTGGCGACGTTGTCGCGGCCACGCCGGCGGTATTCGGCTCCGCGCGGCGCCTGGGAAACCTGTTCGACTATCTGGCCGATCATGCGCATGGCAAGACCATCGACGCGGCATTCATTCTCGAAACCCTGTTGATCGCACTCGGCCCGGTCTGGCCTGGCCGCATCGTGCTTGATGGCGTATCGCTTGGCGATTGCTGGCGGCATCCGGACGTGGACGGTGGACTGCTGCCGTTTCACAAGCTGACGCAATGGCTTACCTACTCGATGCTGGAGCCGCTGGAAGAAGCGGGCTATGACGTCGTCGGACTCGACCAGCTCACCGGTTTGCCGGAATACCGCAATGGCGGCCTGCTGCTCGACCTGGGCCTGCTGCAGCCGCGCGATCCGTCCTTCTTCACCGACCGCCTGGCGGTCGACCGCCCCGAGGTGGTGGAATGGCGCGCGCTCACCGTCATCGGACTCGATTGCGTCGCCGATCTCGTGCGCACCCAACTTGGCGTCAGCGCCGACGCATTTCCGCTGGCGCGCGTGCTGGAAGGCGGCACCTGGGCCGCGGGACGCCGGATCGCGGCGGAACGACGGCCGGGCGGTACGCCGCCGGTCAACATCCTCAGTGACGGCACCGTGTTTTGAATTTTTCGGGAGAGGCCATGACAACGAATGTGAATCTGATCAACCATCCGCTGATCCAGCACAAGCTGACGTTGATGCGCAGCGAGGACACGGCGACCGACAATTTCCGCCGCCTGCTGCGCGAGATCAGCCAGATGCTGGCGTATGAAGTGACGCGCGACCTCCCGACTGAACTCATCACCATCAAGACGCCGCTGGCCACCATTCAGTCGCCCGCCATCAGCGGCAAGAAGCTGTGCATGGTCTCCATCATGCGCGCCGGGAACGGCATGCTGGACGGCATGCTCGACGTGTTGCCGTCAGCGCGCGTCGGCTACATCGGCCTGTATCGCGACCCGGAAACGCTGGAGCCGGTCGAATATTATTTCAAGGTGCCGGACGACATCGGCGAACGGCTGGTGATCGTGGTCGACCCGATGCTCGCCACCGGCAACTCAGCCATCGCGGCGCTGAACAGGCTGAAGGAAAACGGTGCGGTGTCGATGAAGTATGTGTGCCTGCTGGCGGCGCCGGAAGGACTGGCGGCGTTACAGGATGCGCACCCGGATGTGCCAGTGACGACGGCGGCGGTGGATGAATATTTGAATGACCATGGGTATATCGTGCCGGGGCTGGGGGATGCGGGGGATCGGATGTTTGGGACGAAGTGAGGGAAGCACGATAGCGTACATTCGGAATGCGCCACCTTATTTGATAGTCACCTTGTAGAGCTCCTTCCCCCTGTCAGGGGGGTATAGCAGGGGTTTCGTGGGGCACTGCCCCACGCCTGCGGAACGGATTGTGCGTATGCGCAATCCTCTTGGTTGGGATGGGGCGGCCCGCGCAGGGGTGTGAAGGTTGGTTGTCAGTATGCAGTCGCTCAACCTCACTACCCCCACCCTAACCCTCCCCCTGCGAGGGGGAGGGAACCGTCTGGTGATGAGAATACGTACTCCTCCGAGTTATCACCTTTGTCAAATCAAACCCTATCCAACATACAAGTACCTCGAAACACGTTAAACCAATCACTCTCACCCCATGCTAGACCTCCTCCTCCGCAACTGCACCCTCCCCGACGGCCGGACCGCCATCGACATCGGCATCCAGAACGGCCGCATCGCCGTGGTGCAACCGGCGCTGCAGGCCGCCGCAGCCGACACCATTGACGCCGCCGGCATGCTGGTCACGCCGCCCTTCGTTGACGCCCACTTCCACATGGACTCGACCCTGTCCTACGGACTCCCCCGCGTCAACAAGTCGGGCACGCTGCTGGAAGGCATCACCCTGTGGGGCGAGCTGAAGCCCTTGCTGCTGCAGGAGGCCATCGTCGAGCGGGCAATGGCCTATTGCGACTGGGCGGTCGCCAAGGGACTGCTGGCGATCCGCTCGCATGTCGATGTATGCGACCCGCGCCTGCTTGCGGTGGATGCGCTTCTGCACGTACGCGAAAAGGTCAAGCCGTATCTCGACTTGCAACTGGTGGCCTTTCCGCAGGACGGTGTGTTGCGTTCGCCCGGTGCGCTGGACAATCTCCACCGCGCGCTCGACAAAGGCGTCGATGTCGTCGGCGGTATCCCGCATTTCGAACGCACGATGGTTGACGGCGCCGAATCGGTGCGCATCCTGTGCGAACTGGCCGCCGAGCGCGGACTACGGGTGGACATGCATTGCGACGAATCCGACGATCCGCTGTCGCGGCATATCGAGACCCTTGCGTACCACACGCAGCGCCTCGGCATGGCGGGCCGCGTGGCCGGTTCGCACCTGACGTCGATGCATTCGATGGACAACTATTACGTTTCCAAGCTATTGCCCCTCATCCGCGACGCCGGTGTGGCCGCGATCGCCAACCCGCTCATCAACATCACCCTGCAAGGCAGGCACGACACCTATCCAAAACGGCGCGGCATGACACGCGTTCCCGAATTGCTGGAAGCCGGCGTGTCGGTCGCGTTCGGCCACGACTGCGTGCTCGATCCCTGGTATCCGATGGGCAGCGCCGACATGCTGGAAGTCGCGCACATGGGGATGCACGTGGCGCAGATGACAGGGCAGGACGGCATCCGCGCCTGCTTCGCTGCCGTGACCGCGACACCGGCCCGTATCCTCGGGCTTGAAGGCTACGGTATCGATGTGGGTTGCAAGGCCGACCTCGTGGTGCTGCAGGCACGCGATCCGGTCGAAGCGATCCGCCTGCGCGCCACGCGCCTGCTCGTACTGCGTGGCGGCAAAATCATTGCGCGCACGGCGCCGGCAACCGCATCACTTGCGATTGCGGGCCGTCCTTCGGAAGTGAACTGGATGATGCAACGAACGAAATGATCGGGTTGCATTCTCTCCATGGACCGATCGTTACCCTTGGCCCGGCGCCTTGCGCAGATCCCGATAGAACTTGAGCCTGTCGTATTCCCTGTAGCCGAGGCGCTCGTACACCGGCGCACCGAAGGGACTGGCTTGCAGCGTGACCACGGATGCGCCGTCGGAAAATGCGCGGTTCGTCACAAACGCGGTGCAGAGCGTCGCCAGGCCCATGCGCTGCGCCGCGTTCGCCGTTCCCACCCAGTAGACGCCTGCGGCATCCTGGCTCTTGATGGCGAGCGCAGTGGCGAGTGGCTGCTCATCCCGGTAGGCGACGCAACCAATGACGCCGGGTGAAAGAAGCTGCGCGGCATTGAAGAAATACTTCGCTGTTTCTGCTGCGGGCAGTCCCAGCGCCTCATACGCTTCCGCATTGATCGCCGCCGCGTCCTGCACATGACGCAGCTCGCTGAACGGCACGATGCGAATTCCGCCTGGGACGGCAGGCATGGCGACCGGGCCGGTCACCACCATGCACGGAGAGTCGGAGCGCTGCGTGAACCCGTCCGTTTTCAGTAACGCCTCCAGATCGCTGTCGCGGCTGCCGCGTGAAAACACGGTGAAACTGCGTCCGCGCCTGCCGAAGAAATCCCTTGCGCGCTCGATCACCTCGGCGGCCGGAACCCGCGGATCAGAACGGGCGACGCAGTTCTTGTACGCGCCGGGAAACTCGGTCTGGCCGGCCATCAGGATGATGCCGCCGCCGTCGGCGAGTTCGCAGGGTTGCTGCCAGCGCGCGTGCTCCCGGATGCTCTGCAGCACATTGCCGTCGGCAAGATCTGTGGGGTCTGCTGTCATTTCCGCTCTCCTCGATGTGGGTTCGCGCGCGAGCGCAATGTTTATTCAGCATCGATTCTAAGTCATTGATACCAGGTATCGCTGATCACCTGTGATCGCCGGCCTATGTCCTGTCGCGGCATCCAGAACCGCTATGTACATGTTGAACATCTGTTCATATAAGGCGGTAAGATGACGACCGCAATCACAAACAATCATAGGAGACTGCATGTATCAATACCGTATTCGCCCGCTGCAGGCAATGTGCCTGATCGCCGCGGCGGCATCATTCACCACCGCCTGCACGACGGCCCCGACTGCGGCACCCGTGTCGTCCGCGACGGCACCGGCCACGACTGCCGCGACGGCTTCGGCACCCTCCGCCCGCAACGATTACGCCAGGGATGACAACTGGCTTTGCCGTCCCGGCCGCACCGACGCCTGTGCAGTCGATCTCACCGCGGCATTGCTGAAGGCGGGAACGGAATCCGGCAGCGAGGCATGGAAGTCCAATCCCGATGCACCGGTCGACTGCTTCTATGTCTATCCCACCATCTCGAACGACCCGACGCCCAACAGCGACATGGTCGCCGGCCCGGAAGAAAAACGCACCGTGCAGCAGCAGTTTGCGCGCTTCGGTTCGGAGTGCCGCCTGTATGCGCCGATGTACCGCCAGGTCACGCTGGCCGGCCTGCGCAACGCCATGGGCGGGCAGCCGAGTGGCATTGATCCGAAGATGGCCTACGGCGATGTGGTCGATGCATGGAATCACTACCTGAAGAACGACAACAAGGGACGCGGCGTCGTGCTGGTGGGGCATTCACAGGGCGCGCGCATGCTCGGCGACCTGGTCAAGAATGAAATCGAAGGCAAGCCGGCCCAGAAGCAGATGATTTCGGCGCTGCTCATCGGCTACAACGTCCCGGTCCCGAAAGGCAAGGACACCGGTGGACAATTCCGCCAGATACCGTTGTGCCGTTCCGCCTCGCAGACCGGTTGCGTGGTCTCCTATGTCACCTTCCGCGACACTTCGCCGCCACCGGCCAACAGCCGCTTCGGCCGCCTGCCGGATGGCGCAAATGTCGCGGCATGCACCAATCCGGCCGCGCTGGCCGGCGGGCGCGCTGCGCTGCGCTCCTACCTGCCGGCAAAAAACAATCTGCTTGGGCAGCCATTGGCGGGCACCCGCTGGGGTACGGTCACGCAGAACATGACTACGCAATTCGTCGGAGTCTCCGACATCGTCACTGCCGAATGCGTCGAACGTGACAATGCGTCCTACCTGTCCGTCACCGTGCAGCCGGCCTACGGGGCGAAGAACATCGACATTCCGGGCGACCTGATGGTCAGCAACCGGCTGCTGACCGACTGGGGCCTGCACCTGGTGGATGTGGATATCGCACAGGGCAACCTGATCGACCTCGTGCGCCAGCAATCGCAGGCCTATCTCAAGACCGCGCGATAGGATCGCATGTCGAATCCTCCGGGCCGGCCCGCGGTAATCGCCGGCCGGCCCGGCTTCTTTCCGGCATCCGTCTTTGCCTGAATCCTTCCTGCTAGCGCACTCTCGCAGTGCACTTTACCAATGCGGTGCTCCACCGCGATGCATGCGGACGTGAGAAACCATCAAAAAAACGCGTTTTGCCCTGGCAAACCGCTGATTCATGCATGGCATGGCGATTGCTAAAGCTCATGTAAAGCAATCTTGCTTTGCAAATGATGGAGTCCAACGCCGGGCTCCATGGACAATGGTGTCCTGTGGACCGGAGCGGCAGCGAAACGCCTGCATACCGGTGCACGCGAAAGAGGTTTGCCCATGCTGAACAAATCATTCCAACCCGCCCTGCTCGTCCGTCATCGCATAGTGACGGCTTCTTCCTGTTCCCCGACTGATTGCCTGTGTGCCGCCCATCGCGTGCATGCCCAATGCATCCGGTCTGCGCGCTGAACAGGACCTGATTACCAATCTGTTGTTGCGAAGTTCGCCGCGGTTGTTGCCGGCCTGAGGATCGCATCCGAGGCCGCGCTGCTCCGGCGCGGAGGTGCGCTCGTCCTGACACAGGCGCAGCTTCGCCAGCAAGCATGCGGCGATACGGCGCTGCTGACATCACCAGATATTTCCGCATAGGGAGAAAAACATGAAACTGCTTGTTATCGGCCACGGCATGGTGGGCCACAAATTCCTTGAAAGCCTGGATGAATCCGGCATCCGCGACGCGGAAGTGACCGTCCTGTGCGAAGAGCCGCGCCCCGCGTACGACCGCGTGCACCTGTCCGAATTCTTCTCCGGCAAATCCGCGGCCGACTTGTCCCTTGTATCGCCGGGATTCTTCGACCGCGATAATCTGCTGCTCAAACTGAACACTCGCGCCACCGCCATCGACCGCATCAACAAGACCGTCACGGTCAGCACCGGCGACGTGCTGTCCTACGACAAGCTGATCATCGCGACGGGCTCCTATCCCTTCGTGCCGCCGGTGCCGGGCAAGGACCGCAAGGACTGTTTCGTCTACCGCACCATCGAAGACCTGGAAGCCATGCTGGAATGCGGCAACCGCCAAGTTGGCCGCACTCGGAGCGGGGTTGTCGTCGGCGGCGGACTGTTGGGCCTGGAATGCGCAAAGGCACTGCGTGACATGAACCTCCAGACCCACGTCGTTGAATTCTCGCCGCGCCTGATGGCGGTGCAGGTGGACGATGCGGGCGGCCGCATGCTGCGCCGGAAAATCGAAGAGCTGGGCGTCAGCGTGCATACCGGAAAAAACACCGTCGAGATCATCGACGGCGAACAGGCCCGTCACCGCATGGTCTTCGCCGACGGCACCCATCTCGAAACCGACATGATCGTGTTTTCCGCCGGCATCCGTCCGCGGGACGAACTCGCCCGCCAGGCCGGGCTCGCACTCGGCCCGCGCGGCGGCGTCGCCGTCGACAACCATTGCCTGAGCGCCGATCCGGACATCTATGCGATCGGCGAGTGCGCCGCCTGGAACGGCCAAGTCTACGGCCTCGTCGCACCCGGATACGAGATGGCGCGCGTGGTTGCAAAACACCTTGCCGGCGAGGCGGCCGGATTCGCCGGCGCCGACATGAGCACCAAGCTCAAGATGATGGGCGTCGACGTGGCCAGTATCGGTGATGCCATGGGCAGCACCGCCGGCAGCCGCGCCTACCAGTTCACCGACGAACGCAAGCAGGTGTACAAGAAGATCGTCGTCTCCAAATGCGGCAAGCACCTGCTGGGCGCGGTCCTGATCGGTGATGCGGCCGAATACGGCACCCTGCTGCAAATGATGCTCAACCGGATCGAACTGCCGAAGGATCCCGAATTCCTGATCCTGCCGCAAGGCGACGGCAAGGCAAAACCCGGTCTCGGCGTCGATGCCCTTCCCGCCTCCGCGCAAATCTGCTCCTGCAACAACGTGTCGAAGGGCCAGCTGTGCGACGCCGTTGCCGGCGGCGTGACGACCATCGGCGACCTCAAGGCCTGCACCAAGGCAGGTACTGCCTGCGGCGGCTGCGTGCCGCTCGTCACGCAGGTGATGAAGGCCGAGATGAAGAAGCAGGGCCTGGCTGTGAACAACCACCTGTGCGAGCACTTCGCCTACTCGCGCCAGGAGCTGTACCACCTCATCCGCGCCGGCGAGATCAAGACCTTCGATGCGCTGATCGGCGCCCACGGAAAAGGCCTTGGCTGCGATATCTGCAAGCCGGTCGCTGCCAACATCTTCGCCTCCTGCTGGAACGACTTCGTGCTGCGCAAGGACCACGCCGGCCTGCAGGATTCCAACGATTATTTCCTCGGCAATATCCAGAAGGACGGCACCTATTCGGTCGTGCCGCGCATGCCGGGCGGTGAAGTGACGCCGGACGGGCTGATTGCCGTCGGCCAGGTGGCAAAGAAGTACGGCCTGTACACCAAGATCACCGGCGGCCAGCGGGTCGACCTGTTCGGGGCGCGCCTGGAGCAATTGCCCGAAATCTGGGAACAGCTGATCGCCGCCGGTTTCGAATCCGGCCATGCCTACGGCAAGTCGCTGCGCACGGTGAAATCCTGCGTGGGATCGACCTGGTGCCGTTACGGCGTCGATGACAGCGTCGGCCTCGCCATCGAACTGGAGAACCGCTATAAAGGCTTGCGCGCGCCGCACAAGATCAAGTTCGGCGTCTCGGGCTGCACCCGCGAATGCGCGGAAGCGCAGGGCAAGGATGTCGGCGTCATCGCCACCGAAAAGGGCTGGAACCTGTATGTCTGCGGCAACGGCGGCATGAAGCCGCGCCATGCCGAGCTGCTGGCGTCCGATCTGTCCAAGCAGGACCTGATCCGCTACATCGACCGTTTCCTGATGTTCTATATCCGCACCGCCGACCGCCTGCAGCGCACCAGCGTCTGGCGCGATAACCTCGAAGGAGGCCTCGACTACCTGAAGGACGTCGTCATCGGCGACAAGCTCGGCCTCGCGGCGGAACTGGAAAGCGCGATGCAGCACGTGGTCGATACCTATGCCTGCGAATGGAAAAACGCCGTCACCGATCCGGAGACACGCAAGCGCTTCCGCCAGTTCGTCAACAGCGACAAGCGCGACCCGCACGTTGTCTTCGTCGAGGAACGCGGGCAGATCCGCCCCGCCACGCCGGAAGAACGCAAAGTCATCCCCATCATCGCCGAAGCAGCTTAAGGAACGCACATCATGCAACACGACAACCCGACCCTCACCTGGAACCCCGTCTGCTCGCTGGACGACATCGTTCCCAATACCGGCATCTGCGCGCTGGTGAACGACAAGCCTGTCGCCGTCTTTCACGTCAAGGGCAAGGAAGAAAAATTGTTTGCCATCGACAACTTCGATCCGAATGCCAACGCCAGTGTCCTGTCGCGCGGCCTGATCGGCAGCCTTGGCCAGCGCGTCGTCGTGGCCTCGCCGATCTACAAGCATCACTTCTGCCTTGAAAGCGGCGAGTGCCTCGAAGCGCCGCATAACTCGGTGAATGCGTATCCGGTGCGTGTCGAAGACCGCATGATCCTGGTCGCCGCCTAACAATTCATCCGATCCCCATTCACAAGGAAACATCATGGCCTATCTCGCGCCTTCCGAATTCGTCACCAAGATGATCGATGCCGGCGAATCGAAACTTTTCATGTCCACCCGGGATGCACTGATCCGCGCCTACATGGCCGGCGCCATCCTCGCCCTCGCCGCGGTGTTCGCGGTCACCATCACCGTCCAGACCGGCTCGCCAATCTTCGGCGCCATCCTGTTCCCCGTCGGCTTCTGCATGCTGTACCTGCTGGGCTTCGACCTGCTGACCGGCGTCTTCGTCCTCACGCCGCTGGCACTGATCGACAAGCGCCCCGGCGTCACCATCGGCGGCATCCTCCGTCATTGGGGCGTGGTCTTCATCGGCAACTTCCTCGGCGCGGTCACCGTCGCGGTGCTCATGGCGATCGTGTTCACCAACGGCTTCTCGACGCCGCCCAGCAAGGTTGGTGAAGCGATCGGCGTGATCGGCCATGCACGCACGTTGGGCTACGCGGAATTCGGCGCCGCCGGCATGCTGACCCTCTTCGTGCGCGGCGTGCTGTGCAACTGGATGGTGTCCACCGGCGTGGTAGGCGCGATGATCTCGACCACGGTCAGCGGCAAGGTGATCGCGATGTGGATGCCGATCATGCTTTTCTTCGCCATGGCTTTCGAACATTCGGTCGTCAACATGTTCCTGTTCCCGTCCGGCCTGCTCATGGGCGGCAACTTCTCGTTCATGGATTACCTGATCTGGAATGAAATTCCCACGGTGCTGGGCAATCTCGTCGGTGGCCTCGCGTTTACCGGCCTGACACTGTATGCCACGCATGTAAAAACAGGCCCGAAGCGCTCCTTCAAATAATCGGCCTTGCGACGAAAGCCCCAGTCCGGTCACGGCCTGGGGCTTTTGTTCGACTTTGCTTCATTCGTCTCGGACTGTCGTCTCCGTAAATACGGAAATTCAGGAATGCGTTACTGTCCTCAATGACATGCCAGCAGATCATGGGATAAGGTTTCATCATAATGACCAGCCAACTCCGCATCGCCGTAGGCCAGTACTCCGACAAGGGCCGCAAGGACATCAACCAGGATTTCCATGGCGTAGCGATCCCGAAGGAACCGCAGCTCAGTACCAAGGGCGTTGCCATCGCCATTGCCGACGGCATCAGCAGCAGCGACGTCAGCCAGATCGCGAGCCAGTCTGCAGTCACAAGTTTTCTCGACGACTACTACTGCACCTCGGACGCCTGGTCGGTGAAGACGTCGGTGGAGCGGGTGCTGATGGCCACCAATTCCTGGCTGTATTCGCAGACCCGGCACAGCCAGTACCGCTACGACAAGGACCGTGGCTATGTCTGCACCTTCAGCGGCATGGTCATCAAGTCGGCGACGGCGTATTTGTTCCACATCGGCGATGCGCGCATCTACCAGCTGCGCGGCAAGGCGCTTGAGCAACTGACCAACGACCATCGTGTCTCGGTGTCGCGCGAGCAGAGCTACCTCAGCCGTGCGCTCGGCATCGATTCGCACCTGGAGATCGATTACCGGAACCTGCCGCTGGAACAGGGCGACATCTTCCTGCTGGCGACGGACGGCGTGTACGAATACACCGATGCGAACATCATCATTGCCGCGATCGATCGCCATCCTGACGACCTCGATGCTGCGGCGCGGCTGATCGTCGAGGAAGCGTGTCGGCAGGGCAGCCCCGATAATCTTACGCTCCAGATCGTCCGGGTCGATGCCCTGCCCGATCCGCAAGCCAATGAAATCTACCGGCAACTTTCGGACCTGCCGTTCCCGCCTCTGCTGGAAGCACGGGCATTGTTTGACGGTTACCGGATCGTCAGGGAAGTGCATGCCAGCAGCCGCAGCCATGTGTATCTGGCGGTGGACAACGAATCGGGCGACCAGGTCATTCTCAAGACGCCCTCGGTCGACCTGCGCGGCGATGCCGGCTACCTGGAACGCTTCCTGATGGAAGAATGGATCGCGCGCCGCATCAATAGTCCGTATGTGCTGAAGCCCTGCGTGCAGACGCGGCGGCGGAATTTTCTTTATGTCGCCATGGAATATATCGAAGGGCGCACGCTGTCCCAGTGGATGATCGACAACCCGAAGCCGAAACTGGAAACGGTACGTGGCATCGTCGAGCAGATCGCCAAGGGGCTGCGGGCGTTTCATCGCCTGGATATGCTGCACCAGGACCTGAGACCGGAAAATATCCTGATTGACGGCACCGGCACGGTGAAGATCATCGACTTCGGTTCGACGCGGGTGGCCGGCCTGACGGAAATGACCGGCCCGGTCGGGGGCGATGCCATGCTGGGTACCCCGCAGTACACGGCGCCGGAATATTTTCTAGGCGAGCGCGGCACATCGCGGTCCGACATGTTTTCGCTCGGCGTCATTGCCTACCAGATGCTGGCCGGGCGACTGCCCTACGGCACTGAGGTGGCGAAGGCGCGCACGCCGCTGGCGCAGAAAAATCTGGCATACCACTCGCTGCTGGACGACCGCACTATTCCTGCCTGGGTCGATGAAGCGATCCGTAAGGCGATTCATCCGAGTCCGGAAAGGCGCTATGACGACTTGTTTGAGTTCGTGTTCGATCTGCATCATCCGAACAAGAAGTTTCTCAGCAAGACGCGGCCGCCGCTGATTGAGCGTAATCCGGTTGTTTTCTGGAAGGGGGTGTCGTTGATTTTGATGGCGGTGATTGTGGCGTTGGTGGGGTTTGGTTCGGCGGTTCGGTAAAGCCATTCAGATGCCTGCTAATGCGACTACCTCATAAGCTACTACTGACGCGCCCCTTCCCCCTCATAGGGGATGAGCGAGGGATTTCACGAAGCACTGCTTCGTGCCGCGCGAATCGGAGCCGCCTGCAAGCGGCGACGTGGAAAGGTTGTAAGCGAACGGGCTCCTTCCCCCTCATAGGAGGAAGGTTGGGATGGGGCGGCCCGCGCAGGGGTGTGAAGGTCGAGCCACCTTATGCAGTTGTTCAAGCTCAGTAACCACGTGTCTTCGGTAATGCAGCTCTGCCTGCTCTCCGAAGAACCTAGTCGGTACTGGCCCCGGCGGGCCGCCTTCTTTTTTGCTTCGCCAAAAAAGAAGGCAAAAAAGGGCTGGAGCACTGCTCCAGCGAGGCGAGGACGCTGCCCTTCGGGTTCCCGAAAAAGAGCGTGCCAAAGCGGGAAGCGAAATAAACTCGCCTTCGGCTCAGACAAATTTCGCTTCTTTATCCGCTTTGGCACGCTCTTTTCCGGCAGCCGTCCAAGCGGAATTCAACAGCCACAGCCTCTATATGTTCACTCAGCCGGATGTCATCAGCAGCTAAGCAGGCAATCATAATATTTTTGACATAAGATCAGTTCATGATATCGATGCCATGGGCGAGTGATCATGAACAGGGAAAAATTGACGCGTGCCGAACGACGGAAACTGGCGAGTGTGTTGCGGC
>JAESFL010000264.1_pt1 | contig 44272 bp, 36 predicted proteins | sample 9269401 | NCBI WGS metagenome assembly JAESFL01 (sample SAMN14506025, study PRJNA617098) | algae metagenome | isolation source: Gloeocapsa sp. UFS-A4-WI-NPMV-4B04 and co-occurring heterotrophs from desert... | place: USA: Utah | collected 2006-10-01 | reverse complement strand
ATCGGCAAGATGCGGGCGATCGGCTACGCGCCCGCCATCTCCCTGGTTCAGGGCATCGAGCGCACGGTCGCGTGGTACCGCGAGAATCCGGCGCCGACCGATTCCAACCCGCTTCTGTGAGGAACGGCCCAATGGACAGCTTGGCGGGCAAGACCGTCTTCGTGGCCGGACATCGCGGCCTCGTCGGCAGCGCCCTGGTGCGGCGGCTCGAGGGTGAGGATTGCGAGATCCTCACCGCCACCCGCGCGGAACTCGACCTGTGCGACCAGACCGCCGTGCGCGCCTGGATGCGCGACCGGCGGCCGGACGCTGTGTTCCTGGCCGCCGCCAAGGTCGGCGGGATCCTCGCCAACGCGACCTATCCGGCCGATTTCCTCTACGAAAACCTGATGATCGAGGCCAACGTCATCGAGGCGGCGTTCCGCGAGGACGTGGCCAAGCTGCTGTTCCTGGGCTCAAGCTGCATCTACCCCAAATTTGCCGATCAGCCGATCGTCGAGGCGAGCCTGCTGACCGGATCGCTGGAGCCGACCAACGAGTGGTACGCGGTCGCCAAGATCGCCGGGATCAAGCTCGCCCAGGCCTACCGCCAGCAGCACGGCCGCGACTTCATCTCGGCCATGCCGACCAACCTCTACGGGCCGGGCGACAATTTCGACCTCACCTCCAGCCACGTCCTACCCGCCCTGCTCCGCAAGGCGCACGAGGCCAAGCGCGCGGGGGCGAAAGAGATGGTGATCTGGGGCACTGGATCGCCGCGCCGGGAGTTCCTGCACGTCGACGACTGCGCTGACGCCTGCGTCCATTTGATGAAGACCTACTCACAGGCCGAGCACGTCAATGTCGGCTCGGGCGAGGATATCCCGATCTACGACCTGACCCGTCTCGTCTGCGAGGTCGTCGGGTTCGAGGGCGAGATCGTGCGCGATCCGAGCAAGCCCGACGGCACCCCGCGCAAGCTGATGTCGGCGGACAAGCTGCGCGGCCTCGGCTGGGTGCCGAAGGTGCCGCTGCGGGACGGGATCGCCGAGACCTATGCGTGGTTCCAGGAGCATGCGGTCGATGCCTGAGAGGCCTCCTGGCCGGGTTGCTTCGGCACGCCCCTCGCTCCTCATGCTGAGGTGCCGAGCGAAAGCTCGGCCTCGAAGCACCCCGGAACGCTCGATCCCATGGCGCCGGTCGGTTGGCAGAGGCGTGGCGGCGTACTTCGAGGCTGCTGACGCAGCACCTCAGCATGAGGATCGTCGTGGATGGCGGAACAGGTCGTTCGAAAGGGCTCTGAGATCGATGGGAGCGTTCACGTGACCGAAGCAGCCACCATCCCGGCATCGGGGCCCTACGCGCTCCGGATCAACTGGAACGATCCCTATCTTGTCCAAGCGGACGGGCCGGCCTCGCACCGCCTGCCGGCGACCCGCATCCTCGGCGTGCCGGTGAGCGTCGTCGACATGCCGTTGGCGGTCCGCACCCTGATCGGCTGGGCGCGGGCGCGGCGCACCGGCATGGTCTGCGTGCGCGACGTCCACGGCATCATGTGCGCCCAGGACCAGCCCGACCTGAGGGCCGCGCACGAGCGGGCCAGCATGATCCTCCCGGACGGGGCCCCGCTCACCATCATCAGCCGGTTCTTCCGCGCGCACGGCACCGGCCGCGTGCCGGGCCCCTCACTGATGGAGGAGATGTTCGCGGCGACCCAGAACACCGGCATCCGCCACTATCTCTACGGCGGCAAGGAGGGCGTGGCCGAGCAGGTCGCGCGGAACTTCGCCCGCAAATATCCCGGCACCCAGGTCTGCGGGCTTGCCTGTCCGCCCTTCGGTGCCGTCGCTCCGGAACTGGACGCGACACTCACGGATGCGATCCGGGCGGCCGAGCCGCACATCGTCTGGGTCGGCCTGTCGACGCCGAAGCAGGACACTTGGATGAACGACCACCTCGACCGGCTTCCGGGCATGGTGCTGATCGGCGTCGGGGCCGCCTTCGACTTCCATTCCGGGGCGGTGAAGCGCGCGCCGAAGATCATGCAGACCCTGGCGCTCGAATGGCTGCACCGTCTCCTCAGCGAGCCCCGGCGGCTGTGGCGGCGCTACCTCGTGATGGCGCCCGTCTTCCTCTGGAAGATGGCACGGCAGCCCGACCCGCACCGGTCGTAGGGAGCCATCTGTTGCGCGTCCTCATCGTCCACAACCACTACCAGATCCGGGGCGGCGAGGACGCGGTGGTGGAGCACGAGGCCGCCGCCCTCGCCGCTTCCGGCTGCACGGTCGAGACGCTGACCTTCCACAACGACGACATCCGCACGCCCCTCGACCGCCTGCGCACGGCGTTCGAGGCACCGCACGCCCCTCGCGGGATCGCCCGCGTGGTCGCGGCGGTGGAGCGGTTCCGGCCCGACGTGGTTCACGCCCACAACACTTTTCCGCTGGTCTCGCCGGCCATGCACGGGGTGGTGCGGGCGCTCGGGCCGGTGACGGTGCAGACGCTGCACAATTTCCGCCTCGCCTGCGCTGGCGCGATGCTGATGCGCGACGGCGCGCCCTGCGAGACCTGTCTCACCGGCTCCTCCTACGCCGCCGTGCGCCACGGCTGCTACCGCGGCTCGCGCCTCGGCACCCTGGCCGTGGCGCGGATGATCGACCGGCACCGCCGAACCGGCACCTGGACGCGGGACGTCGACGCCTTCGTCGCACTCACCGAGTTCGCCCGCGGCCGCTTCATCGCGGCCGGGCTGCCCGCGCACCGCCTCTTCGTGAAGCCGAACGGCCTGCCCGATCCGGGCGCGCCCGACGACGGCCCGCGCGATGGCATCCTCTTCGCCGGCCGCCTCAGTCCGGAGAAGGGCGTCGAGATCCTCAAGCAGGCGGCTGCGCGCCTCTCTGCACCCGTCGACGTCGCGGGCGAGGGCCCGCTGCGGGAACGGCTCGAGGGGGCGCCCGGTCTCACCCTTCTCGGCGCCCTCCCTCACGGCGAGATGCGGGCGCGGATGAGCCGGGCCGCCGCGCTCGTCGTGCCCTCCCTCTGGTACGAGGGTCTGCCGATGGTGGTGGCCGAGGCTTATGCCGCGGGCACGCCGGTCATCGCCTCGCGGATCGGAGCGCTCGCCGGTCTCATCGAGGACGGTGTGACCGGCCTCCTGGTGGCACCGGGCGATCCCGCCGCCCTCGCCGGTGCCATCGAGCGGCTGCGCAACCAGCCTGAGGACGCCCGGCGGATGGGCGCGGCCGCCCGCGCCGCCTATCTGCGCGACTGGACCGAGGCGGCGACGACCGCCGCGCTGCTGAGGATCTACCGGACGGCGCTCGACGCGCGCCTGCGGGACGACCGTGTGAGCGCGTGACGATCACCGGGCCCCGCAGCCGCAGGAGCCAACACGTGGTCGCGAGGCGAAGCCGAAGTGATCCAGGCGCGACATCTCCGGAAGGGGCGCCCCGGATCGCCACGGCTTTGCCTCGCGATGACGGAGGAGAGATCGAAGCAATCAACCGGAAATCGTATCAGAACGTTCGGGGCAGATGATTTTCCATTCGATCCAGCCTGACGGATCCGATTCGATTTCAATCAAGCGGCAGAAACCGTAATCTCTGCCTTTCAATCTGTGGCAATGCCGGTTCCGGCTCGGGCTCGTCTTCGTAGGGTGCGTTTTTGAGTTCATAGAGGAGAAACAGCATTGCCATCAGGCCGATGCCGGTCGCTCCCCAGATCATCAGCGACACACTCGTCATCGGCCCCTGCTGCCCTTTGATTTTTGTTAACCTATGTTGCTCACGGCCGCCGCCCGGACGCAAGCCGCTCTCCGCCCCCATGCAATCACAAGATCAAGGGCGGCGTAGCCCAATATCGGTCTGCCTTGGAACACGCGGGGACCCGTTGGCGGCAGGCCGGCTCATCGCAGTGCCATCAGGCTGATCTTGGCGGCCATCACCCGGCAGCCGGCTTCCGAGAAGGCGCCTTCGTGGCCGAAGCCGGGGACGCTGACGGTCTCCCCGTTCTCGGCAAAGGCGCGCCAGCCCAGCATGGGGTCGAGCGGCGGGCCGACCGGAATGCTCTCGCTGCGCACGATCAGCACCGGCCCGGAATGCGGGCGCGGTTCGTAGGCCAGGGCGAGTGCGTCGAGATCGTCGGTGACCTGCCAGAACGCCTCCTCGGGGTTCGGCGAGGCCAGCCCTGCCCGATGCAGATGGCGACGCAGCCCGCGCCAAACCGGGTTCGAGCGGAGCCGGAGATGGGCCCGCGAGACGAGGTAACGGGCGCCGTCGCGGCGCAGGTGGCGCAGCAGCGCGGCGAGCCGCCCGCGCCGGTAGGCGGAGGCGGCCCGGCCGCGCTCGCGCGGATCGAGGCGCCGGAAATAGCCGGGCTCCCAGCAATCGATGAGGACGACGAGGGCGACGTCACGGCCCGTATCCGCGAATTGCCGGGCGATTTCGAAGGCGAGGACGCCGGAGCGGCAGAACCCGACGAGGCGGATCGGCCCGCGCGGCTGCGCGGTCTCGATGGCCTCGCGATAGGCGCCCGCGAGCCGCTCCAGTGTCTCCTCCTGCGGCGCCAACCGGCTCTCGAGCTGCAGCGTCGCGAACGGCTGGTCCGCGCCGAGAGCTTCGGCCAGCGGCCGATAGAGTTCCGGATCGGCGGCAGCGTGATGGATCGCGGTGAAGCCGGGCCGCTCTTCTGCGCGCGGCGCTTCCTGAAGCGAGCGGTGCCGCACGCCCGCGGCCTTCGCGCCGCTCAGCAGGGCGCAGAGGCGTGCGACCGTGCCCGCCTCGAAGAAGGACCAGAGCGGAACCGACCGGCCGGTTGCCGCCTCGATCCGGGCGACGACCCGCGCCGCCAGCAGCGAGTGGCCGCCGGAGGCGAAGAAGTCGTCGTCGTCGCCGAGGTCCGGACGCGCCAGCATCTCCCGCCAGATCGCCCGCACCATGGTCCGAAGGTCGTCGGTGTCGACGCCCGTCTCCGGCAGCGCTTCGGGGTGAACCGGCGCCGCGTCGACGGGCACGGAGGCGGCCCCACCCTCCGGGGCATTGCCCGTGAACGGCACCGGATCGGGCAGGCGCGCGCCGACCGCGGCGCAGGCGGCGCGCTCGAAATCCGCGAGCAGGGCGGCGACGGTCGCCGCGTCATAGAGGCCGGCGTCGTACTCGCACACGAGGCGCCAGCCCGCCTCGGTTGGCGCGAGTTCGAGATCGAGGTCGAAGAAGCTGCCGCTGGCGGCGTAGTCGAGCTCGACCAGGCGGATCGATGGCGCGCCCTCGTTCGAGGCGGCCGCGGGCCGTGTCGCGATGGGTGTCGGGCGAAGCCGGACGTTGACCGAGACCAGGGGCGGCCGCAGCCCGTCGCGGCAGGGCGCCAGCGCCTGCACCACCCGGTCGAACGGGGCGAGCGCGTGGTCGCAGGCATCGAGAATCGTCCGCCGCGTCGCCGCGAGTCGTTCGGCGAAGCCCTGCCCCGTTCCGAGATCGGTCCGGAGCACCAGCGTGTTCACGAAGGTGCCGACGACCCCTTCGAGTTCCACCTCGTCGCGCCCGAGCACCTGCGTCCCGATGGCGATATCGCTGCGCCCGGTGCGCGCGCCGAGGAGCCCGAACAGAATCGTGCAGGCCAGAACGAACGGGGTGGCGCCATGCGCCCGCGCATAGTCCTCCAGGCGGGCGCCGAGTTCGGCGGGCAGCAGGCGCGTCTCGGCGGCGAAGCGCCGGTCCCGGCCGGGGCGGCGCGGATGGTCCGGCGGTAGCTCAAACGGTGTGAGGTCGCGCAGGGACTGTGCCCAGTAGGCGAGATCGCGCTCCGCCGCTGCGGCGATAGGGGATGAGATCTCCCACTCGGCGAAGTCGGCATAATGCAGGGAAGCTGACACCGGAGCCGGTGCCTGTCCGCGGATCAGGGCGCCGTAGATCGCGACGAATTCACGGGCCAGCACCACCATCGACCAGCCGTCGCAGATGCTGTGATGGGCGGTGACGAGCAGCAGGGAATCGGTGCGCCCGAGCCGCAGCAGCGTCACCCGCAGCAGCGGGGCGAGCGCCAGATCGAACGGCTTGCCGGCCTCCGACTCGGCGATCGTCCGCGCCTCACCCAGGCGGTCGCCGGGCAGGCCGGAGAGATCGATCTCGGAGAAAGGCAGCGGCACCGTTCCGGCGATCCGCTGCACCGGTCGCCCGCCCTCCCCGACGATCGACGTGCGCAACGCCTCGTGCCGCTCGATCAGGATGCGGAAGGCGCGGGTCAGGATCTCGGCATCGAGCCGCCCGGCGATGCGCCAGCGGGCGGCGACGTGCAGGCTCGGATCGCCCGGCCGCAACTGGTCGAGCAGCCAGAACCGCGTCTGGCTGTGGGAGCAGCGGGCGGTGAAGGCATCGCCGCCATGAGTCTCGCCCGGCGCCGCGGTCGTCTCCTGCGTGAAATGCCGCATTCCGTCCGCCCTCACGCCTGACCGACCGCGGCGCGCTCGGCCTCCGCCGGCCGCGGGCGCCGGATCGGCGCGATCGGCGCGCGGGCGGCCAGCGTTTCCCCGCCCTCCCCAAGGCGGCCGTGCAGCAGGGCGGCGATCCGGGCGATGGTGCGCTCCCCGAACAGGTCGCCCGCGCCGAGGGGCAGGTTCTCCCGCCGAGCCCGCGCGACGATGCGGAACACGGCGAGCGAATCCGCTCCGAGCGCGATCAGGTCGTCATCCGGCGCGACGGTGTCGAGGCCCAGCACCTCCCGCCAGATCGCCGCCAGCCGCGCCTCGACGCCGTCACCCGCGGTTCGGACCGGGGCGGGTTTGAGGTGAAACGGCGTGGCGGCACTCGGCTCGGCGGCGAGACCGTTGGCTTGCGTCTCCGGGGCGGGCAACGCCTTACGGTTGATCTTACCGCTCGCCGTCAGCGGCAGTTCCGGCAGCCGAACCCATTGCGAGGGGATCATGTAGTCCGGAAGGTCGCGGGCAAGCGCGGCGCGCAGGGTCCGCAGGGTGGGGACCGCCTCATCCTGGGCGCGCACGTAGTAGCAGACGAGGCGGTCCTCGCCGGCGGCGTCGGGGCGCAGCACGACGACCGCATGCAGCCCGGTCTGGCGCAGCAGCACCGCCTCGATCTCGCCCGGCTCGATCCGGTAGCCGCGCAGCTTGATCTGGTGGTCGGCCCGTCCCAGGATCTCGACGCGTCCGTCCGGCTGGAAGCGGGCGCGGTCGCCGGTCCGGTAGAGCCGCGCGCCGGCGCATTCCGGCAGGGCGCTGGCGATGAAGCTTCGCTCCGTCAGATCCGGCCGCCCGAGATAGCCCCGGGCGAGCCCGACGCCGCCGATCAGCAATTCGCCGGTGACGCCGACCGGCACCGGTTCGCCCTGCGGATCGAGGATGAACAGGCTCGTGTTGTCGATCGGCCGCCCGATCGTGACCGTCTCCTCCTGCGGATCGACCCGCTCGGCCGAGGACCAGATCGTCGTCTCCGTCGGCCCGTAGAGGTTCCACAATTCGCCGCCGCCCTCGGTCAGGCGGCGGGCGAGATCGAGCGGCAGGGCCTCGCCGCCGCACAGCATCTTGAGACCGGGACGGGATCGGAAACCCGCCTCCAGCAAGAGCCGCCACGTCATCGGCGTTGCCTGGAGCACGGTGGCCTTGCTCCATTCGAGACGGGCGAGGAGAGCGTGGCCGTCCCGCGCCTCCTCGGCGGAAGCGAGCACGATCTGGGCGCCGCGGATCAGCGGCAGCAGCAATTCGAGACCGGCGATGTCGAAGGTGACTGTCGTCACTGCGAGCAGCCGGTCGTCGTGGCCGAGCCCCGGCGCCCGCGCCATCGAGAACAGCAGGTTCGAGAGACCGCGATGGGGCACCTCGACGCCCTTCGGCGCGCCGGTCGTGCTCGACGTGTAGATCAGATAGGCGGCCCGATCCGCCGGCACGCGCGGGAAGCGGTGCGGCGCCGGCCCGTCGAGCCGGTCGACCTCGATGATCCGCGGGGCTTCCTCCGGCATGAGCGCCCGGTCGGCGGCGAGAGTGAGCATTGCGCCGATTCCCGCATCGGCAGCGATTCCGGCGCGGCGGGCGGGCGGCATCGCCGGGTCGAGGGGGACGTAGGGGATGCCGGCGCGCAACGCGCCGAGCATCGCTGCGACGAGTCCCGGCGAGCGGCGCATGAGGAGGCCGACGCGGGCCCCCTCGGGCAGGGCGCTATCCAACAAGGCGGCGGCGATCCGGTCGGCCCAGCGGTCGAGGGCGCCGTAGGAGATGGCTTCCTCGCCGAAGCGGACCGCGATCCGGTCCGGGGCGCGTCGGGCGTGGATCCGGAAGGCGCGCATCGCCCCGACATCGAGCGGGTGCGCCGTCTCGGTCGCGTTCCAGGCCACCAGCATGGTCCGCCGCTCGGCCGGATCGAGCAGCGCGACACGCCCGATCGACTGCGCCGGATCCTGGGCGAGGTGCCCAAGCAGGGTGAGATAGTGGCCGATCCAGCGAACGATCGTGGCCGGCTCGAACAGGGCGCGGTTGTAGGTGGCGTCGAGGGTCAGCCCGTCGGCGGTTTCGCTCACGCTGAAGGTCAATTCGAAGGTCGAGAACCGTTTGAGGGCCGGCGCGAGGGCTCCGTGCAGGCCCGGCCCGAAATCGAGGGCGTCGGGGAAGCGCTGGAGATTGAACTGAACCTGGGCCAGCGGTGGGCGCGCCGGATCGTGCGGCCGGTCGAGGTGGCGCAGCAGGCGCCCCAGCGTGCAGTCGGCATGGGCGGCGGCCTCGGCGAGCGCCGCGCCGGTGCGGGCGAGATGGGCGGCGAAGGGCTCCGCCGGATCGAACCGGGCCCGCAGCGGCAGGAAATCGGCATGGTGCCCGACGAGGCCGGGTTCGCCGCGGCGCGGCTGCCCCGCCGCGGGTACGCCGACCACGAGGTCGTCCTGCCCCGAGAGCCGGGCGAGCAGCACTTGGAAGGTGGCGAGCATCACCGCGGTCAGCGTCTGCCCCTGGCCGGCCGCGAGGGCTCTCAACCCGGCGACGAGCGGAGGCGGCAGGACGGCACGGCGCGTATCGCCGGCAAAGCCGCGCAGCTTCGGCCGCGGATGGTCGGCCGGCAGGTCGAGCGGCTCGGGCAGGCGCGCGTAGAGTCCGGCCCAGTAGGCCAGCGCCTGCTCCGCCTCCGAGGCGAGGCAGCCATCGGCCCGGCCCGCCGGCGCCCGTTGGTCGGGACCGGAGCGGTAGGCGCTCGCGATCTCGTCGGCCATGACGGCGAAGGACCAGCCGTCGCAGGCGATGTGGTGGGCCGAGAGAACGAGGACGTGATTCCGCTCGCCGAGGCGGACGAGGTCGGCCCGCGCCACCGGGCCGGCGACGGGATCGAACGACAGGCCGGCCAGCGCGTGAAGCTCGGCGCCGAGCGCGACCTCCGGCTCGGCCTCGCGCGAGATATCGGCCCAACGGACTGGGACTTGGCCCGCGGGATCGACCCGCACGCTCTCGCCGCTCGAGGCGACGCGGCTGCGCAGCGCGCCGTGGCGGCCGAGCACCGCATGCGCGGCGTCCAGCAGGCGCGCCGCATCGAGCGGGCCTTCGAGCCGGAGAGTGACGATCTCGGTCATCGCGGCGTTGGCATCCGCCCCGAATTGCGCGGCGAGCCAGATCTCGGCCTCGCCGTCGGTGAGAGGCCGCTGCGCCCCGCGATCCGCCGCCGGCAGCGCCGGAGAGGGCCGCAACTCGGGCAGAGGAGTTCGCGCGGCCGTGCAGGCCAGGGTGAGGGTGCGGAGCTGTTCCTCCACGACGCGGCACACGGCATCGAGCTGGTGCCGGAAGACCTCCTGCAACTCCTCCGGCGACAGCGTTCCGGGCGGCACGGCCTGCCGCCTGTCCCCGCCGTCATCCGGCGCAGGACGAGGCTCGATCGCCTGGAAACCAGCCGCGCCGTCGATGCAGGACATCCCGATCCTCGTCTGGCGTGCGGCTCGTCGGCGAGGGCCGGGGCGGCGGATGTGCCATCCGCCGGGCATCCCTCACCGGATTCCCGCCGCGCCGCCGAGCCCGAACCGGGTGCCTCCGACGATCAGGCGTCCGATGAGGCACGCCTGCCTTCGTCAAGCGAGCAGGAGCGTCATCGCGTCACCGGGATTGTGGTGGCCGATGTTTCGGCCGGTCTCCGTCAAGCCCCCGGAAGACATGGCCGCGACCATACCAGCGGGCGGACGACGATCATCTGCCTCCTTGGGAGTAGTGCTTCTCCGCCGGCGGTGGATCATCCGGCTTTCGGAAGAGACGATGCTTCATACCAAATCCGATTGATCCCTGCGGGATGGCGGATTCGGACTTCGCTCAGGCGCCGCGCGGGATTGCTGATACGCTCCCCGCTCCGATCGAGCGGAGACCGTATCAGAGTGCGGAATTCGGCCGCGCCTCTGTGGAGGCGGTACCGGAAAGACGCGCCTCCAGCCGCTCGATCGCCGCGCTAACCAACGCCTTCGAGGCGTGCAGCGTACCGAGTTCGACCGAGGACATCGCCAGCATCACCGGCAGGAGGTTGCCGGTCGGGCGGCCGTCCTCGCGGAACAGGCGGAGGTCGTCGTCGGGCTTGAGGCCGACGCTGCCGGCGATCCGCGCCGCGTAGTTGCGGATGCGCGTCTCGTCGCTGGCGCAGACCGGTGCCGGAAGGCTCAGATCGAGCAGGCTGCCCTTCGGCAGCGAGGCGGCGATCGAGGGCAACGCCGCCGCTTCCGCCGACAGCTGGTCGGGCGCCAGCAGCGCGGCGGGATTGACCGCGCCCGAGGCGACGGACGAGCGGACCGCGGAGGCCGGCGGCGCCGGTGAGCGGGAGGGCGCCACTTGCGTGATCTTCGGCATCGCCGCAGCGCTTGGCGAGGGCGTTGCGGTCAGACCCGTCGCGATGTCGGCGGCCGGCTTCGGCAGGGGGACGGCCGGTCGCGTCCCGGCTCCGGGCGCGCGGCCGGGATGCCCGGCGAGCCGCGCGCGGGCCGACCAGGGTTGCACCCGCAAGCCCCCCTTGGCGGCGGGCGCCGCGCGCGCGACCCCACCCCGCCCGTGCCGCGCCAGGAAGCGGGCGCGCAGCGTGCCGCCGATGCCCTGCGGTGCGATTGCCGTCGAGACGGCCGCCGCCTGCCGGGCCGGACGCCGCGGCCGGCCTGCGATCGGCGCCGCTGCCGCAAGGCGGGGTGCGCCGCACTCGGCGGGCGCCCAGCGGCGCACGATGGCGAGCGCCGAGCGCCGTCCGTAGTCGCGCTGGTAGCGGCGCAGGAGTTGGGCGGCCGCATCCGCGCCGTCGGCGGCAGTGGCGAAGCCGGTATGGCCCTCCGCGTCGCCGCCGAGTTCGCCGCTCCAGCCCGCCTGTTTGATGCACCAGTAATTGTTGAGCCGCACGCAGCGGGCCACGAAGCCCGGCTCGCTCGCCGCGTGCCGGACGACAAGGGCGAGCGTGCCGGGCGCAAGGTTCTCGCCCGCCTGCTCGCGCCAGTTGGAGACGGCCCGCGCCACTTGGCTGAAGCTCGGCGGCGGTGTCGGCGCCGCCTCGGCCGCATGCGGCAGAGCCGGCAGGCGCGCCCGCGTCGCGTCGAGCGCGGGTTCGATCCGCGGCATCAGAGCCGTCAGCGCGAGGAGCGATTCGAGGAGCACGCCGGTCTTCCCTTACGCGGTGTCAGCTCGGCCGTTCTCGTCAGGGAACGGCGCGCGGCGGCGGAGGGTTCGATGCGGCCGACGGAAACCGCTCAATCGTCCTCCATCTCCGCCGCGAGCTGGCGCGGGCGCACGAACCGAAGGAGACGCCCGGCACCGGGAGCGACGTCCTCCCAGCCCACCGCGTCGAATTCCAGCACGGCGAGCGCCGCGGTCGGGAATTTTTCGCGAAGGTCGTTTCTCTGCTCCTTCGGCCCCTCCCCCACGAGCCGAAGGGCGAGGTCGCCGAGGCCGGGATTGTGGCCGATGACGAGCAGAGTCTGCGCCTCCGCCGGGGCGGAGCGGATCGCGTCGAGGATGCGGGAAGCGTGCGCCTCGTAGATCGAGGGCACCGTCTCCATCGGCGTCTCGGGCAGCTCGCCCCGCACCGCCTCCCAGGTCTCCTGCGTGCGTCGGGCCGGCGACACCATGACGTGATCGGGTGCCAGGGATTCGCGGGCGATGTAGGCGCCCATCAGCGGCGCGGCCTTGCGTCCGCGGGGATTGAGCGGTCGGTCGATATCGCCCACTCCCTGCGGATAGGCGGATTTGGCGTGGCGCAGGAGGAGCAGGCGGCGCATCATTGGAAACCGACCACGGCATGCGGGACGTAAGGGGCTTCGAGTCGGGCGATCTCGTCCGGCGTCAGCGCGAGGTCGAGGGCGGCCGCCGCATCGTCGAGATGCCCCGGCTTCGAGGCGCCGATGATCGGCGCGGCCACGCCCGGTCGCTGGATCACCCAGGCGAGCGCTACCTGCGCCCGCGGCACGCCGCGGTTCCGCGCCACTTCGGCCACCGCCTCGATCACCTTGCGGTCGGCCTCGACGGTGGCGTCGTAGAGGTTCTTTCCGACGAGATCGCTCTCCTGTCGGGCGCTGCCTGCGTCGAAGTCGCGGGTGAGCCGACCGCGGGCGAGTGGGCTCCACGGCAGCAGCGGGATGCCCTGGTCGGCGCAGAGCGGGATCATCTCGCGCTCCTCCTCGCGGTGGAGCAGGTTGAGATGGTTCTGCATGGTGGCAAAGCGCGTCCAGCCGTTGAGGTCGGCGGTGTAGAGCGCCTTCGCGAACTGCCACGCGAACATCGAGGAGGCGCCGATGTATCGAGCCTTGCCCGCCTTCACGACGTCGTGGAGCGCCTCCAGCGTGACCTCGATCGGCGTGGCGTAGTCCCAGCGGTGGATCTGGTAGAGATCGACGTAGTCGGTGCCGAGACGCTTGAGCGAGGCGTCGATCGCGGAAAAGATCGCCTTGCGCGAGAGGCCGCCGGCATTGGGCTGCTTCTTCAGCGGATAGTACACCTTGGTTGCCAGCACGATGCTGTCGCGGTCGGCGTAATCCTTGAGTGCGCGGCCGACGATCTCCTCCGACGTGCCGTCGGAATAGTAGTTCGCGGTGTCGAAGAAATTGATCCCGAGATCGAGCGCACGCTTGATCAGCGGCCGGCTCTCCTCCTCGCGCATCGTCCACGGATGCGGTCCCCGCTCCGGCACGCCGTAGGTCATGCAGCCGAGGCAGAGTGGTGAGATGTCGAGGCCGGTGCGGCCGAGTTTTTTGGTCTGCATGGGGGCATCACGCGGGTGGACGACGCGCCCTTACATGGGGCGCCGCCGCCGATCGTCACCGCAGGATCGCGCGGTTCGCACCATCGGCGATCGCCGGATGACGACACCGTGACGGACATCGTGCTTGCAAAAAGATTGTGCGCAACTCATGAAGGGGAGCGTTCTGCTTGGCGCGATTCTAAACTGAGAGAGTGTCCCATGATCCGGCTTCGCATGCTCCTCGGTTGCACCGCTGCCATCGGTTGTCTCCTCGGCCCGGCCATGGCCGAGGAGGCCGATCCCGCCGCCATCGTCGCCGGGATGTTCGCCGCCGGCGGCAACCATACGGGCGTGCGCGCCAGCGGCGCCAAGGGCGTCTGCCTCAAGGGCGAATTCACCCCAGCGCCTGGCGCCGCCGCCCTGTCGAAGGCGCCCCAATTCCAGAAGGCGGCGCCGGTGACGGCCCGCTTCTCCATGGGCGGCAGCAACCCGAAGGTCTCCGACAAGGCCAAGCCGGTCACCCGCGGCTTCGCCATGCGGATGAACGACCCCGCCGGCGACATGGTGTTCGTGGTGATCTCCGCGCCGGTCTTCTCGACGCGCACGCCCGAGCAACTCCTCGCCTCCCTCCAGGCCCGCGCACCGGGGCCGGATGGCAAGCCGGATGCCGAGAAGGTCAAAGCATTCGTGGCCGCCAATCCGGAGACGACGCGGCAGGCGGCTTGGCTCAACGCGCGGCCGGTGCCGGCGAGCTTCGCGGGCGTCGATTACTGGGGCGTCCACGCCTACACGCTCACCAACGCGAAGGGTGAGACCAAGACGGCGAAGCTGAAATTCGTGTCCGCCGACAAGGCCGGTCTCAGCGACGACGAGCTGAAGGCCAAGCCCGACAGCTTCTACGCCGACGAGTTGAAGGAGCGCCTGGGCCGCGGGCCGGCCCGGTTCGACCTCGTCGCGATCCTGGCCGAGCCGGGCGATCCGACGAACGACCCGACCGTCCAGTGGCCGGAGGAGCAGCGCAAGACCGAGACGCTCGGCACCCTCGCGATCACGGCGATCGAGCCGGACGCCACCTGCGATGCGCGGACCTTCGACCCAGTGGCGGAACTGCCGGAGGGCATCGCCGGCCCGTCCGACGACCCGATGTTCGCGATCCGCTCCCCGGCCTACGCCGTGTCGCTCTCCCGCCGGGCGAACTGACCGGCCAGGCCAGGGGCGGCTCAGCCGCCCCTGCCCTCTCGGCGCATCATGAAGGCGAGCTTCTCGAACAGACTGACGTCCTGCTCGTTCTTCAGCAGCGCACCGTGCAGCGGCGGAATCAGTTTGCGGCCGTCGCGCTCCCGCAGGGTCTCGGGCTGAACGTCCTCGGAGACGAGGAGCTTGAGCCAGTCGAGCAGTTCGGAGGTCGAGGGCTTTTTCTTGAGTCCCGGCACCTCCCGGGTCTCCAGGAACACCCGCAAAGCCTCCTCGACGAGGCGGTGCTTGATGCCCGGATAATGCACCTCGACGATGCGTTGCAGCGTCTCGGCGTCGGGAAACTTGATGTAGTGGAAGAAGCAGCGGCGCAGGAAGGCGTCCGGCAGCTCCTTCTCGTTGTTCGAGGTGATGATGACGATGGGGCGGTTTTCCGCGCGGACCGTCTCTCCGGTCTCGTAGACGTGGAACTCCATCCGGTCGAGTTCGGTCAGCAGGTCGTTGGGGAACTCGATATCGGCCTTGTCGATCTCGTCGATCAGCAGTACCGGCCGCTGCGGGGCCGTGAACGCCTCCCACAACTTGCCGCGGCGGATGTAGTTGGCGATGTCCGAGACCCGCGGGTCACCGAGCTGCGAGTCGCGCAGCCGCGAGACGGCGTCGTACTCGTAGAGTCCCTGCTGCGCCTTGGTCGTGGACTTGATGTTCCAGGTCAGCAGCGGCGCGCCGAGGCCCCGGGCGATTTCTTCCGCCAGCACCGTCTTGCCGGTGCCGGGCTCGCCCTTCACCAGAAGCGGGCGCTCCAGCACGATCGCGGCGTTGACCGCCGTGGTGAGATCGGGCGGTGCGACGTAGGACTCGGTTCCAGTGAAGCGCATGGTGTCTCGCGTCGGCATGGGGATCGCCCGCAGTAACCCGGCGCGAAGCGGATCGGCAATCGGTCCGGCAGCCGGTTCGAGGCGTCCCTGTCTACAGCGTCTTCCCGTCGTGCCACACGCAGTTGGTGGCGAGGATCCCGAGGTTCACGTCCGATTTCTGCGGCTGCGGCAGCGTCTTGCCGTCCATGGCGAGGTCGATCTTGATTTCGACCTGCCCCTTCGTCTCGTTCGAGCGGCGGGAGAAGTAGCAATATTGCTGGAACGGACGCTCCTCGTTGGCCTTGAAGTTCCAGCCGGTCACGATCTGCCCGTCGAGATAAGGCACCTGCTTGAAGACCGTGAAGGTCGTGTTCACCGGCGCCTGCGAGGCCGGGGCGGCGTCGGCGCCGAGCTGGGCCTTCGTCGGCGTCGGCACGGCGTTGGCCCGCTGCGCAGGCAGCCCTTCGAGCTTGAGCGTGTTGTCGGTCAGCGTGACCTCGCCCTTGGTCTTGAGCGTGACGTTGGCGAGCGCCGTCTGCATCGCGCTGGCGATCTTCTCCGCCGCCGAGTCGAACTGGTTCATGTAGGCGTAGCCATAGCAGGCCGCGCCGATGCCGATCCCGGCCAGCGCCGAGAAGGCGCCGGCCCCGAGTGCCCGCAGAAGGAAGGCGCGAGCGAAATGCATCCGCGCCTCCGCCCGCAGGCGGCCGTTGACGTGTTGCGCGAGCACGATGTTCTCGTGCGTGCCCTCGGTGTGGATGCTCATGGCCGGGCGCTCGACTTGCGGGGCTTTACGCGGTCACGCCGGTCGGGGCGTTGCCGGAAGTGTTGGCGGGCGGCGGGGGCGGCGGCACCACCGGGGCCGTGCGTCGCTCCAGCGGAATCACCGAGGCGTCGCGCGTGACCGGTCTGGGCTGAGCCAGGGCCATTTCCTGGCGCACGCCCTCGGCGATCGAGGCGAGCAGGTAGGGCGTGGCTTCCGGGTTCACGGCGGCGCCGAGGTCGTCCTCGTCCATGAAGGTCCGGCGCACCGAGACCGCCGAGAGCGCCAGGATCGTCGAGGCAAAGGCCGCGCAGAGGGCCGGCACGAACACGAAGATGCGCAGGAAGGCGTGGACCTGTGCGTCGCTCACCTCGATCGGATCGACGCCGTAGACCATGGCGGTGAAGGAGTGGAGTTGCGAGCGGTTGACCGCGTTGCGGTAGGCCTGCTCGGCATCGGCGACCTTGCGGTCGGCCGCGCCCCGGTCGAGGAGGCCGCGCGCCTTGCGCGCCTCCTCCAGCTCCTTGACGATGGCGCTGCGGTCGGTACCCGCCTTGGCCACCGCGGCGTTGAGGGTCGCGGTGCGCGGGTCGGTGACGCATTTCAGGTTCGAGTAGCGCATGCCGCGGCTGTTGGTGCCGGAGATGCGCTCGCAGCGCTGCGCCGGAAGGCCGGCGAGCTGCGAGGCGTTCTCGGCCGAGCGCCGCTCGATCTGTTCCAGCTCGTTCGTGTACTGCTCGACGCGGGCATTGGCGGCGGCAATCCGGGTATCGATGCTGTCGCGGTCGGCCTGCGCGTCCTTGAGAGCGGTCTTGGCCTTGGCCGCGTCCATCAAGCGGGGATGGAACATCATCTCGCCGAGCTGCGACACCGATTTGGTGGTCACGCCCGCGGCGAAGATGATGCCGATGACCGCCAGGCTCTTCACGAACCAGGAGCGCTGCGTGCGCGCCAGGATGCCGAGGGGCACGCGGCACAGTTCCACCGCGGCGTAGACCAGCGGCGCCAGCAGCATGAAGTAGAACGCCCGTTCGTCGCCGTCGCTGTAATAGCCCGCGAACAGCCACGCGCCCCACAGCGAGGCGCCGATCACCATGAACTCGACGAGGTAGGCGATGGCGACGTAGCCCCACTTGATGCGGTAGCCGCGCTCGATGTCGCGCTCGTGCTTCCACCGTTGCTGGTCGAGCACCCAGTCGCGCCGCTCGCGCTGCACGTCCCGGTTCGGAGGCTGTCTGCGGAAGAAATTCATGCGCTTCTTGGACTGCTGCGGGCCTCCGGAGGCGGCGGACCCGCCACCTCCTAACATCGCGTTACCCGAGCGTAAGCGCGTATTGTGCCGAAGTTGTGCCGGCCAACACGATGAGCGGTGGATGGCCAGATAGCCTGACTGCCATGGCGGAAGCGGCGACGCGAAAACCGCGGGAGGGTGCGGAAAACGATTGCTCCACGACCGGCTCGCCGCCCATGATGCGGTCCGGTCCCCTGGCGGCATCGAAGCTGCAAGGCGCCGGGCCGCCCTCCTCGTCTTTCAGCACCAGCGTACAAGCTCGATGACCGACCCCGTGCAGGCCGGAGCCCAGATTGCCGCGCAGGCCGGCGCGCATGCGGGCGCATTTGCGGGCGGCTACCGGGAGGCGATCCTCTTTCTCGTGACCGCCGGCATCGTCGTGCCGCTGTTCCACCGGCTGCGGATCTCACCGGTGCTCGGATTTCTCGGCGCCGGCGCGCTGCTCGGCCCCTTCGGTCTCGGGCGCTTCGCCGACGCGCATCCGTGGCTGGCGCCCTTCACCATCGGCAATCGGTCGGAAATCGCCCATCTGGCCGAGTTCGGCGTCATCTTCCTGATGTTCATGATTGGGATCGAATTGTCCTGGGAGCGCCTGCGGGTGCTGCGCCGCCTCGTGTTCGGCCTCGGCGCGATCCAGGTGGCAGCCTCCGCGGGCGTCATCGCCGCGATCCTCGTCGCACTCGATCAGCCGGTGGCCGGGGCGGTGCTAGTCGGGCTCGCGCTCGCGCTTTCGTCCACGGCGGTGGTGCTGCCGGTGCTTGCCGAGCAGAAGCGGCTCGGCACGCCGGCCGGGCGCACCAGCTTCGCGATCCTGCTGTTCCAGGATCTGGCGGTCGCCCCGATCCTGTTCGCCATCGCCGTGCTCGGCCGGAAGGACGGCGGCGATCTCGGCGGCGCGCTCGCCCTGGCGCTCGGCCAGGCGGTGATCGCCCTGGTCGTGATCGTGGTGGCCGGCCGCGTGGCCCTTCGCCCGCTCTTCCAGCTCGTGGCGCGCACCCGCTCGCCCGAACTGTTCATGGCGGCCTGTCTGCTCGTCATCGTGGCCACCGCGCTGGTGGCAGCCGGCAGCGGCCTGTCGATGACGCTCGGCGCCTTCGTCGCCGGCCTGCTTCTGGCCGAGACCGAGTATCGCCGGGCGATCGAGGCGACGATCGACCCGTTCAAGGGGCTCCTGCTCGGTGTGTTCTTCGTCTCGGTCGGCATGAACCTCGACCCGGCCCAACTCGTCGCCGCGCCCGGCGCCATTCTCGGCCTGTCGCTCGGGCTGCTCCTGATCAAGGGGGCGGTGGTGCTGGCGGGCGCCCGTATCATGGGACTCTCCCGCGCGGTCGCGCTCGAGACGGCGCTGCTGATCGGCCCCGGCGGCGAGTTCGCCTTCGTGCTGATCGGCGGCGCCATGGTCGCGGGCCTCGTGCCGGAGCCTGTGGGCGGCGCCGCCCTCATCGTCACCACCGTGACCATGATCGCGATCCCCGGCCTTGCAGCTCTGGGTCGCCGGGTCGGCAAGCAGGTCTCCAAGGAAGCGCTCGGCCGGGCACGGGCCGAGCCGGTGCCGGACCCCCAGCAGAACCGGGTGATCGTCGCGGGCTACGGCCGGGTCGGGCGGCTGGTCGGCGAGATGCTCAAGCGCCACGCCATTCCCTACCTCGCCCTCGATTCGGATCCCGCCCGCGTCGCCGAACAGCGCCGCCTCGGCAGCCCGGTCTATTTCGGGGATTCGGCCAACACGGAAATGCTGCGCCGCTGCGACATCGCCACCGCCCGCGCCCTAGTGGTCACCCTCGACAATCCCCGCGCGGTGGAGGCTGTGGTGCAGGCGGCCCGCGCCGAGCGTCCGGACCTGACCATCGTCGCCCGCGCCCGCGACGCGCGCCACGCCACGCAGCTCTACGAAATGGGCGTCGATGACGCGGTGCCCGAGACGATCGAGGCCTCGCTGCAGCTCTCGGAAGCCGTGCTCGTTGATGTCGGCGTGCCGATGGGCCACGTCATCGCCTCGATCCACGAGCGGCGCGACGAGTTCCGCACCATGCTCAAGCGCAGGGAAGCGGAGGCGCGGCCCGTCTTCCGCGCCCGTCGCACGGTCGGCAAGGGACGTTCATCGGAGACAGGCGCGGAGGCCAAGGCCGCCGAACCTCCGGTCGAGGCCCGGCCGATTGAGAAGAGCGCCTGAGTGTCTCTCACAAAACTCCCGCTGCGCTGTCTTCGCCAAAGCGAGAACCGTCGGCAATCGGGAGTTTTGTGAGGCACTCCAGACGCGCCGCCTCCATCGGTGGACCCCCGCCCTCATCGCGAGGCGGAGCCGACGCGATCCAGGGCGCGACATTTGCGGATCGGTCGCGCGCTGAGTCGCGTCGCTGGCTCTCGCGAGATAAACCGGAGGCGATACCGGAGGCGGGGTTATTCAGCGCCCGCTTCCGGCAGCCCGGCGACCAGCGCGCGAAACCGGTCGCCGCGGACCTCGAAGTTCGGGAACTGGTCGTAGGAGGCGCAGGCCGGCGACAGCAGTACGACGGGCGCCGCCGTGCCCGATGCGCGGGCGGCCTGCGCCGCCGCCGCCGTCGCGGCCTCCAGCGTGTCGCAACGGGTGAAGGGCAGGCGCCCGTCCAGCGTTGCGGCGAAGGCGTCGCTTGAGGCGCCGATCAGGTAGGCGTGCGCCACGCGGTCGAACAGCGGCGCCAGCGGCTCGATACCGCCCTCCTTCGCCTTGCCGCCGACGATCCAGTGGATGTCGCGGAAGGCCAGCAGTGCCTTCTCGGTGGAATCGGCGTTGGTCGCCTTGGAATCGTTGACGAACAGCGTCGTGCCGATGCGGCGCAGGGGCTCCATGCGGTGGGCGAGGCCGGGAAAGCTCTTGAGCCCCGCCGCGATCTCTGCCCCGGTGAGGCCGAGCCGGATCGCGGCGGCGACCGCGGCGGCGGCATTCTGGAGATTGTGGTCGCCGAGCAGCGCCTGGATGCCGGAGACTTCGGCGATCACGGCGCCGTCGGGCCCGCGTACCCTCCCGTCCGCGCCGACATAATCGCCGGCCTCGTCACCGTGGCCCTCGACATGGAGGCGGATGCGCGCGCCCGCGCGGCGCTCGGCGATGGCCGCGCAATACGGATCGTCCACGCCGGTTACCGCGAGGTCGGCGCCGGCCACCAGCCGCTCCTTGATGGCGGCGTAGTTCTCCATGGTGCCGTGACGGTCGAGATGGTCCGGCGTCAAGTTCAGCAGAATGCCGACGCTGGGCTTGAGCGAAGGTGTCAGGTCGATCTGGAACGAGGACAGCTCGACCACGTGGACGCGGTTCGCGGCCGGAGGCTCCAGTGACAGGATCGCGGTGCCGATATTGCCACCCATCTGCACGTCGCGGCCGGCATGGCGCAGCAGGTGGGCGGTGAGCGCCGTGGTGGTGGATTTGCCGTTGGTGCCGGTGATGGCCACGAACGGCGCCTCCGGCGCCAGCGCCGCGCGCTCGCGGCAGAAGATCTCGATATCGCCGATGATCGCGACGCCGGCCCCGCGGGCCAGCCCCACGGTCCAGTGCGGCTCAGGATGGGTCAGCGGCACGCCGGGCGCGAGCACCAGGGCGGAGAAGCCCGACCAGTCGGCCTCATTAAGATCCGTGACGGTGATGCCCTGTTCACGGGCACGGTCGCGGCTGGCTGCGTTGTCGTCCCAGGCCAGCACGTCGGCGCCGCCCGCGAGCAGGGAGCGGACGGTCGCGAGCCCGGACCCGCCGAGGCCGAACAGGGCGACCTTCCGGCCGGCGAAGGTGGTGGCTGGCGTCATGGTCTGTGTCTCTCGTGCCGGCTCAACGCAGCTTCAGCGTGGCGAGGCCGACCAGCGCCAGGATGACGGCGATGATCCAGAACCGGATCACGACCTGCGGCTCCTTCCAGCCCTTCTGCTCGAAATGGTGATGGATCGGCGCCATGCGGAAGACGCGTTTGCCCGTGAGCTTGAACGACAGCACCTGGATGATCACCGACATGATCTCCAGAACGAACAGGCCGCCGACGATGGCGAGCACGATCTCGTGCTTGGCCGCCACCGCGATCGAGCCGAGCAGGCCGCCGAGCGCGAGCGACCCGGTGTCACCCATGAAGATCTGCGCGGGCGGCGCGTTGAACCAGAGGAAGCCAAGCCCCGCGCCGATCACCGCGCCGCAGACCACGGCGAGTTCGCCGGTGTCGCGCACGTAGTTCACCTGCAGGTAGTTGGCGTAGATGACGTTGCCGACGAGGTAGGCGATCACGCCGAAGGTGGCGCAGGCGATCATCACGGGCACGATCGCGAGACCGTCGAGGCCGTCGGTGATGTTGACCGCGTTGCCGGCGCCGACGATCACGAAGGCGGCGAACGGCACCCAGAACCAGCCGAGGTTCAGCAGCGTGTCCTTGAGGACGGGAAAGGCGAGCTGATTCTGCAGTGCGGGCGGCGAGTAGATCGAGATCAGCAGGCAGGCGGCGCCCGCGATCGCGAATTCGAGCAAAAGCCGGAAGCGGCCGGAAAACCCTTTGTGCGACTGCTTCGTCACCTTGAGATAATCGTCGTAGAAGCCGATCGCGCCGAAGCCGAGGGTCACGGCGAGCGTCACCCAGACGTAGTGATTGTGCGGGTTGGTCCAGAGCAGGATCGAGACTACGGCGCCGGCCAGGATCATCAGGCCGCCCATGGTCGGCGTGCCGCGCTTAGTCAGGTGAGTGGCCGGGCCGTCCTCGCGGATCGGCTGGCCCTTGCCTTGGCGCAGGCGCAGCAGCGAGATGATCCAGGGCCCGAACCAGAACACGAAGAAGCCGGCCGTGAACAGCGCGCCGCCGGTACGGAAGGTGATGTAGCGGAACACGTTGAGGGGCGTGAGCGTGCCGCTCAGTTCCGACAGCAGATAGAGCATGCGTTCGTCCGCCCGCGGCAGGTTCTTAGTCGACACGACCGGCTCGGCTTTGCGCGCGGCCGGATGGAACGGCCGGGCGCGAGGGCCTGGCCGATGATCTGAAACGTTTAGCGGACCGCGTTCAGCGAGGCTTCGCGCGGGTCCGGCGCGACCGCGTAGCGGGCTTTGACCGCTTCGACAATGCGGACCATGCGCATCGAGTTGGAACCCTTCACCATCACCGCATCGCCCGGCCGCAGGGTCGCGAGGACGGCGTCGGTGACATCCTCGGCGGTGAGGCCGGCGGTGCCTCGCACCGGCATCGGCAGCGCCTCGAACAGGTGCGCCATGAGCGGACCGACGGCGAAGACGCGATCGATTCCGTTCGCGGCGACCGCGTCCGCCAGTTCGCGGTGCAGCGTCTCCCCGGCGGCGCCGAGTTCCTTCATGTCGCCGAGCACGGCGATGCGCCGGCCCTTGGCCCCGGTGTCGATGCCGGCGAGCGTGGCCAGGGCGGCGCGGATCGAGGCGGGGTTGGCGTTGTAGCTCTCGTCGATGAGGAAGGCCTCGCCGTCGTCGATCCGCAGCGCCGTGCGTTCGCCGCGCCCGACCGGCGGCTTGAGGCTCGCCAGAGACAGGGCGGCGCGGGCGAGGTCGGCGCCGAGCGCGTGGATGCAGGCCAGCACGCCGAGCGAGTTCATCGCGACGTGCCGGCCCGGCGTGCCGAGCTGGTAGGTCAGGGGCACGCCCATCACGGTGGCGTCGACCACCGAGACGTCCGGGCGGGTCAGGATACGGTGGGCGCGCACATCCGCCGAAGCATGCTCGCCGAAGGTGATGACGCGCCCGGCTCGCGAGGCGTGGGCGTGGGCGAGCAGCCGCTCGTAGTTCGGATTGTCGCGGTTGACCACCGCGACGCCGCCGGGCTTGAGCCCTGAGAAGATCTCCCCCTTGGCGTCAGCGATGGCGGACAGCGAGCGGAAATGCTCGATATGCACCGGCTCGACCGTTGTGATCAGTGCCACGTCCGGCCGCACCATGGCGGTGAGCGGCAGGATCTCGGCGCCGTGGTTCATGCCGATCTCGAACACGCCGAAGCGGCTGTCTTCCGGCATCCGCGCCAGCGTCAGCGGCACGCCCCAATGGTTGTTGTAGGAGGCGACCGAGGCGTGCGTGGCGCCTTGCGCCGAGAGCACGTGGCGCAAGGCTTCCTTGGTGCCGGTCTTGCCGACGGAGCCCGTCACCGCGACGATCGCCGCTCCGGTGCGGGCGCGGGCAGCGAGGCCGAGGCGGCGCATCGCCTCCAGCACCGGATCCTCGCCCTCATCCGGGACGGCGAGCACCGGGCCGGCGCCCTCGAATTCTTTTGTGCGCGCGGCCGTGACCACCGCGGCGCCAGCGCCCTTCTCAAGGGCTGCGCGCACGAAGTCGTGCCCATCCCGCACCTCGCCGCGGATGGCGAAGAACAGGTCGCCCGGCTCCAGGCTGCGGGTGTCGATCGAGGCGCCGGTGACGGCGCGCGGCGCGCCGATCCGGCGCCCGCCGGTGGCCGCTTCCAGGGCGGCGGGGGTCCAGAGGGGGGCGTCGCTCATCCGTTCATCTCCGCGATCGCGGCGCGCAGGGTGTCGTGATCCGAGAACGGGAGCACCCGTGGCCCGACGATCTGGCCGGTTTCATGACCCTTGCCGGCCACCACCAGCACGTCGCCGGCGCGTAAGCTCCGCACGCCGGAGCGGATCGCCTCGGCCCGGTCGCCGATCTCCTCCGCCCCCGGTGCCGCGGCGCGGATGGCGGCGCGGATCGCGGCGGGCTCCTCGTTGCGGGGGTTGTCGTCCGTGACGATGACCCGGTCGGCGAGGCGTTCGGCGATCGCGCCCATGATCGGCCGCTTGCCGGCGTCGCGGTTGCCGCCGCAGCCGAACACCACGACGAGGCGCCCGCTGGCGAAGGGGCGCAGGGCCGTCAACACGTGCTCCAAGGCTTCGGGCTTGTGGGCGTAATCGACGAGGCAGAGACCGCCATTCGCCTCGCCGATCCGCTCCATGCGGCCCGGCACGCCGGTGAGCCCTTCGAGCGCGGCGAAGACGCCGGCCGGATCGGCGGCACCGGTCGGCGTCACCAGGGCGAGGCCCGCCGCGACGAGCGCGTTCTCGACCTGGAAGCCGCCGACGAGCGGCAGCCGCACCCGGTATTCCCGGCCGTCGTGGATCAGCGTCAGGCTCTGCGAGAAGCCCTCCGTGCCGGCTTCCATCAGGCCGATGAAGTCACCGCCGCGCCCCGTGGTCAGGATCGTGTGCCCGGCGGCGTCGGCCGTGCCGATCACGCGCTCGGCATAGGCGCCGTCGGCGTTGACGATGGCCGGGCGGCCCTTCGGCAGCAGCGCCGTGAACAGCCGGAGCTTGGCTTCGAGATAGTCCTCGATCGTCGGATGATAGTCGAGGTGATCGCGGCCGAGATTGGTGAAGGCGGCGGCGGTCAGTTCCACCCCGTCGAGGCGGCGCTGCTCGATGCCGTGCGACGAGGCCTCCATGGCCAGATCGGTGATGCCTTCATCCGCCAGCCGTGCGAGGGTCTGGTGCAGCGTGACGGGGTCGGGCGTCGTCAGCGAGCCGTATTCCGCGCCGCGGTTCGTGACGATGCCGACGGTGCCGAGGCTCGCCGATTCGCGGCCGAGCCGCGACAGGATCTGGCGCACGAAATCGGCGACCGAACTTTTCCCGCTGGTGCCGGTCACCGCCACCACCGTCTCCGGCTGACGCCCCGACAGCCGGGCGGCGGCGAGCGCCAGGGCACGACGGGCCTCCGCCACTTCGATCCAGGCCGTCGCCTCGGGCAGGTTGTCCGGGCGCGTCCCCTCCCCGGCCACGGCGATCGCGCCGGCTCCGGCGGCGGCGGCGGCGAAATGCCGGCCGTCGGCGGCGGTGCCGGGCACCGCCACGAACACGCCGCCGGGCACGACCCGGCGGCTGTCGGCGGTCAGCCCGGCGACGGAGCGGCCGGCGATTGCCGCGTCCGCCTCCGGGAACAGGTCGCCAAGCGTCGGCTGGCTCATCGGAAAGAAACCTCGGAAGCGTCCGTGCGGGTCAGGCCGACGGGGTACAGGACACCGTCACTGCCCGTCCACCATGGTCGCGTGGTAGGCGCCGAGCTTCACCATCAGAGGGAACGGCTTCACCGGCGGGTCGAAGCGCGGCGGGAGCCCGAGGATCGGCGCGGCCCGCTCGATGATCTTGCCCGTCACCGTGCCCGAATTGTAGGCCGCTGTGGCGTAGCCGCCGTTCTCGGGCAGGCCCTGCGGCTCGTCCATGATCGTCAGGAACAGGTATTTCGGCTTGTCCATCGGGGCGGCCGCCATGAAGGTCGTGAACAGACGGTTCTTGACGTAGCGCCCGTTGATGACCTTCTCCGCCGTGCCGGTCTTGCCGCCGACGTAGTAGAGCGGGATCGAAGCCTTCTTGGCCGAGCCCTCGGTGGCGTTGAGGCGCATGATGAAGCGCATCGCCTCGCTGGCCTCGGGCTTCAGCACGTGGCTGGCCTTGGCCCGTGCGGTCGGCTCGTCGGTCTTGAGGAAGGTCGGCGTCATCAGATCGCCGCCGTTGACGATCGCCGCCACCGCCGCCGCCGCCTGGATCGGCGCCACCGCGATGCCGTGGCCGAAGGCGATGGTGATGGTGTTGATTTCGGCCCAGCGCGGCGGAAGGATCGGCGCGGCCGATTCCGGCAGCTCGGTCCGCATCCGGTCGAGCAGGCCCATCTTCTTCAGGAAGGCGCGGTGGCCGGGCACGCCCACGCCCAGCGCCATCTTGGCCGAGCCGATGTTGGAGGAGTGGGTGAACACCTCCGGCATGGTCAGCACGCGGCCGGTGGCATGGTAATCGTGGATCTTCTGCCGGCCCCAGTGCATGACGCCGCCGCGGGTGTCGAAGGTCGAGTTGACGTTGTACTTGCCGGAATCGAGCGCCATGGCGAGCGTCATCGCCTTGAAGGTCGAACCCATCTCGTAGACGCCGACATTCATCCGGTTGATGCGGTCGTCGGACAGCGCGTCCTTCGGCTCGTTGGGGTCGAAATCCGGATAGGAGGCGAGCGCGACGACCTCGCCCGTCGTCACGTCGAGGATCATCGAGGCGCCGGCCTTGGCCCTGAACTTCTCCACGCCCTTCACGAGCTCGTCGCGCAGGGCGAACTGGGCGCGCAGGTCGAGGGAGAGCTGGATCGGCGAGAGGTCGGTCTGCTTGGCGACGAGGCCGAACTCGTTGAGTGCCTTGTTGCCGCGGTTGTCGATGTACTTCTCGATGCCGGCGATGCCGATATTGTCGAGGTTGGTCGCGCCGATGATGTGCGCAGCGGCGACGCCGTTCGGGTAGACGCGCTTGTGGTCGGGCAGGAAGCCGACGCCGGGGATGCCGAGGCGGTGGACTTCGAGCTGCTGCTTCGGCGTGATCTCGCGCTTGATCCAGACGAAGCCCTTCTTCGAGGACAGCTTGGCGCGCAGCTCCGCCGCGTTCAGCTCGGGCAGCACCGCGGTGAGGAGTTCGACCGCCTCGTCGGTATCGAAGGTGCGCGCCATCCGCTTCGGCTCGGCGAAGACCGAGACGGTGCGGATGTCGGTGGCCAGGATCTCGCCGTTGCGGTCGATGATGTCCGGGCGGATCGCCGTGGTGGCGGCCGCCGCCACCCGGTGCTCGTCGCTGTTGTTGGCGGGCGTGGCCGCGATCACGATCAGGCGGACGCCGATCGTCATGAACACTGCCGTGAAGGCGAGACCGACCAGGGCCACGCGGGCATGCGACCGCTCGATCGCGAGGCGGAACATCATCCGCGCGAGCCGCGTCAGCGCCGAGGCCGGCGGCTCGCTGGTCACGACCCGCTCCGGAACCGGATCCGGCACGGCCCTATCCTGCGCGAACGCGTCCGATCCCTCCTGTGAAGGATCGTGCGAGGGAGCAGTCAGGGGATCGCGTGAAGGATCTTGCGAGGGGTCTTGCGACGGATCGTGAGACACGGGGACGCTACCTCGAAACCGCCGGCGGGCGGGTGGAGACGGTGCGGGTGGTGACCGAGCCCGTGGTGCGCGGCTCGTCGCGGACGCCTGCCGGCTTGTCCTTCGGCGTCACGGTCGGGGTCGCCGTGGAGGCGAGCAAGCGACCGATCTCGTCGCCCCGGTCGGGCCGGTTCGGCAGGTCGGTGAGGCGGGCGAGATGCCCGTCGCCGATCGGCTCGAGGGTGAGATGCCGCTCGACCGCCGCCTGGAGACGGTCCGGCCGGGTCAGGAGCTGCCACTCGGCGCGCAGCACGGCGATGGCCTGCCGCTCCTTGTGCAGGGCGGTCTTCAGCTTGGAGACCTGCCCCGCCTGATAGAGCGTGTCGTACTTGATCGAGTAGGCGTAGACCGCCGAGCCGATCAGGCCGACGATCGCGAGCACGTTGAGAAGCCGGATCACCGCCGTGCCCCCCGTCCTTGCTGCGCCGGCAGGCTCGCCAGCGTTTCGATGGCGCTCAGCGGCGGCGGCGCCGGCGCGTCGGTCCGCTCGCCGGCGCGCAGCTTGGCCGAGCGCGCCCGCGGGTTGCGGTCGGTCTCCGCCTCCGAGGGCAGGACCGGCCCCTTGGTCACGAGCTGGAAGCTCTTGGGGGCCGGCCGCTCGACGCCCGGCAGGTGGCGGGAGGCCTGCGCCGCCCGTCCGCTGCGGGCGGAGAAGAACTGCTTCACGATGCGGTCTTCCAGCGAATGAAAGGTCACGACGGCGAGCCGGCCGCCGGGCTTGAGCACCCGCTCGGCGGCGTGGAGGCCGCGCACGAGCTCGCCGAGTTCGTCGTTCACCGCGATCCGCAGGCCTTGGAAGCTGCGGGTCGCCGGGTGAATCGGGGAGCCGGGCTCGGGCCGCACCACGCCGGCGATGAGCTCGGCGAGCTGGGCCGTCGTCTCGATCGGGGCACGGCGGCGCGCCTCGACGATGGCGCGGGCCACCGCCCGCGAGCGGCGCTCCTCGCCGAAATGATAGAGGATGTCGGCGAGCGTGCTCTCCTCCTCGCCGTTCACCAGATCGGCCGCGCTCGGACTGTCGCTGCCCATGCGCATGTCGAGCGGCCCGTCCTGGCGGAACGAGAAGCCGCGATGGGCCTCGTCGAGCTGCATCGAGGACACGCCGATATCGAGCACGACCCAGTCGGCCTGCGCCTCGCCCTGGCCGGCGATGAGGGTGTCGAGATCCCCGAAGCGGCCCTGCACCAGCCGCAGGCGGCCGGCGGAGGCGTCGACGAGGCCGGCCCCGGCCCGGATCGCGCTGGGATCGCGGTCGATAGCGATCACCCGGATCTCGGGCGCGGCCTCAAGGAGCGCGCTCGTGTAGCCGCCCGCGCCGAAGGTGCCGTCCACGGCCAGACCCGGCCGGTCGAGGGCGAGCGCGGCGAGAACTTCGGCGAGGAGAACGGGAACGTGGCGGGCGGCTTCGGTCGCCGAGGTCTCGGCCCGTGTCCCGGCCTTCGACGTCCCGGCTCTCGTCGGGCGCGGCGCCCGGCTCATCGGCTCCGCCCCGCGGCGCTCTCGCGGAATCCGGAGAAAGCTCGGGCGCCATCCGGCCAGGGACGAGTCATGAGAGCCTGCTGAGTGGACGGACCGCCGGGCGGCCCGCTCGGAGGTGGCGACGCCGATCCGCGAACGGCTGCGGCCATAAGCGCGCCGACCCGCAAGGCAACCTGAGCGAGCGTCGGCCGATCCGGAATAGGGCGTCAACGGGATAGCTCGGGGTAACATGGGCCCTCGAAACGCGTCAACGAGCTTGACCGTGCAGGCTGCTCTGATCTGACCGCATCAAGGTTAACCGAGCGTCAATGAGGCGGAGGGATTCTCGCGCTCTACCGGTGAGACGAGCGGCCGTTCACGCTCCGGCGCCGATCTCGCGCCGGCGCCTTTCGCACGATCCGAGAAGCGCTTCGCCGCGCCGAAAATGGAAAGCACACTTCGGAAAATCGGGTGGATCAGCCGGCCTGTAAGCCGGGTTCTGTAGGGCCCGTGAGCTAAGCTCACGGACGTGGCAGCCATTCCTCTGGGACGGCCGTTGCCGGCCGCCTCGAGCAACCAACCCGGGCGACGAGCCTGGAGAGCGGGCCTGCCCTCCCCTCGCGGGAAAGGCGTGTCGCCCCTATTCGGTTTTGCTCCCGGTGGGGTTTGCCGTGCCGTCCGCGTTGCCGCGTCCGCGGTGCGCTCTTACCGCACCCTTTCACCCTGACCTTGCGAAGGACGAGCCTTGCAAGGCGGTCTGCTCTCTGTGGCACTGTCCCTGGGGTCGCCCCCGCCGGAGGTTATCCGGCACCGCCTCTCCATGGAGCCCGGACTTTCCTCCCCGTCTGACGACGGAGCGGCCGCCCGGCCGGCTGATCCGGGGCACGGCTTGCGCCGCGGGCGGCGCGGGGTCAAGGCTTGCGGAGCTATTCTATCGGCCGATGGTCGCACATTCGCGATCCGGTGGCCGCCCTCAATGCGGAACCGCGTCCGCTCGAAAATCCCGGCCCGCATAGAGCACGCGAAGGACTTCGATCTGCTCAGGTGTCGCCCGGTAGACGATCGGGACGCGTCGCTCCATCGCCCAGGTTCGCAAGCCCACGGAGATGTCGTCGCGCGGCGTTCCCTTTTCGGGAAATTCCGTCAGACCCCTGCATGCCGACTCGATGCGATCGAGAAAGCCGCTGGCGCGGATCGGGCCGCTCTGTTCCTCGATGTAAGCGTCGATGCTGAACAGGTCGGCCCTTGCGAGTCGGTGGAAGGTCAGTTCACACGCCATCCTTGTGGACCTTCAAACGCCCGGCATGATGGGCGCGCAGGTCGGCGAACACCTGATCGGCCGGGATCGGCTGGCCGGGGTCGTCCAGTGCCTCCTGCACCTTCCGGCGCAGGACGGCCTCAATGGCTGCCTCTTCGCGTTCCAGCGCCCGTAGGCCGGCACGAACGACCTCGCTGACCGAGGCATAGGTGCCCGAGCGGATGCGAGCCTCGACCTGCTCCTGCATCTCGCCGAGCGTAACGGTGACGGGCTTGCTGCTTCGCATTGTGAGTGCCGCTGCTTCGAAGGCGATCGGCTGAGTGTATGACAAAGTCATCATCGACCCAAGCGACTGCGCTGTGGCGTCACCTCACGCCTCCGCCAGCATCGCCAGCCAATCGTCCTCCGAGACCACTCTCACGCCGTGCCGCTCGGCATCCTTGAGCTTCGAGCCGGCGCCGGGGCCGGCGACGACGAGGTCGGTCTTGGCCGAGACCGAGCCCGAGACCTTGGCGCCCAGGCGCTCGGCGGTGGCCTTGGCCTCGCTGCGGGTCATCTTCTCGAGGGTGCCGGTGAACACCACCGTCTTGCCGGCAAACGCCGCCGCCGAGGTGGTGGGAGCGGCCAGCGGTTCGGTGCTCACCTCTTCAAGCAGCGCCCGCACCGCCGCGTCGTTGTGCGGCTCGGAGAAGAACTGGATCAGCGAATCCGTCGCCACGGGGCCGATCTCGCCGTCATCGGCGAACAGGCGGTAGGCGTCGCCCGGCCGCTGCGAGGCGGCCCGCTCCAGGGCCGCGTCGGCCTCCGCCTCGCTGCCGTAATGGGCCAGCACCGCCTCGCGCTGGGAGGCTGTCAGCCGGCCGCGCAGGCGGGCGCCGAGGCTCAGATCCTGCATCGCTTCGTCCGGCAGCGGATCGAGAGTTTCGAACAGCCGGTCGCGGGTGCCCGGTCCGATCCGGGGGAGCGCCGAAAGTTCGAGCCAGTCGCGCCCTGCCTGCGCCTTCGCCGCCGCGTCGAGCGCCGCCATCAGCGCCGGCATGTCGGGGAAGCGCTTGGCCAGCGCCTTGGCGGTCGACTCGCCGATCTGCGGAATGCCGAGCGCGAACAGAAAACGGTTGAGCGGGATCGTGCGGCGGGCGTCGAGCGAGGCGAGCAGGTTCTTGATCGCCTTGTCCTCCTCCTCGCCCTTCTTCTTCGTCGGCTTCTTCGGCGCCGCTTCGCCCTCGGCCCGGCGCTGGGCCGAGAGCGCCTCGCGCCGGGCGACGATCGCCGCCTTCAGCGGTTCGAATTGCAGGCGGAACAGGTCGGCGGGCTGCTTCACGAGGCCGGCCTCGAACAGCACCTCGATATAGGTCTGGCCGAAGCCTTCGAGGTCGAAGCCGTTGCGCGAGACGAAGTGCTTCAGCCGCTCCACCCCCTGCGCCGGGCAGATCAGCCCGCCGGTGCAGCGGCGGATCGCATCGAGCTTTTTCGTACGCGGGTTGAGTTCACGCACGGCCCGGCTGCCGCAGGCGGGGCAGGTGTCCGGGAAGACGTAGGGCACGGCGTCGGCCGGGCGCTTGTCGAGCACCACGTCTATCACCTTCGGGATCACGTCGCCCGCGCGCACCACGATCACCGTGTCGCCGACGCGGATGTCGCGGCCCTCGCGGATCGGCTCGCCGTCGGCGCCGACGCCCTGGACGTAGCCCTCGTTGTGCAGGGTCGCGTTCGAGACCACGACGCCGCCCACAGTCACGGGCTTGAGGCGCGCCAGCGGGTTGAGCGAGCCGGTGCGGCCGACATTGATGTCGATGGCGAGCAGTTCGGTGATCGCCTCCTGCGCCGCGAATTTGTGCGCCAGCGCCCAGCGCGGCGCCCGGCTGACGAAGCCGAGCCGCCGCTGGAAGCCGAGATCATCCACCTTGTAGACGACACCGTCGATGTCGTAGCCGAGGCCGGCCCGCTCCGCCTCGATGGCGCGGTAATGCGCGACCATCTCCTCGGCCGAGCGGCACAGCTTGGTCCGCGGATTGACCGGCAGGCCCCAGCCCCGGAATCGCTCCAGCACCGCCGATTGCGTGTCGGCGAAGGGCTCCGAGACCTCGCCCCAGGCATAGGCGAAGAACCGCAGGGGCCGCGAGGCGGTGATCGCCGGATCGAGCTGACGCAGAGATCCGGCGGCGGCGTTGCGCGGGTTGGCGAAGAGCGGCTTGCCGGCCGCCTCCTGGCGCGCATTGATGGCGGCGAAATCGGCGTGCGAGAGATAGACCTCGCCGCGCACCTCCAGCACCTCGGGGATGCCCTCGCCCGATAGCCGCTCGGGAATGTCGTCCACGGTCAGCGCGTTAGCGGTGACGTTCTCGCCGACCTCGCCGTCACCGCGGGTGGCGGCGGTGACGAGCCTGCCCGCCTCATAGCGCAGCGACAGCGACAGCCCATCGATCTTCGGCTCGGCGGTGAAGGCCACCGGCTCGTCGGCGGGAAGGTTGAGGAAGCGGCGCACACGGGCGACGAACTCCTCCACGTCCTCGTCGGCGAAGGCGTTGCCGAGCGAGAGCATCGGCACGGCGTGCCGGACCTTGGCGAACTTTTCCGAAGGCTTGGCGCCGACGCCCGCGCTCGCCTCGGTGGTGCCGGTGAGGGCGGGAAACCGCGCCTCGATCGCCTCCAACTCCCGACGCAGGGCGTCGTACTCGGCATCCGTGAGTTCGGGCGCGTCCTCGTTGTAGTAGAGGTGGTTCGCCCGTTCGATCGCCCGCGACAGCTCGGCGTGGCGCGCCTGGGCGGCGTCCTCGCTCAAGGATTCGACGGCGGCGGAAAGGGGCGTGCGCGGCATGGGCTGCGTTCTAACCGATCTCGCGCGACGGTGCGTTAACGCTGAGGCCTCCGCGGGTGTCTTCGCGTCCCATTCCCGCCACAACTCGGCGGGCAGAACCGTCGCGGCAGGGCCTTCAGGAACCGATCATGGCAGGACGCATCATCACGGCACTGGCGCTCGCCGGCCTCGCGGGGCAGGCCTTCGCCGCCCCCTGCACGCCGCCGACGCCCCCGCCGGCCGAGGCGCGGCCGGAAAAGCCGAAGCTGCCCGAAAAACCCGCTTGCCTCGACAAGAAGGACGGTTGCCCCGGCTGGGAGGCCTACAGCTACAACGACGCGATCAAGGCCTACAACGCGCAGGCCCAGGCTTTCCAATCGATTGCAGGGGCTTACGTCCAGAAGCTCAACGCTTACGTCAAGGCGAGCTCGGACTACGCGCAGTGCGAGGTGAAGGCGCTGCAGCAGTAACGTCCCGCCTTCGCCGGCATCGGGAATGGTGATAGGCTCAAGCCTATGAGCGTGCAGCCCAAAATCCGCATGACCGCCGATGAATTCCTGGCTTGGGCCGAGGGCCAGCCAGGACGGCACGAACTCGCCGATGGCGAGGTCTTCTCGATGTCGCCGGAGCGTGTACGGCATGCGGTGACGAAATTCGCGGCGCAGACGGCCTTGCGCGATGCGATCCGCGCTTGCGGCGTCCCTTGCGAAATGCTGCCGGACGGTCTGTCCGTTCGGGTCGACGAGCAAACGGTCTTCGAGCCGGATGCTCTCGTCCATTGCGGCGGGCGTATCGATCCCGATGCCACGACGGTCCCCGAACCGCTCATCGTCGTCGAGGTTCTCTCACCGAGCACGAAGCAGGTCGACACCGGCTTCAAGTTCCAGGGCTACTTCCGCCTGCCGAGCGTGCAGCACTACCTCATCCTCGACACAGAACGACGTACGGTGATCCATCACCGCCGCGGCGCAGGCGACCTGATCGAGACCCGCCTCACCTCGTCCGGCGACCTCCACCTCAATCCACCCGGTCTTACGCTGCCCGTCGCGGCCCTGTTCGCGGAGCCCTGAGCCGGCCCTTGCTTGACGCTTGTCGAGCAGGGTGCGACAGGCCCGGCCATCCTTTTCGCGAGATCGGACGGCCCGATGTCCCAATCCCTCGACCTTCTCGTCCTCGGCAACGCCATCGTCGATGTCATCGCCCATGCCGACGAGGACTTCCTCACCCAGCAGGGCGTGGCGAAGGGCGCGATGCAGCTCATCGACGAGCCGCGGGCCGAGAACCTCTTCGAGGTGATGGGCCCGGCCACCGTCGTCTCCGGCGGTTCGGGTGCCAACACCGCCGTCGGCGCGGCCCTACTCGGCGCGAAGACCGGCTTCGTCGGCAAGGTGCACGAGGACGAACTCGGCCGGCTGTTCAGCCACGACCTGAAGGCAACCGGCGTGCGCTTCGACGTACCGCCGGCGACCGAAGGACCGGCCACCGCCCGCTGCTTCATCCTGGTGACGCCCGACGGCGAGCGCACCATGAACACCTATCTCGGCGCCTGCCAGGGCCTCTCGCCCGACGACGTGGACGAGGCCATCGTGCGCGCGGCCCGCGTCACCTATCTCGAAGGCTATCTGTGGGATCCGCCCGCCGCCAAGGATGCGTTCCGCAAGGCGGTGAAGGTGGCGCATTCGGCCGGCAATGCCGTGGCGCTGACGCTGTCGGACGCCTTCTGCGTCGGCCGCTACCGCGAGGAGTTCCTCGAACTCATCCGCAACGGCAGCATCGACATCCTGTTCGCCAATATCGGCGAGCTGCAGAGCCTCTACCAGACCGATGATCCCGAAGCGGCGGTCGCGGCGTTGCGCGAGGAGCGCGGCGGACAGGGCCACCACCTGCTCGGCCTCGTTACCCGCTCGGCGGACGGCGCGCTCGTGGTACGTGGCGGCGAGGTGCGGGCGGTGGAGGCCTTCCCGGCACGCGAGGTGATCGACACAACGGGAGCGGGCGACCTGTTCGCGGCGGGCTTCCTGGCCGGCTACACCCGCGGAATCGACTACGCGACCTCGGCCCGTCTCGGCGCCCTCGCGGCGGCCGAGGTGATCGAGCATATCGGCGCCCGGCCGCAGCGCGATCTCATGGCGCTGGCGCGTGAGCACAAGCTCATCTGAAGCCGTCGCTGACGAGATCCGGCGCCCGCAGGGGCGCCGGAGGGATTATCGCGATCAGCGCGAGCCGATCAGCTCGACGTCGAAGATCAGCGTCGCGTTCGGCGGGATCACGCCGCCGGCGCCGCGGGCACCGTAGCCCAGCTCCGGCGGGATCGTCAGGATGCGGCGGCCGCCGGCCTTCATCGTGGCGACGCCCTCGTCCCAGCCGCGGATCACCTGGCCGGCGCCGATGGTGAAGGAGAAGGGCTGACCGCGGTCGCGGGAGGAGTCGAACTTCTTGCCGCGCTTGCCGCCGCCCTCGTCGAGCCAGCCGGTATAGTGGACGGTGACCTGCTGGCCGCTCTTCGGCTCGGGTCCGGTGCCGACCACCTCGTCGGTGTAGCTGAGGCCTGAGGGCAGCGTCACGGGCTGGGCGGCGGAAGCGGCACTGGTCATGGCGAGGACGATGGCTCCGGCGATGGGTAGGATCGAGCGCATGATGAATGTCTCGGCGCGTCGTCGCTGACGACGGGGCACGCGGGTTAGCACGCACCCGGCCGCATGGCTAATAGCGGGCGCTCAACGCCGCACGCTCCGCGGCCGGACAGGTGCCGGCCTGCGGGCCGACGACGAGGTCGCCTTGGCGCGGGTTGTTGAGGGCGAGCGGCCCCGTCTCCTTCCGGCCGAGGAAACCGCCGCCGAGCTGGTTCTCGAAGAAGCCGTCGCCGAAGCGGATGTAGCAGCGGTCGATGATCGCCACCGTGTCGTAGCTTGCCCGGTAGGCGGCCTGCTCAGGCAGGGCGCCCGGTCCGCAGGTCAGGGCCACGTCGATGCGGCCGGACTGGTAATAGTTGATTGTCTGCGAGCGGCCCGGCCGCACCGCGACCCACGGGCCGCCGTCGCGGCTGACCAGGGCGACGTAGCCCGACTTGTTGATGATCCGGCGGGCGCAGGACGCGTCCGCGGGTGCGATCCCCGCCGCCGTGACGGCCAAAGCCGCCGCAACTCCGAGTGCCGTGCTCAACCCGCGCATCGATCCCTCCGCTCGCCCGCGCCGGGCTGGAAAAGCACCATCCCGACGGCCACGCTTTCGCGACAACCGGGAGCGGGCCAAGGCGTTCCATCGGCCGCCCCGGATGAACCCGGCTTCTTCCTCACTCGTGAAAATCGCATTCAAAACTGGTTGCCATGGCTTCTTTTAGGCCCATAAAATCAATTCAAAATGCGAGCGGACGCGACCGGGCTCGGCGGCTCGCCGACGCCGTCACGGAGCCGTTCGCGATTCAAGGGAGTTTCGTCCGATGGGCCGATGGCAGGCATCCAATCGACCGTCCGACTCGCTTCCTGCGTGCAGCCCCGTTGCGTGGGTCGGCTGAGCGCCATGACGCAGGCTCGGAAGTCCGGTCCGCTGGCCGGCGTGAAGGTGATCGAACTCGCCCACATCATGGCCGGGCCGGTCTGTGGGCTGATGCTCGGCGACATGGGCGCCGAGGTCATCAAGGTCGAGAAGATCGAGGGCGGCGACGACACCCGCCGCTCGGTCCCTCCGGCCATTGAGGGCGAGAGCGCGGCCTACATGATGATGAACCGCGGCAAGCGCGGCATCGCCCTCGACCTCAAGAGCGCGGAGGGCAAGACGATCCTGCGCCGCCTGCTCACGGACGCGGACGTGCTCATCGAGAACTATCGCGCCGGCACGATGGAGCGCCTCGGCCTCGGCTACGAGATCCTGAGGCAGGAATTTCCGGGATTGGTCTACTGCTCGCTCTCGGGCTTCGGCCGATCGGGTCCTTACGCCGATCGGGCGGGCTTCGATCTCGTGGCGCAGGGCATGAGCGGGCTGATGAGCATTACCGGCGAGGGACCCGGCCGCCCGCCGATGAAGTGCGGGCCGCCGGTCACCGACATCACCGCCGGCATTCTGGCGGCGATGGGCGTGCTCGCCGCCCACGTCCGCAAGCTGAAGACCGGCGAGGGCCAGGTGGTCGATACCTCGTTGTTCGAGGCGGGCATCACCCTCACCTACTGGCAATCGGCCATCGCCATGGCGACCGGCGTCGCGCCGGGGCCCATGGGCTCGGCCCATCCGCTGAACGCCCCCTACGAGGCGTTCGAGACGGCCGACGGCTGGATCACGATCGGCGCGGCCAACCAGACCAACTGGCTGCGCCTGCTCGCGGTGCTCGGCGCTGAAGACCTTGCTGCCGATCCGCGCTTCTCGGCCAATCGCGACCGGATGGAGAACCGCACGGCGCTCGCTGCGGCGCTCGCCCCGCATTTTCGCAATGCATCCTCCGCCGACTGGCTCGCGCGGCTGGAGGCCGGCGGCGTGCCGGCCGGGCCCGTCCTCGACGTGCTCGCCATGCAGGCCGATCCGCAGGCGCTGGCCCGTGAGATGGTGGTGGAGGTCGAGCATACCCGCGCCGGGCGGATGAGCACGCTCGGCCTGCCGGTCGAGTTCTCGGCGACGCCGGGACGGGTGCACGGGCCGGCGCCGCTGCTCGGCGAGCATAGCCGCGCCATCCTGGCGGAAGCCGGCTATGACGCGGCGGCGATCGACGATCTTGTCGCCCGGAATATCGTGCGCGAGACGGCGACCTAAGACGAGATGAAGAGGGATGCCCGATGAACGCTGACGCCAAGACCGACGAATTGCTCTTCGCGGTGGATGCGGCGGGCATCGCCCGCATCACCCTCAACCGGCCGCAGGCGCGCAACGCGCTCACCTTCGCCATGTATCGCGGCCTGGTGGAGCTGTGCGAGCGGATCGAGGTGGACCGCGCGATCAAGGCGGTGATCATCACCGGCGCCGGCGACAAGGCCTTCGCAGCCGGCACCGACATCGCCCAGTTCCGCAGCTTCAGCAGGCTGGAGGACGCGATCGGCTACGAGCGCTTCATGGATCGGGTGCTCGGCGGGTTGGAGCGCCTGCGGGTGCCGACCATTGCGGCGATCGCCGGAGCCTGCACCGGCGGCGGGGCAGCGATCGCCGCCGCCTGCGACCTCCGCATCGCCAGTCGCGACGCCCGCTTCGGCATCCCTATCGCCCGCACCCTCGGCAACTGCCTGTCGCAGAACACCCTGCGGCGTCTGGCGAACCTGATCGGTGCACCGCGGGTGAAGGACATCCTGTTCACCGCCCGGCTCGTCGAGGCGCAGGAGGCCCTCGCCATCGGCCTCGTCAACGAGATCGTGGAGGATGCGGCCGCCGTTGCCGCCCGCGCCGACGCGCTCGCCGCCCTGCTCGCGAGCCACGCGCCCCTCACTCTGCAGGCGACCAAGGAGGGCCTGCGCCGCATCGCCGAGGAGGGCGCGGCGGAGGCTGGGGACGGCGAACAGGCCGGCGACGACCTGATCCTGATGACCTACATGAGCGAGGATTTTCGCGAAGGCATGGAAGCCTTCCTCGGGAAGCGCCCGCCGCACTTCAAGGGGCGGTAACGGGCGCCCCGCCCGTCTTCGCTTGCGCCGAGCCTCGCGACGACCGCGGGTTCGACGCGGCGCCTCATATCAAATCCGGACCCCTTTCGGGATGGCGGATTTGGCCGTCGCTCAAGCGCCGCGCGGGCTGGCTGATCCGCTCCCCGCTTCGATCGAGCGGGAGGCGTGTCAGCTCTCCTCCTCGCCATACATCGCCGCGATCACCGGCTTCTTCGCGCGGATGTGCCGCCGCATCAGCGTGGCCAGACCGTCACCGTCGCGAGCACGCAGCAGCGGGATCATGCTCTCGTGCTCCTCGACCGCCAGCGCCCACTGCGCCTCGGTCTGGTGGGCGCTGTAGCGGGAGCGCTGGATGCGGCCGGTGAGGCCGAGATAGAGGCTGCGCAGCTTGGAATTGCGGCTCGCCACCATGATGGCTTCGTGGATTTCGCGGTTGAGGCGGAAATAGTTCGACTCGTCGCGGGACTGCCACGCCGCCACCATGTCCCGGTGCATCGCCTCGATCGTGTTCAGCTCGTCCTCGGTGATCGAGCGGCAGGCGAGTTCGCAGGCGGTGGCTTCCAGCCCGGCGATGATCTCGATCATCTCCTCGAGTTCGTTGCGCGAGATGCTGGCAACGCGGGCACCGCGGTTGGGAAGCAGCTCCAAAAGACCTTCAGTCGCCAGAATCTTGATCGCCTCGCGGAGCGGCGTGCGTGAGATCCCGAACCGCTCGGTCAACTCGCTTTCGTTGACGCGCGCACGCGGCTCCAGCTCGCCCTCATTGATCAGTTCACGCATCCGGTCCGCGACCTCATCGTGAAGGTAGCGGCGGCTGATCCCGATACTGGGCTCAATTCTATTCATCGAGCTCTCAAAGAATTTTAAATGCGAAAATTCGCGTCGTAATTCCTAGACTTGCTGCTACCGCCTGTCGAGATACGTGACCGTTCCCACCTTCGTGAGCCACGTCGAATGTGCAGTGTTTCCGCGGGGACAATGGGGGCGCCGTGATCGAGCTTGCTTGCGGCCGATTGAATTTTTTATGCATTTAGCGGAACCGAGAAGGCCGGGTGTCGCGGACGATGCGACAGGACCAGACACCGGATGGATGCGCCATGATCGACCTGTTCAGCGACACCCAGACGCGGCCGACGCCGGGCATGCGCGAGGCTATGGCACGGGCGCAGGTTGGCGACGAGCAGTCGAACTCCGATCCGACCACCAATGCCCTGTGCGAGCGGGTGGCCGAGATGCTGGGTCAGGAGGCGGCCGTGTTCATGCCGTCGGGCACGATGTGCAACCTCGCCTCGATCCTCGTCCATTGCCGGGCCGGCGACGAGATCATCGTCGACGACCAGTCCCACATCTACAACACGGAAGCCGCGGGCGCGGCGGCGATCGGCGGCGTGTCGGTGAAGCCGTTGCCGACGCGGGTCGGCCTGTTCTCCCTCGCCCAGGTCGAGGCGGCGATCCGGGTCCCGCAGCGCACGGCGCCGCGCTCACGGCTGGTCTCGATCGAGCAGACGACAAGCTTTTCCGGCGGGACGGTCTGGGACATTGGCGAGATGCGCCTGATCCGAGACTATGCCCAGGCGCGCGGTCTCAAGGCCCATATCGACGGGGCGCGGCTGCTCAACGCGGTGGTGGCCACGGGGCTCTCGGCGGCAGAGTACGCGGCCGGCTTCGACAGCGCCTGGATCGACCTGAGCAAGGGGCTCGGCTGCCCGGTCGGGGCGGTCCTGTGCGGCACGCGGGATTTTATCGAACAGGCGTGGCAGTGGAAGTACCGGCTCGGCGGCGCCATGCGTCAGTCGGGCGTGCTGGCGGCGGCAGGCCTCTACGCGCTGGACCACCACATGACGCAACTCGCCGAGGACAACGCCAATGCCAGCCGGCTGCACCGGCTGATCGCCGATGTGCCGGGCCTCGCGTTCGACCCGACAGCGGGGCAATCCAACATCCTGTGCTTCACGGTGGAGGGCCTGAGCATCACCGCCTCGACCTTCGCGAAGGCCTGCCTTGAGGAAGGCGTGCGGGTGCGCGCGATCGGAACGCACCAGATCCGCGCCACCGCCAATCTCGACGTGGACCGTGCCGGCATCGATCGGGCGGCGGAGGTGATCCGGGCGAAGGCCGCGGCGTTCGCGGCGACGGCCGAAGGACGGATATAGCCCGATTGCGCTGAAGTGCCTGTCTGCGCGCGGTTTAAGGGCGGCACCGCAGCTCCTCATGCTGAGGTGCCGAGCGAGAGCTTGGCCTCGAAGCACGCCTGAACCTTCGATCAAAAGACGCCGATCAGACGGGTGAAGCGTTGCGGCGTGCTTCGAGGCTGCCGGCGCAGCACCTCAGTATGAGCAGCGCTCAGGTTGCCAGGACAATCGGGTCCAACAGCCTCGCACTGGACTGGTCGTGAAAGAGGCGGCGCTCGCCACCGAACGCCGCCCCAAGCCGCAAAACCTACTTCTTGCTGGCGAGGTCCTGCGCCATCTTCAGGTGCTCGTCGAGATGCGGCTTGGTCTTGATGGCGAAGGCTTTCAAGGCCGCATTGTCGCCGCCCTCGGCGTAGCGCTTGTAGAGATCGGTGGCGTTCTTGTGCGCCGTCACCTGATCGTCGTGATATTGCTTGGTGAAATCCTCGCCGCTCAGGCTCTTGAGCTTGTCGAGCTTGCTCTGGTGGCTCGAGTCGAGCGCGGTGGGCAGCGTGAGCTTCATGTCGCCGGTCTGGACCACGGATTTCAGCTCGTCCGAGGTCTTCTTGTGGTCCTCGATCATCTTCTTGGCGAAGGCCTTGGTCTTCTCGTCCGCCTTCTCCAGGGCGAGCTTGCTCGTCTGGTCCTCGAACATGTCGCTGATGACGGCCTGCGTGACGAAGTCCTGCGCCGTCGGGGCGACGCCGATCAGAGAATTCACGCCGGTCTTCTCGCCGACCGATTGGGCATGGGCCGGCATCCCCGCCGCGCCCAGCAGGAGCAGGCAGGCGGCAGCGGTGAGGGGCATTCTCATGGATGTCTCCTAAGGCAGAATCGGACCTGTCGGAGCAACCGGAGCGGGCGGGCGATGTTCCTGGCCGAGCCCGCCAGCGCCATTACGCGTCGCAGTTCGCGGTCTCGCGGGCGAGCCAATCGATGACGCAGGAGAGCGCCTTGCGCTCGCTGCCGCCGGCCGCGAGTGACGCCTCGTAGGCGCGAATCTGTCCGTCGGCGCTGGAGCCGCACTCGGCGATGGTGAGCGCGTGGGCCACTTGCGCGGCGCAGCCCAGGGCCGCGGCGTCTTCCGCGACGAGATCAACCAGGCGCGCAACAAGGTGGCGGACCGGCACCGCCTCCTCCGCGGCCTCGTCGATGAGGGCCGCGTGGACGCCGTCGCGCTGCGCCCGCCACAGGTTCTCCATCACGAAGCCGCGCGAGGCGCCCGTCGGCCCAGCGTTGAGATCGGGCCGGCGGACGCAGAGTCGCACGAGGCAGCGATAGAGCGCGGCGACGGCCAGCGTGTCCTTGAGCCGGGTGCAACTGTCGGCGACCCGCAATTCGAGGGTCGGATAGCGGATCGATGGGCGGATGTGCCACCAGAGATAGGTCGCATCCTCGATCGCACCGGCCCGCGTCATCACCCGCACGTAGCGCTCGAAGTCACCGGCCCCGTCGAAGAGTTCCGGCAGGCCGGTGCGCGGCAATTCCGCGTAGGCGCGCAGGCGGTAGCCGGCCAGCCCCGTGCGGTGGCGCTCGTAGAAGGGCGAAGAGGTCGAGAGCGCGAGCAGCACCGGCAGGAACGGCATCAGCCGGTTGATCAGGGCGACGCGTTCGCTCGGCTCGGGCACCTCGACATGGACGTGCAGGCCGCTGACGATGGAGCGCCGCCCCACCATCTGCAGCGTCTCGATCATCTTGCGATAGCGGACCTTGGCGGTCTCGCGCTGATCGGTCCAGATCGCGGTCGGGTGGGTGCCGGCGGCGAAGACCTTCAGGCCGTGCTCGCGGCCGATGGCGCACAGGCCGGTGCGAAGCTTGGCCAGCGCCTCATGGGTCTCACTGAAGCTCGCCGAGGGCTTGGAGCAGATCTCGGTCTGGCTCTCCAGCATCTCGCGCTCGACGCCCTCCAGCCGGCTTCGGGCCGCCTTGTGGAAGTCCGAGACCGATTCGCGCGGCGCGGCTCGGGTCCGGCTGCTCGCCAGGAACAGCTCCTCCTCGATGCCGAACCGGTATTCGTGTCCCATCGCGCGCCTCGCTTTTCCGGCCAGACCGGTCGGATGGAAGCAAGCGCGGGCCCAATCGGTTCGCGCGTTAACGAACGATACGATCGAGGCGGTTGTTCACGAAGAAATACAGCTCCTTGGCGCCGGGCTCGGTGTAGAGCACCTGCACCTCGCGACCGGACCGGCCCTCGCCGACCAAAACGTCGGTCGGCGGACGGCCCTTGAGCCGGACGAGGTCGCACTCGCCGATGCCGGGCTCGATGGCTGTGGCCGTTCCCGGCACCGGACCGGTGCAGGCGCCGCTCCCATCGAGAACGGGGCCGAGCGCCGCGGCCGGCGCCTTCGGTGGCACGGGCAGCACCGCGCTCGGCGGAGGCGGGGCCTGGATCGGGTCGCGGCGTTCGGCGCTGTTGCAGCCCGCCAGCAACAGGGCGGGCAGAAGTCCCAGAACGATTCTCAAGGCGTCGGTCTCTTCTCCGGCACGGTCCCGCTCGACCCGCTTTCGCCCTTCGCGCTTCCATCGGAGCGCGTCTCCAGCGCCCGAGCGAACAAGTCGGCGGCGTCGGCGTGGAAGGCGTTGCGCGAGTCCGGCCGCGTGTAGAACATGTGGCCGCCGGGATAAACCGAGAGCTTGAGCCGGTCGGCCGAGCCATAGACCGGCATCTGGTCGAGAAGCATCTTCGAGGTGAAGTACGGCGTCACCAGATCGGTGAAGCCGTGGGCGACGAGCACCCGCATCCGCCCGTCGAGCGCCAGGGCGTCCTTCAGGGCGCCCATGGCTTCCGGGGCCGAGCGGCCCGAGCCCCAGGTCCAGCCGCGGTTGACCGCGTTGTTGAGCAGCTCGTAGCGCATGTTCTCGACGCGCCAGTTCAGGCGGCTCTGATAGAGCTGCACCATGGCGGTGGTGAGCGGGGCCTGCAGCGCGTCGAGCACCGGATCTTCGAAGCCCGATTGCGGTGCGGTCGGGTCCGGGTCCCAGCCGGTCACACCGGTATCGTAGGCCGAGAGCACGCGGCCGGCATCGCGGTCGATCTCGCGCTGGTAGCTATGGGTGGTGAGCCGCCCGGCCTGACGCCGTACGGTGTCCGGATCGACCCCGGTCAGCGCCGAGACCTTTTCCGCGAGTCGCGCCACGGCTTCCCGGTCGGCCGGACCCTTGAGGAGGTCGGTGAGGTAGGCGCCCGACGCGTAGGTCTCGGCCTCCTTCATGCGTTCGCGGCTCGGCGTCGTGCCCGCGCGTTCCAACGCTGCGGCGGCAAAGGAGGGGAGCTTGGTGACGAACCCCCAGGGCGTGGTGCGGGCCGGCTGCAGCCAGGAGAAGTCGAGCACGGGGGAGAGCAGCACGAGACCCGACAGGCCGACGCCGACATCCTGCTGGAGCTTCTGCGCGATCAGCGGTCCGCGGAACCCACCGTAGCTCTCGCCGACGAAGAATTTCGGCGAGGCGAGCCGGTCGTTCTGGCGCAGGTATCGGGCAATGGCGGCGGCCAGCACCGAGACGTCCGCATCGACGCTCCAGTACTTCTTGCCGTCGCCGTCCGCCGCCCGACTGTAGCCGGTGCCGACGGGGTCGATGAAGACGAGATCGGTGAAGTCGAGCCAGGTCGCCGGGTTCGGCTGGAGTGCGATCGTCTGCGAGGGGCTGATCGAGGCGCCGTCCGTCGGCAGGCGCCAGGGGCCGATCGCGCCGATGTTGAGATAGGCCGAGGCGGCGCCCGGCCCGCCATTGAAGCCGAAGGTGACCGGCCGGGCGGCCCGCTCCTCCGGTTTGCCCGCCTTGGTATAGGCGATGAAGGCGATCTCGGACTGCAGCTTGCCCTCCTCGTCGACCAGGGCGAGGCTGCCGGC
>JAESFL010000263.1_pt1 | contig 44323 bp, 33 predicted proteins | sample 9269401 | NCBI WGS metagenome assembly JAESFL01 (sample SAMN14506025, study PRJNA617098) | algae metagenome | isolation source: Gloeocapsa sp. UFS-A4-WI-NPMV-4B04 and co-occurring heterotrophs from desert... | place: USA: Utah | collected 2006-10-01 | reverse complement strand
GGCGGCCTGCTGCGCGAGCGCGCCGGGCGCCTCGACGTCGCCACCGGTCGCCTCACCTGTGTCGCCTGCCTCAGGGCCGTCAGCGCCCTCCACAATCCAGCCTGAGACCGCTCCTCAAACAGACTCTGAGTGGAGTGTGTTCCTGCGCCGTTGCCTGGGACTACATCGACAGCAACCCGGTCAAGGCGTTCGACAAGCATCACCTCAAGGAGGCGCCCCCCCGTACCTCGTACCCGAGCGACGCCGACGTCAGGCGACTCGTGGAGCGAGCGTCCCCGATGGTGGGGCGCATCGTCCTGTTCTTGGCGCAAACCGGGATGCGCCAGGAGGAGGCCGTGTCGCTAGAGTGGCCGCAGGTCTCGATCCCCCGTCGCGAGGTCCGTCTCGTGAAGACCAAGACATCGGCACCGCGCGTGGTGCCGATGAGCGACGAGGCGCTCGGCACACTTCTCGGCACACCCCGGCATCCGACCAGCACCTACGTGTTCTGGAATGGACCCGGCCGCAGGTACACGAGCTTCTCAAGCCAGTATCGCAACCTCGCAGTCCGGGCGGGCGTGGAGTGGCGGTGCCACGATCTGCGGCACCGCTTCGCATCAGAGTTCCTCCAACGGACGGGCGACCTTCCGGCGCTACAGGCGATTCTCGGCCACCGCACGGTGACGATGACGATGCGCTACGCCCACATGATCACCGCCCACCTGCACGAGGCCATGGCGAAGTACGGCACAAAACCCGGCACGCCAAAGGCGGTGTCGGAGGGCCATGAGGAGGCCGATGATCGGTTAAGTGCTTGAATTTCTGGCGGAAGGGGTGGGATTCGAACCCACGGTGGAGTTGCCCCCACGGCGGTTTTCAAGACCGCTGCCTTAAACCACTCGGCCACCCTTCCTTGCCTGTCGGAGCCGCGCGATCGCGCCCGGCTCTGCGGTCGATGCTTGTCTATGGCCGCCGGGGGATCAGCGTCAACGTTCGAGACGCGGATCGGGCCCTTGCTGCCCCGGGCGCGGAGCAAGTTTGTAGGCGGGTCGGCTTCAGGCGGGCCGCAGACGGGTGAGCTGGTCCAGCGCCGCGCGGTCGTGGAGCAGGGCGAAGCGCTCTTTTGGGGCGAGCCAGGCCTGCGCTTCGGCCACGGTTTCCGCCTCCACGATCTTGGCGCGGGCGAGCGTGCGGTCTGCGTCGATATTTCCGCGGGGCCGAGGCGCACCTTCGGGCAGCATCGCCGCGTGCGCCTGGGCAAGGGCGGCGTCGGCGTGGAGGGCGGCCAGCGCGTCCGCGTCGTCGAAGCCGCGCGCCGCGTTGCGGCGGGCGAGTTCGCCCGCGCGCAGCGCGATGGCCGGCGGCGTCTGCTCCTCGGGCGTCACCAGGAGGCCGCGGTGCTTCAGGGCGAGGCCGAGTGCCAGTTGGCCGCTGGCCCAGGAGAGCGGGATCGCCAGGACGAGGCCGAGGATCGTCGGCGACATCCATAGGAACAGGGAGGTGGCGATGGCGAACGCCGCAATCCCTGTGACCACGCCGAGGCCGGTGTGCCAGCGGTGGCGGCGCACGATATCGGAGACCGGAATTGAGCCGTCGTCGCGGCGCTGCGGGTTCCAGCCGGTGTCGCGCCCGGCCAGGATCTGGAACACCGAGCCCGACTGGATCAGCATCGCGATCGGCGCGATCAGCGCCGAGAGCAGGATCTCGATCAGGAAGGACAGGGTCAGCCGCCCCGCTCCGCCGCTCGCCCGCCGGGTCTCGGTGTCGAGCAGCGCGAGGATGAGGCCCAAGACCTTCGGGGCGAGCAGGATGCCCATGGTGAGTGCGAAGAGCTGGAGCGCGCGCACCGGGTCGAAGCGCGGCCAGACGGGGTAGAGGCCGAACTCAGCGGAAAAATATTCGGGCCGTACCCAGGCGGTCTGCAGAACGATGATGATACCGATCACGAGCTGCGCGAGCCAGAGCGGCGAGGCGACGTAGCCGGCGATTCCCGTGGCGAAGTGCTGGCGCGAGGCCGGCGCGAGGCCTGCCGCGCCGATGACGCGGGCGTGCTGGAGATTGCCCTGCGCCCAGCGCCGGTCGCGCACGGCGAGGTCGATCAGCGAGGGCGGGCTCTCCTCGTAGGAGCCCTCCAATTGCGGCAGCATGGTCACGCCCCAGCCGGCGCGGCGGATCAGCGCCGCCTCGACGAAGTCGTGGCTGAGGATGTGGCCGCCGAACGGCGGGCGGCCCTTGAGGTCGGGCAGGCCGGCGGCCTCGGCGAAGGCCTGCATCCGGATGATCGCGTTGTGGCCCCAGTAATTGCCGTCGCGGCCCGACCAGACCGAGAGGCCGGTGGCGATGACGGGGCCGTAGATGCGCGCGGCGAATTGCTGGAGCCGGGCGAACAGCGTGTTGCGGTTGATGATGAGCGGCAGACTCTGGATGATGCCCGCCTGCGGGTCGGCCTCCATCGCCGCCGTCAGCCGCACGATGCAGTCGCCGGTGAGCAGGCTGTCGGCGTCGAGCACCAGCATGTGGTCGTAGGCGCCGCCCCAGCCGGTGACGAAATCGGCGATGTTGCCGGCCTTGCGGTGGTGGTTCTTCGCCCGGTGGCGGTAGTAGAGGCGCGCCTCAGGGCCGAGTTCCTCGCGCAACTCCAGGAAGGCGCGCTCCTCGGCGATCCAGGCATCGGCTTGCGTCGAGTCGGACAGCACGAACCAGTCGAAATGGCGCCCGAGGCCGGTGGCCTCGACCGCCTCGTGCATCGCCTGCAGCCCGGCGAAGACCCGGGCACTGCCCTCGTTGTAGACCGGCATGACGATGGCGGTGCGGGTGGCGAGACGCGCAGGCATCGGCGCCAGAGGCGGCCGCCGCAGCAGCGCCGCGAAGCCGAGCAGCGCGGCGGTAAACGCCAGCGCGATCCAGGAGAAGTTCAGGACGAACAGGACCAGCAGCACGTACTGGAGCCAGGTGGCGCCGCCGGAGACCGAGATCACCTCGTACATCTGCCACGCGCCGTAGACGGTGAGCGCGGCGGCCCCACCGAACACGAACAGCCGCGCCGCCAGCGGCCCGCCGCCGCCGTTGCGGCGCGTCGCCGGCCGGTTGCGCAGGTCCTGCACCGGCATGGACAGCGGCGCCCGCTTCGGCATGGCGGCCCGAGCGAGGCCGGTCTCGGCAGGGTCTTCCACCGGCGCGGGGCGGTCCATTAGGGTCGAGACGCTGGCGGCGGGGTCGGGCATCGTCGCTCCGGCGAGAATTCGGGGGAGGGTCAGGGCGTCCAGCGGTACAGCCACGTTTCTGTGATCTGCCGCCCTTCCGTCTTGAGGGCAAGGCGCAGTTCGGCCGCCCGCTCACTGCCGGGATCCAGCTCGAAGGCGACCCGCACGGTGCGGGTCTCCGGATGGGCGATCCAGCGGGTCGCCCCCTCGACGATCCGGCCAGGGGCGGCGATCAGCACCGTCTCGACGGGCACCATCGCGCCCTCCGCGGTGAACAGCCCGTCGCCGGTGAAATCGACGAGGAACAGGCGCCGTGGGGTGGCGCCGCCGCGACCGCTGCGGGTGCCCGTAACGCGAGCGAGCGGGTCGACCGGCGGCTCGCCGCCCCAGTTCTGCCGATAGCCGACACGGATCTCCTGACCCGCGGGCAGGGCCGCCTTCGGCCGCCAATAGGCGATGACGTTCTCGTTGATCTCCGCGTCGCTCGGGATCTCGAGGAGGGTCACGGCGCCCTCCCCCCAAAGGTTGTCGGCACCGGTCGATTCACCCGGCTCGACCCAGAGCGAGGGGCAGCGCTCCCAGGGATGGGCGTCGTCCTCGAAGGTCGCGGGGGAGCGGTCCCGCTGTATCAGGCCGAAGCCCTGCGGTCCGTTGTCGAGGAAGCCCGAGATCTGCAGCGTCTCCGGGTTGCGCACCGGGCGCCAGATCGCCTCGCCACCGCCGTTGCGGATCTGCAGGCCGCCCGCGGCGTAGACCGCGGCACGGGCATCGTCCGCACCGCGCCGGTCATGCGGGCCGAACAGGAACGGCGCCTGCATGCCGCCGAGGCCCAGATGCTCGACCGCCTTGCGGGTGACCAGGGTGGCGGTGACCGCGGCGGTCGAGGTCTCGCCGGGGCGCAGCTCCAGGCGTAGCGCCGCGGCGAGCGAGTCGGAATCGATCAGGGCGTGGATCACGAGCGGACCGTCCGGGGTCTTCGGGCGCTCCACGAACAGCGCCCGCCAGCGCGGGAATTCCTCGCCGCGCGGGTCGGCCGGGCGCAGCATCAGGGCGCGCCCGTTGACGCCGAATTCCTGGCCCTGCCCCACCAGCCGGTAGAAGCAGGCGCCCTGGAACACCGCGAAATCCTGGTGCCGCTCGCCGAACCGCGCGCGGATGCGCAGGCCGGAGAAGCCCGGCTCGGTCTCCGGCAAGGCCGCCGCGCCCGCCTCCGATCCCGCCTCGTAGTTTCCCCGCGCGTAGGTGACGGGACGGACCACGCCGTCCTCGACGAGGAACAGCGCGACCCGGTCGGTGTAGTAGAAGCCGCGCAGCAGCGGCTCGACGGCGAAGCCGTGCGGCTCGCCGCCCCAGAGCAATGCCTCGGGCCGGAGACGGATGGCCTCGTAGGCTTCCCGTGACAGGTTCTTCAGCGGGTCGGGCATGTCGTTCGCGGCCTGCGCCACGAAGGCCCGGTTGCCGAGCGCCCGGGCGAGGTCCGGCACGGTCGCATCCGAGAAGGGCGAGCCCGCCGCGGGAAGCGCCGGCGCCGCGGCCTGGGCGTCCGCCCTTCCCGGCAGCAGGGCCAGGGCGGCGCCGGCCGCGGCCCCGCCGATCAGCCGGCGGCGATCGAGACACGGGCCGAGGGAGTGCCCGAGGGCAGGGCCGGTCCGCTGCGCATCGCGGGTCGAGAGGTCGGTCGGATGCGTCATGCCTCGCCGGTTCTCACGGTGTTCTCGGGTAAAGGACGGTCGCAGATAGGATCTCAACGCCTGAACCGGGCGTTAAGGTTGCCGGGTTTGCCCGGTCGTTGCAGCGCATCGGGGCGGCGCATCGGAATCGGGGCCGAAGGCCCGTGGACCTTTCGGGGCCGGCCGGCGTAAGAGGCTCGAACCTCGCACGCCGCATCCGCGGTGCCCGCCGTCTCGCGTCCCGCGAGCCTCCTGTCCAGCCTTGAGTCGAGATTTCTGCCGATGATCGTCACGCAGATCTCCCATCACGACCTCGACGGCTACGGTGCCACGACGGTTGCCGCCGCCTTGGCCGCGGTGTCGCGGGTGGTGCATGTCGCCCGCTATTCCGATGTCGGCCCGGTGGTGGAGGACGAGCTGAAGCGCCTGCGCGGCGCGGCCGCCTCCGAGACGCTGCTGATGACCGATCTCGGGCTGGAGGAGCCGACGGTCGCCTTCCTGCGCCGCTTCGCCGCGATGAACCGCGGCCGGGCGGAGGAGGCGCGCCACCGCCTCGTGGTGCTCGACCACCACGCCTCCTCGATCGACCAGCTCAAGCGTCAGAACCTCGAGATCGGGCCCGACCCGGAGCGCGCCGGGCTGCTGCGGGCGGATCTCGGCGACCCGGACGTGTTCGTGCTCATCGACGAGGCGCATTGCGCCACGCGGATGGCGTACGACCAGCGCGCCCTCTACGCCGCCGAAAAGACGCTGCCCGAGACGCAGGCGGCCGACCTCGCGGCGCTGATCGAGGCGGTCGAGGCGCTCGACCTGTGGAAGAAGGGCGAGCCGCACTTCGCCGGCGGCCTCGCGCTGGACGAGCTGTTCTGGGACAGCGTCTCGACCCTGGTGCCGGCGGGCCACCCCTGGCACGATCGCTTCGTCTCCGACCTGCTGCTGGCGGCGGCCGGCCGGCTGCGGGCCGGGGCCACCCCGGCCGAGCTGGAGCGCCGCTCGGGCGAACTCCGCGCCGGCCTCGTCGATGCCCTGCTCGCGGACGAGCCGGATGACGACCGGACCCTGACCGCGCGCCAGCGGCTGGCCCGGGCGCTGGCGCGCTCGGAGGCGCTGTTCCACCCGCTCTCAGACGGCACGCTGCTCTCCTTCGGCCTCGATTCCGGCACCTTCCAGCGGGTCTCCGACCAAGTGATGGAGGCGGGCCGGGCCAAGCGGGTCGTCAACGTGCAGCGGGCGGGCACGCTCTCGTTCCGTTCCATCAACGGCACGGCGCTGGACGGCGCCCGCGCCTTCCGCGGCGGCGGGCACCGCGACGCCGCCGGCGGCAAGCTGCCGAACGGCAGCGCGCATTCTAGGGACGACGCGATCGCCCAGGTCGAGCCGGTGCTCAACCCCCCGCCCCCGGATCTTTCCGGCAGCCCGTTCGCCGCGCTGAAGAACTGGAAGGGCTGAGTTTTCAGGATCGAGCATCGTCCCGATCGGGCGTCGCCGGCTTCTTCGGCACCGATCTGCCGGAGGGCGCATCGCGGTGGGCTTCGAGGATCGCGTGCCGCGAGCGCCCAGCATGAGGACCGTCGTGGACGCCGGAGCGAGCTGGCCAGACAGCCTCATCGCGTTTCCGGTTGATCGCTTCGGCTTTTGCCCGACGCCGTCATCGCGAGGTGAAGCCGAAGCGATCCAGGACGCGACATCTCCGGAAAGTGCCGAGCCCTGGATTGCTTGCGCTTCGCCTCGCAATGACGAAGAGCCACCGAAGCGATCAAGCGGAGACCGTATCAAATCCTCAGGTTGAACGGCAGGTCGAACAGCGTCGAGTGATCGACGTAGCTGACCCGCAGAGTGTGCTCGCGGGCCGCGTCGCGCAGGGCGTCGGCCTCGCGCAGGGTTCGGATCATCTCGCGGGCGGCGCGGAAGGCCATGCCGCAATCGGGGCAGTCGCGCGTCTCCGTCTCACCAATCGTCCGGCCGTTCCGGCAGAGCTCGAAATGAAAGAGTGGCATCCGGCGCCGATCTCCGAGCCTCGTTCGGAGCCGCTCGTGCAAGCCTTGAGCCGGGATGGCCGATACAACGCCGTGTGGTGGAAATTTCGCTTGCCTGCCGAGCAAAGGGGCAGGCACGATGCTCTCTCGGCATGAAAAAGCCCGCCAGCTTTCGCCGACGGGCTTTTGCAGGGGCCACACTCTCGCGCGCGGTGGGAGCTGCCGCCCCGCCCTCGGACCGGCGGGGGAACTCAACCGTCCGCAGCGTTAGGGAGCCACTATCCCTGCCGATCTTGGTTGGGTGGCGTGTCCTGATCCGCATCGGCGGTGCGCGCGGTGGAGACGGTAACGCCGTGATGTCTCATGGCCGACCTCCTTGTCTCAGGGCGGCGCCGCAGCGCCGATGAGGAGAGGCTAGGACGGTTTGCGCGCCCCGCGCAAGCCCCTTTTTGCCTTGCGCCGGGCCGCCTCGCACACGATCTGTCCGGATCGAGGGGAAACAGATTTTTTGCGTCCGGGCGGGCGCGAAGTGAAGCGTGGTGCCCTGATGGCCTCCTCCCTGCCTCCCCTCTCCGTTCTCGATCTCGCCTTCATCCCGGAGGGCGCCACGCCGGGGCGGGCGCTCGCCAACAGCCTCGATCTCGCCCGGCATGCCGAAGGGCTCGGCTACCGCCGCTTCTGGCTCGCCGAGCACCACAACATGATCGGCATCGCCAGCGCCGCCACGGCGGTGGCGATCGGCCACGTCGCGGCCGGCACGACGCACATCCGCGTCGGCGCGGGCGGGATCATGCTGCCCAACCACGCGCCGCTGGTGATCGCCGAGCAGTTCGGCACGCTGGAGGCACTGTATCCCGGCCGGATCGATCTCGGGCTCGGCCGGGCGCCGGGTACGGACGGGGCGACCCTGCGGGCGCTGCGCCGCGACTACGGTTCGGCGGAGCGGTTTCCGCAGGACGTGCTCGAATTGCAGGCCCTGCTCGGCCCGGTGCGGGAAGGGCAGGCGGTCCAGGCCGTGCCGGGCGCGGGCCTCAGGGTGCCGCTCTGGATTCTCGGGTCGAGCCTGTTCGGGGCGGAACTCGCCGGCCTGCTCGGCCTGCCCTACGCCTTCGCCTCACATTTCGCGCCCGACGCGCTGCTGCCGGCGCTCGCGGCCTACCGCGCCCGTTTCCAGCCCTCCGAGCAGTTGCAGCGGCCCTACGCCATGGTCGGCATCAACGTCGTCGCGGCCGAGACGGACGGGGAGGCGCGACGCCTGTTCACCACGGCGCAGCAGCAATTCACCCGGCTGGTGCGCGGCACCCGCGGCCTGCTGCCTCCGCCGATCGACGACATCGAGGCGACTTGGAGCCCGGCGGAGAAGGCGCAGGCCTCGCGGATGCTGGCGCGCTCCCTGGTGGGCTCGCGCGAGACCGTGCGCGCCGGGCTGGAGGCGCTCGCGGCCGAGACCGGCGCCGACGAGGTGATGGTGGCCTCGGCGATCTACGACCACGGGGCGCGGCGTGCCTCCTACGCGATCCTGGCCGAGGCGCACGGCACTCTGGCGGCCCAGGCTCCGCCCGAGCGTTCAGCGGCCTGAATGCGGGACGTCCCTGGCGGCTTTCGGTGCGGGCGGCGGCGGAATCTGCGTGATGTGGCGCAGGGCGGGCGGGGTCTCCGCCGTCGCGCCGGGGCGGTGGCCGCCCTCGCCCATCACCCGCGCGACGAGGCTGCCCAGGGCGAAGCCGCCGAGGCCGAGAAGGATCGCGAGGCCGGTGCGCTTGATCATGGCCGGTGCCGTCCGGGCCCGCCGGGCGCGGACGGCGTCCATCGTGGCGCGGATTCGTTGACGGATCGTTCCGCCGCGCGCGGCGGCTCGCTTTCTCCGCGAACCGGTCAGTGCGCGCCGCCGGTCTCGACGAACTTGAACAGGAACACGGCCGCGATCACCCACACCACCGGCTTCACCTCGCGGGCGCGGCCGGTGAGCGCCTTCAGCACGGCGTAGGTGATGAAGCCGAAGGCGACGCCGTTGGCGATGGAATAGGTGAACGGCATCAGCAGCGCCGTGACGCAGGCCGGAATCACCTCGGTGAGGTCGTCCCAGTCGAGGGCGGTGAGGTCGCGCAGCATCAGGCAGGCGACGTAGAACAGGGCCGGCGCGGTGGCGTAGGCCGGCACCGAGCCGGCGAGCGGCGCGAAGAACAGGCAGGCCAGGAACAGCACGGCGACGGTGGCGGCGGTGAGCCCGGTGCGCCCGCCCTCCTCCACCCCGGCCGCGCTCTCGAGATAGGCGGTGGTGCTCGACGTACCCAGCAGCGAGCCGGTGAAGATCGCCACGGAATCGGCCATCAGCGCCCGGTCGAGCGCCGCCGAGCGCCCTGCCTCCGGCAGGAGGCCGGCGCGGCTGGCCACCGCCATCAGCGTGCCGGTGGCGTCGAACAATTCGACCAGGAACAGCACGAGGATGACGTTGAGAAGCCCTCCGGTGAGCGCGCCGGGAATGTCGAGGGCCAACAGCGTCGGGCTCAGCGAGGGCGGCGCCGAGACGATGCCTTGGAAGGCGTTGCCGGCGAAGACGAAGCTCAGGCCGGTCACCGTCAGGATGGTGAGGAGCAGCGCCGCCCGCACCCGCCGCGCCGAGAGCACCGCCACCATCAGGAAGCCGAGAGCGGCGAGCACGGTGCCGGGCTGGCGCAGGTCGCCGAGCGTCACGAAGGTGGCGGGGTTGGCCGCCACCACGCCCGCGTTCTTGAGGGCGATGATCGCCAGGAACAGGCCGATGCCGACGGTGAGCGCGATGCGCATGGAGCGCGGGATGCCCGCGACGATGATCCCGCGCAGGCCCGTCAGCGTTACGGCGAGGAAGCAGAGCCCGGAGAGGAACACCGCGCCGAGCGCCGCCTGCCACGTATAACCCATGCCTTGGACGACGACGTAGGCGAAGTAGGCGTTCAGCCCCATCCCCGGCGCCAACGCCACCGGCCAGTTGGCGACGAACGCCATCACGAGGGAGCCCAGCGCGGCGATGAGGCAGGTGGCGACGAAAACCGAGCCCTTCGGCATCCCCGCATCGGCCAGGATGCTCGGGTTGACGAAGACGATGTAGGCCATGGTGAGGAAGGTGGTCAGCCCCGCCAGCAGCTCGGTGCGGACCGTGGTGCCGTGCGCCTCCAGCTTGAACCGGCGTTCGAGCCAATGCGGCTTCGGGGCGGCCGGGTCCCGCTTCCTGTTCATCGCCGCGCTCGACCCTGTCCGTCTGAGAGGTGGTCCCTCCTCATGGCAGCCGTAGGCGATGCAGACCAGACCGGAAGATCGGCCAGGGCCGCTCAGCGAATTGCCGTCATCCCACCGCGGGCGGCCGGGCCCGACAGGGGCAGGCCGAAGCGGCCGGTGCTGGGGCTGATCGCGTTCGTGGTCCAGCGGGGATCGTGCGGGCGCGGGCGCTCGGAGGGCGGAAGCTGCTGGATCAACTGCCGGTAGCGCACCGAGGCCGCGTCATTCGGGAAGGCCTGCGCCGTCGCAGCGCCAGCAAGGGGTAGGCCGGCAAGGGGGAGGCCGCCGAGGACGAGCGCGGCGGCGAGAGGAGAACGACGGGACATGGCGTGACACTGCGTTCCGGCGGGAGCCGGTGGGAGAACGTGCTGGAAGGCTGATAGACCCTGAGATGGGCGTCCGGACCGCGATCCGCAATCCGAACCACCGTTTTCCGGTAGGCTTTAAGTCCGTCGCTGCGCTGCGCTCTCCTGATCAGTCCAGCCGTCGAGCACCTTGTCGAGGGTGAGCGGATAGTCGCGGATGCGCAGGCCCGTGGCGTTGTAGACGGCATTGGCGAGAGCCGCCCCGGCGCCACAGATGCTGACCTCGCCGAGCCCCTTGCTCTTCAGCGGGTTCGCCTTGTCGTCGAGTTCGGGCAGGAACACCGCGTCGATCGCCGGCACGTCGGCATGGGCCGGGACGTGGTACTCGGCCAGATCGTGGTTCACGAAGTGGCCGAAGCGGGTGTCGGTCTCGGCGGCCTCCATCAGCGCCGCGCCGATGCCGAAGATCATGCCGCCGATGGCCTGCGAGCGGGCGGTCTTCTGGTTGAGGATGCGTCCGCCGGTGAACACGCCGAGCATCCGCCGCAGCCGGATCTCGCCGGTGTCCGCGTCGACGCCGACCTCGGCGAAATGCGCGCCGTAGGAGTGCTGCGAGAATTTCTCCTTCATCGCGCCGGGCTTGATCTCGCCCTTGGCCTCGACGCCCTGCCTGCCGGCCAGATCCGCCAACGCCTCCGAACGGTTGCCGGACGTCACTTTGCCATCAGTGAACACGGCGCCGTCCGGGTTCATGCCGGCCGTCTGCAGCAGCGCCTGCCGGAGATTGTCGCAGGCGACGTAGAGCGCCGAGCCGGCCGAGCCCGCGCCGAACGAACCGCCGGAACCGGCCGCCTTCGGGTAGGCGGTGTCGCCGATCTCGACGCGGATGCGCTCGACCGGCAGGCCCATCATCTCGCCCGCGATCTGGGCCAGGATGGTGTAGGTGCCGGTGCCGATATCGGTCATCGCCATCCGCACGGTGAGCGTGCCGTCGGGGTTGAGGCGCACGCCCGCCTGCGAAGGCATCAGCGGGTTGAGCCGCGAGGCCGCCGCCATGCCCATGCCAACGAGCCAGCGCCCGTCGCGCGTGGCCCCGGTCGCGCCGCGCTTGTCCCAGCCGAAAAGCCGCGCGCCCTCGCGCATGCAGGCGACGAGCTGGCGGGTGGAGTATGGGACCCCCTTCTCCGGATCCTGCTCCGGCTCGTTGCGGATGCGCAGCTCGATCGGATCGATCTTCAACTGCTCCGCCAGCTCGTCCATGGCGCACTCGAAGGCGAGCTGGCCGACCGCCTCGCCCGGCGCCCGCATGGCGGAGGCGACCGGCACGTTGAGGTTCGCGAGCCGGTGCCGGGTGAGGCGGTTCTGCGCCGCGTAGAGGGAGCGGGTGACGACGGCCGAGGTCTCGTAGAACACATCCCCCGGCGCGGTGGCCGACCAGGATTCGTGGGCGATGGCCGTGAGCCGCCCGGTCTCGTCGGCACCCAGGCGAATGCGCTGGATCGTGTCGCTGCGATGGGTCGCGACGTGGAATTCCTGCTGGCGGGTCAGCGCGACCTTGACCGGGCGCTTGAGGCTCTTCGAGGCCAGCGCGGAGAGGATCGCCTCGGGCTGCGGCTGCAGCTTCGAGCCGAAGCCGCCGCCGATATAGTGCGAGACCAGCCGCACGTTCTCCGGCTTCAGCTTCAGCACCGAGGCGAGCGAGGTCTGGCCGCGGTTGAGCATCTGGTTGGCGGTGAACAGCGTGACGCGATCCCCATCGGGGCCGCTCTCCCAGGAGGCGATGGTGGCGTGCGGCTCCATCTGCGCGTGGATCTGCACCGGCGTGGTGTATTCCACGTCGAGCTTGACCGGCGCGCCGGCGAAGGCGCCGTCGAAATCGCCGAGCTTTGAATCCGGCGGCGTCTGCGCCGGCTTCGGCTCGACGGCATTCGGCCGGGCCGCCTTCAGCGAGGCTTCGGGCTTCTCGACGTCATACTCCGCCCGCACGAGGGCGGCGGCCGCGCGGGCCTGCTCGAAGCTCTGCGCCACCACGAAGGCGATGGGCTGGCCGTGGAAGCGGATCTCGGGGCCCTGCAATTGCGGGTACACCTGCTCCTTCTTCTCGCCCTGCTCCGGTACGTTCTCGTGGGTCATCACGAGTAGCACGCCCGGCGCGCGCTTGGCCGCGGCGACGTCGAGGCTACGGATGCGGCCCCGGGCAATGCCGGCCTCGACGAGGAAGCCGTAGGCCGGATTGTCCAACTCGCGGATCTCGTAGGCGTAGGGCGCGCGGCCCGTCACCTTGAGGCGCCCGTCGATGCGGTCGATCGGACGACCGACGAGCCCGTCCGGCTTGCCGTCGAGGGGCGTCGCGCCGATCGGCTGGTTCATGTCCATGGGGCGATTCCTCAGGCGCGAAAGGTCAGGCGCGAAGAGCTTCGGCGACGGTGGCGCGCAGCGTCCTGCGGGTGAGCGGGATCTTGAAGTCGTTGGAGCCCTGGCCGCGGGCGCCCTCCAGCACCCGCTCGGAAGCGGCATCCGCCGAACCGGTCTCGACCAGAGCCGCTTCCGCCGCCTCGACCCGCCAGGGCTTGTGGGCCAGCCCGCCGAAGGCGAGTTTCGCGGATTTCGGCTTGTCGCCCTCCCCCTTGGCGATGATGGCCGCCACCGACACCGTGGCGAAGGCGTAGGACGCCCGGTCGCGGACCTTGCGGTAGAGGTGCACGCCCTCGACCGGCTTCGGGAGCGTCACGGCGGTGATGAGTTCGCCGGGCTTGAGGTCGGTCTCGATCTGCGGCGTGTCGCCGGGCAGGCGGTGGAAGTCGGCGATGGGGATGCTGCGCCGCGCGCCCTGCGGGTCCACCGTCTCCACCGTCGCGTCGAGGACGCGCATGGCGACGTTCATGTCGGAAGGGTTGGTGGCGATGCAGGCCTCGCTCGCGCCCAGCACCGCCATGATCCGGTTGAACCCGCCGATGGCCGAGCAGCCCGAGCCCGGCTCGCGTTTGTTGCAGGGTTTGGTCGTGTCGTAGAAGTAGTAGCAGCGGGTCCGCTGCAGCAGGTTGCCGGCGGTGGTCGCCTTGTTGCGGAGCTGGCCCGAGGCGCCCGCGAGCAAGGCCTTGCCGAGGACCGCGTAGTCCCGGCGCACCCGCGGATGCGCGGCGAGATCGGAATTGCGCACCAGCGCGCCGATGCGCAGGCCGCCCTCCTCCGTCTCGGTGACGTCGGCCAGCGGCAGGCGGTTGACGTCGATCAGAGTCGCGGGCGTCTCGATCTGAAGCTTCATCAGGTCGAGCAGGTTGGTGCCGCCGGCGATGAAGCGGGCATCGGGCCGCTCCGTTGCGAGGCGCGCGGCGTCCTGAACCGTGGCGGGGCGCTCGTAGGCGAAAGCCTTCATGAGTCTCGCCTCCCTCAGATCTTGGTGCTGGCATCGCGGATCGCCGCGACGATGTTGGGATAGGCCGAGCAGCGGCAGATGTTACCGCTCATCCGCTCGCGGATCTCTTCGTCGCTCAAGGAGACCTTGGCCGAGAGATCATCCGTGACGTGGCTCGGCCAGCCCGCCTCAACTTCCGAAAGCATGCCGGCGGCGGAGCAGATCTGGCCCGGCGTGCAGTAGCCGCACTGGTAGCCGTCATGGTGCAGGAAGGCGGCCTGGAGCGGATGCAGCGCATCACCCTGCACCAGCCCCTCGATGGTGGTGACCTCGTCGCCCTCGTGCATGGCGGCCAGCGTCAGGCAGGCATTGATCCGCCGCCCGTTCACGAGAACCGTGCAGGCCCCGCACTGGCCGTGATCGCAGCCCTTCTTCGAGCCGGTGAGGTCGAGATGCTCGCGCAGCGCGTCGAGGAGCGTCGTGCGGGTGTCGAGGGTGAGCGCGTGCCGCTGCCCGTTGATGGTCAGCGAGACCGGCATGGTCTGCGGCTGCGGGTCGGCGGCGCCTGCCGGTGCAGCACTCGCCCGGCCGCGCAGGGAGGCGCCCAGCGTCGCCAGCGCCGCGCAGCTTCCCATCACCGTGCGGCGCGTCGGGTCGAAGCGCCGGTCTCTCGTCGAATGGTCTGTCATGCAGCCTGCCATTCCGCGCATCCGAACCGGCCGCGGCGGGCGCGACCAGTCTGGAATGGATCGAAAACTGCAGGCGGAACGCGACAGGCGTTCAGGTTGATCCGAGTGGACGCCGCGCCCCTATGGCGCAGCGCAGAGGTTGTTCCGGCCGCTCGCGCATCCCTCGGTCGCGTCCGGGGAGATCTAGCTCCAGGCGTGGAGCGGCGGGTTCACGCCGTTGAGCGCGTGGTTGCCGACGATCGCGTATTTCCAGCGCACGGGATCGTGAAGGGTGTGGGTACGGGCGTTGCGCCAGTGACGGTCGAGGTTGTGCTCGGCCAGCGTCGAGCGGGTGCCGGACAGTTCGAACAGGGTGTTCGAGGCGGCAAGCGCGACCTCGGTGGTCAGAACCTTGGCCTCGGCCGTGGCGATCTGAGCCGCGGCCACGCTGTCCGGCGTCGGATCCGTCACCGCCGCGTCGATGGCGAGTCCCGCCCGGTCGAGCAGGGCTTCCGCCGCGTGCTGGCGGATCGTCAGGTCGCCGATGGCGCGGATGGTGTAGGGATCGTCCGAGGCCCGCTCTCCCCCGCTGTCGATCCAGGGCCGCGCCTTCTCGCGCACGAAGTCGATGGTGTCGTCGAGCGCCGCGCGCCCGATCCCGGCATCGACCGCGGCCTGGATGATCTGGAAGATCGCACCGTCCGCCCGCGGCGCCTCGTAGGCGCGGTAGCCTGGCACGAGGTGGGATTTTTCGACCCGCACGTCCTCGATGATGACGGTGCCGCTCGCCGTGCCCCGCTGGCCGAAGGCCGACCAGTCGTCGATCACGGTGAGGCCGGCTGCGTCGCGCTCAGCGATGGCGTACCAGGCACGGCCCTGATCATCGAGCGCGACGATCGGCACGAGATGGGCGAGGAGCGCGCCGGACGCGTAGAACTTCTGGCCGCGCACGACGACGTGGTCGCCGTGATCGGTGAAGCGGGTCTCGAACTCCGCGGCGCGCTTGGTGCCCTTTTCCGAGAAGGCGTTGCCGAAGCGGGTGCCCTTCAGGACTTCGGCGAAGAGCCGCTTCTGCTGTTCGGGGTCGGACACGGTGCGGATCGCCGCGACGATGCCGAGATGGTTCTGGGCGATCTGGGCGATCGAGGGGTCGGCGGCGGCGATGATCGCGATTACCTGCGCCAGCGTCCGGTAGGAGACCTCCGGCCCGCCATAGGCCCGCGGCACGTTGATCGACCACAGGCCGCTTTGCGAGAAGGCGTCGAGTTCGGCCAGCGGACGGGCATTGGTGCGGTCGCGCTCGGACGCACCCTCGCGAAAATCTTTCGCCAGGTCGTGAGCGATGCGGATCGCCTCGGCGTCGTCGCGCACGATGTGGGCCGGGGTCGAGGGACGCGCAGGCCCCGGCACGCCCTGCGGCCGGCTGCCGGCCTCGGCCGTGGTGGGGCTGACGGCGATGGTCATGGAGCGGTCTCCGATGATGGGGGATGCACGACTGATGGCGTGAGGATCAGGCCGCCTCGGCCCGGCGCTCGCGGGCGGCTTCCAGCGCGCGGACCCGGGGGATCACCTGCTCGCCGAAATACTGCACCTCCTCCTGGAAATGCAGGAAGGCGAGCAGCGCGAGGTCGGCGCCGGCCTCCTTGAGCGCGAGGATGCGCTCGGCGATCTGATCCGGCGTGCCGATCAGGTTGGTCTTGAAGCCGTCGTTGTACTGGACGAGATCGTTGAAGGTCGATTTCGCCCAGTTGCCCTCACCCTCGGGCGAGGCCGCGCCGGCATTCTTCGCCTCGTGGCCGAAGGCCTTCACCGCCTCCGGATCGGCGTTGGCGATGATCTCCTGCAGCACGGCGCGGGCTTCCTCCTCCGTGTCGCGGGCGATCACGAAGGCGTTGACCCCGACCTTCACCGAATGACCGTTCGCAGTCGCCTTGGCGCGGAGATCCTCGACCTGTGCCCGCACCCCGTCGGGCGTGTTGCCATTCGTAAAATACCAATCGGAGACGCGGGCCGCCATGTCGCGGGCCGCGCGCGAGGAGCCGCCCTGGAAGATCTCCGGCAGGTTCGGCCCGGGCTTCGGCTTCAGGGTGTAGTTCGTGTAGCGGTAGAAATCGCCGCGGAAGCTGAAATCGTCCTGGGTCCAGATTCCGCGCAAGGACCGGATGAACTCCTCCGAGCGGCGGTAGCGCTCGTCGTGGTCGAGCCAGGGCTCGCCGATCGCCCGGAACTCGCCGGAGAACCAGCCCGAGACGATGTTGACGGCGATGCGCCCCTCGGTGAGCCTGGCGATGGTCGCGATCTGCTTGGCGGCGAGCGTCGGGTTCCAGGGCCCCGGCAGGATCGCGGCGATCACCGTCAGCCGCGTCGTGGCGGCGGCGAGCGCGTGGCTGAAGGCGACCGATTCGTGCTGGTACTCGGCGCCGTAGCCGGCGGTGAAGCGGATCTGCGTCAGGGCGTAGTCGAAGCCCGACGCCTCCGCGATCTGCGCGAGCCGGCGATTGTAGTCCGCGTCCCAGCTCGTGCGCTGCTCGATCCGGCTGATGACGAGGCCGCCCGAGACGTTGGGCACCCAGTAGGCGAAGCGGATCGGCTCGGATGAGGATGCATTCCGGACGGGCATGGTGGCGCGGTGCTCGCTTTGAGAAGCATTGATCTGTAGCGGTTCGAGGTGATGACAGTTTTGTCTGCAACATCATCTCGTTGTGTCGGATCATTGCTGCGGAACAACGCGTCGTCAAAGGAATGATCGGGCGTTTTTTCAGCTCATTGCGAAAGCTCGTTCTTCGCCGTGCCGCGGCCGGGCGAAGATCGTTTTCGTTGAATACGATCCACCATCCCGGCGTCCCCGAAACGAAAAGAGCCGCCCCGGTCGGGGCGGCTCTCTGTCGATCGCGGATCGTGAGGGGGGCTTCAGTACACCCCGCCGGCCTGGGCGGCGGCGCCGGCATCCGGCGGCGGCGCGGCGGGGGCGGACGGGGCGACGTAGGCGTCCGGGGGGGCGGTGCCGGGCTTGAACGCCTCGAGGATGGTGCCGCCGCCCTCACCCGAGCCGGCGCGGGTGCCGGAGGAAGCGTTGACGCGAATCAGCTTGATCCCCGGCGGCACGCGGAACGGGGTCGGCGGCTTGTCCTTGAGCGCCACCTTCAGGAAGTCGAGGACGATCGGGGCGGCCAGCCCGCCGCCGGTGGCCCGGTCGCCCAGCGAGCGCGGCTTGTCGAAGCCGAGATAGACGCCCACCGCGAGATCGGGGGAGAAGCCCACGAACCACGCATCCTTGGCGTCGTTGGTCGTGCCGGTCTTGCCGGCGAGCGGCTTGCCGATCTGCTTCAGGATGGTCGCGGTGCCGCGCTGGACCACGCCCTCCATGATCGAGACCATCTGGTAGGCGGTGAGCGGGTCGAGCACCTGCTCGGACTCGTCCACGAGTTTCGGCTCGTCCTGGCCCGACCACTTCTCGGCGTCGCAGCCGACGCATTTGCGGTTGTCGTGGCGGTAGATCGTCTCGCCGGTGCGGTCCTGGATGCGGTCGATCAGCGTCGGGCGGATGCGCCGCCCGCCATTGGCCAGCATCGAGTAGGCGGTGACCATGCGCATCACCGTGGTCTCGCCGGCGCCCAGCGACATCGGCAGGACGGGGAGCAGGTCGTCGTAGACGCCGAACCGACGGGAATACTCGGCGATCAGCGGCATTCCGATGTCTTTGGCCAGCCGCACCGTCATCAGATTCTTCGAGTGCTCGATGCCGTAGCGCAGGGTGTGCGGGCCGCCGGACTTGCCGTCGTAGTTCGAGGGCGACCACGCCTCCTGGCCGGGGCCGGCCTCGATGGTGATCGGTGAATCGAGCACCACCGAGGACGGGGTGTAGCCGTTGTCGAGCGCCGCCGAGTAGACGAGCGGCTTGAACGAGGAGCCGGGCTGGCGCATCGCCTGGGTGGCGCGGTTGAACTCGGATTCCTCGTAGGAGAAGCCGCCGACCATGGCGTGGACGCGGCCCGTATACGGGTCCATCGCAACGATGGCGCCCGACACCTCGGGCTTCTGGCGCAGGCGGTAGGTGCTCTTGGCCGGATCGAGCGGCTCGACATAGACCACGTCGCCGACCTTCAGCGCGGTGGCGACCGGGCGGCCGGTCCATTTCACGCCTTCCGCGGTGACCGCACCGGTCTCGCGCTCCTTCGAGAGGGCGCCGCCGGGCTCGCGCTTGGGCTGGAGGCCGACCTGGGCGACGCCGCCATTGGTGTTCAAGACCACCGCGAGCCGCCAGGGAGCGATGTCGCCGAGTGCCGGCAATTCGGCGATGGCCTGGCCCCAATCGCGGCCGGTCAGGTCCACCTTGTGCTCGGCGCCGCGCCAGCCGCGGGCCTGATCGTAGCGCACGAGGCCGTCGATGAGCGCCTTGCGGGCGAGCGCCTGCATCTTCGGATCGAGGGTGGCGCGCACCGAGAGGCCGCCCTCGTAGAGCTTGCTCTGGCCGTAGCGCTCGGAGATCTCGCGGCGCACCTCTTCGGTGAAGTAGTTGGCATTGGCCGCGTTGGCGAAGGCGACGCGCGGGTTCACGCCGAGCGGCTGCTTCTTGGCCTCGGTGCCCTCCTCGGCGGTGATGTAGCCGTTCTGGGCCATCAGGCCGATGATCTCGTTGCGCCGCGCCAGCGCCGCCTGGGTCTTGCGGTAGGGATGGTAGTTGTTCGGACCCTTCGGGAGCGCGGCGAGATAGGCCGCCTCGTTGATCGTCAGCTCGTGAACCGACTTTCCGAAGTAATCCAGCGCCGCCGCCGCCACGCCATGGAGGTTGCGGCCCGGAACGATGGTCCCCAAAAAAATCTCGTTGAGGTAGAGTTCGAGGATCTTGTCCTTCGAGTAGGTCGACTCGATCCGCAGCGCGATCAGCGCTTCCTTGATCTTGCGGTCGTAGGTCTGCTCGTTCGAGAGCAGGAAGTTCTTGGCCACCTGCTGGGTGATGGTCGAGGCGCCCTGCTTCTTCCCGGACTGGGCGTTGGTGAGGATCGCGCGGACGATGCCCTCGGGGTCGATGCCGCCGTGCTTGTAGAAGTTCTTGTCCTCGGCCGAGAGGAAAGCGGCGACCACGATCTTCGGCATCGCCTGGATCGGCAGGTAGAGGCGCCGCTCGTGGGCGTACTCGGCCAGCAGCGAGCCGTCGGCGGCGTGGACGCGGGTCATCACCGGCGGCTCGTAATTGGCGAGCGCGGCGTGGTCGGGCAGATCCTGGCTGTACTTCCAGTAGAAGAACGCGCCCACCGCCGCGGCGATGCAGAACACCACCGCGCCGGCCGAGAACAGGAAGGCGAAGAATCGCAGGATGAAACGCATCCGGGGTCCGTTCCGTCGCTCGTCCGCTGCGTGCCGATGGGCCGGCGCGAGGGCCTGCCGCGGGCTCTGGTGAGGCCCCGCGCGGCCGCGCCTCGTGTCAGGCGGACGGGGGGGCTCGTCGAGCCCCGTATCGACACCGGCTCTATGGTGAAACTGGGGCGATCGAGGGGATCTCCCGAAAGCGATCCCTTGGGTTCAGTCAGCCTCAGTCGCCGTCGCCCGCTTCCGCGGAAGACCTCGGCCCCTCGGGCTTTCGCTCCGCTCGACGCCTCGTCAAAGGCCGCGGCACCGCTCTTCGCGCTGGGGAACCGTGCCCGGCCCCTCAGGGCCGGAGCGCGATCGCGCTTTTTCCGTTCTCGGCGGAGCGCGCTCCGGTCGGCGCTGGCCGCGAGAGGGTGGCCCGACCGGAGAAGAACAGGTCCACGGCCTTGGCCATCGATCCCGTCACCCGGGCGCGCCACTCCTCCGATTGCAGCTTCTCGAGATCGCTCTTGCTCGACAGGTAGCCGAGTTCGATCAGCACCGAGGGCACGTCGGGGGAGCGCAGCACCTTGAAGCCGGCCTCGCGGTGCGGCTTCGTGCTCATCTCCATCACCGGCGAGAGCTGGCCCATCAGCCGGCCGGCAAAGCCCGCCGAGAAGCCGCGGGTCTCGCGGAGCGTCAGTTCCTGGAGGATGTCGGCGACATCGGCCGGCCCCTCGCCGGATTCGGTGCCGGCGGCGGCATCCGCTCGGTTCTCGCGCTCGGCGAGCCGGGCGGACTCGCTGTCGGTCGCCTTCTCCGAGCCCGTGTAGATCGTGGCACCCTTCACCTGCGGCGCGGCCGAGATCGAGTCGGCATGGATCGAGATGAACAGGTCGGCCTTGGCCTCGCGGGCGATGCGCACCCGCTCGGCCAGCGGCACGAACACGTCGCGGTCGCGGGTCATCACCAGGCGGTAGCGGCCCGACTGTTCCAGCCGCTCGGCGAAGGATTGGGCGAAGCCGAACACGATGTCCTTCTCGAACACCCCCGTGGCGGCGATGGCGCCGGGATCGGTGCCGCCATGGCCCGCATCGATGACGATGAGCGGGCGGGTGTCGGCGGCCTCGCTCGTCGACGCGGCCTTGGGTGCCGCCTTGGCGGCGGCCGCTGGGCTCGGATCGCCCGCCACCGCCGCCTTGCGGAAGGTGTCGCGATCGACCTTGCGGAAGGGAATCGAGACGAGCACCGCGCCCTCGCGGGTCTTGACCGTCTCCACGGCCTCGACCACGGCGGGGCCGGTGAGATCGACCACGATGCGCGAGCGGCCCGGCGCGAACAGGCCGTAGCGGAACGAGGCGATGGCGCCGTCCCGCTTGCGCCCGCTCAGCTTGCCCGTCTCCCCATCGAGCTGGAAATTGACCTCGGGCAGATCGATCACCGCCCGGTCCGGCCGCTCCATCACGAAGGCGCGCGCCTCGATCGCCTTCGACAGGGTGAGGGTGAGCCGCGTGGTACCGTCCCGGCTCGCGGTCTCGGCGGCGATCGCCACCGCCGCGCCGTTGCCTTGCGGGCCGCTGCTTTGTGGGCCGTCCTGGGCCGTCGCAGGGCCGAACGCCAAGAGCGCGCCCCCCAGGAGTGAGAGGGCGGCGACGGGGCGGAGAAGTCCGGGCAGGCGGGTGCTGTGCGGCATCGGTCGGCCAAGGTTCCGGGGAGCCTCCGATACGGGATACGGCCGAGATGGTTAACCGTTCCTCACCGCGTCGATCGCGGTCCCGGTGACGCTGTTGTGCAAGAGCGACACCATGGAGCGACCCCGCTGGTAGCCGTGGCGCGTCCTATCCTCCCCTCCCCCTTCAGGATGAGGGCGGCGGATGGGATGGCCGGCGCGTCAGGCGCGGCTGTCGGGTGCCTCCCGTTCGGCCGCCTCGCCGTCGGGCATCGCCCAGGCCCGCCGCCAGACCGCATGTGCCTCCGAGCCCTCCGGGTGCGGGTTGGCGCTGTCCGGGTCGCCCCGGTAACGGGCCTCACGCCCTTCCTTCGCCACCGAGGCGAGCGATTGTTCCGGAGCCGACACCGCGAAGCCCTCCCCTGCCGCCCGGCGGTGCCGGCGGCTCTCGCCTGCTTCAAGCCTGCAGAGCGGTATCCGGTTCACGAAGACGGCACGAGCGTCACTGCGCTCCCATTGCGCCCACGCGCTCCTATGCGCTCCCTTGCACTCCCCTGACGAAGTGCCGAGGGCCGTCATACGGAACCCTTGCAATTCTCCCGCGACACTCTGTAATGATATCGACCCCATTCCCGGGTTGGCGCTTCGGCGGCCCTCGGGCGCGCCCGGGGCATGTCGGCGCCCACCTCGCTCGTATTGGCAGCGTCAGTCGGCGCCTCCCGGCATCCGGGCGGGTGTTACGGCATTCGCGGCCTCCCGATCATTCCGGGGCGGTCGCGCCCATGAAATCTGTACGGGCCGCTCAACCGGCCCACCATCTTCGCGAGGCCGGATCAGGATGGGAGGACGCACAGCATCGGTTGCCGCTGCTCGTGCCGAAGGCGCGCGGTTTTCGCGTCGCCTCGCCCCTTCCGTCTCCCCGGCCCTGTTCAACCCCCAGCGCGCCGATGCCCGGCGCCAGAAGGCGGTTGACGGCAATCCCCTCCCCGCATCCTCCGCGACCTCGGTGACGAGGCCGGCACGCGCCCCTTTCCTTCCGGCCCGTAGGCCGGGGGCGGCGCCGCCGGGACCAAGCGGCGCGAGCGTGAGGAGAACGACGTCGGCCGCCATGTCGAAAGCACGTCATGGCCAACAACAAGATGCTCATCGATGCGATGCATCCGGAGGAGACCCGGGTCGTCACGGTCCAAGGCTCGCGGGTCGAGGAATTTGATTTCGAGGCGGCTAACCGCCGGCCTCTGAGGGGCAACATCTATCTCGCCAAGGTCACCCGCGTGGAGCCCTCGCTCCAGGCGGCCTTCGTCGAGTACGGCGGCAACCGCCACGGCTTCCTCGCCTTCAACGAGATCCACCCCGACTACTACCAGATCCCGATGGCCGACCGCCTCGCGCTGATCGAGGCCGAGGCGCGCGAGGAGGAGGAGCACCGCGAGCGCGAGGAGCGCCGTCCCCCGCGCGGCCGCCGTTCGCGCGGGCGCCGGGCCGAGGCCCGCGGCGCCCGCAGCGGCGACACGGTGAAGTCGCAGGAGGCGGTCTCGGAGACCGTGTCCGAGGAAGATGCCATTCCCGGCGAGGGCCAGGCCGCCGACGCGCCGACGCCGGAGGCGATCGAGGCGGTGCGCGCCGCCCTCGTCGAGGAGCGGCCCGAGGGCGACGAGGCCCCTGCGGCGGTCGAGCCCGGTGGCGACGCCTCGGCGAGCCTGCCCGAGGCCGCGCTGGAGCCCGGCGCGCCCGCCGGCGACGCGCCGGCCGACACGTCTGCCGAAGGGGCGGTCGAAGGATCGGCCGAGGCCGAGTCGCCGACCGCGGTCGAGCCCTCCGACATCGCCGCGATCTCCGAGGCGCCGAACCCGCCCGTCGAGGCGGAAGCCTCCGACGCCGCGTCCGCCGAGGCGGAGACGGTCGAGCCGCAGCCCGTCGGCGCCACGGCACCGGTCTCCGAGGCCGAGCAGGCCGAAGCGGAGTCCGACGATGATACCCAGGACTCGGACGCCGAGGATTCGGACGACGAGGACTCGGACGATGAGGATTCCGAGGACGACGAGTCCGACGATGACGAGGATGAGGACGACGACGAGTCCGATGACGAGGATTCGGACGACGAGGAAGAGGACGAGGAGTCCGAGGACGGCGAGCGCCGGGTCGCGCAGGTCGGCGGTTCGGGCGACGCGCTCGCCGAGATCCCCGAGCGCCCGCGTGCCTATCGCCGTCACTACAAGATCCAGGAGGTGATCAAGCGCCGCCAGATCATCCTCGTTCAGGTCGTCAAGGAGGAGCGCGGCACCAAGGGCGCGGCGCTCACCACCTACCTGTCGCTCGCCGGCCGCTACTCGGTGCTGATGCCCAATACCGGTCGCGGCGGCGGCATCTCCCGCAAGATCACCTCGGCCGCCGACCGCAAGCGCCTGAAGGAGGTCGTGGCCGATCTCGACGTGCCGGAGGGGATGGGGATCATCCTGCGCACGGCCGGCGCCTCGCGCACCAAGCCCGAGATCAAGCGCGACTTCGAGTACCTGATGCGCCTGTGGGAGAGCGTGCGCGAGCTGACGCTGTCCTCCACCGCCCCGGCGCTCGTCTACGAGGAGGGCTCGCTGATCAAGCGGGCGATCCGCGACCTCTACAACAAGGATCTCGACGAGGTTCTGGTCTCCGGCGAGGACGCCTACCGCGAGGCCAAGGACTTCATGCGGATGCTGATGCCCGGCCAGTCGAAGGTGGTGAAACCCTACCGTGACCCGACGCCGATCTTCGCCCGCTACGGCGTTGAGCAGCAGCTCGACGCGATGTTCTCGACCCATGTGGCGCTTCGCTCGGGCGGCTACCTCGTCATCAACCCGACCGAGGCGCTGGTCTCGATCGACGTGAACTCGGGCCGCGCGACGCGTGAGCACGACATCGAGGACACCGCGCTCAAGACGAACCTCGAGGCGGCGGAGGAAGTCGCCCGCCAAGTGCGCCTGCGCGACCTCGCCGGCCTAGTCGTGATCGACTTCATCGACATGGAGGAGAAGCGCAACAATCGGGCGGTGGAGAAGCGCCTGAACGAGGCGCTCAAGAACGACCGGGCGCGCATCCAGGTCGGGCGGATCTCGCCCTTCGGCTTGCTTGAGATGAGCCGCCAGCGCATCCGCACCGGCGTGCTCGAATCGTCGTCCATCCCCTGCGCCCATTGCGGCGGCTCGGGCTTCGTGCGGGCGACCTCCTCGGTGGCGCTGCATATCCTGCGCTCGATCGAGGAGGGGCTGCTCAAGTCGGCGAGCCACAACGTCGTGCTGCGCACCCGCACCGAGACGGCGCTCTACATTCTCAACCAGAAGCGGGCGCATCTCTACGATCTGGAGCAGCGCTTCCAGGTGGCGATCACCATCTCCGCCGACGACCGGCTCGTGGCGACTTCGGCCTTCCAGCTCGAACGCGGTGAGCCGGCGGTGAAGCACGAGGGCCCGGTGACGGGCGTGCGCGCCGTGGCGATCTCGCCGGTCTACGAGGCCGAGGAATTCGAGGACGACGTCGTCGAGACCGAGGAGGGCGAGGAGGCCGAGATCGCGGCCGAAGCCGAGACCGAGACGGAGGGCACCGCCGAGGAGCGCTCGGCCGCCGACGCCTCCGAGGACGGCGGCGGACGCCGCCGCCGCCGTCGCCGCCGTCGTGGCGGGCGCTCCTCCGGCGAGGGCGAGGCCCGCGCGCGGCAGGACAACGGCGACGACAACGAGGACGAGGCCGGCGACGACAACGGAGCCGAGAGCGAGGACGGCGACGAGGCCCCCGAATCCGAGGCGCATGTTGACGAAGCGGCCGTCGGCACCGCCGCCGAGCGGGACGAGGCCGCCTCGGAGGCTGCCGAGGCTGGCGACGATGACGGCAACGGACGCCGCCGCCGCCGCGGGCGCCGGGGCGGCCGCGGCCGTGGCCGGACCGAGCGCAACGGTTCCTCGGACACGGATCAGGATTCCGAGGCCGACGAGGCCCGGTCGGCGGACGCCTCCGAGACCGTCTCCGAGGCGCATCCTGAGGAGACCGCCTCCGACGCCCTTCCGGTCGGCCCCGAGGAGCCGGTCAGCGACGCCGACGTGACCACGGTCTCGCTCGCCGCCGAGAACGGCAGCGCCGCCGAGCGGCCTCCGGTCGCTCCCGCGCCGGAAGTCGAGCCGATCCGGGCGGATGCCGTCGCGGAGGCCGCGACCGAGGCGGCGGCCCCCGTCCCGGCGGCGCCGGAGCCGGCGCCCGAGCCCGTCGCGGTGGTGCTGACCCCGCCCGATCCGAACCGCCCGAAGCGGGCCGGCTGGTGGTCGCGCACCAAGGCGGCGCTCGGCGGGGAGTAACCCCCGACCGAGGATCCGTTCAAATCCCTCTCCCCTCCGTGGGAGAGGGCATGTGCGGACTAGGCGGGTGATCCCGTTCCCGACCCTCGCTCACGCGAGGGCCGCCCTTCCCCCACAGGGGGAAGGGATCGCTGCGCCGCAGGGCTTTGCGTCCGGTCAGGAGCCCAGCCACCCCTTCAGCCGCGTAACCGCCTCGGCGCAATCCACCTGCGAGCCGGCGAAGGAGAAGCGGATGTGGTGGCCGCCCTCCTCCGGGTCGAAATCGAGGCCGGGTGTGGCGGCCACCCCGGCCTCGTCGAGCATGCGCCGGCAGAAGGCGCCGGCATCGTCCGTCAAGCGAGCCATGTCGGCGTAGAGGTAGAAGGCGCCGTCCACCGGGTGGATGCCGGTGAAGCCGAGAGGCGGCAGCGCATCGAGGAGCAGGGCGCGGTTCCGCGCGTAGCCGTCGCGGATCGCCACGATCTCGTCGAGCGTGTCGAAGGCGGCCAGTGCCGCGATCTGCGAGAGATAGGGCGCCGAGATATAGAGGTTCTGCGCCAGCCGCTCGATCCCGCGCACGAGGGCGTCGGGCACGACCATCCAGCCGACCCGCCAGCCGGTCATGCAGTAGAATTTCGAGAACGAGTTGATGACGACGGCAGCGTCGTCGAATTGCAGGGCGGTGGCCGTCGGCACGCCGTAGCTGAGCCCGTGATAGATCTCGTCCGAGATGAAGGGCAGGCGCAAGGACCGCGCGGTGGCACAGAGTTCGGCGAGGCGGGCCGGCGCGATCACCGTGCCGGAGGGGTTGGCCGGGCTCATCACCAGCAGGCCCGAGAGCCGCTCCGCTGCGTGGACCGCGCGCACCAGCGCCGGGGTCGGGGCGTAGCGGTCCTCGGCGCGCAGGGTCAGCGGCTGCGGGATCAGGTCAAGGGCGCGCAGGATGCCGTCATAGGCCGGGTAGCCGGGGCGCGGCACGCCGATCCGCGCGCCGGCATCGAACAGGGCGAGGAAGGCGAGCACGAAGCCGGCCGACGAGCCCGTCGTCACCACCACCCGCTCGGGGGAAAGGCGGACACCGTAGGTCTCGGCGTAGTGCCGGGCGATGCGCTCGCGCAAAGCGGGCAGCCCGAGCGCCTCGGTATAAGGGATGCGCCCGTCGGCGAGCGCGGCTTGCGCCGCCGCGATCACCGCGCGGGGCGCCGGCGCCGAGGGCTGGCCGACCTCCATGTGGACGACGCCCTCCCCGCGCCGCTCGCGGGCGCCGGCGGCGGCCATCACGTCCATCGCCAGGAAGGGGGCGACGGCCTGCGCACGGCGCGAGAGGGCGGGATCGGGGCTCACGGCGGGCTCCTCACGGGAGAAGTGGGACAGGGCTGCAGGTAGACCCTGACGCCAGCCCGCTCAACCGCGAGGGTCGCCGCCTGCCCCGCCTACCAGTAGAGCTGCGCCCGGCCGATGAAGACGTCCGCATCGACGGTGCGGCGGCCGAAATTCAGCGCCGCCGCCGACGGCTCGGCGTGGGAGCGGATGTAGTCGAAGACGAAGCGGATGTTGGGCTCGGGATACCAGTTCACGCCCGCGGTGAAGTCGTGCTCGATGCCGCCGCGGATCTCGCGGGATTCGAGGTCGATGGCGCTGTAGCGAAGTCCGAGTTCGAACACGCCGGTGCCGCCGCGGCTGACCCGCTGGCCCTCCTCGACGGTGATGCCGGTGAAGACGCCGTACTCGCTGCCGTAAGTCGGGGCGACCCGGTAGGGCCGGCCCTTCCGGTCGAGCACCACCGAGGCCTGGATGTAGCCGCCCTGGAAGAACAGCGGCGGGCGCCCGTCGCGGCGCTCGATATTGGTGAGGATGTACTCGCCCTGGAGCCGGAACGGTCCCTGCTGCCACGCCGCCTCGAACCCGGCGCGGCCGATCGCCGTGGCGTTGCGGATCGTCCGGGTATCCACCAGCGGGCGGGCGAACAGGAACGCTTCCGAGCGGCTCGACAGGCCGGGGCTGCTGGTGTCGTCGCCGAGGGTCCGGTAGCTGCCGGCCAGCCCGAGATGCACGACGTCGTTCCTGTTCTCGGAGAGCCACGGCGTGTAGGTCACGCGGGTGGTCGAGGCGATGCCGTTGTTCTGGATGCCGGTGCTGATGTTGCCGCCGAACACACCTGTCACCGCCGTCCAGTTTGCGCCGTGGGTGCCGATGGCGGTGCCGAAGTTGCGTGCCGGCGCGAAGGCGTCGGCCTGGGAGCGCTCGGTGAACTGGCTGACGTTGTCGCTGATGAGCTGATCGAGGCTGAACGGCTCCTTGAAGTTGCCGTGGGTGATGATGACGTCCTTGAAGCCCTTGTAGGCGACGATGGCGTCGCTCACCGGCACCCGCGGCTCGTTGACGTCGTACTGGAAGGCGAACTCGAAATTCTTGAGGCTGTAATAGGTCTCGATCCAGGCCCGGCGGATCGCCGCCGGCTCTTCGAAGGCCGGGCCGAAGCCGCGCTGCTGCACCCGCCCCGCGCCGAAATCGGCCTGAAGCCGGCCGCCGACGCGGAATTTGCTGCCGTCCTCGAAGCGCGCCGTGATGCCCTTCTCGTCGAGGGTGATCGGCGGCTTGTCCGCGTCGGCCTTCGCCCCGAACGGCTCCCGCTTCGGCTCGCCTTTGCCGGGCCGGCTCTCGGCGGCGTGCCTCCTCGGCCGCTCCTCGGCGATCGCCGCCGTGCCGCCGAGGCAGACCAGGGATAGGGCCAGGGATAGGATCGGGGCGCAGACCGGGGGGCGTGACCATCGTCGGGATGAAGACATGCACAAGTCCCTCGAAGGCGATCCCTCCTTAACTTATGATGGCTTCCATGACCGTCGTACGACGAGGGTGCGATCGGGGCATGCAAGCCACGAAGAAGCAGGCTCGCCGGGGCTACCCTCGCCGGGAATCGCCTCAGGGGGTATCCCGGACCGCCCGGCCGAACGCCTGCACCAGTCCGCCCTCCAGCTTCCCTTCCATGCCCGCCAGGATGGAGAGCGCGTCGTGGCTCGACATCGGCGCCTTGTAGGGACGCCGCTCGATCAGGGCGGCGTAGATGTCGCAGATCGTCAGCAGCCGGACCGGATCGCCGATCTCGCCGGAGCACAGCTTGTCTGGATAGCCCGACCCGTCGAGCATCTCGTGGTGGTAGCGGGTTACCGCGAGCGTCACCGCATCGCAGCCGCCCGACGCGCTGAGGATCTCATGGCCGATCGGCGCGTGGGTCTGCATCACCGCGCGCTCGTCGTCGTCGAGCCGGCCGGGCTTGTTGAGGATGGCATGGGGAATGCGCGACTTGCCCACGTCGTGCACCAGGGCGGCCCGGGTCATGAGTTGCCTGTCCGCGGCGGAGAGGCCGAGGCTCTGGGCGAAGGCGGCGACGACGCCGGAGACCAGCAGGCAGTGCTGGAAGGTCACGTCGTCGTGCGCCCAGACCTCGTCGAGCCAGCGCGACAGGCCCCCCTCGTGAATGGCGTCGAGCACCGGGCCGACCCCCTGCTCCACGTTCGACATGTCGACGGCGCCGGTCTGGGCGGAGGCGAACAGGTTGGTCATCAGCGTGCCGGCCCGCTGCGTCTCGCGGGTGACGACGAGGTCGGCCACCGATTTGTCGGGCCAGACTTCGCGCACCAGCGAGCCCACGACCATGCGCGGCTCGGCCAGAGCCGACAGGCAGAGCGTGGCGCCGAGATTGCGCGCCTCGGTGAAGCCGCTCTGTCCGCCGCCGCGCGTCAGGCAGATGAGCGGCGTGCGTGCCCGTGCCGATCGGCTCGTGAGCAGGCGCAGGCAGCGTTTGGCTTCGGGGCGGCTCAGGGTGATGTCGGCGATCACGCCGCGGAGCGGACCGATCCGGTCCCAGGTCTCCTCGGTGCCGACGACTCGGCACTCGGCAACGGCGCGCACGGCATCGACCAGAGGCTGGCTACGATCTGGCCGATCGCTCACCACGACGATCACGCTGTGCTCCCCCCGTTTCGCCCGCTCCGGCGGCATCGCGGCTGCCCGAGAACTTGAAGTGCATCGTTTAGCGAATCGATAATGTAGCGCGGTCTTGGCTGAAACTTCTAAGCGAGCGGCCGGCGCCGTGAAATTGCCGCAGCCCTGGAGCAGGACCGGACGAAGGCTTTTCCGGGCGGCGGCCCCGTGGAAGTTAGATTGGCATCGGCGCGGTGGTCGCGCTGTGCCATAGTCTCGTCGCGCAGGGCCGGTTGAACGCTCCGTCGATGTTCCCGCCGGGCCTTCGTCCCGACACGTATTACGAGGTCTCGATGACGCTGTTCCGCTCCGTTTCCGTCCTCGCCCTCGCCGGCGGCCTATCGCTCGGCGCGGCCGCGGGCGCCCGCGCGGAGGAGGCCGTCCCCTTCACCGACGCTCAGCGCAAGGCGATCGAGGGGATCGTCAAGGACTACCTCGTCAAGAATCCCGACGTGCTCCAAGAGGCGATTGCCGAGGGCGAGCGCCGCGCCCAGGAGACGCAGAAGCTCGCCCAGGCCGCCGCGCTGAAGGAATCGCGCGAGGCGCTGACCAACTCGCCCCACGGCATCGTCGCCGGCAACCCGAACGGCGACGTCACCGTGGTCGAGTTCTTCGACTACAATTGCGGCTATTGCCGCAAGGCGTTCACCGACGTGCAGACCCTGATCAAGTCCGATCCGAAGCTGCGGGTGGTGCTCAAGGACTTCCCCGTGCTCGGCGCCGAGTCGCTGGAGGCAAGCCGGATCGCGCTCGCGGCCAAGCTGCAGCTCAAGCCGGAGAAGATGTTCGATTATCACGCCAAGCTGCTCGAGACGAAGGGCCGCATCAACGGCGAGCGGGCGATCGCGGTGGCACGTGAGTTCGGCGCCGATATCGAGCGCCTGAAGCGGGATGCGCAGGGGCCGGAGGTGAAGGCCGCGCTGACCGAGAATGTCGGTCTGGGCGACAAGCTCAGCCTGTCGGGCACCCCCGCCTTCGTCATCGGCGACGAGATCCTGCCCGGCGCGGTCGGCGTCGAGCCGATGCGCAAGACCATCAACGACATCCGCCAGTGCGGTCACGCGAGCTGCTGAGGCGGTCTCCCCTACGGCGATGAGAAAGGGCCCGGTGCGGATCGACCGCACCGGGCCCTTTTCGTTTCCGGTGCGGTTGCCGGTTCAGGCGGCCGCTGCGCGGGGATCGCTCCGGACCGGGCGCTCGCCGCGCAGGCCGGGCCCGTTGCCGGCCTCGGGCGTGACCCGGCCGCCGGGATAGGGCGGATCGGGGTTGACCCATTCCGCCCGCTGGCGCGGCAGAGCGGCAGGATGCTCCTTCTGCAGGAAGCCGATCATCTTCTCGCGCACCTCGCAGCGCAGGTCCCAGGTCTGGGGTGCGTTGCGCGCGCTCACCAGCATCCGCAGCTCGATCACGCCCTCGCGCGCATCCGAGACCTGCAGGTTGACCACTTGGCCGTCCCACAGCCGGGACGCCCCCGCGATCCGCCGCAGCTCCTTGCGCATCGCCTCGATCGGCGCCCGGTGATCGACGTAGAGGAACACCGAGCCGATCAGGGACGCACCCTCGCGGGTCCAGTTCTGGAACGGCTTCTGGATGAAGTAGGTCAGCGGCAGCACGAGGCGGCGCCAGTCCCACAGCCGCACGACGACGTAGGTCGCCGTGATCTCCTCGACCCAGCCCCACTCGTTCTCGACGATGATCGCGTCCTCGATCCGGATCGGCTGGGTGATGGCGATCTGGATGCCCGCCACGAGGTTGGAGAGCACCGGCTGCATCGCCAGCCCGAGGATCAGCCCGGCGGCGCCCGCCGAGGCGAGGAGGCTCACGCCGTATTGCCGCACCGGCTCGAAGGTCATCAGCACGATGGCCGCGGTGAGGAGGGCCACCATGGTCAGCGCCGCCCGCTCCAGGATGCGCATCTGCGTGAAATGCTTTCGCGCGAGCAGGTTGTCCTCTGCGTCGAGCTTGAACCGGCGCAGGTAGATCACGGTGGCGATGTGGATCGCCGTGGCGCAGGTCCAGCCCGCCAGCGTCACGAAGGCGACGAGCAGCACCTGATTGAGAACGAGCCGGATCTGCCAGGTCAGGGGGGCGGTCGAGACCGCGAGCGCCAGGGCCACCACCAGCAGCGCGAGCCGGCTCGGACCCCGGGTGCGCGAGACGAGCGAGCGCCAGAATAAGCTTTTGCCGCTCACCGCCCTCTGCGCGAAGCGATAGGCGACCCCGTGCAGGGGCAGCACCAGCGCGCAGCAGCCGGCGATCAGGATCGGGCTCGCGACCCACCAGGGAAGCTGGACGATCCATCCGATGAGCTCGTCGAAGACTGCGTGGGCTTGCGCCATCGATCACCTCCTCGTCGCAGGGGCAATGATCGCTACCGGGCACGGTTCCGCACTGCACAATGGTGCGTCGGAGAGGGATGACGGGGTGAATTTTGCTGCGATCGGGCTTGTGCCGAGACCGCCCGACACGGTCGCTTCTGACGAGTTTCGAAGGTCAGGGGGGACACGGGAACGGCTCGACCGTGCGTCGGCTCGCTTCCGACCCCTCTCGGACACTCCAACCGCGGGCCTGCAATCCACGCTGTTGAACTCCTTGCGGACATTCGAGCCGCTTTCGCCGAAGGTCCGGATGGAGTGGAGAGCAGGCACGAGAATCTAAGCAGGATCTGGATGCATCCATTACGGTTTCGGAATTGAAATCTTCACTTGCCAAACAGTATGTCGCAATAATTTCCGGTTATTAAAAGATACATAGATAATCCTTGAACAAATATTTGATGAATCTTGCGGCGCATATCGTGCTGAACTGACACCATCAGACCGCCGGCGGTGGGGTACGGGCAAATTAGGAATATGAATTGCCTATATGTCCCGAATACTTTTCCTATTTGGCATTACCATGCAGATTCTGCGGCAATATGTTGCAAATGAAGCACAGGCACGGCTCAATCCTAGAAGATAATAAGTTTTGTGACGAACTATATGTTTCGAGGGATTGCTGGCCGCTCAGGTTCGCGGCATTCTTTTAGGAGAGGCGAACGGTGGAGCGCGTCTTCAGGGTCGTCTGTAAATAACTAACAAGAACGAGTTTGAGCTTACACTTGTTAGCGCACTTTGTATGTTGCAAATGCGGGAGCTCAAATTGTTCGATTCAGGGAGATAACGCGATGGCTCTGCCGATAAATTTCAATAATACTGTATATGCTGCCGGATTTCTCGGCATTGATGACGGTGGGGCGTCTGCCACTTTCCAGGTCGATGCTGCATCCACCTACTCTGTGAGCATCAACGGCACAGTTACTGGTCCGGGCAGCACCGTGAATCTCACTTATGGCGCGGATGCGCCGGCCGGATTTGCTGGGACGTCGGTGCAGCTCACCGCGACGCAGTATGACAACTCTGACATGATGTTGTTCACGAGTAATGCAATTCCCCCCGGCGAGACAGATCGGGGAACTTACCGGTACCTTCTGTCAAATACGCAATTGTATGGATCAAATCCCCCGGCCGGAACGACGAGGACGCGGTTTACTGCCGACAGCAACGGTGCTCTCGGAGATTATAACGCTCGAGCCACGGGTGGTACCGGAGCCACGGGCGGTACCGGAGCCACGGGCGGTACCGGAGCCACGGGCGGGACTGGAGCCACGGGCGGCACCGGAGCCACGGGCGGTACCGGAGCCACGGGCGGGACTGGAGCCACGGGCGGCACCGGAGCCACGGGCGGTACCGGAGCCACGGGCGGCACCGGAGCCACGGGCGGTACCGGAGCCACGGGCGGCACCGGAGCCACGGGCGGCACCGGAGCCACGGGCGGCACCGGAGCCACGGGCGGGACTGGAGCCACGGGCGGCACCGGAGCCACGGGCGGCACCGGAGCCACGGGCGGCACCGGAGCCACAGGCCCGGTAATCTGCTTCACTCCCGGCACCCGCATCGCGACGCCTGATGGCGAGACGGCGATCGAGGATCTGCGGCCCGGCGATCGTGTCCGTCTCGCCGACGGTGCCGTTGCCATCGTGCGCTGGATCGGCCGTCGGCACCTCGACCTGCGGACTCATCCGCAGCCTGCCACTGCCCATCCCGTGCGGATCGCCGCCGGCGCCTTCGGCCGAGGCCTACCGGTTCGGGATCTCATCGTCTCGCCCGGCCACGGCCTCTACTGCGACGGCGTTCTCATCCCTGCGATCTGCCTCGTAAATGACCGCACAATCACGCGGGTGGCGGTCTCCTCGGTCGAGTATCTTCACGTCGAGCTGGAGCAGCATGCGCTCCTGCTTGCTGAAGGATTGCCGACGGAGAGCTACCTCGACGTGGACAACCGCGGATTCTTCGAGAATGGCGAGGCGCCGCTGATCCTGCACCCGACCTTTGCGGCGATGGCGCATGAGGGGGGCTGTGCGCCCTACGTGATCGCTGGGGCTAAGCTGAAGAAGGTGCGGGCGCAGCTTGAGCGGCAGGCTGACGTCCAAGAGGTGGAGCAGCGGTCGCATGCTGGATGGCGGGCACGTCTCGGCCTCAGCCGCTCAATCGCCTGACGACTGTTCGGCGCTGAGCCTGCTCAGCGCCGAACTTTCCTGACAACTTGTGCATCGTCCCGAAAGGTGGTCACCGGCTTTTGGAAAAAGACGATGCATAAACAAGAGGATAGAGCATCGTGCTGGATCTGATATCCAGCACGATGCTCTCGACGGTACGGATCCGCCCGCTTCCGACAATCGGCCGAGGCTTGGCGAATAACCGCGCTCGGCCTGCCTGCCCCGCAGGGTGTTGAGGCGCCCGAGGCCCATTCACTTGCCGCGCCGGAGCCTGTGCGGCCTCAGCTGAGACAGATGCGATGGCCAAGCGGCTTCGTCGATGGAGGGCGGCTGCCCGTTTTTGGTACGCAGAGCTTCGGCTGCTCAGGGAGCGTCGCCTGATCGCCAGCTCCGAGCTGTTTGACGAGACGCTCTATCTCTACGAAGCTCCCGACGTCATGCGCGAGGAGGCGGAGCCGATCGAGCATTTCTGCCGCTTCGGCTGGCGCGAGGGCCGACGGCCCAACCTCTACTTCGACCCGCTCTGGTATCGCGACCGCTACCTCAAGGGAGCCGACCAGAACCCACTCGTGCATTACCTCACGGTCGGTGAGGCGTCTGGCTGCCGCCCAGTCTGCTACTTCGATCCGCACTGGTACGCGCGAACCTACGGGCTGCCACCTCGAATCTGCGCGCTGGCCCACTTCCTCACCCATCGACGCAGTCAGCGTTTCGCGCCAAACCCAAACTTCGATCTCGCTTTCTATCTCGACCGTTACGGTGTCGAGATCGGTCCGAATCGCGATCCGTTTGCGCACCACCTGCGCTTTGGGGCCGTACGAGACATCGATCCGTCGCCGTGCTTCGACTCGGAGCGTTACCGACATTCAAAGATGACTGATCCACCCCCGGGGATGCGCACACCCTGGGCAGAGGCCGATCTGCGCGTGCCTCTCGTTCACCACCTGGACGCGCAATGTCGCAGCGCCTGAATAGCATCTTCTGAAAGTGTATATAGCAGGCGTCACCGATAATAGGATGAGTTGAATCTGCCCCTTTTTGCCAGCAAGTGATGTTTTGCAATGATTGTCTCTCGATGCGCAGAACTTGCATCGATTATATCTTGCCTTGGCAGGCGCCGGTTGCAGCCATGCGATGCTGCCAGGTCGCTCTGCTCTGTCGACCCCCCTTCTTCGACGCGTGAGGTGAGCTGTTGTGACGCCGACTGGTCAGACTGTCTGCCTGTGCATGATCGTCAAGAACGAGGCGCCCGTCATCCGCCGCTGCCTCGCCTCAGTCCGACCGATTATCGATCATTGGATCATCGTCGACACGGGTTCAACGGACGGGACGCAGGCGATCATCGGCGATGCATTGCGTGATTTGCCTGGCACCCTGCACCAGCGTCCCTGGCAGGATTTCGCGCACAACCGCAGTGAGGCACTCGCCTTCGCTCGGGCACACGGTACCTTTACGCTGATCATAGACGCCGACGACACGCTTCGCATGCCGCCCAGCTTCGTCCTGCCGGATCTGGAAGCAGACGCCTACTTCCTCGACATCGCCGATGAAGGAATCATCTACCAGCGTACGCAGATCGTCCGCTCGGCATTGCCTTGGCGCTACCGGGGCGTGCTGCATGAGTTCTTAACTTGCGGGGACGTGACCACCACCGCCGGCACGCTGCCGGTGACGATGGTGCGCAACCACGATGGCGCTCGCCGCCGTGACCCGCAGACCTACGGTCAGGATGCGCAGGTACTCGAACGCGCTCTCGCTACCGAGTCGGACCCCTTCCTCGTCTCGCGCTATACCTTCTATCTCGCGCAGAGCTACCGCGATTGCGGCCAACTCACCAAGGCAATTGAAGCCTACTTGCGCCGAGCGGAACTCGGCTTCTGGGGCGAGGAGGTCTACGTCAGCCTGCTCCAGGCCGGGCGGATGATGGAGCGGCTGGGCTGCCCACCTGACTCGATCCTCGCGATCTATGCCCGAGCCAACGCCGCTGTGCCCGGTCGGGCCGAGGCCGCCCACGCTGCCAGCCGTCTCTGCCGCGTCCTGTCCCGGCATGCGCAAGGGTGCTCGCTCGCCGAGCCGTTGCTCGGCCTGCCGGCGCCGGCGGACGGACTGTTCATCGAGACATGGATCTACGCCTACGGGCTCTATGACGAGTTCGCGGTCAACGCCTATTGGTGCGGGCGCTACCGCGAATCCCTTGATGCGAGCCTGCGCGCCCTAGAGGGCGGGGAGGTGCCGGAGGCGGAGCGTCCGCGCTTTCTAGCCAACATGCGCTTCGCCCTCGGCAAGCTGCCCCCGAGCTCAAGCGACTCCCGAGCCCCGCAAGCGACATCGAGCTGAGCGAAGCGATCAAATATCTCATACCAAATCCGGTTGATCCCTTCGGGATGGCGGATTTGGCCGTCGCTCAAGCGCCGCGCGGGCTTGCCAATCCGATCCCCGCTTTGATCAAGCGGAGACCGGATCAGCCCGTCCACATTGCCGGCAAGCAGACGTTCCTAGAGCATCATCCGGGATATCGGATCCAGGATGATGCTCTAGCTCCTTGTTTCTGCAGCATTTTTTCTGAAAGCCGACAACCACCTTTCGGGATGATGCTCTAGCGTCCGAGTAGGGTCGGGAGCGGCGGTTCGGCGCGTGCCGACAAATGTCGGCTCATGGGGCGAAGCCGTCGTTCAGCGGACAGGTGCTCAACAGCAGCCTCCCACCCTCAGCAGTCCTTCGCTCGGTCAAGCTGATCCGGCCCCGGAAGGCACCCTCCTCAACCTCGCGACGGCGCACCCGCCTCCTCCCGCAGCGCCCGGCGCAGCACCTTGCCGACATTGGTCTTCGGCAGGCTGTCCTGGATCACGATCCGGCGCGGCACCTTGTAGCCGGTGAGGCTGGCGCGGGCATGCGCCCGGAGCGCGTCCGGCTCCACCGAGGGGTCGCGCAGAACCACGTGGGCGACGACCATCTCGCCGCTGTCGCCGCAGGGCGCACCGACCACCGCGCACTCGACCACCGCCGGATGGGTGGCGAGGACGTCCTCGACCTCGTTCGGATAGACGTTGAAGCCGGAGACGAGGATCATGTCCTTCATCCGGTCGACGATGCGGATCTGGCCGTCGGGCGTCATCACCGCCACGTCGCCGGTGCGGAAGAAGCCGTCGGCGGTCATCGACGCCCGCGTCTCCTCGGGGCGGTTCCAGTAGCCGGCCATCACCTGGGGCCCGCGCACGCAGAGTTCGCCCGGCACGCCGAAGGGCAGCACCGTGCCGTCCTCGGCGCGGATCGTCACCTCGGTCGAGGGCAGCGGATAGCCGATCGTGCCGGTCCACTCGGCCAGCCCGAGCGGGTTGACGCTCACCACCGGCGAAGTTTCCGACAGGCCGTAGCCTTCGAGGATGGTCTGGCCGGTGATCGCCTTCCAGCGGGCGGCGACCGAAGACTGCACCGCCATGCCGCCGCCGACCACGTATTCCACCTTCGAGAAATCGACCGTGCCGATCTTCGGGTGGTTGTTGAGCGCGTTGAACAGCGTGTTCACCCCGGCGAAGTTGGTGAACCGGGTGCGGCTCAGGGTCTTCACGAAGCCGTCGAGGTCGCGCGGGTTGGGGATCAGGAGGCAGCAGCCGCCGAGCCGGAAGAAGAACAGGAAGCAGGCGGTCAGCGCGAAGATGTGGTAGAGCGGGAGCGCCGTGACCGCCACGCGCCCGTCGCCGTCCTCCGCCGAGCCGCGGAACCACGCCCGGCTCTGCTCGACATTGGCCATGATGTTGCGGTGGGTCAGCATCGCCGCCTTGGCGATGCCGGTGGTGCCGCCGGTATATTGCAGGAAGGCGACGTCGCCGGGCTCGATCGCGACCGAAGGGCGCTTGAGGCCGCGGCCGGCCCGCAGAACCGCCTCGAACCGCAGGGTCCGCCCGGCCGGCAGGGCGTAGGGCGGCACCGCCCGCTTCACCCGCCGCGACACGAGATCGATGATCCGCCCCTTCAGGCCGAGCAGGTCGCCGGGGCCGGCCACGACGATCCGCTCCAGGCCCGGCATCTGCGGCAGCGCCTGCGCCACCGTGTGGCAGAAGTTCTCCAGCACGAACAGGACGCGGGCGCCGGAATCGTTGATCTGCGCCGCGAGCTCGCGCGGGGTGTAGAGCGGGTTGACGTTGACGACGGTGCAGCCCGCCACCAGCACGCCGAGCAGCGCGACGGGACAGGCCGGGACGTTGGGCATCATCACCGCCACACGGTCGCCGATGCCCTCGGGGCCGCCCTTGCCGCTTTTGCCGCCCTTGCCGTAGCCGTTGGCGGCCAGCCACGCCGCCACCGCCTGAGCGGCGGCGCCGACCTCGCGGTAGCGCAGGCTCGCACCGAAGCAGGTGATCGCCGGGCGCTCGGCGAAGCGCAGGACGCTGCGGTCGAACAGATCGACCACCGTGCCGACCGCGTCCGCGTCGATGTCGGCGGGAATGCCGGGGGGATAGGCGGCCAGCCAAGGGCGCTCCGCGCTCCGGTCCTGCGCCATCCTCGTCCCTCCTGCCCTGTGGTGCGCGGTTTATGAGGACCGCCACTCGTCGGCGGCGCCGCTTCCCGTTGTGGCTTAAGCGTTTCCGGCGCGTTCGATCAAGCCGCGCCGTCCCGCCTTGCCGGAGACATCGCATGGACTGTCCGTCGCAGGCGCGCGGCCACGAGGGCCACGTGCGGCAGTGCGGCGCCCGTCAGCAGCAGGGCGGCGATGACGAGGTCGCGGGCATCGAGCGGGCGGCGCGGCCAGGGGCCGAACCCGGCATCGCGGGCCAGCCCGATCATGGCGGCGGCGAACCACAGGGCGAGAAAGCCCATGAGAGCCCCGAGCAGCGCTTGTCCGGCCCGGCGCCGGCGGCTGCCGGCGCGCGCCGGACCGGATCGGCCGGCAAGCCGCGCACCGAGCCCCATGGCGAGGCCGAACAGGCCCGCGGCGGCGCCCGCCCCCATCGCGTAGGCGAGCGCCATCGGCGTGCCGTTGAGGAAGGCGCCGCTGCCGGTGGCGAAGCCCGCCCGCAACACGAAGCCGCCGAAGGTCGGGTGCAGGCTCAGCCCCAGCACCAGGGCGAGGCCGAGCCCTCCACCGACGAGCCGCCGGACCGGCGAGGCCGAGCCCGGCGCCAGCATCACGGCCAGGATGCGGACGAGGCCGTAGACCAGCGCGAAGGCGAAGAGCGGGTAGCGGTCGAGGAAGAAGCCGTAGAAGCGCGCCGCCACGTCCGGCGGCATCGCGCTGCGTTGATCGAAGCCGGTGAGGAACACGGCGAACAGGGCGGTGAGCGCCGCCAGCAGCGGCGCTGCGGCGATCGCCCAGGCGCCGCGCTGCGACGCCGGTTCGGCCCCCGCCCCGGCGGAGCGCGCGGCCGTGCGGCTCACCGCTCGTAGTGTTCGCGCACGAGCCGGTCGAGCAGGCGCACGCCCCAGCCCGCGCCCCAGCTCCGGTTGATCTCGGAGGCGGTGGAGGCCATGGCGACGCCGGCGATGTCGAGATGCGCCCACGGCACGTCGTTGACGTAGCGCTTGAGGAAGGCGGCCGCCGTCGCCGCGCCGCCGTGGCGCCCGCCGGTGTTCTTCATGTCGGCGAACTTCGAGTCGATCGCCTTGTCGTAGGCCGGGATGAGTGGCATCCGCCACACCCGCTCGCCTGCCGCCTCACCGGAAGCGGTGATCTGGGCCGAGAGCGCGTCGTCGTTGGAGAACAGGCCGGCGATGTCCTGGCCGAGCGCGACGATGATCGCGCCGGTGAGCGTGGCCAGATCGATCATCGCCTTGGGCTTGTAGGTCGCCTGGACGTGCCAGAGCACGTCGGCGAGCACGAGGCGGCCTTCGGCGTCGGTGTTGATGACCTCGATGGTCTGCCCGGAGAGCGAGGTGACGATGTCGGAGGGGCGGTAGGAATTGCCGTCGGGCATGTTCTCGACGATGCCGATGGCGCCGACCACGTTCGCCTTGGCCTTGCGCGAGGCCAGCGCGTGCAGGGTGCCGACGACGGCGGCCGAGCCGCCCATGTCGCCCTTCATGTCCTCCATGCCGCCGGCCGACTTGATCGAGACGCCGCCGGAATCGAACACCACGCCCTTGCCGATCAGCGCCAGCGGCGGCTCGGAGGCGTCGTCCGCCCCGTTCCAGCGCATGATCGCCACCCGCGGCTCGCGGGCCGAGCCCTGCGCCACCGCCAGCAGTGCGCCCATGCCGAGTTCGCGCATCCGCGCCACGTCGAGGATCTCGACCTCGACGCCGAGGCGCGTCAGCTCGGAGACGCGGCGGGCATATTCCTCGGGGTAGAGGACGTTCGGTGGCTCGTTGACGAGGTTGCGGGCCAGGATCACGCCCTCGGCCACCGCCTCGGCGGCGCCCGCGGCGGCCCGCGCCGCGGACGGGTCGGCGACCAGAAGGGTCAGCGCGGCTCCCGCCTCGTCCTCGTCCTTCTTCTTGGTCTTGTACGCGTCGAAGCGGTAGCTGCGCAGGCGCGCGCCGAGCGTGAAGTCGGCGGCGTCCCGGGCGCTGCCGGCAAAGCCTTGCCAATCGAGCACGACTTTGGCCGTGCGCCCGCCGACCTTGCCCGCGGTGAAGCCGCCGAGCACGGTCCAGTCGATCTTGGCCCGGTCCTTCTCCGAACCGAGGCCGATCACCACGAGGCGGTCGGCCTCCACGCCCGCCGGGGCCGGAAGGACCAGCGCCGACTGCGCCTTGCCCTTGAAGCGCTCGCTTGCCGCGGCGCGGGCGACCAGCTCGGCGCCCGGCCGGCCCAGGATTTCCGCCGCAGCCCCCGACAAGGCAAGGTCGTCGCCCACGAACACCACGAGGTCGCCCCCGGCACCGCGCGACGACAGCGGCTCAAAGGCGATTTCGATCCCACCGGCCATGATGCTCTTCGCTTTCCACCCGCATTCCGGCGGCGTGCCGCGGGCCCCGCGACAGCCGGCGAACCTGTGTACCCGGTGAGGCGCAGAACGCAACGCGGGGGCGGGTCGCGGGCGAGGCCGCTCAACCCGGCAGCCCGATCGCTCGCCGCAGGCGGATGAAGGCTTTGGCCACCGGGACGACAAGGCCGGCCCGCACGTCCGTCAGCCCGCGTTCGAGGGCGGCCTCGATATTTTGCTGCTGTCGGGGGACGGGTGCCGTCGACATGCCCCGGTCTCGCTTCCGGCCGTGGCAAGCTCCGACGAGGCAGGCCTGCCCACGCCGTCGGATGTCTTCGCTCACGAACAGACCTTCCCCATTGCTGTATCCTGTGGGATACAAATCGCGTGCCGCAGATCCTTACCACCGATATCTTCGACGCTTGGCTTCTCCGGCTGCGGGATCGAATGGGTCGAACCAAGATCCTGACTCGGATCGACCGTCTTCAGCAGGGCAATCCGGGCGTGGTCAGGTCGGTGGGGGAAGGCGTTCATGAAATGAAAATCGATTTTGGACCGGGCTACCGTGTCTATTTCGTCGAGCGGACCGACGGGACCATCGTCGTGCTGCTGTGCGGTGGGGACAAGGATACGCAGACCCGCGATATCGCGCGGGCCAAAGCGCTCGCTCGGACAGTCTGAGGAGGAGGTCATGACGCATTCCGACGCGCCGGCAGCAACGCCGACGAAGCCATTCGACATCGCCAACTACATCCGCACGCCCGAGGACGCCGCGGCCTACCTTACCGAAGTTTTGGAGGACGGCGACGAGGTCGAGTTTCGCCGGGCGCTCGGGACCATTGCCCGCTCCCGGAGCATGGCCGGGATCGCCGAGAGGGCGGGCCTTGGGCGCGAAAGCCTGTACAAGGCCCTGTCCGAGACCGGCAATCCGGGTCTGTCCACGGTGCTCGGCGTGCTGCGCGCCCTCGATCTTCGGATGACCGTCTCCGTCATTCGCTCGCAGCCCGAGGCGGCCTGAGGCGTTCCCCGCCCTCTTCCGTCCCTCGGATCCCGTCGCCGCGAAACGGCCTCATTCCGGGCGCCCGAAGCCGGCAGTCTCGGCGTCCTGTCCCTTGCACGGGGTGCCGCTCACGGCACGTGGATGAAGGACGGATTCGGGCAGCGCGGATGACGCAGATCGAGCGCTACATATTCAGGATCGCGCTCGGGGCCTTCCTCACCTGCCTGATCGGCCTCACCGGCACGATCTGGGTGACGCAGGCCCTGCGCGAACTCGACCTCGTCACGGCCAAGGGGCAGACGCTCCTCGTCTTCCTGTTCATCACCGCGCTGTCGCTGCCGACGCTGATCACGGTGATCGCGCCGGTCGCGCTGTTCATCGCCTGCGTCTACGCGCTCAATAAGCTCAACGGCGATTCCGAACTCATCGTGATGTCGGCCGCCGGCATGCCGCCGCGCCAGTTGCTGCGGCCCTTCGCGACGCTCGCCTTCGCCGTCAGTGTCGTGGTCGCCTTCCTGACGATCCAGGTCATGCCCTCCTCGTTCCAGGAGCTGCGCGACGTGCTGACGCGGGTGCGCGGCGACTTCGTCGCCAACGTCGTCAAGGAGGGCCAGTTCACGTCCCTCGACAACGGCATCACCTTCCATTTCCGCGAGCGCGGCGCCGACGGTTCGCTCCAGGGCCTGTTCATCCAGGACAAGCGCGAGGCCGGCAAGGCGGTGGTCTACCTCGCCGAGCGCGGGCGCGTGGCGGATGTCGACGGGCAGACCTACCTCGTCCTGGAGAAGGGCAGCATCCACCGTCAGCAGAAGGACAGCCGCGATTCCTCGATCGTGAGCTACGAGCGCTACGCCGTCGATCTCGCCGCCTTCACGCCCCCGGATTCCGAGACGATCTACAAGCCGCGCGAGCGCTCGACCCTGGCCCTGCTCTTCCCCGATACGAGCGAGGGCTATTACCGCCTGCAGAAGGGCCGCTTCCGGGCCGAGTTGCATGACCGGCTCTCCGCCTGGCTCTACCCGCTGGCGCTCGCCTTCATCGCGTTCGCCGCTCTCGGCGATCCGCGCACCACGCGCCAGGGCCGGGGCATGGCCGTGGCCGGCGCCGTGCTCGGCGTCGTAGGCTTACGCATCGCGGGCTTTGCCGCGAGCAGCGCCGCCGTGCGCAGCCCCGGCGCGGTGGTGGCGATCTACGCCGCACCGCTCGGCGCCATCGCCCTCTCCTGCCTGCTGATCTTCGGCGGCGCCCGGGTGCGGGCGATGAACGAGGGGCTCGGCCGGTTCGGGCGGCGGCTCGCGGGGAGCCTGCGGCGGCGCCCGGCGGCCGGGCGCGCCTGAGGGAACGATCATGCTGATCGGCGCGACCCTCGGCCGCTACTTCGCGTGGCGCTTCGTGCGCACCATCCTCGGCGTGTTTCTCACGGTCTTCGCCCTGGTCTACACCCTCGACTTCGTCGAGCTTCTGCGGCGCGCCGGCGACGCCGAGGGCGCCTCGCCGGGGCTGATGGCGCAGCTCGCGCTCTACCGGACGCCGGCGGTGGCCGAGAGCGTGCTGCCGTTCGCCGTGTTGTTCGGCTCCATGGCCGCCCTGCTCCAGCTCTCGCGCAAGCTCGAACTCGTGGTGGCGCGGGCCGCCGGCATCTCGGCCTGGCAGTTCCTCCAGCCCGGCGCCTTCGTGGCGCTGGCGATCGGCGCGCTGGCCATCGGCGCGTACAATCCCCTGTCCGCTGCGCTCAAGCAGCGCTCCAGCGAGATCGAGGCGAAGATCTTCGCCAAGGCGACCAAGGCCGGCACCGGCAAGGACCTGTGGCTGCGCCAGCGCAGCGTCGACGGGCAGGCGATCATCCGCGCCGAGACGGCGATCGAGGGCACCACGACGCTGGCCGGCGTCACCGTGTTCCAGTTCGACGGCGCGGGCGCCTTCACCGCCCAGGTCGAGGCGGCGCAGGCGATCCTGCACGACGGCTGGTGGGAATTGCGCGACGTGCGCGTTCTCACACGCGACGAACCGCCCGAGAGCCACGAGGTCTACCTCGTCGCCTCGACGCTCGATCCGAGCCAGATCCGCCAGCGCTTCACTCCCCCGGAATCTGTGCCCTTCTGGCAACTTCCCGAGACCATCGCGCGCCACGAGCGGGCGGGGCTGGATGCGACGCGCTACCGGCTCCAGTACGATGTGCTGCTGGCAACGCCCCTGCTCTACCTCGCGATGGTCCTCGTGGCGGCAACGGTTTCCTTAAGGTTCTTCCGCTTTGGTGGTGTCGGGAAGC
>JAESFL010000262.1_pt1 | contig 44459 bp, 39 predicted proteins | sample 9269401 | NCBI WGS metagenome assembly JAESFL01 (sample SAMN14506025, study PRJNA617098) | algae metagenome | isolation source: Gloeocapsa sp. UFS-A4-WI-NPMV-4B04 and co-occurring heterotrophs from desert... | place: USA: Utah | collected 2006-10-01 | reverse complement strand
GCGGCAGGATCTTGGATTTCAGCACCTCCTCCGGCACCGCCTTCACCATCTCGGTGGCGATGTAGCCCGGAGCGATCACGTTGACGGTGACGCCCTTGTTGGCGTTCTCCTGCGCCAGCGCCTTGGCGAAGCCGATCACGCCGGCCTTGGCGGCCGAGTAGTTCGCCTGCCCCATCTGGCCTTTCTGGCCGTTGATGGACGAGATGATGATGATGCGGCCGAAGCTGCGCGAGCGCATGCCGTCGATGACGGGGCGCGTGCAGGTGAACATGGAATCGAGATTGGTGCGGATGACGGCCGACCACTGATCGAAGGTCATCTTGTGGAACATGCCGTCGCGGGTGATGCCCGCATTGTTCACTAGAACGTCGACGGGGCCGAGTTCGGCTTCGACCGCCCTGATTCCCGCCTCGCAGGCGGCCGCATCGGACACGTCGAACTTGAAGACCGGAATGCCGGTCTCGCCCTTGAACTGGTTCGCGGCCTCGTCGTTGCCGCCGTAATTCGCCGCAACCTTGTAGCCTGCTTCTTTCAGGGCTGTTGAAATCGCGGCACCGATGCCGCGAGTGCCGCCGGTGACCAATGCAACGCGCGCCATGCTGTTTCCTTCCCAAGAGCGTTCTGCGGATCTCTCACGGATCCATTATTGCAAGGCGGCCCGATTCAGGCCGCCTTGCAACATAGCTTACGATATGTGGCAGAACGTGGAAGGGTGAAGCTCCGTAATTCTCTTTACGGAGCTTCTTTCTGGTCAGACCTTGAGGCAGCTCTTACCGCTCAAGGCACATGGCGACGCCCATGCCGCCGCCGATGCACAGGGTGGCAAGACCCTTCTTGGCGTTGCGGCGGCCCATCTCGTGCAGCAGGGTCACGAGCACACGGGCGCCCGATGCGCCGATGGGGTGGCCGATGGCGATTGCGCCGCCGTTCACGTTCACGATGGACGGATCCCAGCCCATGTCCTTGTTGACGGCCAGCGCCTGCGCGGCGAAGGCCTCGTTGGCCTCGACGAGCTCGAGGTCCTGCACCTTCCAGCCGGCCTTCTCCAGGGCCTTGCGTGACGACGGGATCGGACCGGTGCCCATGATGGCCGGATCGACGCCGGCGGTCGCCCAGGAGGCGATGCGGGCGAGCGGGGTGAGGCCGCGCTTCTGGGCCTCGGCTTCCGTCATCAGCACCAGGGCGGCGGCGCCGTCATTGATGCCCGAGGCGTTGCCGGCCGTGACCGTGCCGTCCTTCGAGAAGGCGGGCCGCAGCTTGCCGAGCGCTTCCGCGGTGGTGCCGGCGCGGATGTACTCGTCCTGGTCCACCACGATGTCGCCCTTGCGGGATGCGATCGTGACGGGCGTGATCTCGTCCTTGAAGCGGCCTTCCTTCTGGGCAGCTTCCGCCTTGTTCTGGGAGCTGGTTGCGAACTGGTCCTGCTCCTCGCGGGTGAGCTGCCAGCGCTGGGCCACGTTCTCGGCGGTGTTGCCCATGTGGTAACCCTGGAAGGCATCCATCAGGCCATCCTTGAGCATGGTGTCCACGAGCTTGAAGTCGCCCATCTTGGTGCCGGAGCGCATGTAGGCGGCGTGCGGAGCAAGCGACATGGATTCCTGGCCGCCCGCCACGATGATGCTGGCGTCGCCGTTGGCGATCTGCTGCATGCCGATGGCAACGGTGCGGAGGCCGGAGCCGCAGAGCTGGTTCAGCGCCCAGGCGGTCTTTTCCTGCGGCACGCCGGCCGCCATGGCGGCCTGGCGGGCCGGGTTCTGGCCCTGGGCGGCGGTGAGGATCTGGCCGAGGATCACTTCGTCCACCTCCGAGCCGTCGACCTTGGCGCGCTCGAGGGCCGCCTTGATGGCGATGGCGCCGAGATCATGGGCCGGGGTGTTGGCGAAGGCCCCGTTGAACGAGCCGACGGGGGTGCGCGCCGCTCCGACGATGACGATGCTGTCTCCGGCCATGCCTCTCTCCTATGCTGATCCGTGTGGTGCTGGATTGTATGTAGTGCTTGCTCGATGAAAGCCCCAGAGGACGGGATGTCAAGGATAGGATCATTCCGCCTACTCTCAAGAAGCCTTAGACTTTTGGCGCTTTGCACCTCTGTTATAAGGCCTATAATCAAACAAGGCCGACATCCTGCAGGGTGCCGGGCCCGGTGGATTTCCCAGGAGCGTATCGGGACAACATGGCGACGGACAAACAACCGACGGTCATCAAGAAATATGCCAACCGCCGCCTCTATCACACCGGCACCTCGACCTACGTGACGCTGGAAGACCTAGCCGGCATGGTGCGCAAGGGCGAGGATTTCGTGGTCTACGACGCGAAGTCCGGCGAGGAGATCACCCGCTCGGTCCTGGCCCAGATCATCTTCGAGCAGGAGAACAAGGAAGGGCCGAACCTCCTGCCCGTCACGGTGCTGCGCCAGCTGATCCGCTTCTACGGCGACAGCATGCAGGCCCTGGTGCCGAGCTATCTCGAATTCTCGATGAACAACCTGTCCCAGGAGCAGCAGAAGCTCCGGGAGCAGATGGCGCAGGCCTTCGGCCCTTCGGCCTTCCAGGCCATGGAGGAGCAGGTGCGGAAGAACATGGGCTTCTTCAGCGAGGCCATGCGCATGTTCTCGCCATTCCCTCAGGCGAACGCGGGCGGAGCCGAGACAACGCCTGCTCCCAAAGGTGAGGGCCCCGACGAGCTCGACACCCTGAAGCGGCAGATGGCCGACATGCAGGCCAAGCTCGACAAGCTGGCGACAAAGTAGGCAGGGGTTCTAGCTTCGCGCCTTCTTCAGCATCTGCTGCAGCGAGGACGGCTGCGCGACGGCCTCGAGCTTCCCGAACAATCCGCCCTGCAGATAATCCACCCCCCAGGCCATGAGCAGCCGGGCGGTTGTCTCGTCGTCGACCCATTCGGCCGCCGTGGCGATCCCCATGTGCTGGGCCCGGTCGATGAGGGTGCGGACATGGAGCCGGTCGTCCGTGGAGCGCTTGAGCGGCTGGATGAACACCCCGTCGATCTTGAGAAGGTCGATCGGCAGCACCCGCAGCTGGGCCGGCGGCACATGGCCTGCTCCATAACCCGTGAGCGCAATCCCGATGCCGAGCGCCTTCATGGCATGAAGCCGGCCGAGATTGCGCCGGCACTCGGCAAGGGCGATCTCAGGAACTTCGAGAACAAGCCGCGCCTCGATGCCGGGACGGGCGCCCAGATGCGCCGCCAGCATCGACAGCCATTCGGCATCCTGGAGGCTCTTGCCCGAGACCGGCAGCGCCAAGCGCCGATCCGGGTTGCCGGCCAGGTGATCGGCGGCCAATTCCAGCATGCGCCCGTCGACGAGCAGGGGAAGGTTCACCTCCTGCAATCCGGGTGCAGGACCGAGTGGAGTGATGTGTCCGTCGCGTCCTGCCACCGCAGCACAGGCGTGGGCCAGCATCGGCGCACGGGTCTGCGCATCCACCATAGGCTGGCTGGCTAGGATCAGGCTGCGGTCGTTGAGGGCGGCGACCCAGTCGAACGGCGCCTGCTCGGCAACGGGCGCCGGCTTGGCGGAGCGGGACTTATAGAGGGCCAAGGCCTCACCCCGCTCCGTGGCGGTGGTCAGTGCCTGCTCGGCAAAGCGCAGCAGCTTGGTGGCCTTGAAGGTATGGTCCGGTGCGCAGGCAGCGCCCAGGCGCAAGGACGACCCGGCGGTATGATCCTGCAGGAGCCCGGACAGGCGCCTCATGGCACCTGCAGCCTCTGCGGCCGGGCAAGAAGTGAGAGCCAACGCGAAACGGTTCGGCCCAAGCGCCGCGAAGAGGTCGTGGCGCCGCATCATGGGGCGAAGCCGGCGGGCGATCTCCGCCATCTCGTCGGCTTCGTCCCGGTCGAACGCACCGACAATGAGGGCGCAGGTCTGGGAGACGCGCACAGCCTCGTTGACGGCGTCCTGAATGCCGCAGAGAAGCGCCGAGCGCTCCTTAATCCGGGTGGGCAGAAGGTCCCGCGCGCCGGAGGCGGAATCGACGCGCAGCTGGCCGCGAGCGAAAGCGGGGCGGCCCTGTACATCAGACTGCCAGCGGCCGGCATCTTCGATCATCACCACCCGGTCCGGTTCAAGCCGGAGGGCGTAGCGGGTCTCGTAGGCGTGATTGGAGGTGTCCGATGCCGCGATGGCATCCTGGCGAGCGAGGCCGCAGCCCGGCTCGACCAGCTGGGCGAAGGCATTTCCGGTCTTCGGCAGATCCCTTTGCGTAAGCCCAAGGGCTTCGGGGGCACCGGGTCCCCAGGTCAGGGCGTCCGTTATCATGTCCCAGGCATAGAGCACGCTGGTGCCGAACGGCCGGGAGGCCGCAGCCTGGTTCTTGCGCGGCAGCCGGGACGCTCCCTTGAACAACCCCATCGGGCCTTGCCGCTTCGTTGCCATCACGCTCACCCTTGGAAATACGCACAGGTCCAGGATGGCGACGGATGGGTCGCAGGTCGGGCCAGTCCTGGAGAACAAGGGTGCAGGATCGGCCTTCAGGCTTAATGAAGGGTAAAAAGCTTTTGAAAATCAGAGTTCTTGGGGATTGCGGGCATAAAAAAACCGGCGCCTCGGACGCCGGTTTTTGATAGTCGCATGTCGCGCAAGAATTACGCGTCAGCCTTCACCTTCAGGACCTGACGGCCACGGTACATGCCGGTCTTCAGGTCAACGTGGTGAGGACGGCGCAGCTCGCCGGAATCCTTGTCCTCGATATAGGTCGGGGCCTTCAAGGCATCGGCGGAGCGACGCATGCCACGCCGCGAGGGCGACGTTTTTCTCTTAGGAACGGCCATTTCTCGTCTCCGGTAAAAAAGCGGAGCGCCCGCTCAACCGGGGAACGCTCACATCTCAAACTTGATGAGGTTGCGCCTCATACAAGGTCTTGTGGCAAATATCTAGCCCCCTGGCGCATTCGCCATGCTTTTCATTGCCGCAGGGGCCTCAGGAGTCCTCAAGGCTTCAGGCAATCGGTGAAAGGCGCGGCCCTCACCATGCGCACCTGCAGCTGCCCGGCGAGCGCCCGATGCCCCGGCTTTGGGCGGGCCGGGTTGCGCACGAGGGGATTGGGCAGGGCCCTGGCCAGCAGGGCGGCCTCGCGGGCGTTCAGGCTCCTGGCCGACTTGCCGAAATATTTCTGGGCGGCGGCTTCGGCCCCGAACACCCCTTCGCCCCACTCGGCGACGTTGAGATAAACCTCCATCATCCGGCGTTTGGACCAGATCAGGTCGAGGTAGAGCGCAACCGGGATCTCGAGGCCCTTGCGGATGTAGGATCGGCTTGGCCACAGGAAGAGGTTCTTGGCCACCTGCATGGGAATGGTCGAGGCGCCGCGGGCCGGCCCGTCATCATCGGCCGCCTCCACCACGTCCCGGAGGGCGTCCCAGTCTACGCCGTTCTGCTCGCAGAAGCGGCTGTCCTCGGCTGTCAGGGCCGCCAGCGGAAGCATAGGCGAGATCTCGTCGAGGCTGACGAAAGTCCGCTCCACTGGCTGGAGGGTGAGCCATCGGCCGAGCATGAGGGTCGAGACCGGCGGCACGGCCCAATACAAAAGGCCTAGCCAAAAGACCGCGCCGACCCATAAGAGAACGAGACCGAGGCCGATCTGGACGAAGCGGCGGAGGAAACGGGCAGCCGTCATCGGCTTCCGGGGCCGCTCCGACCGCAGCGACCATTTCGGGTTTGATCGCTCACCCACGTTCCCCTCGGGCGGAGCGGCGGCCCCACCCGAATCCAGGCTCATCATGATGCCATCCACCCCTACTTTCACGACGCGGCTCTCCGAGGCCGCGAGAACCGTCGAAGCAAGTCTCGAAGCCTTGCTATCAGACAAAGCCGCTTCCGGCGAGATTGCCCGGCCGCCCCGGCTCATGGCCGCCATGCGTCATGCTGCCCTTGGGGGCGGCAAGCGCCTGCGGCCTTTCCTGACCATCGAGGCGGCTCGCCTCCTTGGCGTGGAAGGGCAGGGACCCCTACGGGCCGGCTGCGCGGTCGAGCTCCTGCATTGCTATTCCCTGGTGCATGACGACCTTCCGTCCATGGACGACGACGATCTGCGCCGGGGCCGTCCCACGGTGCACAAGGCCTATGACGAGGCCACGGCCATTCTCGTGGGCGATGCTCTCCAGACCCTGGCCTTCGAAGTGCTGGCCGATCCGGCCACCGCCGCCGATCCGGCGATCCGCTCCGATCTCGTGCTCGGCCTCGCCCGCGCGTCCGGTCTCGGCGGCATGGTGGGCGGCCAGCTCCTCGACCTCTCGGCGGAGGGCCGCTATGGGCCGGCGACCTTGGGCGAGGCGGATGTGCGCCTGCTCCAGATGATGAAGACCGGCGCGATCCTCACCTTCTCGGTGGAGGCGGGGGCAATCCTCGGCAAGGCTGATGGGTCAGACTGCCAGAGCCTTGTGGATTACGGACGGGCTTTGGGTGCCGCCTTCCAGGTAGCCGACGACATCCTCGACCGAGAGGCCTCGGCGGAAGCACTCGGCAAACGCACCGGCAAGGACCAGGAGAAGGGCAAGGCCACCCTCGTCGATCTGCTCGGGATGGACGGTGCCCGCCGCGAATGTCATGAGCTCGTGGAGAAGGCCCTCGCCTGTCTCGAGAGGTTCGGGGCGAAAGCGGACACGCTGCGCGAGGCGGTGCGGTTCGTAGTCGAGCGGCAGGTTTAGCACCTGCTCAAAGCCAGGACGCGATCTTCTCCAGCGGCTTCTTGATCCCGCCATGGACGGGCACCGAGCATCCCTCCGCCGGGTAGCCGACGACCATGAGGATGTAGGGCTTCTCCGTTTCCGGCCTGCCGCAGATCTCGTTGAGAAAGCCCATGGGGCTCGGCGTGTGCGTCAGCGTCACGAGACCCGCCTCATGCAGGGCCGCGATCAGAAAGCCCGTCGCAATGCCCACCGATTCCGGCACGTAGTAGTTCTTGACCCGGCGTCCGTCCGGTCCTTCGCTCGACCGCTGCCCGAAGATGGCGATCAGCACAGGGGCCGTTTCCAGAAAGTTCTTGTGCTCGTCCGTGCCCAGCGGAGCAAGCGCATCGAGCCACTCCTGCGGCGCGCGGCCGTTGTAGAAGTCGCGCTCCTCGACCTCCGCCTCCTCGCGGATGCGCCGCTTCGCCTCAGGGCCAGTGATCACGACGAAATGCCAGGGCTGGAGATTGGCGCCGGACGGAGCCGTGCCGGCGGCCATGAGCGCATACTCGATCACCTCCCGGGGCACGGGCTTGTCGGAGAAGTCCCGCACCGTGCGACGCCGGCGAATGGTCTCGTAGAAGGTGCGGGCGCGATCGACCATCTCCTCCGGCGGGTAAGCTCGATAGGTGCTCAGAGGTTCGAGAACCAGCTTCGTCATGCGATGCTCCGAAGAATCGACAGGATTGGGTTAGATCACCGGCTAACCTCACCCTGCAAGGGATACGCTCGCATCGGCACCAGCCTCCGTCGGCACCCAGAACTGGAACTTGACGTGTCCAGGCCGGGCTCTGTGCGGGACCGAGCCGGACGGTACGCCGCCATTGGCGAGGATCACCTTGCGCGATGCCTCGTTGTCGTCGTCGCAGGTGATCAGAACCCGCGAAAAACCCTCCTCACGGCAGACCGGCAGGATCATGCGCAGGGCCTGGGTGGCATAGCCGCGCCGCTGCTTCCAAGGCACGATGGTGTAGCCGATATGGCCATAGGCCGTGGGCGGCAGTTCCTCCGTGCCGCGCTGGAAGCGAAAGCCGATGCGGCCGCAGAACGCGCCGTCGCTGATCCAGAAATCGTGCGCGGGCAGGCGCGCAACCTCCCGTCCGTCGGCCAGCCGGATCATCGGGCTGTTGTAGAGGTCGTGCAGGAAGCGCTCGGGGTCGCGGCGCAGCTGCCAGAGCTGCTCGCGGCTCACATCCTGGTCGGTGTTGGGCGACCAGCCGCGGGCGAGGGCGTCTTCGTAAGCGGGCAGCCAGGCGAGGCTCGGGCGGAGGAGGGTAATGTCGGTCATGGCGGCTCGAAGGTGACATCGCGCCGCCATGAGGGCAACAGGATCGCGCATCGAACGATGCGCTCACTCAAGAATGCGCATCGAACCCAAAAGTGCAAATCCACTTTTGGGTTCGATGCCTACACCGTCACCTGCGTGCCGACCTCGACCACGCGTCCGGTCGGGATCTGGAAGAAGTCCGTGGCGTCGCTGGCCGATTTCGCAAGGCTGATGAACAGCTTGTCCTGCCAGAGCGGCATGCCCGACTGGCTCGCAGGGCGGATCGAGCGCCGCGACAGGAAGAACGACGTCGCCATGATGTCGAACTTGAAGCCCTGCTTGCGCAGGATCGCCAGCCCGCGCGGGATGTTGGGCGTCTCCATGTAGCCGTAGCTCAGGCGGATGCGCCAGAACGAATCGCCCACATGCTCGATAGCGACGCGGTCCTCGTCCTCCACGCGGGGAATGTCCGCGCTGTTGACCGTGAGGATCACGTTCTTCTCGTGCAGCACCTTGTTGTGCTTGAGGTTGTGCAGGAGGGCGGCGGGTGCGGTGTCCGGATCGCTCGTCAGGAACACGGCGGTTCCCTTCACCCGGTGCGGCGGGCTCTTCTCCAGCATCTGTACCAGCTCGACGAAGGGCACGTCGATCTTGCGGGTCTTCTCGAACAGGATCCGGGTTCCCTTCACCCAGGTGAGCATGACCACGAAGAACGTGCCGGCGATCAGCAGCGGCACGTAGCCGCCGTCCAATAGCTTGAACAGGTTCGAGGACAGGAATGTGAAGTCGAGGGTGATCAGCGGCACCATGACCAGAGCGGTCTTGAGCGGTCCCCAGCCCCAGACACGGCTGAACACGAGACATGCGAGCAGGGCCGTGACGATCATCGTCCCGAAGACCGAGATGCCATAGGCGCTGGCGAGGCTGCTCGACGAGCCGAAGGTGATCACGAGGGTGACCACGACGGCGAGCAGAAACCAGTTCACCCGCGGCAGATAGATCTGCCCCTGGTGCGTCTCCGATGTGAAGCGGACCTCAAGGCGCGGCAGCAGGCCCAGTTGCACGGCCTGTCGCGTCAAGGAGAACGCGCCGGTGATCACGGCCTGGCACGCGACGATGGTGGCCAGGGTCGCCAGAACTACCAGGGGCAGGAGCAGCCACGGCGGCGCCAGGAGGAAGAACGGGTCCGTAACCGAATCTGGATTCGAGAGCACGAGCGCACCCTGCCCGAGATAGTTCAGGGTCAGAGCCGGAAAGACGACGGTGCCCCAGGCCATGCGGATGGGCTTGCGGCCGAAATGACCGAGATCCGCATAGAGCGCTTCGGCGCCGGTCACCGCGAGGCATACGCTGCCGAGAATGGCAAAGGCGGTTCCCGGATGGGTCACCAGGAAGGACACGCCGTAATACGGGTTGAAGGAGAGCAGGACTTCCCAATCGTCCGAGATGTGGAGGATGCCCAGACCCGCCATGGTGATGAACCACAGGAGCGTGAGGGGGCCGAAGAAGGCCGCGACCTTGCCGGTGCCGCGGCTCTGCGCGGCGAAGAGGCCGATAAGGATCGCCAGCGCAGCCGGCAGAATATAGCTCTCGAAGGCGGGGGCGACGAGCTTCATGCCCTCCAGTGCCGACAGAACCGAGATCGCCGGGGTGATGGCCGCATCACCGTAGAAGAGGGCTGCTCCGGCCATGCCCATCATCAGGATCGGCAGGCTCCGCCGTCCTCCGAGCGCGCGCTGCAGGAGCGCCACCAGGGTCAGGGAGCCGCCTTCGCCTTTGTTGTCCGCCCGCAGCAGGAGAAGGATATACTTGACGGTGACCGTCAGGATCAGCGCCCAGATCAGCAGCGACAGGATGCTGATCACCAGTTCGCGGGTCAGATCGACCGGAACGCCATGGTGTCCCCCGGTCGCGGCCTTGATGGTTTCGCGCATGGCATAGAGCGGGCTGGTGCCGATATCGCCATAGACGACGCCGATGGCGCCAAGAGTCAGGGTCCAGAAGCTCGCCTTGTGGTGGCTTTCCGGAAGGGTCGCCTCGGGGACTGCGGAATCCGCATGTCCGGGAGCGACGGCGTGCTGTTCTGCCATGGGTGCTTTTCTTTGCGGATGTGCCCGCGGACGGCCCTTGTTCAAGTCATCTTGCAATCGACGAAGGGCGCCCCTTCTCTAGCATCGGACCCAGAAGTGGAATGCACTTCTGGGATCCACCCGATGCTTTTTCCGGTAAGCGCATCGTTCGGAGCGGAAAACCGGATCCACTTTTCCGCACGATGCGCTCGTGAGCGCGGCGGCCGTCATTGCCGGCGCGGCAGGCTTCTAGCACATCGCGTTTCAGCTTAAAACGGAATTTCTCCCAACATTCCATGGTCCAGCTTGCCGCCTCATTCCGCGGCATCGCGGCCGGCTTGGCCGTAGTTCCTGTCGATGTAGTCGATGACGATCTTCTGGAAGTCCTGGGCGAGCGTCGGCCCGCGCAGGGTCATGGCCTTCCTGCCGTCGATGAAGACCGGGGCTGCCGGCTGCTCTCCGGTGCCGGGAAGCGAGATGCCGATATTGGCGTGCTTCGATTCGCCCGGCCCGTTCACGATGCAGCCCATCACGGCCACGTTCAGGTTCTCGGCGCCCGGATGGGTGCGGCGCCATTCCGGCATCGAGGTGGAGATCCAGGTCTGGATATCGCGCGCCAGCTCCTGGAAGACGGACGAGGTGGTGCGCCCGCAGCCCGGGCAGGCGGCCACCAGGGGCACGAAGGTGCGAAACCCCATGGTCTGGAGCAGCTCCTGGGCCGTCTTGACCTCGAGCGTCCGGTCTCCGCCCGGCTCCGGCGTCAGGGAGAAGCGGATCGTGTCGCCGATGCCCTGCTGGAGCAGGATGCCGATGGCGGCCGACGAGGCCACGATGCCCTTCGAGCCCATGCCGGCCTCGGTCAGGCCGAGATGGATGGCGTAGTCGGAGCGGCGGGCAAGGTCCTGATAGACGGCAATCAGGTCCTGAACGGCCGAGACCTTGGCCGAGAGAATGATCCGGTCCTTGCCCAGACCGATCTCCTCGGCGCGGGCGGCCGAGAGCAGGGCCGATTGGATCATGGCCTCGCGGGTGACCCAGCGCATGTCGCGCGGGTTGGCCGAGGCCGCGTTCTCGTTCATCAGATGGGTAAGCAGCTCCTGATCGAGGGAGCCCCAGTTGGCCCCGATGCGCACGGCCTTGTTGTGCCGGATCGCCTGCTCGACGATCGCGCCGAACTGCCGGTCCTTCTTTTCCTTGAAGCCCACATTGCCGGGATTGATCCGGTACTTGGCCAGGGCCTCGGCGCAGGCCGGGTGATCGGCCAGCAGCTGGTGGCCGATATAATGGAAGTCCCCCACGAGGGGCACGTCGATGCCGAGCCGGTCGAGCCGCTCGCGGATCCTCGGCACGGCAGCCGCTGCCTCGTCGCGGTCGACCGTGATGCGCACGATCTCCGAACCCGCCTGGGCGAGCGCCGCCACCTGGGCGACGGTGGCGTCCACATCGGCCGTGTCCGTGTTGGTCATCGACTGGACCACGATCGGCGCGCCGCCGCCGACCATGACAGAGCCGACCATCACGCCCACCGTGCGGTGGCGCGGGACGGGACCGCCTAAGCTCTCGGATGCGGGAACGGTCTCAGGAGACGAGATGAGGGACATGCTGCAACCCACGACGACAGCTCCGGGCTGCCGCCGTTTAGCTGATGCCAAAAGCCCCCTTCGTCAAGCGCGGCTTATTGGAGCGAAAGCTCACGGGTCAGTGAATATCCTGACAATGCAGGCACCGGCCGGTGATCTCCAGGGCACGGCTCAGGGGCTGGAAGCCCTGCTCCGTGAGCACCTTGCGGACGGTCTCCGTCACGTCGGAGCAGGTGATCTCGGTGGCTTCGCCGCAGCCGTCGCAGATCAGGAAAGCCGGGATCCGGCGGTTGCCCGTGCTGGCGATGTAGGCGTTCCGGCTCGCGAGGCGATGGGCCAGCCCCTGCTCGATCAGGAAATCGAGGGCGCGATAGACCGTGATGGGGGCAATCCGCCGACCCTGGGATGCGAGGGCATCGGCAAGATCGTAGGCACCGAGCGGCTTGGGGGCGCGGAGAAGCACCTCGAGCACGCGCCGGCGGATCGGCGTCAGCCGCACGCCCTTGGCCCGGCATAGGGCCTCGGATTCCGCCAGGGCCTTCCCGGTGCCGGAGGTAGGGGAGGTCTGGAAGCGAGCGTTGTCGCCGGGAAGGTGGTGCGGCAGAGACGGGGCGTGGACCATCGGGATCCCTCTTCGATCAAGGCTGAAGGTTGAAAGCGATACGGCGCCACACCTGCAAATCAGGCGCATCCACCTCATTCATGTAGGTTATAACACTACCTATTCTGAGAGGTAAACAGCAAAGTTTATTGTTCGACACCTGAAATACGAGACCGAACCAAGCGCCGGATTATAGCTGCCGGAAACGCCAGACGCTGGAATTCTTGATATCGGAATCCTCGAGCGTGCGGGTAACCGGCACCTCATACACCGCCAGGCTCTCGAGCCGGTCCTTCGGCAGGTAGCTGCGCCCCGGATCGCCGATCAGGACCGTCGCTCCCCGGTTGCTCAAGGCAAGCAGCCACTCGGTCACGCGGGCGGCGAGATCGTGCTCGTAGCAGATGTCGCCGGCGAGCACCGTATCCCAGCCCCGGTCCTGCCCGACGATGTCGGCGGCAAGCGGAGCGACGGCAACGCCGTTGACTTCTGCATTCACACCGATAGCCGCGATGGCGAAGGGGTCGATGTCGCAGGCGGTCACCTCGGCGGCGCCAGCCTTCATGGCCGCGATGGCCACAAGCCCCGAGCCGGAGGCGAAATCGAGCACGCGACGGCCGCGCACCGTCTCGGGATGGTCCAGGATGTAGCGCGCCAGCGCCTGGCCGCCGGCCCAGGCAAAGGCCCAGAAGGGCGGGGCTAAGCCGATCTCGCCCAGCTCCTCTTCGGTCTTCTGCCACAGCTCCGTCGCTTCATCTGCTACGTGCAGCATGATCTCCGGTGCATGGGGCACGGGGCGAAGCCGGGTCTCGGCGAGGATGAAGGCGACGGGATCGGCGATCATGAAGCCAGCACGGAGCGGTACAGCTCTTTGACGCTCTCCATCACGTCCCGTTCCGTGAAGCCGTCGAGAACCCGAACGCGGGCAGCCTCGCCCATGCGGGCGACGCGATCCGGCTCCTGGGACAGAGTCACCAGGGCCTCGGACAACGCTGCGGCATCGCCGGGTGGCACGAGCAGCCCCTCGACGTCATGCCGCACGAGGGTCCGGCAGCCGGGCACGTCCGTGGTGACGATGGCGCGGCCGCAGGCGGCGGCCTCCAGCAGCGTGCGCGGCAGGCCCTCGCCGCCGCGGGAGGGCAGGCAGGCCACACGGTGCTCCCGCCAGACGCCCGCGATGTCCCGCGTGGCGCCATGCCAGGCGATGCCGGGCTCTGCGCTCCAAGCCTTCAGGGTCGCTTCGGGAATCGCCTTCGGGTTCGACGGGTCGGGGGCGCCGTAGAGGGAGAGCTCGACGGGTGCGCCCTTCGCCCGTGCCATGCGGACCGCCTCCACGGCCACGTCGACGCCCTTGGACCAGAGCATGCGGGCGACCACCGCAACCTTCAGAGGAGGCTGGGGAGGCAGTGGCTCGGGCTTGAGGGCTTCGGGATCCACGCCGGCGCCGCCGAGGATGGTGACGCGGGCTTCCATTGGGTCGAGGCCGAGAAGCTTCGGATCGTCCGTGTTCTCGAACACGTACCGGGTCCGGCTCGTCTGGAGACCACGCACCAGCAGGCGAATCGCCCGCTGCGACAGGCGCCCGACCGTGTCGGTCCGGGCCCCAAAGAATCCCATGCCGGTGAGGGCATAGACCCGTCGCCCGACGCCGGCCAGGGTGGCGGCAAAACCGCCGAGCAGGATGCTCTTGAGCGCGATGCAATGGACGAGATCCGCCTTCTCGGCCTTGAGGATGGCCGCTAGCTGGCCGGAGGCGTCGCCCATGGTGATGGGGTTGAGGGTGCGGCGTTCGATGTCGAGCGGCACGACCTTCGCGCCCAGAGCCTCGATCACCTCCCGGTGCGCGCGCACCCGCGTCACCACCGTCACGGCAAGCCCCAGTTCGCGGGCAGCCCTCACCATCGGGAGAAAGTGGGAGGCGAAGAACCAGTCCTCGGTCACGACGAAGACGAGCTTGCGGTTCTGAATTTCGGGCAGGTCTTGGGTCTCAGGGGAGGAATTGGAGGGCAAAGGACGATCCGGGTGAAGCAAGGCGCCCTTGTAACCTCCCCACGCGGGGAAAGGGAACTCCCCTCGGCGGCCGTCGTTGCCGTCGACTTGTGCACCGGGAGGAACCCCATGGCCGATTGGCTGCCGACCGTGCTGGCAACGATTGCCGGCATTCTCTCCACGTCGAGCTTCGTGCCCCAGGTGCTGAAGGCTTGGCGCGAGCGGGACACGGCCGCCATCTCCAAGCGCATGTACCTGGTCACCGTGGCGGCCTTCGTCCTGTGGACCGCCTATGGGTTCCTGATCGGGGCGATGCCGCTCATCATCTTTAACCTGCTGAGCCTGAGCTTGAGCGCCACCATCCTGTTCCTGAAGATCCGCAACGATCGCCATGAGGCCCGTACCCCGTCCGCTGCGTCGACCTCGCGCAGGGAACCCGAAGCAGCGCGGCCCGGTTGACGTTCTGCTGTCAACCAAGGCGCCCCATGTTGCTGGAACCCAACGCCACCTCCGAGAACATCGTCGACCCGAGGGATGCCGCTGAAACGGCGGGCCTTCTTTATGTCTCGGACGAGGAGCCCGGCATCCGGCGGAAGAAATCCGGCAAGGGCTTCACTTATTTGAAGCCCGACGGCGCGAAGGTGGCGGACAAGGCGACCCTCGATCGCATCAAGTCGCTGGCCATTCCGCCTGCCTACACGGATGTGTGGATCTGCGCGAAGGCCAATGGCCACATCCAGGCAACCGGCCGCGATGCCAAGGGCCGCAAGCAGTACCGCTACCATCCGGCTTTCCGCGAGGTTCGCGAGAGCACGAAATACGAGCACATGCTGGAATTCGCCCGAGGCCTGCCGGCGATCCGCAAGACCATTGACGAGCACATGAGCCTGCGCGGGCTGCCGCGCGAGAAGGTGCTGGCAACGGTGGTGCATCTGCTCGAAAACACCCTCATCCGCGTCGGCAATGCCGATTACGTGAAGCAGAACAAGAGCTATGGCCTCACCACCCTGCGCGACCCGCATGTGAAGGTTGAAGGCGGCGAACTGCGCTTTCAGTTCAAGGGTAAGAGCGGCAAGACCTGGAAGCTGCAGGTGAAGGATCGGCGCATCGCCAGGATCGTGAAGGCCTGCCAGGATCTGCCGGGGCAGGACCTGTTCCAGTATCTCGACGACAACGGCGAGCAGCAATCGGTCACCTCCGCCGACGTGAACGCCTATCTCAAGGAGATCACGGGCCGCGACATCACGGCCAAGGATTTCCGCACCTGGGCCGGAACGGTGCTGGCCGCGCTCGCGCTCAAGGAATTCGAGGAATTCGACAGCGAAGCCAAGGCCAAGAAGAACATCCGCGCCGCCATCGAGAAGGTCTCGGGACGACTCGGCAATACCCCGAGCATCTGCCGCAAGTGCTATGTGCACCCGGAGGTCTTCTCCTCCTATATGGACGGCGAGCTTCTTCTTGAGGTCAAGGAGGAGATCGAGACGGAGCTGCGCGAGGATCTGCCGTCCCTCAAGCCCGAGGAAGCAGCCGTTCTCACCCTCCTGCAGGAACGCCTCTCCCGCGAGGTGAAGAAGCAGGAAGAGACGAAGCCCGCCAAGCGCCGCCGCTCTTCGTCGCGCAAGGCGCAGGCCAAGAGCCAGGCCGAGATGCGGGCCTAGGACGCAAGACGGAGTCCCAACTTTCCCGTCATGGCCGGTCTTGTGCCGGCCATCCCGATTCTGAATAACGCTGCGCTATCCCTGATCGGGATCACCGGCACAAGACCGGTGATCCCGCGGCAGCGAACGCCACGATCATGCCTCCCTGCAGCTTGACCTGATCCGCCGCTCATGGTCCATCGCGCCCATTCGGTTGGCTTTGAAGGGTTTCGCGATGAGAGTTCTGGCGGCTGTTGTGTTGGCGTGCTCGGTGGCAGGCGGGCTGTCATCCGCCGGTGATCAGACACCGCCGCCGAAGTCTTGGCCTGAGGTGAAGTGCGAACGCTATGGGAAAGCCTGGACGGAGGCGCTCAATCGGCGGGGCAGGCAGGGCCTGAGCTCGGAATTCGTCGAGCGTCATGAGGCTTTCCTCGCGTCCGGCTGCACGACAAAGGCTGATGTCTGCCCCCGATCCACCGAGGAACTCGATATGGCGAACATCATGGTGGTCGCGGCCATGAATGCCGGCACGGCAAGCACCTTCCCGCCCTTCGCCTGCCGCAAGTGATCGTCGGCTTGGGATTTCAGCCTCTCGAACATTTTCCTCAGCCCCCGCGTTAGGCTTTCGCTCCATTCGTTCAGCGAGGCAATCCATGCGCATCCATCATCTCAATTGCGGCTGCATGTGTCCGGTGGGTGGACGACTCTGGGATGGGGTGAGCCGCGGGTTGACCGCCAATCTGGTCTGCCATTGTCAGCTGATCGAGACCGACAGCAGCGGGCTCGTGCTCGTCGATACGGGCATCGGCGCCCGCGATGTGGAGGATCCCTACGGGCGCCTGAGCCCGCTCTTCGTTCACGTCAACCGGATCCAGTTGGAGCACCGCTACACCGCCCTCGATCAGGTGAAGAGCCTCGGCTTCTCCCCTGGCGACGTGCGCCACATCGTGCTGACGCATCTCGATTTCGATCATGCGGGCGGCCTTGAGGACTTTCCGGATGCCACGGTCCACGTCCTGCGCGCCGAAGTGGAAGAGGCCGAGGTGCGGCAGGGCTTCATTCATCGCCGCCGCTACCGTCCCGAACAATGGGACGGCGTGCGCGATTGGCGCTTCTACGATCCCACGGGGGAGCGTTGGTTCGGTTTCGGCTCCGTGCGCGATCTCGACGGCCTGCCGCCCGAGATCCTGATGATCCCGCTGCCGGGCCATACGATGGGGCACGCGGGCATTGCCATCGACACGCCGGAGGGCTGGCTGCTCAACGCGGGCGACGCCTATTTCCACCGGCACGAAATGGACGAGGACCCGTCCTGTACGCTGGGGCTCGCCGCCTACCAGAAGCTGATGGAGGAGAACCGGCCGTTGCGCCTGCACAACCAGGAACGCCTGCGGGAGCTGGCAAACGATCCTCGCAGCCAGGTCAGAATCTTCTGCAGCCACGATCCTGTCGAACTGGAGGCGCTGCAACGTATGAGCACTGGATGGCGTCCGCTTCGCTCGGACCATATGTCAGGAATGCAAACCCACTAGCCTTCCGAACCCCTGGTCCCGGCCTGCCGCCGCCCTAAAAGCAGGCAGGTAAGCCGACAAGGGGAAAGCGGATATGGAATTCGATGCCCTGCTGCTCTCGCGCATCCAGTTCGCGTTCACGATTGCCTTCCATATCATCTTTCCGGCCTTCACCATCGGCCTCGCAAGTTGGCTTGCGGCGCTGGAGTTCAATTGGCTTCGCACGGGCAACCCGCTCTACCGCAATCTTTTCCGCTTTTGGGTGAAGGTCTTCGCCGTCTCGTTCGGTCTCGGAGTCGTGTCCGGTATCGTCATGAGCTATCAGTTCGGCACGAACTGGTCGCGGTTCTCCGAGTTCACCGGCAACGTGCTCGGGCCTGTGATCGCCTACGAGGTCATCACGGCGTTCTTCCTGGAGGCGGCCTTCCTCGGCATCATGCTCTTCGGCTGGGAGCGCGTCGGCGACCGCCTGCATTTCTTCGCCACCTGCATGGTGGCCTTGGGCACGCTCATTTCGGCCTTCTGGATTCTCTCCGCCAATTCCTGGATGCAGACGCCTGATGGTTTTGCCATCGAGAACGGCAAGGCGGTTCCAGTCGACTGGTTCAAGGTCGTGTTCAACCCATCCTTCCCCTTGCGCTATGCGCACATGGTGATGGGCTGCTACCTGACGACGGCTTTTGCAGTCGCCGGCATGTCCGCCTGGATGCTGCTGCGCCATCCGCACGACGCGCCGGAGGCGAAGCTCGCCGCCTCGCGGCGCTCGATGTCCATGGCGCTGTGGTTCGCCACCATCTTCGTGCCGGTCCAGATCATCATCGGCGATCTTCACGGACTCGGCGTGCTGAAATATCAGCCGACGAAGTTGGCCGCCATCGAAGGCAACTGGGACCGCATGTCCAACATGCCGCTGCGCCTCTTCGCCATTCCCGACGAGGTGGCCGAGACGAACCATTACGAGATCGGCATCCCGAAGATCGGCAGCTGGATCCTGACCCATGCCTATGACGGCGAGGTGCCTGGCCTCAAAGAGGTGCCGCGCGATCAGCGCCCACCGATCTGGCCTGTCTTCTTCTCGTTCCGCATCATGGTGGCCATCGGTTTCGCCATGCTGGCCATCGGCCTGTGGAGCCTGTATCTTCGCTGGAAAGGCACCCTGTTCACCAACAGAACCTTCCTGACTGCTGCCATGATCATGACTCCCTCGGGATTCGGCGCGGTGCTCTTCGGCTGGTTCACCGCCGAGATCGGCCGGCAGCCCTGGGTGGTTTACGGACATTTGCGCACGGCGGACGCGGTCTCCCCCGTCTCGGCCGGTGCGGTCACCGCATCGCTCCTCACCTTCATCGTCGTCTACGCCTTCGTGTTCGGCTTCGGCTCGTACTACCTCGCCAAGCTCCTGCGGCGCGGCCCCGATCCGGTCGAGGACATCCGCGGGGAGGATCTCGGCAAGAAGCCGAAGCGTCCGTTCTCGGTGCCGGACGAAAACCTGGAGGGTCGGACCCGCGACAAACCCCTGCCGGCACGATAGGAGGCTCATGCCATGTTCGGCTACGGAATGGAATATGAAGGACTGGCCTTCTGGCTGCCGCTGATCTGGTCAGGCCTCATCGCGGTGGCGGTGGCCATGTACGTCATCGTCGACGGGTTCGATCTCGGCGTCGGCATCCTCTTCAAGGCGGCTCACAACGAGAACTGGCGCGACCGAATGATGTTTTCGGTCGCTCCCATCTGGGACGGCAACGAGACCTGGCTCATCCTCGGCGGCGGCGGGCTCTTCGCGGTGTTCCATGTGGCCTATGCGGTGCTGATGCCGGCGCTCTATGTACCCATCACCCTGATGCTGATCGCGCTCATCTTCCGCGGGGTGGCGTTCGAGTTCCGCTTCAAGGCGGAGCGTTCGAAATTCCTGTGGGACAACGCCTTCTTCTTCGGCTCCCTGCTCGCGACCTTCTTCCAGGGCATGGTGCTCGGCGCCTTCGTGCAGGGATTTGCCAATGACGGACGCCAGTTCACCGGCGGCACCTTCGACTTCCTTACGCCCTTCAGCGTGCTCACCGGCATCAGCCTGATCTTCGGCTATGCCCTTCTGGGCGCGACCTGGTGCGTGATGAAGACCACGGGCGAGTTGGAGATCTGGGCGCGGCGCATGTCGGTGCGCTTCCTTCTTCTCACCATCGTGTCCATGGCGGCGGTGTCGCTCTGGGTGCCGTTCCTCGGCCGCGAGATCGAGACGCGCTGGTTCTCCTGGCCCAACATCGCCTTCCTGGCGCCGATTCCCCTGGTCACGGCCTATGTGGCCTACCGGCTCTTCCGCGATCTGGAGGAGGGTCGCCACTACCGGCCGTTCTTCCTGACGATCGGCCTGTTCCTGCTCGGCTATCTGGGCTTGGGCGTCAGCCTCTTTCCCTACAACGTGCCGCCGAACCTCACGATCTGGGAAACGTCCAACACGGTGAATTCGCAGCTCTTCGCCCTGGTGGGCTTCGCCATCGTGCTGCCGATCACCTTCGCCTACACGGCCTATGCCTATTGGGTCTTCCGCGGCAAGGTGGCGGAGGAGATCTCGGGCGGCGGCTACGGGTATCACTGATGCGGGGCGACACGCATCGGTCTGGAGAGCGGCGCGGGAAGCGCCTGCTCTGGTTCGTCTTACTTTACGTGGCGAGCCTCGCGATCTTCGCGGGGCTCGTCTATGGCCTGCGTGGCTTGGTGGCCGATGTCTACCGATAAGTGCTGATGAAGCCCTTGTCGGTGAGCACGACCCAGCGGGCGCCGCGGCGCTCGATGGCCTCGACCTTGCCGACGCCGGGAAGGATGCCGCCCGGCATGACCTCGTACAGGCGCCGGTTGCGGCTCTCGACGAGCGCTGCCCCGTTATAGACCTCGCGCAGCACCCAGCCGTCCACCGGCTCGTTCTTGACCGGCTTGGGCGCGGGCGCTTCTTCGCGGACCGCGGCCTCGGTGACCGGAGGAGCCGGTGGGGCAGCGGGTGCTGCTGGGACGGCCGGTGCAGGAGGCTTGGTGTTCAGGGCCGCCAGGGTCGTCATGATCTGGCTTTCCATCTTGTCCAGCCGGCCTTCGAGAGAAGAGAGCTTCTTGCTGGGCTCCTGGAGGCTGATCGCGAGCCGCTCGACTTTGTCGGCGAGCTTCGCCTGTTCCGACTTCGCGGAGGTGGATGCGGTGTGCTCGATCTCCTTGAAGGCCGCGGCCGTGTTCTTGAGGGACGCTAGATCGCTGCTCAGGCGCGCCAGGATCTCCTGGCTGCGGGCGGTCTCGGCTTCCAGCTTTACGACCGCATCGTGGTTGGCGAGCGTTCCAAGATACGAGGCGGACCAGCCGGCACCGACCAGCAGGAGGGCGACGGCCGCCTGGGCGACGAACCGGGACGGGACGGTCCAGCGGCCGGGAGCAGCCTCGGCCTTCGTCTCGGAAACTGGAAGCGCGGGCTTGGCGCTCTCACGGGCGCTCTTGACGGCCTCGGCCAGGGCGGCGCTTGCCGGAGTTTCGATCTTGACGGATTCGATCTTGGCGGCGCTGTCGGACGGCGCGCCGGTCTCTGCCTTTGCGGGGCTGTGATCCTGAAGACGTTTCTTGCTGTCCATATTGCGACCTCATTTGCAGGTCACAGACGATTAACCACGAATGTTTACCAAAGCGTTATGGTTAAGGTTCCTGGCTGCATTGCAACCCCCTCTAAATAAAGAGGGAAAGTAACTTTGCGCACATTGATGAAGATCTACTAAGAACTTTTTATTGACATAGTTACATATAATAGGGTTACAACAGGTGGCGTAACGGAAAGCGACACCTTAGGGGCATCTCAATACCCGTAAGAGTAATAAGCAGTGCGGGCCGTCAGGCCTAACTATGAAGAGATACTCTTGTGGGGCCAAAACCCCGATATGGCAGCCATCGCCAAATGGCCACCGCTGTGCTAGGCAATAACCTTGCGAAGCGGCACTGCAACCAAGCTGGCGCCGGTGACGCGTGCGCTGATGGAAAGAAGACATGAAGCAGGCATCGAGAAATCGGGAAGAAAGCACAGAGGTTCAGGACGCGCTGAAATCCTGTCTTCCCTCCTTCACGGGGGTCGCCGCCTTTTCGGCGGTGGTCAACATTTTGGCGCTGACGGGCTCCATCTACATGCTCCAGGTCTACGACCGGGTGCTGACGAGCCAGAGCATCCCCACCCTGATCGGCCTTTCCCTGATCACGCTCGCGGCCTTTGCGCTTTCGGGCGGCCTCGACATGCTGCGCAGCCGGATGCTGGCGCGCATCGGCGCCCGCTTCGACGAGCTCCTGTCGCACCGGGTCTTCGACCTCGTGGCCACCATGCCGCTGAAGGGCGCCAAGCAGGCCGAGAGCATGCAGCCGGTCCGTGATCTCGACACGATCCGCGGCTTCCTCTCGAGCCTCGGCCCGACAGCCCTGTTCGACATGCCCTTCATGCCGATCTTCCTCATCGGCTGCTTCATGATCCACCCGGGCATCGGCGTCATGTCGGTGATCGGCGGCGTGATCATCATCGGCCTGACCATCTACACGGACGCCAAGAGCAAGGGGCCCTCCTACGAGGTGACCAAGAGCGGCGCCGAGCGGCATGCGATTGCCGAAACCAGCCGCCGCAACGCCGAGGCCATCCGCGCCAACGGCATGCTGGGCTTCCTGGCCAAGCGCTACGACGAGGTGCATGTGCGCCATGTCAACGATGGTCTGATGGCCAGCGAATCGTCCGCCGGCATCAGCGCCTTCGCCAAGGTCTTCCGCATGGTCCTGCAGTCGGCCGTGCTGGGCTTGGGCGCCTATTACGTGATCAAGGGCGAGATGTCGGGCGGCCTCATGATCGCCGGCTCGATCCTGATGTCCCGCGCGCTGGCGCCCATCGAAATCGCCGTCGCGCACTGGAAGGGCTTCACCGCCTCCCGCCAGGCCTATCGCCGCCTCGCGCACATCATGTCCATCGTGCCGGCCCAGGGCCAGCGCATGCCGCTGCCCGCGCCCAAGTCGACCCTCTTGGTGGATGAAGTTTACGTCAGCGCGCCCGGCGCCTCGCTGCCCATCGTGCAGGCTGCCACCCTCCAGCTCCAGGCCGGCCAGGGCCTCGGCCTCATCGGCCCCAGCGCATCCGGCAAGTCGACGCTCGCCCGCGCCCTCGTCGGCGTGTGGCCGACCCTTCGCGGCGAGATCCGCCTGGACGGCGCGGCCCTCGACCAGTGGGAGGCCGATCCTCTCGGCCGCCACATCGGCTACCTGCCGCAGGACGTGGAGTTGTTCGAAGGCACCATCGCCGAGAACATTGCCCGCTTCCAGCCCGACGCCAAGCCGGACGACGTCATCGCGGCGGCCCAGACGGCCGGAGCGCACGAACTCATCCTCAACCTGTCCGACGGCTACGACACCCGCATCGGGGAAGGCGGCGCGTCGCTCTCGGGCGGCCAGCGCCAGCGCGTGGCCCTCGCCCGCGCCCTCTACGGCAACCCGTTCCTGGTCGTGCTCGACGAGCCGAACGCCAGCCTCGACGGCGCCGGCGACGAGGCCCTGAACCAGGCCATCCTGTCGGTGCGCAAGCGCGGCGGCATCGTGGTGGTCATCACGCACCGCCCGGCCGCTTTGGGCCAAGTCGATCAGGTCGCCATCATGGAAGAAGGCCGGGTCAAGGCCGTGGGTCCGCGCGACGAGGTCCTGCAATCTGTCATGAAACGCAATGCGGCGCCGGCACCGGCTCCGGTGCGCCCGCAGCAGGCGCCTGCAGCCCAGGCTGCTAACCTGCGAGAGGTTGGTTAAATGTTGGTCATTCAAGCTCCCGAGAAGAAGCCCTCCGCCCACCAGCGGATCCTGCGCCAGTCCACCATCGGCGGCATCGCCATGATCGCCCTGTTCGGCGGCACGATCGGCCTATGGGCGGCGACCTCGACCCTGTCCGGCGCCGTTGTGGCCGGCGGTCAGTTCGTGGTCGATACCAGCGTCAAGAAGGTTCAGCACTCCACCGGCGGCATCGTCGGCGAGCTGAGGGTCAAGGAAGGCGACCGTGTCTCCCAGGGCGACCTTCTGGTCCGCCTCGACGAGACGGTGACCCGCGCCAACCTGCAGGTCGTCTCCAAGCAACTCGACGAGTATCTCGGCCGCCAGGCTCGCCTGGAGGCGGAACGCGATGGGGCTGCCGAAGTGGTGATGCCGGTCGAGTTCGCCAACCGTCTTGGCGACCCGGCGGTTCAGAAGATCATGTCGTCCGAGCGTACGCTGTTCACCGCACGACGCGCCTCGCGGGAGGCGCAGAAGGATCAGCTCAAGAAGCGCATCACCCAGTCCCAGGACGAGATCAGGGGATTGAAGGCGCAGCAGCAGGCAAAGGCCCGCGAGGCCGAGCTGATCGTCGACGAGCTGAAGGGCGTCCGGGATCTCTACCAGAAGAATCTGGTTCCGATCACGCGCCTCAATGCGCTCGAGCGTGACGCCGCCAGCATCGAAGGCCAGCGCGGCCAGCTCATCGCTGCCGTGGCCCAGGCCGAGAGCCGCATCGCCGAAACCGAGTTCCAGATCATCCAGATCGACGAGCAGATGCTGGCCGAGGCCGTTCAGGAACTGCGCGAGATCCAGGGCAAGGTTGCGGAATACACGGAGCGCCGCGTGGCCGCCGAGGACCAGCTCAAGCGCATCGACATCCGTTCGCCGAGCGACGGTTTCGTCCACCAGCTCAGCGTTCACACCATCGGGGGCGTGATCTCGCCCGCCGAGCCGGTGATGAACATCGTTCCGATCAACGACAGGCTCGAACTCGAGGCCCGGGTTCTTCCGAATGAGATCGACCAGGTGAAGATCGGCCAGAAGGCGACGGTGCGCGTCCATGCCGCCAACGCCCGCAACACGCCGGAACTGCACGGCAAGGTCAGCCGGATTTCCGCGGACGTGACCAAGGACCAGCAGACCGGCATGACCTTCTACACGATCCGGGTCGACCTGGCCCAGGACGAGATCAAGAAGCTCAAGAACCTGCAGCTCATCGCCGGCATGCAGGCGGAAGTCTTCGTCGAGGTGAACGAGCGCACCCCGCTGCAGTACTTCTTCAAGCCCATGCAGGAGCAGATCGCCCGCGCCTTCCGCGAGCACTGATCGTCCTCTCATGACGTGATGAAACGCGGCCGGGCACCCTCAGCCCGGCCGCGTTTTTTGTTGGAAGTCCTGGCTGAACCCGTCTCAAGTTCCGCTAAAGCCTGGAAAGTTCCGCTCAAGAACCCATAACAGGGGCGAAGGCCGCATCCCCGTGGCTCTCCATTGAAGACCGATTGCGAGGCCGGGCCTCCCCTTCGACGATGGTGCTGGTTTTCTTGAGGAACCGAGTGTTTTGAGGATCATCTTCCGCTTCGGCGGCATCGCATTGCTCGTGGCGGCCATCGTCATCCTGGCGGTGCTGCCCTTTGCGACGTCTTTCGTGGAGCAATGGTCGCGCCGCGACGTCGAGCTGCGGTCCCGCCTGGTGTTCAACTCCGTTCGCGACCAGGTCACGGGTCTTCTCGCCCGCAACGATGCCCAGCAGGTGGCCGGCCTGTTCGAGCGAATCGCCTCCGACGAACGTGTGCTCGCCATCGGCTATTGCGACGGACAGGAGCTGCGCTTCCCCACAGTCAACATACCCAGATCCTTCTCCTGTGCAGAGGCGGCCCGCTCCGATGCGGAGAGCTTCTCCGCCGTCAGGAACCAGGATCGCAACATTCTCGTCAGCTCCTTTCCCCTGAATGCGGGAGCCCGCCAGGGCCATCTCGTGGTCCTGCACGATCTGAGCTATGCCGACCAGCGGGGCGGGGAGGCGAGAAACTATCTCTTCCTGGCCCTTGCCGGCGTTGCCTTCGGAGCCGCGGCGCTTGCCGCCATGATCGCCGCCCTCATCATGCGCCGCTGGCTCGCCTCCATCCGGCAGGCGCTGGAGAGCGCCCGCGCGGGCAATGCGCAGCCGGCCGCCGAGGAGAACATCATTCCTCTGGGCAAGGAAATCCGCGACGTTCTGCAGGAGCTGGAATCCTCCCGGCGGACCATCGATGCCGCGCACACGGACTGGAGCCCGGAAACCCTTCGGGCGGCGCTCGCCAACGAATTGTCCGGCTCCGAGGTCATCGTGGTGTCGAACCGCGAGCCCTACATCCACAACCGCACCGACGCCGGGGAGATCTCGCTTCAGATTCCCGCAAGCGGCCTCGTGTCGGCCCTGGAGCCGGTGGTGCGCGCCTGCGGCGGCACCTGGGTGGCACATGGCAGCGGCACGGCGGACCGGGACGTGGTCGATGCCAACGACCGGGTGCCCGTCCCGCCGAATCACCCGTCCTACACCCTGCGCCGGGTCTGGCTGTCGGAGGAGGAGCAGGACGGCTACTATTACGGCGCCGCCAACGAGGGCCTCTGGCCGCTCTGTCACATCGCCTTCGTGCGGCCGGTCTTCCGGGAAGCCGACTGGCAGCTCTATCGCTCGGTGAACGAGAAATTCGCCGATGCCATCGTGGCCGAGGCCAAGCGCGAGGACCCCATCATCCTGGTGCAGGACTACCATTTCGCCTTGTTGCCGCGCATGATCCGCAACCGGCTGCCGCGGGCGACCATCGTGACCTTCTGGCATATTCCCTGGCCAAATGCCGAGACCTTCGGCATCTGCCCGTGGCGCGAGGAGATCGTCGACGGGCTGCTCGGCTCGTCGATCCTCGGCTTCCACACCCAGGCCCATTGCAACAACTTCTTGGAATCGGTCGATTCTTTCGTGGAAAGCCGCATCGACCGGGAGAAGGACTCGGTGTTCTTCGGCGGCGAGGAGACCCTGATCCGTCCCTATCCGATCTCCATCGAATGGCCCCCGACCGCCATGGAAGGCCAGAAGCCGGTGGAGGAATGCCGTCGCATCGTGCGCGAGCGCTTAGGATTGGCGCCGGACATGCGCATCGGCGTCGGCATCGAGCGGTTCGATTACACCAAGGGCATCCTCGACCGCATGCAGGCCATCGACGCGCTCATCGGCGAGAATCCGGAATGGAGAGGCAACTTCACCTTCGTGCAGGTTGCGGCCCCGACGCGCAGCAAGCTTGCCAATTACCGCCTGCTTCAGGAGGAGGCGGAAGCTCTCGCCCGCGACATCAACGAGCGTCACGGCGGGGACGGATACGAGCCCATCAGGCTGCTCATCCGCCACCATGAACCCGATGAGGTCTTCGAGCTTTTCCGCGCGGCGGATCTTTGCATCGTGTCGAGCCTGCACGACGGCATGAATCTCGTGGCCAAGGAATTCGTGGCGGCCCGCGACGACGAGCAGGGCGTGCTCATCCTCTCGGCCTTCGCCGGAGCCTCGCGCGAGCTGTCGGAGGCGCTGATCGTCAATCCCTACAATGCCCATGCCATGGGCCAAGCCATCAACCGCGCCCTGACCATGCCGCAGCCTGAGCAGCGCGAGCGCATGCGGCTGATGCGCGATCAGGTCAAGGAGCGCAATGTCTATCGCTGGGCCGGGCAGATGCTGCTCGCCGCCTCCCGGTTACGCAAGCAGCAGCGGATCAGGCAGCTGATCGCCAGGGGGCGCAGGCGGGCGGCGGCTGATGCGTGACGTTTCTGCAGGACACGAGACAATGACCAGGACCAACGAGGATTATGCCCTCTTTCTCGATTTCGACGGGACACTCGTGGACATCGTCGAGCGTCCCGACGCGGTGATGGTGGACCCCGCCTTGCCGAAGGTGCTCACGGATCTGCAGGCCCGGCTCGGCGGTGCGCTCGCCATCATCAGCGGGCGTCCCATCGCCTTTCTGGACGGACATTTCGTGCCGCATGCGTTCGACATCGCCGGGCTCCACGGGCTTGAGCAGCGCATCGCCGGGCGGCTCTCCATGTGCGATCCGGACGAGCACCCCGCCCTGCGGGACATGGTGGCGCGCCTGGAAAAGCTCGTGGCCGACAAGGAGGGTCTCCTGATCGAGGACAAGGGCTGCTCTGTTGCCATTCACTGGCGGCTGGCCCCGCACGAGAAGGATTTTGCCCTGGCGACCGCCCACGCGGCCATCGAGGCCCTGGGCAACGATTACCGTGTTCAGCACGGCAAAGCTGTGGCAGAAATCCTTCCCTCGGCGGCAGGGAAGGGCAAGGTGATCGAGCGGTTTCTGCACGAAGCCCCCTATAGGGGGAGGCGTCCGATCTTCATCGGCGACGACCTGACCGACGAGAACGGCTTCAAGGCCGTGAACGCCCATGGCGGCCTGTCCGTCCGCATCGGCGGCGGCGAGACCATCGCCAAGATGCGCCTCGGCACGCCCGCGGACCTGCGGCGCGGACTGTCCGCATGGGCGTCCGACGGTTCTTGTCCCTTCAATGAGGATGATTGTTGATATGAGTTCGCTGGACCTTGCCGTCATCGGCAATTGCATGATCTCGGCCCTGGTCGATCGCCGCGCGCAGATCGTCTGGAGTTGCTTTCCGCGCTTCGATGGCGACCCTGTCTTTTCGGCCCTGCTCGATTGCCCCGAGGGCCAGAGCGATGCGGACCAGAAGGGTGTCTTCGCCATCGACATGGCCGGCATGGTGAGCTGCGAGCAGAGCTATCTCCAGAACACGGCGGTTCTGGTGTCGCGCATGACGGATTCCTCCGGCAATGTCGTCGAGGTCACGGATTTCGCGCCGCGCTTCAAGCATTTCGACCGCACCTTTCGCCCGCCCATGCTGGTGCGCCGTGTCCAGCCCATCAAGGGGCGCCCGCGCATCCGCATCCGGCTTCGGCCGCATTTCGACTGGGGCGAATCCCCGCCCGGCCTGACCCGCGGCAGCAATCATCTGCGCTTCGTCGGCCCTGACTATTCCCTTCGCCTGACCACCGACGCGTCGATTTCCTATGTTCAGGACGAGCGTTTCTTCGTGGTGGATCGGCCGATGTCGTTCTTTTTCGGCGAGGACGAGCCGTTGCGCTCGGAAGCCGATACCACGGCCCGCGCGTTCCTCGACAGCACGGTCGATTTCTGGCGCGACTGGGTGCGTTCGCTCTCCATCCCGTTCGACTGGCAGGAGGCGGTGATCCGTGCCGCTATCACCCTCAAGCTCTGCAACTTCGAGGAGACGGGCGCCATCGTGGCGGCGCTCACCACATCGGTGCCGGAGGCGCCCCACACGCAGCGCAACTGGGATTACCGCTATTGCTGGCTGCGCGACGCCTATTTCGTCATCCAGGCCCTCAACCGCCTCGGCACCACGAAGACCATGGAGGAATACCTCACCTACATCACCAACATTGTCGACGACATGGATGCAATCCCCGACCAGAAGGACATGCCGCCGCTCTTCAGCATCACCCGCTCGCCCGATCTCGAGGAGCGGGAAGCCACGGCGCTCGCAGGCTATCGTGGCATGGGTCCGGTACGCGTCGGCAACGCGGCTTACACGCAGATCCAGAACGATGCCTATGGCAGCGTCGTGCTCGCCTCCGTCCACGCCTTCCTCGACAAGCGCCTGATCCGCACCGGTAATCGGGCCCTGTTCGAGCATCTGGAAAAGCTCGGCCAGAGGGCCATCGAGGTGTTCGACAAGCCCGATGCCGGCCCGTGGGAGCTGCGCACCAAGGCAGCCGTGCATACTTTTCCGAGCGTGATGTGCTGGGCGGCCTGCGACCGGCTCATCAAGATCGCCGAGGCCATGGGGCGCGAGGACCGGGCCGCGTTCTGGCGCGAGAATGCCGAGCGCATGCACCGGTTCATCGACGAGCGCGCCTACAACGCCAGCACGGGCACCTTCGTGTCGTCCTTCGATGGCGCAGACCTCGACGCCACGCTCCTGCTCCTGGCGGAACTCGATTTCGTCAAGGCGGATGATCCGCGCTTCGTCGCCACCGTGGAGGCCGTCGGGTCGAAGTTGCGGCGCGGCGACCTGCTTCTGCGTTATGATGTGGAAGACGATTTCGGGCTCATGCACACGGCTTTCATGATCTGCGGCTTCTGGTACGTGGATGCCCTGAATGCCATCGGGCGCAAGGACGAGGCGAAGGAATTGTTCGAGCACATCCTGAGCCTGCGCAATTCCTTCGGGCTCTTCTCCGAGGATGCGGATTTCACCACCGGAGAGCTGTGGGGCAATTTCCCCCAGACCTATTCCATGGTCGGTCTCATCAATTCGGCCGTGCGCCTGAGCCGGAGCTGGGAGGAGGCGTTCTGATGACGGCGAGCGCATCGTGCGGACCCAGAGGGCCGCGTCAGCGAAAAGTGGATCCGGTTTTCCGCGCCAAACGATGCGCTTACCTGAACGATGAGCATCGGATGCATCCCAAAAGTGCCTTCCACTTTTGGGTCCGATGCTCCGGACGTCAAAGGCGGAAAGGACGATAGGCTTCGATGTTCGCATTTCCCGTTCTGCTCGGCGATATCGGCGGCACCAATGCCCGCTTCGCCGTTCTGCCTGCGCCCGGCGAGCCCGTTCAGCTCCTGCCCCGCGCCCTCACGGCGCAGACGCCCGATCCGGTCGGCGCGATCAGGATCGCGTTGGAGGCCTATGAGGAGCGGGCGCCCCGCTCCGCCATCATCGCGGTGGCGACGCGGGTGGACGCGCCTGCAATCCGGCTGACCAACGCCCATTGGCTCATCGATGCCGAGGCTATCGGCCGGACATTGGGTCTCGAACGCGTGACCCTCGTCAACGACTACACGCCGGTGGCTGCCTCCGTGACGGTGCTCGACGAGGCCAAGGGCGATCTCGCGCCCATCGGGGCGTTCCCGCCGGCCAAGTCCGGTGCCCGCGTCGTGCTGGGGCCGGGCACGGGTCTTGGCGCCGGCGCCCTGGTGCCGGTGGAGGACCGCTTCGCCATCCTGGCGACCGAGGCGGGCCATATGGAATTCGGCCCCACCACCGACGAGGAAACCGCTCTCTGGCCGCATCTGGAGCGGGTCGGCGGGCGCGTCTCCGGTGAAGTCGTGCTGTCGGGCCCCGGCCTCTTCCGCATCGCCAGGGCGCTCGCCGCCCATCGCTGCGTGGACTGCCCCTTCACGATGCCCAACGATGTGCTGGCCGCCGCCCGTGGGGGCGACAGCCTGGCCAAGGATGCGCTGGATCTTTTCGCACGCTTCCTCGGGCGCTTCGCCGGTGATCTGGCGCTGACCTTCGAATCCTCCGGCGGCGTCTTCATCGCCGGCGGCATCGCGCCTCGGATGGTCGACATCCTCCAGGCCGGCGGCTTCCGCGAGGCCTTCGACCGCAAGGCGCCCCATGACGCCTGGGCCATGAAGGTCCCGGTCTATGCCATCGTCAATCCGGAGCCGGCCCTGCAGGGCCTCGCCGCCATCGTGACAAATCCCGAGCGCTTCGTCTTCCCATCGCAGGGGTGGCGGGCTACCTGAGGAGCCTGCTGCACCCCAACCTGCTGATGGATGATGAGAACAGAACAGATCGCCCTTGCTCCGCTGGCTCCCGGAGCCGACCTCTCGCTGACCGTGCAGCGCTTCGGCCCGGAAGGCGCCCTTCCACGCATCTATGTCCAGGCCTCGCTCCATGCGGACGAGATCCCCGGCATGATCGCCGCCCACCACCTGCGCGAGCGCCTTATCGCCCTCGAGAGCGAGGGCCGGATCCGGGGCGAGATCGTGCTCGTGCCCTCGGCCAATCCCATCGGCCTGGCGCAAAGGGTGCTGGGCGACCATATCGGCCGCTTCAACCTTTCCGACGGCATCAACTTCAACCGCGGCTATCCCGATCTCGTGCCGAAGGTGGCTGAGCGCATCGACGGCAAGCTCACCGGCGACGGGGACGCGAATGTGCGCCTGATCCGCGAGGCTCTGCGGGCTGAACTCGAGGCCTGGGCGCCGTCCAATCCCGCCGATGCGATGAAGAAAGCCCTGCTGGGCCTCGCTCAAGAGGCGGACATCGTGCTCGACATGCATTGCGACGCCGAGGCCGTGGTGCATCTCTACACGCACACCCGCTCGGAGGAGGCGTTCGCGCCTCTTTCTGCGCTGATCGGCACCCATGCCTATCTGCTCGCCGACGTATCCGGCGACGAGCCCTTCGACGAAGCCTGCAGCCGTCCCTGGGCGGAACTGGCCGACCGCTTCCCGGATCACCCGATCCCCTTCGGCTGCCACTCGACAACCCTGGAGTTTCGCGGCGAGCGGGACGTGAGCCACGAGACCGGGCAGGCCGATGCGGCCGCACTCGTCAGCTACCTGATCCTACGCGGTGCCATTGCCGGCGAGGCGCCGCAGGTGCCGGAGCCCCTGTGCCAAGCTACGCCGCTGGCCGCCTCAGAGCCGGTTCAGGCGCCTGCCTATGGGATCCTGGTGTTCAGGGCCGAGATAGGAGCGCGGGTGAAGGCCGGTGACGTGATCGCGGATATTGTCGATCCGCTGACGGGAAACACCGTCCAGGCCAAAGCCCCCTGCGACGGCGTGATGTTCGCCCGGATCGCCCAGCGCTTCGCCACAAAGGGCATGCGTCTCGCCAAGGTCGCCGGCACCGAGGCCAAGCGCACGGGCAAGCTCCTCAGCGCCTAAAAACAAGAAAGGCCGCCCCTCGGGGCGGCCTTTCCATTGTCGGTTCCACGGCCCCGAAGAGCCGCCCTTAAAGGTGCGTTACGCACAAATCTCAGCAGAGGCCAAGATCCAGGTCGCGGCAACCGGGGAACGTAGGGTATGACAATGAGACACTAGATCACCTCCTTTCGTTGTTGACGGGAAAGCCCCATATGGGGTGAGAAGAGACCAGCGAAAGGGCGGGGCGCTGCGGCGTTCTGTCCCCCACCTTCGATCCCAGAGAAATTTTTAAAAGCCATGACCGATCTTCCGGCCCCAGTGGGCCGCCGCCGAACCTTTGCGATCATCTCCCACCCGGACGCGGGCAAGACCACGCTCACCGAAAAGCTGCTGCTGTTCGGAGGCGCGATCCAGCTCGCCGGCGAGGTGAAGGCCAAGAAGAACCGCGTCTCGACCCGCTCCGACTGGATGGGCATCGAGAAGGAGCGTGGCATCTCGGTGGTGACCTCGGTCATGACTTTCGAATATGGCGGCTGCGTCTTCAACCTGCTCGACACGCCGGGCCACGAGGACTTCTCGGAGGACACCTACCGCACGCTGACCGCGGTCGATTCCGCCATCATGGTGATCGACGCGGCCAAGGGCATCGAGGCGCGCACTCGCAAGCTGTTCGAGGTGTGCCGCATGCGCGACATCCCGATCGTGACCTTCATCAACAAGATGGACCGCGAGGCGCGCAGCCCCTTCGACCTGCTCGACGAGATCGAGAAGACGCTGGCCCTCGATACGGCGCCCGTCACCTGGCCGATCAGCCAGGGCAGGAGCTTTGCCGGAACCTTCGATCTGCGCCGCAACATGGTCCGCCGCATCGACACCGACGAGGAGCCGACGGAGGTCTCGGGTCCCGAGGACTCGAGGCTCATGAGCCTGCTGCCGCCGGAAGAGGCGGATGCGTGGCAGGAGGAGGTGATGCTCGCCCAGGAAGCCTGCAAGCCCTTCGACCTGGAAGCCTTCCGCGAAGGCCATCTCACGCCCGTGTTCTTCGGCAGCGCTTTACGCAACTTCGGCGTGCGCGATCTCATCGACGCGCTGGCCGCCTACGCGCCGCCGCCGCGCGGCCAGGAGGCCGATAAGCGCCTTGTCGAGGCGGGTGAGCCCAAAATGTCGGGGTTCGTGTTCAAGATCCAGGCCAACATGGATCCGAACCACCGCGACCGCATAGCGTTCATGCGCATCTGCTCCGGCAGGCTCCAGCGCGGCATGAAGGCGAAGCTCGTGCGCACGGGCAAGCCCATGAGCCTGAACACGCCGCAATTCTTCTTCGCCCAGGATCGGGCGATTGCGGACGAGGCCTGGGCCGGCGACGTGGTGGGCATCCCGAACCACGGGACGCTGCGCATCGGCGATACGCTCACGGAGGGCGAGGACATCGTCTTCCGCGGTGTGCCGAGCTTCGCGCCGGAAATCCTGCGCCGCATCAAGCTGCAGGATGCCATGAAGGCCAAGAAGCTGCGTGAGGCCCTGCAGCAGATGGCCGAGGAGGGCGTCGTGCAGCTCTTCGTGCCGCAGGACGGCTCCGGGGCCATCGTCGGCGTGGTCGGCGCGTTGCAGCTCGACGTGCTGAAAGAACGGCTCAATGCCGAATACGGCCTGCCGATCGACTATGAGCCGACCCGCTTCTCCATCTGCCGCTGGATCACGGCGGAGGATCAGCGGGAGCTCGACAAGTTCATCGACAGCCACCTGTCGTCCATGGCGCGCGATCTCGACGACGCGCCCGTGTTCATGGCGCCGAACCAGTTCAACCTTCAATACGAGGTGGACCGCTACAAGGCGATCCAGTTCTCTGACGTGAAGGACTACCAGAAGAAGGCGGCTTAACAGCCGCCTTTTCTTTCAATTCTTCAGCTGGCCTTGTCCAAACCCACCTTCGACAGGTGCTGCTGCTCAGGGCTGGACGGGGCTTTCTCCGAAAACTGCGTCTGCACCTGCGCGATATCGGCAAGCGTCGGCAGGCTCGCCTCGTTGCCGAGATGCTGGATGGCGTGGGACGAGGCTCCGCGGGCGAAGATGAAGTGTTCGCGCCAGGGCAGCTCGGGCCGGGCCATGGCGGAATAGACATAGGCGCCGTGGAAGATGTCGCCGGCACCGTTCGTGTCCACCACCTTGTCGCCCGGAACGTCGAGGGCGGGCAGGACGCCCTCCTGGCCGGTCTCGTCGTACCAGACGAGGCCGCGCTCGCCCAAGGTCACGCCGCCGATCTTGCAGCCGCGGCTCTTGAGGTAGCCCAGCATTCCAGCGGGAGTCAGGTCCATCTGCTCGCACAGGCGCTCGGCCACGATGGCCACATCGATGAACTCCAGGAGCTCGTGGGTGTTGGAGCGCAGGCCGCCGCCATCCAGGGAGGTGAGAATCCCGGCCTCGCGGCAGATCTTGGCATAATGCATTGCGGCATCGGCCTGGTGGCCGTCCAGATGGAGCGCCTTGCAGCCCTGCAGGTTCAACGGCGGCACCGGGTGCAGGTAATGGTCGTCGCGGCAGCGCACGATGGCGCGCTTGCCGCCCCGCGGCATGATGAAGGACAGGGAAGATTCGTGGACCTTCCGGTGATGGACCGAGATGCCGTACTTTGCCGCCATGTCGATGAACATGCGGCCGAGCCAGTCATCGGCAATCGATGTCAGCAGATCCGGCGGTAGCCCCAGCTTGGCGCAGGCGAAAGCCGCCGTGACCGCATTGCCGCCGAACGAGATCGCATAATCCCGCGCCACGGTCTTCTCGTCGCCGGTCGGAAGCTCGTCCGCCAGGAAGGTCACGTCGATATAGGTCTGTCCGACAAAAAGAGCATGCATCGTTCGTCATCGTCCCGCTGGATTCGGCTCAGGAGTCTTGGACGAGCAGGAATGATTACGCAAGCCGTGGAGACTTCGCCTTTGGGCTTGGCGGTTCTCCTCAGGCCCTGTTGAGGGTTGCGGCCAGGCGGGCGGCCGTCAGAGCCGCGTCCAGGTCCGTTGCGATGAACTCAACGGGGGCAATGAGATCCTTGCGGAAGGCGTTGGCGACAACCGGATGGAGGCGCGCGCTGCCGCCCACCAGGGCGACGGGCCGGGGTCCAAGGCGCTTGATCAGGGCGTTGGCCAAGCGGGCCAGTTCCTCGCCGGCCTCCCGCAGGATGCGAAGGGCCGTGCCGTCGTCGGCAGAGGCCGCTTCGCCCACAGCCCTGGCCAGCGAGCCGATCTTGCCCCGGTCGCCGCCGTAGACGAAGGAGCGGACGATGTTCCAGTCGGTGCCGCCGAGCGCCCGGGCCAGGCAGGTGCCCAGGGTCGAGCCCCAACCTGCGCCGGGGCTTTCCTCCTCGGACCGCAGGATCGCTTTGAGCGCCTCGCGGGCGATCCAGAAGCCGGAGCCGCCGTCATCGATAAGGTTGCCGCGCCCGCCGACCCGGATCACCTGCTTGTCCTCGGACAGATAGTAACCGATGGAGCCGGTGCCGCTATAGACCAGGATGCCTTCGCCCAGGGCGAAATAGGCCAGGTAGGCGATCCACATGTCCTCCGCGACGAAAACCTTCTCGGGCGGCAGTTCGAAAGTCTCCGCAAACATCGCCCGCATGGTGACTTCGGCCGGAGTCTCGCGGGTGAGGCCTGTGATGCCCGCGATGATCCCCAGCGGCTTGCCTGTCCTCAGCACGGCTTGAGCCATGTCGAGGACGATCTGCCGGGCGCGCTCTTCCGCAGCGGCGGAAAAGAGATGGCCGGTCAGGGGCGCAACCGAACCTTCGCCGATGCATCGGCCACTGGCATCCGCCAGCCGCCAGCGCGTGGCGGTTCCACCCGCATCGATGCCCAGCCCCAGCCCCATGCGCTCGCAGCCTTCTTGTCAGTGCCCGCTTTCAAGTCAGCTTTTTGTTAGGACGTCTTGGGCAGATCCGCCAGAGCCTTGCGCAGATTGCTATCGTTCCGCTCGAGCGCGCCTTGCGCCTCCGCCGGGCTTGCGCCCATCGCAATGAGCACGGCACTCTTCAGGTCGCCGCCGGCTTCAAGGATGGCATCCGTTGCCGTGGCCTCGTCGCAGTCGGTGATCTGCATGACCATGATCTCGCTGCGGCGGCGCAGCTTGGCGTTCGTTGCGCGCATGTTGACCATGAGGCCGCGATAGACCCGGTCCATTCTAACCATGATCAGGGTCGAGAGCAGATTGAGAATGACTTTTTGCGCCGTGCCGGCCTTCATGCGCGTCGAGCCGGCCACCACCTCCTCGCCCGTGTCGGCCAGGATCGGATGGGAGCAGACCTCAAGCAGGGGTGTGTCGGGATTGTTGGAGATTCCGATGGTCTGGGCGCCCCGCGCGGCTGCCTCCTTGAGAGCCGCGATGGTAAACGGCGTCCGGCCGCTGGCCGCCACACCGATCACCACGTCGTCCGGACCGATATTGTTCTCGCGGATGCCTGCAATGCCGTCCTCCACCGAATCCTCGGCATTTTCCACCGCCTGCATGATGGCGCCTTCACCGCCGGCGATCAGATAGACGATGCGATCATCGGGCCAATTGAAGGTCGGCGGCAACTCGGTCCCGTCCTGAACCCCGATGCGGCCCGAGGTTCCGGCGCCGGCATAGACAAGCCGTCCGCCGCGGCGCAGACGCGGCACCGCCTCTTCCGCAGCGGCGGCGATGGAGGGCAGAGCAGGCCGGACGGCTGCGACGGCGGAGAACTGTCCTTCAAGGAAGGCCGCGAGCACGTCGAGGCTCGGCCAAGTGTCTAGATCCTGGAAGCGGGTACTGAAATCTTCTGTCGCCATGATGCCAACTTTCTTCCAGACCAATATAGAACCAGTTGAGGCCCACAACAATCGCCCAGAGAGGGCTGAGAGGGGCTGGCCATCAACTTTCTGTTGGCATCCCTTTAGGTCACGCGAGTCGATCGAACAACGCGATCACCTGCTCGCCCGTTGCACGGCGTAGGGCAAGGATCCCGCTGTCCTTATGCCGGCTCGGATGGACCCGGTTGGTGAGGAGCGACCAGGCGAATCCGCGCTCGAAATCGATCCAGAGGCCGGTGCCGGTGAAGCCGGTGTGGCCGATAGTCTCCGGCGAGCAGGAATCGCCGCCATGCCAGCCGGGATAGAAGCCCTCCCAGCCGACGGTCCGCTTCTCCGATTCCCGTGTGCGGATAGCTTTGATGGACTCTGGCGACAGCCCGGTGCCATCGAGGAGCGAGCGGGCGAAGTCGAGCACGCCGTCGACGGTGCCAAACAGGCCCGCATGACCGGACGCACCGCCGAGCGCGAAGGCGTTCTCGTCATGGACCTCGCCGCGGACCACGCGCCCGCGCCAGGTGTCCTTCTCGGTTGCTGCGCAAAGCTTCGAATCGGGCCGGAACGAGAACTTTTCGCGAAGCGGTTGATCGATCAGCGGCTGCCCGGTGATGCGCTCGATGGCAATGCCGAGCAGCATGTAATTGATGTCGGAATAAACCGGCGGTCCCGGCTGCCAAACCCGCTGCAGGATGAAGGCGCGCAGAGTGTTCGGATCCTGTCCGTAGGTGTAGAGCGGCTCCACGGCGGGCAGATGCGTCTGGTGCGCGAGGCACTGGCGGAAAGTGAGCCGACGCTCGCCTGCATTCATGTCGTATTGGCGCAAATCCGGGATGACCGTCACCAACGGATCGTCGAGGGCAATCCGCCCCTCCTCGACCAACTGCAGAATGCGCGTCGTCGTGAAGATCACCTTCGTGAGAGACGCGAGATCGAACCATGTTTCACGGGAAACATTTTCGTACTCCGGCTCGATCTGCGCGTAACCTGCCCATTGCACGGCGCGTTCGCCATTTGCGGTAACGAGCCCGATGACCGCGCCGGGAATGCTGCCGTTTTGGATCGAGGTAGCGGCGGACGCGAAGGCTTCGTCGATCAGATCACTCAGGGGCATGACCGTCTCACGCCGCCCGGTGCAGTTCGCCGCCTGGCATGGGGTGCGGCACGCCTGTGGTCGTCGGCAGGCTTAAGGGCAGTCCGAGTGTCGAGCGAACCGCGAGGTAGCCGAAGGCCTGCGCCTCGATAAAATCGCCCTCCCAGCCTACGGATTCCACCGGATCGACGGCAACACCGAGTTCCTCATGCAGGCGCTTCATGAAATGAGCATTGCGCCGCCCGCCGCCGGTGACCAGCCAGCGCTGCGGCGCGCGTGGAACATGGCGCAGCGCCGCGATGACGGATTGCACCGTGAATTCCGCCAGGGTCGCTGCGCCGTTCTCATCCGAGAGCGCCTCAACACCTTTGGCGCGGGCATGAAAATCCTGACGGTCGAGAGACTTCGGCGCGGGCCGATCGAAGAACGGGTTTTGCATGAATTCGGCAACGAGCGCCTCGTCGGCCGTGCCGGAGGCTGCCAATTGCCCGTTCTCGTCGTAGCTCAGGCCGCGGCGGCGCAGCACGAAATCGTCGAGCAAGGCGCTTGCCGGTCCGGTATCGAAGGCGATCACCACCTCGCCATCAATATAGGTGACGTTGCCGACGCCGCCGAGATTGAGGATCATGATCGGCTGCGCGAGGTTGCTCGCCAGCGCGCGATGGTAAAGGGGAACGAACGGCGCGCCTTCCCCGCCCGAAGCGACATCCGCATGGCGGAAGCGATAAACGGTGTCGATGCCGAGCACCTCGGCGACCTTGTCGCCAAGACCGAGCTGACGCGTGAAGCGGATCTCCGGCCGGTGGTAGACCGTCTGGCCGTGGAAGCCGATGAGCTTCACTTCCGCAGCCTTGATCTCAGTCTCCTCCATGAAGCGCCGGATGGCGGCGATATGCGCCTCCGTCACGGCCTGTTCGAGATCTTCCAGCTGTTCGCTCTGCGCCCGCGCCGGCTCTGCGATCAGCGCCTGAAGAGTTTTTCTCAATTCACTCGGATAGGAGAAGGTGCGCCCCGGTCCCGGCCTCACGACCGTATCTCCATCTGTCTCGACAATGGAGACGTCGATGCCGTCCATCGATGTGCCGCTGATCACCCCGATGGCTTTGACGATGGAACGGTCCGACATCTGTTTCTCCGGCCTTATCTGCGTGTCGAGACCATAGCACAGCCGCGGAGCCGGTCCAGAGTGGTATGATATTGGACCATGACAGGTGCGCAGCGATGGCCTATAAATTGATCTGCGGCTTCCAAGGGAGGAATAAACGTATGGTCAGGTCAGCTCTGCGCGGCGCGATCGGCGCAGGTTTCATGGTGGCGGCAATGGCTTCCGCCTCGGCTCAAGTTCTGGAAATCGGCGCGGATGCAAGCCCAACAGGTCTCGATCCGCATCTCATCACCGCATTCCCGAGCTTCATGGTGGTGAACGGCAATATTTATGAAAGCCTCACGGCCATCGATAAGGATCTGAAGACCGTCCCGGGCCTCGCCGAATCCTGGACCGCTGCGGCGGACGGCAAGACCTATACCTTCAAGCTGCGTTCCGGGGTGAAGTTCCACGACGGCTCCGACATGAACGCGGAGGATGTGGTGGCCTCCATCAAGCGCGTGCAGAGCAAGGACATCGCTTCGCCCCTGGCAAGCCGCCTCGCGGCGGTGGAGACTGCCACCGCAATCGACCCCCAGACCGTCGAGCTGAAGCTCAAGGAGCCCTCCGCGGCACTCCTGTCGTCGCTCGCCACCATCGCCATCGTGCCGAGCGCCATGGAGGCGAACAAGGACGCCCTGCAGAAGACGCCGGTCGGCACGGGGCCGTTCAAGTTCCAGGAGTGGCAGCCCAACGGCTTCATTCTGCTCACCAAGAACGATGCCTATTGGGAGAAGGGGCTGCCGAAGCTCGCCGGGCTCAAGTTCAACATCGTGCCTGAATCGGCCACCCGTCAGGTGGGCCTGAGCAACGCCCAATACGCGCTCCTGCCCAACATCGATGCGGCCACGGCCCTGCAGCTCAAGGGCAAGCCGAACGTGAAGCTCGCCGAGACGATGGATCTCGCCTACACGCTCATCGGCATGAACGTGTCGAAGCCGCCCTTCGACAACGCGAAGGTGCGCGAGGCGGTGAACTATGCGATCAACCGTCAGGAGATCGTGGACGCAGCCCTCTTTGGCGCCGGCGTTCCGGGCGGGCCGCTTTCGCCCGCTCTGAAAACCTGGGCGCTCAACGTCAACCAGTTCGCCTGCTACAAGCCCGATGCGGCGAAAGCCCAGGCGCTCCTGAAGGAGGCGGGCGTGGCGACGCCGGTCGCCGTCACCCTGAAGGTCCTGCCGCGCCAGGACGTGAAGGACATCGCCCAGGTGGTGCAGGAGCAGTTGAACAAGGCAGGCTTCAAGGTCGAGCTCGTCAACCAGGAGCAGGGCCAGTTCATCCAGGATTGGCGCAACAGCAACTTCGACATGTTCGCATCGATCAATGCCGGCCAGCCTGATCCGGACGAGTATTTCTACCGCACCTTCCGCACGGGCGGATCGACCAACGTGTTCAAGTACTCGGACACTGAGATCGATGGCCTGCTCGACCAGGCCCGCAGCCAGCAGGATCAGGCGGCACGCAAGACAGCCTATGACAAGGTGCAGCAGAAACTCGCCTGCTCCGGCCCCGTCGCGCATCTCACCTACGGCACGCTGTTCTCGGCCATGAACAGCAAGCTGCAGGGCTATGACGTGATGCCGAACCGCTCGCTCTTGCTGCTGCGCAACGCCTCCTATTAAGAGCCGGCGATTGCCCTGGCGCCGAATCCACGCGGCACCAGGGCATTTTCTGAAAGCCTTCTGTATGAACCGAGTCCTGCTCGCGCGCTTCATCGATCTGGTCTTCGTCCTTTTCGGCGTGTCGATCATCGTGTTCCTGATGATCCGCCTGATCCCGGGCGACGCAGTCGCGATCATGCTGGGAGCCAATACAGAGATCACGCCAGAGCGCATGGCGGAGCTCAACCGCCGCGTCGGCCTCGACCGGCCCATCGTCGAACAGTACCTGCTCTGGGCCGGCGCTGCGCTGCGCGGGGATTTCGGGACCTCGCTCTGGACGGGCCGGCCCGTGGCCGGCGAGATTCTTCTGCATCTGTGGCCGACGCTCGAGCTCACGTTTCTTGCACTCCTGATCGGCGCCGTGCTGGCGGTGCCGGTGGGCTGCCTCATGGCGCAGACCCGCGGCGGCGCAGCCGACGTGGCGATGCGCGTAACTTCGATTGCCGGCCTGACGATTCCCTCCTTCTGGCTTGGAATCGTGCTGATCCTGCTTCTCGCCGCCTGGGCACCGGGCTTCGCATCGCTCGGCTATGTTCCATTCTCTGAGGATCCCACTGGCAATCTTCAGCGGATGACGCTGCCGGCCATTGCCCTGGCCCTGCCGATCCTTGCCAATCTTTCGCGCCTCGTGCGCTCGGCGATGCTCGACGCCCTGGGTCAGGACTACGTCCGTACGGCGCGCGCCAAGGGCTTGGCCGAGCGCAAGGTGGTCTACAAGCATGCCCTGCGCAACGCGCTGATCCCGTTCCTCACCAGCGTCGGCATCATGACGGGTTATCTGCTCGGCGGCGCCATCGTGGTCGAGCAGGTCTTTGCGATCCCGGGCCTCGGGCGGCTGATCCTCGGCGCCATCGCCGAGCGCAACTACCCGCTGATCCAGGCCACCATCCTGGTGGTCACGGCAGGATTCGTCCTCGTGAACTTCCTCGTCGACCTGCTCTACATCGTCGTCGACCCCCGCGTGAGGGCCTAGAGCCGTGCAGCGTCTGGCCAAGAACAAGCTCCTCGCCTTCGCGGTTGTCCTTGTGGCGATCCAGATCATCCTCGCCCTCGGGGCGCCGTTGTTCGCGCCCTACGATCCCATGGCGCAGAGCGTCGCGCGCCGTCTGCGCGCGCCGACGGAGCTGAACTGGTTCGGCACCGATCAACTGGGCCGCGACGTGCTCACCCGCATCCTCTACGGCTATCGCACCTCGCTCATCGCCTGCCTGCTGGCTGTCGGCGTGGCACTCTTCGCCGGAGGCACGCTGGGGCTCGTGGCGGCCTATTACCGCGGCTGGCTCGACCGCATCATCATGCGCATCATGGACGTGCTCTTCGCCTTTCCGGTGATGCTGCTCGCCATCGGCATCATCGCGGTGCTGGGGCCGCATACCTACAGCGCGGCGGCCGCCATCGCGGTGGTCTATACGCCGATCTTCGCCCGGCTCCTGCGCGGCCCAGCCCTGGTGCTGTGCGAGAGCGAGTATGTGGCCGGCGCCCGTGCCATTGGCGCATCGGATGCCCGCATCATCTTCCTGCATATCCTGCCGAACCTCGCATCGGTCATCCTGGTTCAGACGAGCCTGCTGCTCTCCGCCGCGATCCTCGTGGAAGCCTCGCTCTCGTTCCTTGGCCTCGGCACCCAGCCGCCGACGCCGTCCCTCGGACTGATGCTGTCGGAGGGACGCAACTTCCTGATGCTCTCCCCCTGGAGCGCGATCTTTGCGGGCTTTGCCATCCTGTTCCTGTCCTTCGGCTTCAATCTCTTAGGCGACGCCCTGCGCGATACGCTCGATCCGCGCCTGAGGGGACAGCCGTGATCGTGCGGCCTGCCGGGGCGGATGACGTGCCTGCTCTGGCTGCCATCGCCGGACGGTCCTATCGCGCTGCCTTTGCAGGGATCCTGGAAACGGATGTGCTTGCAACCAGAGACGAGGCTTTCTTTGCCGGGCGCTTCGCCTCCTCTTGGGAGCGAATGCTGGTTGCCTGTTCGGGCGAAACGCTCGTGGGCTTCCTTCTCATGACCGACGGACATATCGACATGCTGTTCATGGATCCCGCTGCCAGCGGCAGGGGTGGCGGCGCGCTGCTCCTGAAGGAGGCCGAGCAGCGCGGAGCCAGAAGCCTCGAATGCTTCCGCGATAACCATGCCGCCCGCCGCTTCTATGAGCGCCATGGCTGGCAGGTGGAGCGGGAATACGACCGGGAGTTCGCCGGCAAGAGACGCAGCTTTGTCTTCTACACGAAGGACTGATGCCTCAGAGCGTCACCACCCGTCCCGTGCGCACGGCCTCGTCGGCGGCGAGCACGATGCGGAGCGACCGGACGGCGTCGTTCATGTGGTCCGTCAGGTCGAGATCTTCCTGGATCGCCCGCAGGAGATAAAGCTGCTCGCGCTCGCAGAGGGCGTCGTGGTCCGGCTCGTCCGTGGTGCTGATCCGCTCGTCGGCCTTCGCGAAAGTGCCATCGTCGTTCAGAGCAGCATGATGGAGCAGGATCTGGTTGGTCTTGGTATGCGCATTGATGTCGTCGGAGCGGATGTCGCCGACCGTCTCGGCCATGACGATGCTGACGCTGCCTTTCGGGCCGATCACGTCCTTCACGAAATAGGCGGTCTCGCTCATCATCGGGCCCCAGCCGGCCTCGTACCAGCCGACCGACCCATCATCGAAGGTCACGTGGAGGTGGCCGTAATTGTACATGCCGGCCGGCATGTCCTCCGTCAGCCGCGTGCCGACGCCGTGAACCTGTACGGGCTTCGCCTTGGTGATCTGGCACATGACATCGACATAGTGCACGCCGCAATCAACGATAGGAGACAGCGATTGCAGCAGTCGCTTGTGCGCCTCCCAAGCCGCCCCGCTCGATTGCTGGTTGAGGTTCATGCGGAAGACGTGCGGGGTGCCGAGCGTTCGGGCGATCTCGATGAACTTGATCCAGGACGGGTGGTGGCGCAGGATGTAGCCGATGACGAGCTTGCGCCCGGTGCGCTGCGCCGTATCGACCACGCGCTGCGCATCCTCGACCGTGTCGGCGAGGGGTTTTTCCACGAATACATGAGCGCCCGCTTCCATGGCCTGAATCGCATAGGGTGCATGGGTATCCGACCAGGTGTTGATCGACACAACATCCGGCTTCGTTGCCGAGAGCGCCTCCTCGAACTCCGTGAATCGTGGAGCGCCCTGAAGAGCCTCCGGAAGCGCCATGGACTCGATGTTGCGCGTGCAGAGCCCCGCAATCTCGTAGCCGTCGATCCGCGTATAGGCGAGGGCATGAGACAGGCCCATATTGCCGAGGCCGACGACCAGAACCCGCTGCGTTTTCATCGAAGCAATTTCCTTTATTCGATTTGACCGGCGATCCAAGTCTGCCGCACCTGAAGGCTCTCGTCGAGGAGGACCAGATCGGCGCGGTAACCCGGTGCGATGCGGCCGAGTTCGTGATCGAGTCGCAGGAAATTCGCCGGCACGAGAGATGCCATCCGCAGCACGTCCGTCAGGGCGAGGCTTAGGCGCTGCACGCAGTTGCGCACCGCGCTTGCCATGTCGAGATCGGAGCCGGCCAGCGTTCCGTCCTCCGTGGTGAGCCTGCTATCCTTGCGGTAAATCGTGCGGCCATGGAGCTCGAAGCTCGTCAGGTCCGTGCCCGTCACCGACATGGCATCGGTCACGAGCATCATGCGCTCCGTACCCTTGGCGGCAATCGCCAAGCGCAGGGCAGCATCGCTTACATGGTGCCCGTCGACGATGAGGCCGCACCAAGTGTCGCGGCTGTCGAGGGCTGCACCCACGGGGCCCGGATCGCGACCGGCGAGCGGCGGCATGGCGTTGAAGACATGCGTGAAGCCGCGCAAGCCATGGCGGGTGGCTTCCATGACGGTGTCGTAATCGCTCGCTGTATGCCCGGCGCAGATCAGCACGCCGGCCGAGGCGAGGCGCGCGATGGACTGCATGCTGTTGCGC
>JAESFL010000261.1_pt1 | contig 44533 bp, 48 predicted proteins | sample 9269401 | NCBI WGS metagenome assembly JAESFL01 (sample SAMN14506025, study PRJNA617098) | algae metagenome | isolation source: Gloeocapsa sp. UFS-A4-WI-NPMV-4B04 and co-occurring heterotrophs from desert... | place: USA: Utah | collected 2006-10-01 | reverse complement strand
CATCCTCGATCGCCGCACGCGCGCCGGCAACAAAGGCAGCGCCGACGCCAAGGCCCATCGACCCCCCCATGAAGGCAAAATCCTGAACGCCGACAATTGCGCGCTGCGCCTCGATCGTGCCGCGGGCGTTGATGAGCGCGTCCGGCTCGCCCGTCTCGTGCCGAGCGGTCTTGATCCGGTCGGCATAGCGCTTGCTGTCGCGAAACTTCAGCGGGTCCTCACGCACTACGGGCGGCGGAAGGATGGAGTAACCGGGGTCGAGGACCTGCTCGAAACGCGCGCGTGGGCCGATGCGGCCGTGATGGTCGCAGCGCGGACAGACGAAGAGATTTTCCTCCCATTCCTTGGTGAAGACCATCGCCTCGCAATTCCGGCACTTGTGCCAGAGATTGTCGGGCGTCTCGCGTTTGGGAAGAAAGGGTATTTTCTGGCGGACCCGGTTGAGCCAGCTCATGGGGCATCTCCTGAGGAAACGCCCACTTGGGAGATGGCCGAGCCTTTGTCCAGCCGCCGCGGCGCCTCAGGCGGCGGGCCAGGCCTTGGCGTCGGTGGCGAGGCGCTCTTCCGAGCGCGGCACGTCCGGCGCGGGCGACAGCCCGGGACCGGAGGGTACGTTGAGAGCGGCCGCGGCCTGGCGCTCGTGCACTTCGAGCCTGCGCCTCAGGCCCCAAAGCCGCGCGCGATGGATGATCAGCATCGGCAGGAAGCCGAGGAGAAAGGAGGCGATAACCAATACCGGCAGCTTCACGTCCGCTTCGAGGCCGCCCCAGAGCCGGATCGTAACCGCGTTCCAATTCTCGGTCGCGAAGAGCACGAGAATCACGGCGAGCGCGACCCAGAACAGGGTTTTCAGGAACTGCATCCATATCCTCCCGATGCCGCAGCTTTACGCTCTAGCAAAGCGCCGGCCAAGTCAAAGCCGCCGATCATCCGATCTCCCCGTCAAGCTCCTCGAACAGGGAACGGATCTGCTTCAACCGTGGACGTTCTTCGTCGAGGATCGCTCGGAACGCCTCGTGCTTCAGACGAGCCACAATTGCTGCCGGCATGTCCGCGCTTTCCGGCAGCGTCGATATGACGATATCGATCAGCCGGTCGGCGCCGTGGAGACGGCCCCACAAATAATCATTCTCGCGATAGGCGCGGCTGAAGAAGGCGCCGAAGCTGTTGAATTGTACGCCTTTCAGGGTGGCCGCGGCGCCCCCGCTCCGGATCGCAACGGCATCGTCCGGCGAGATGCGATCGACCTTGACCGGGTCGAATTCGTCCAGCCCCTCGCCCTGCAGGAGGGGAAGGGTGGCGATGTCGTAGAACGGGAAGCCGAGATAGGCGAGGATAAGGGCCCGTCTTTCAGCCTTGGGAAGGTTGCTGAGCGCTTCGGCAAGCCGGCTGTCCGCTTCGTCGTCGGCGGGCTTGAGGTCGAGCCGGTCCGCATAATGCTGCATCGCCTCGGCGGGGCGCTCCTCCGCGTCCGGAACGGGGTGCGCGCCAGCGCCGTTCAGCAAGGCGCGGTAGCGGCCGATAAGATCGTAAACCACCGCTCCCGCCCGCTCCACGCCGTTTGCGGAGGCGGGGCGGTTTTCGGAAAGCTGGGTAAGGCGCCGGGCGACCGACCTCAGACGACGGACCCGGTAGGAAAGGTCGAAGGAGCGAAGAAAGTCGATCACGTGCGGGCGTGCGCCGGCCGACGTCATGGCGTCTTCGGCGGTGAGATCGGCACTCCGCACCGTCTCCCAGATGGCCTGCCGGACCGCCTCGTGGCGCTGCTTCGATCCGCCGCCCGACAGCCGGAACAGGTTAAGGGCGATCTCCTCCGTCACCGCGGCCACTTTCAGATGTCCATAAGCGGCATAGGCATAGCCGGCCTGCCGCGCCGCCACCTGCTGCGCTCTTGCGCGCCACCCGGCGAGGCGCTTCGGGTTCGGCCGGCCGAGCAGCAAAGTGGTGCCGAACAAGCGTTCGATGGCCGCCTCGACCTCCGGCCGCATCGCTTCCATGATGTGGCGCAGCCGCCGGATCCGGGCGGAGCGGCCGTCGATCGCCTCCAGATTGTCGCGGATCGGCTGCTCGCGCGGGATATCCGACAGTGCGCCGAAGATCGTCGTGAAGAAGCCCGGCGAGTCCGCCTCGCCCGCACTGCCGAGGCGAACGCTGCGGATGCCCGGCTTGGGATCGATATAAACGAACCGCCGATCGACATCGCGGCGCGTCGGCCGGTTCTGAAGCGCATCGATGGCCGGCCGGAACGGCGCGTTGGCGAGCACCGAGCCGTCGATCAGGACGGCCGCCTCCGGTTCCGGATGCCCGGGGAGAACGCGTTGGAGAAAGGCAGTTCTGCCGGGCCAGCTCTGGTCGCGCTCCTTGAGCACCTGATCGAGTTCGGTCACCTGGAACGGCGGAAATGCGCCCGGGAAGCTGGCGGTGGCGCGGCCCGCAAAGACAAGTTCGGCCGGATCGGCGAGGCGGCGCTCGGGCCCGCCCGGATCGCGGAAGGCGAGCGTCAGACGATGCTCCGTTTCGATCACCTCGGCAGGAGAATTGAGCCGCAGCCGCTGCGGATAGCCATGAAAGTCGGTCACGGTCACGAACAGATCAAGCGGCTGGTAATGCGGCAGGAGAGGGGGGTGCCGTTCGCCCGAGCGCATCGCGTCGAAGGCGTTCAGCAGCAGCCGCGTGAAGCCGGGGCCGCCGAACGGCGGCGCGAACCAGCGTGCCCGTACGAAGTTGGCGAGTTTCGAGCGGACCTCATCGCGGTGTCCGGCTTCGACGGTCTGATCGACGGCGCCGCCTCGCTTGGCCGCCATGGCCCAGGCGATCGGCACGGCAGCCGCTTTCGCGACGCGGGACATCGTGCTGACGGAAGGGTCCAGAAGCGTGTCGACGTCGGCCGTGTCGAGCCACAGGTCGGTCAACGGATCGAGCGAGTGGCCGCTGGAAATCGCGTCGGCGAGGAAGATCGCGTTGATCCCGCCCGCGCTGGCCCCGGTGAGGATGTCGACCAGCACTCGCAGCTCGAGACCGTGCTCCTGCGAGAAAAGCTCCAGAAGCCGCCGGTAAACGGCTTCGCTGCCCTGCGGCGGGGACGACCCCGAATGGTGGGATTGGCTCGCCTTGGCGAGGTGCCAGACCTCCTTGGTGATGCCGTGCATGTAAACGGCAAGGCTGATCCCGCCATAGCAGATCAGTGCCAGCCGAAGTTCCTTCTCACGCATCGATCCGCAAGGGTGGCAGCAACGGCTTAACAAGTCGAGAAACGACTATCCCTCACTGATGTCTGAGTATCAGGGCGGGATCGACCCTGGCGGCCTTCGAGGCCGGATAGAGCGTCGCGAGGATCGTGCCGATCAGCGTCATGCCGACGATCCCCGCAACTTCAGCAAGGCCGATGCGCGCCGGAAGATCGATCAGGACGCTCACCTCTTTGGTATAGGCGTTCCCCAGCAAATAGGTTTTCGCGAGATTCACCATGCCTTCCTTGGCGGACACAAGCGAGAGGCCCAGGACCGATCCCAAAGTCGCTCCTGACGAGCCGATCAGGGTGCCGACTGTCACGAAGATCTTCAGGATCGAAGCTCGGCTGGCACCCATCGTCCGCATGATGGCGATGTCGCGGACCTTCGATCCCACCAGCATCATCAGAGACGACAGGATATTGAACATCGCCACGAGCAAGATCATCGACAATGCGATGAACATGCCGATCTGTTCGAGAGCCAAAGCATCGAAAATCGGCTTGTTGAGCTCGCGCCAGGATTGCAGCCTCGCCCGCCCCGCGAGCCGAGCCTCGAGCGGAGCGAGCAACTCGCCGGTGCGATCCTCGCTGCTGACGGTGAGGTTGATCCGGCTGACGGCGTCGCCGCTGTTCAACATATCTTGCGCCGCGTGCAGGGTCATGACGATCATGCTGGCGTCCGACCTCGGGATGCCGGTCTCGACCAGCCCCGTCACGAGAAAGCCGACGCTCTTCAGGGACAAAGCGCCCTCGGCGTCGAGGGCGGGACGAACCAGCGTGAGGTGGCTCCCCACCGTCACGCCCAGCTTAGCGGCGAGATCGCTCGCGACGACCACGTCCTCGTCGGTCTGAGGCAAGGTGCCGGCCAAGGCGCCTTGGCCGCTTCGGAAGATCGGTTCAGCGGCCATGTCGCCTGGCTGCAGGCCGCGAATGGTCGCAGGCAAGACGCGTCCGCCAGCCGTCGCCATTGCCGGTGCGTCGAGGGCCGGCACTGCGGAAATCACCTCCGCCTGCCGGCGCGCCTCGGCCTCGAGCGACCGCCAATCGTGCAACAATTCTCCAGGACGTGAAATCGAAGCATGCCCGTCGACGCTGGCGAACTGAATGGCGAGCTGCGTCCGTGCGCCGTTCATGACGCTCATGACGACGATGAGCGCCGCCACCCCTATCGTCACGGCGGTAAGCCCGATCGCCGCCACAAGCAGGACGATCCGCCCCTCCGCGCCCGGCAGAAGGTAACGCCAGACGAGCAGCTTTTCATAAGGTGACAGCACGCCTCATCTGCCCCCTGTGAATGATCCAATACAAGGACGTTCGCTTAGCTCACCGCTCAAATTGCGAGTGGTTCCATGGAAATTAACCAATTTCGGCTCAACTCAACGTGAAACGGGCTCGACGCATCTCTTAATGTGGGACTCGCTTAACAGCGTCAGGTTAGCCCAACTTCAGGAAGCTGAGGGGCTTTTTCTTGATGACATCCAACCGATACCGCCTTCGCGGCGTGCACTTGCTTGCGGCCTTTTGCGGGGCAGCGATGATCTCTGCAACGCCGCTGCAGGCCGATATCCCGGCGAGCGTCGTGCAGACGGTCCAGACAGTCCAGGACCCCATCATTCCGGGGGTTTCATCGGATCCCGCGCTTGTCGACGAGCAGATCCAGGAAGCGGCTTCGGCGGGAAAGCCCGCCGGTGAAGGCGAAGCCAGCTATTATGGAAACGAACTTGCCGGCAACCGCACCGCGAGCGGCGAGCGTTTCAATCCACGCGCGCTGACCGCCGCGCATCGCACCCTGCCGCTCGGGAGCAAGATCCGAGTCACCAATCAGGCGAACGGAAAAAGCGTCGTGGTTCGCGTCAATGACCGCGGGCCGTTCGTGAAGAGCCGCCTGATCGACGTATCCTATGCTGCCGCCCAGGAAATCAGCATGATCCGCGCCGGCAAGGCGCGCGTGAAGCTGGAGCTGATCGCCTAACCCTCTTGAACAAAGCGTTTGCTGTGAAGGACTTCGGACCCTATCCTCCGTCGCAACAGCCAGAGAATGGGATCAAGGGCCGGCGCTTGTCGCCGGCCTTATTCGAAATGAAGTATCGTCTCGGAGAATTTCGCTGAAAAAGCCGGTCGCCTATGTATCGGCCGCCGCGGCCCTTGTTTTCGCCGCCTGGGCCGCAACCAGCGTCTCGTTCACCTGGCATCCCGCCCCGCCCGAAAATTTGCCGGGCAACAATGCGCGCGATCTCACCATCGCCGAAGCAAAGCGCCGCGGCCGGAGCGAGATCGACTATCGCAGCCTCGACGAGCGAATGCAGCGGCTGGTGCAGGAGCCGAGCATGGTCGGCCTCGCCGTCGCCATCGTCGAAAATGGCGAGATCCGTTTCCTCAAGGGCTACGGCGTCACTTATGCCGGCGGCACCGAGCCGGTAACGCCGGAGACGATCTTCCGCTGGGCTTCGGTGTCCAAAGGCGTTGCCGCCGACATGGTCGCAAAGCTCGCCGATCAGGGGCATCTGTCGCTCTACGAGCCGGTCGGGAAATATGCCGCCTCGCTCCGCTTGCCCGCGGGCAACGAGCACCGGGCGACGATCACCGATCTGCTTTCGCATCGGCTCGGCCTGTTCAGCCATGCCAATGACTCGAAGCTGGAGGACGGCGACGATCCTCGCGTACTTCGAGCCGGCCTCGGTTCCTTGGATGCCATCTGCCCGCCAAGCAACTGCCATGCCTATCAAAACGTCGCTTACGACGCAGCGGCCGAAATCGTCGAAAAGATAACGGGGCGACCCTACGAGCAGGCCGTGCGCGAACAGCTCTTCCTTCCGCTCGGCATGTCGTCGGCAACCATGTCCCGGCAGGGGCTCGTGGGCGCCAAGAGCTGGGCTCGGCCGCACCGCGGCGGCAAGAACTCCAAGCCCGTCGAAGTCACCGAACCTTATTACCGTGTTCCCGCGGCCGGCGGCGTCAATTCCTCGATCAAGGATCTCGCCATCTGGATGCAGGCCCAGATGGGAGAAGAGCCGGAGGTGCTGTCTCCCAAGGTTCTCGCCAGCGTTCAATCGCCGCGCGCCAACACACCCGGCGAAATGGGCCGTATGCGCAAATTCCGGGAGCGGCTCAGCAAGGCGACCTACGGCCTCGGCTGGCGCATCTACGATTATGCGGGGCGCACGGTCGTCGGCCACCGCGGCGGCGTCACCGGTTACCGCTCGCTCGTCATGTTCGACCCGCAGAAGAAGAGCGGGGTGGTGGCACTTTGGAATTCCTCGACCGCGCAGCCGGGCGGCCTGGAGTTCGAGGTCATGGACATGATCTACAAGCTGCCGTTCAAGGACTGGATGGAGCTCGATGGTAAGAGAGGCGCACCGATCCAGCAGCCGCAGGAAATGCTCAAGGAAGAAGTCGACGAGACGAGCGTTCCGCCTAGAGTGGCCGAAGCTCGGCCCATATCGGCAGGTGGTCGGAGGCCTTCCGGGCGGTAGCGCTTTGATGCGCGCCGCTTCCTAAAATCTCCAGGCCGGCGCTCACCATGATCCGGTCGAGTTGCGCGATCGGCCGCCGCGCATGGAAGCTCCTCCCACATTCGGCGATGTGGTGGTTCTGCCCGAATTCACGAAGGCAGCCGCCGCGCACGCTCCATTCGTTCAGGTCGCCCATCAGCACGGTGAGCGGTTCGCCGTCGCGGGCGTCGAGATGGGAGAGGATCGCGGTGGCTTGCCGGCGGCGCCACAGCCCCGACAGGTCGAGGTGCATCCCGACCACTCGGATATCCGTGCCATTCACCTTCAGGTCGGCCAGAACCGCTCCCCGCGGCTCGAGCGAGGGCAGGTGGACAAGCTCCTTGTCGATGACGTCCACGCCCTTCTTCACCAGCAGCGCATTGCCGTGCCAGCCGAGGCTGCCGGAGCGTGCATCGAGCGGCACCGGCTTATAATCGCTATGCTCCTCGATCATATGGAGGGGCATGGCGCTGGCCCGGCTTCCGAACCGCCGGTCCGCCTCCTGGAGCGCGATCACATCGGCGTCGAGTTCCCGCAGCACTTCCAGTGTCCGCTCGGGCCGCCGCCGACGGTCGGTGCCGATCGCTTTGCGCATATTGTAGCTGGCGACGCGGATCATCGCGGACCGCATTGGAGAAATGGGCCCACCCGCGCAACCTGCCAGGATCAATGCCCCTTGCGGTCGCTCAGCTTCCCGAGCTGGTGGTCGAGCGCGCGCACCACCTTCTTGGCGGCGCCCAGAATGGCCCGGTCGACCGTCGATCCCTGGTCGGCGACGGCGACGGGCGGAACCCCGTTCACCCGCGCTTCCATGGTGCACCGAAGGTCGGAAGCGCCACCGCGCGGGCCGTTAATGTCGGAAACGTGAACTTCGACGTCCGTGATGCGGCCTTCGAAACGCGCCAGCCGCTGGCGGATCTGATCCTCGATACGCGCGTCGCGCTCGGCGTCGCTGTCGATCTGATTGTCGGTCTTGATCTGGATGAACAAAGTTGGTCTCCACTGATACTCGCTGTGCTCACAATGCAGGGGCGGGTGGAGCCGTTCCCCTCGCCGCCGAAATTCTCTGGCCGTTGAGCGTGGCCCTGACTAACTTCGCGAACGATGGCGAAACCGAAAAAGAGATATGTCTGTCAGGCTTGCGGCTCGGTCAGCAGCCGCTGGCAAGGGCAATGCAGCGATTGCGCAGAGTGGAACAGCCTGGTCGAGGATGCGAGCGCGGTGGTGACGCCTTTCTCGGCGCGGCACGACCTCAGGACCGGAGGACGGGCGGTCCAACTGGTCGGCCTCCACACCGAGATAAGCCTGCCGGAGCGGATGAGCACCGGTATCCAGGAGTTCGACCGCGCCGTCGGCGGCGGCCTGGTAGCGGCTTCCGCGACCCTGATCGGCGGCGATCCCGGCATCGGCAAGTCGACCTTGCTGCTGCAGGCTGCGGCGAACATCGCCTCGCGGGGGTTGCCGGTGGCCTATGTCTCTGGCGAGGAGGCCGCCGATCAGGTGCGCCTGCGGGCACGGCGGCTGGGGCTCGGCACCGCGCCGGTGCAGCTTGCGGCCGCCACTTCGGTCCGGGACATCCTGACGACGCTTGGCGACGGCGCGCCGCCCGCCTTGCTCGTGATCGATTCCATCCAGACGATGCATTCGGATCTCATCGAAGGCGCCCCGGGGACCGTGAGCCAGGTACGCGCTTCGGCGCAGGAGCTGATCCGCTTCGCCAAGGAGACCGGTACCGCGCTGGTGCTCGTCGGCCATGTCACCAAGGACGGGGCCATCGCCGGACCGCGCGTCCTCGAGCATATGGTGGACACCGTGCTGAGCTTCGAAGGCGAGCGCAGTCATCAATATCGGATCCTCCGCGCGGCCAAGAACCGCTTCGGCGGCACGGACGAGATCGGCGTCTTCGCCATGGCGGAGCAGGGACTGGAGGAGGTCGCCAACCCATCGGCGCTTTTCCTGACCCACCGGGGCGAGGCGGTGTCCGGCGCCAGCGTGTTTCCCGCGCTAGAGGGGACACGGCCGGTTCTGGTCGAGATCCAGGCGCTCACCGTCCGCCTGGCGAGCGGCGCCACGCCGCGCCGAGCCGTGGTGGGCTGGGACAGCGGCCGGCTGGCGATGATCCTTGCCGTGCTGGAGGCGCGCTGCCGGCTCAGCTTCTCGACGGCCGAAGTCTATCTGAACATTGCCGGCGGATACCGCGTCAGCGATCCGGCGGCCGACATGGCCGTTGCTGCGGCGCTCGTCTCCGCCCTCGCGGAGCGGCCGATCCCGGCCGAAACGGTCGCGTTCGGCGAAGTGTCGCTGTCGGGCGAGCTCCGTCCGGTCGCGCATGGCGGCCTCCGCCTCAAGGAAGCTGCAAAGTTGGGCTTCAATCACGCCTTGGTGCCCTCGTCGGTGGCCGGAGAGAAAGGCGGTCTTCGTCTCACCGGCTTCCGGACGCTGGGCGAGCTCGTTGACCATCTGCTGGCTCGCCAGTAGCGAGCCGAGCCATGGGATTGACCGCTCTCGACATGATCGTGCTGCTGCTTGTCGGCGGCGGCCTCGTTCTCGGCTTCCTGCGGGGCTTCATCACTGAAATATTGTCGCTGCTCGCCTGGGTGGCGGCGATCGTGGCGCTGAAGGTGCTGCACGGACCGGCGACCGGAATGCTGACAGGGATGGTCGGCACCTACGCCGGGGCGGCCGTGCTCGCCTTCGCCCTGATCTTTGGAGCCGTCTTCATCGCCGGCAAGCTGGTGGCGCGTCAGATCGGCGGGAGCACCAAGAAATCGGTGGTCGGGCCGATCGACCGCGTGCTCGGCGGCGGCTTTGGCGCCTTGAAGGGGCTGATCGGCGCGACCTTGCTCTATCTGGGTGCCAACCTCGTCTACGACACCATTTACGGCCGGACCGCTGAGCGGCCCGAATGGATGGCCAAATCCCGCACCTATCCTTTGCTCCACGCGAGCGGCCGGGCGATCGTGGACTTCGTCGAAGCCCGGCGCGGCCGGCCACTCGAGACGGAGGAAGAAGGCAACAGGCTCAACGACCGCCTCAAGAAGGGGCAATGAGCGAGATCCGGCTCTACGACACGCTGGCGCGCGAGAAACGCGCCTTCACGCCGGCCGATCCGAAGCGCGTGACGATGTATGTCTGCGGGCCCACCGTTTATAATCGCGCGCATATCGGGAATGCGCGGCCGGCTGTCATATTCGACGTGCTCGCGCGCCTGCTTCGACACGTCTACGGCGAGGACAGCCTCGTCTACGGCCGTAACGTCACCGACGTCGACGACAAGATCATCGAGGCGGCGCGGGAAGAAGGGGTCGACCCGTCGGTGGTGACGACCCGTTACGAACGTTTCTATCTGGCGGACATGGGAGCGCTCGGGGTCGCGCCGCCGACCATCGCCCCCAAGGCCACCGAGAATGTCGCCGAGATGGTGGCGATGATCGGGCGGCTGGTCGAGAGCGGCCACGCTTACCAAGCGGACGGGCATGTCCTCTTCCACGTGCCGAGCGACCCGGATTACGGCGCGCTTGGTCGGCGCGACCGGGAGGCGATGATTGCCGGTGCGCGGGTCGAGGTCGCCTCCTACAAGAAGGACCCGGCCGATTTCGTTCTTTGGAAGCCTTCGGCGCCGGACGTGATCGGGTGGGAGAGCCCCTGGGGCCGCGGGCGCCCGGGCTGGCACATCGAATGCTCCGCCATGATCGAGCGTCATCTTGGCCGGACGATCGACATTCATGGCGGCGGCCTCGACCTCATCTTCCCTCACCACGAGAATGAGTTCGCCCAGAGCCGCTGCGCCCATCAGGGCGTGCCGCTTGCCCGCTACTGGGTGCACAACGGCTTCCTGTCGGTGGCGGGCAGCGAAAAGATGTCCAAATCGATCGGTAACGTGGTGACGGTGGGCGAACTGCTCGAGCAAGGCCATAAGGGCGAGGTGTTGCGGATGGCTTTGCTCTCGGCCCATTACCGACAGCCGCTCGAATGGTCGTCGCAGCTCATCGCCCAGACCAAGGCGACGCTCGACCGGCTCTACCGCACCGCCGGCGACGCTCGGCCGGCGAGCGCCGACGAGTCCGTTATCGAGGCCGTTGCCGACGACCTGAACACGCCGCTCGCGCTGTCGCGGCTGTCGGCGATCGACGATCCGGCGGTGCTCCGCGCGAGCGCGGCATGGCTCGGCCTGCTGGGGGAAAGCTCATCCACCTGGTTTCAAGGGGGCGGCGATGCGCGGGTGGACGCGATGATCGAGGCCCGGGCGGCAGCAAAGAAGGCGCGCCACTTCAGCGAGGCCGACCGCATCCGAGCGGAACTGGCGGAGCAAGGCATCCTCTTGGAAGACGGGCCATCCGGAACGACCTGGCGCCGCGTCTAGGGCATCATGCCCGGCCGGGGGAGGGTTTCGGGACGCGCAGTCGCCGTATCAGCCGAGGCGCCACTCCTCGGGGGGAGGGGCGCAGGCTTCTGAGGCGACGGAGGGATGCCAGACGGGATCACCGGAAGCTCGCACTGCCGCCTTGGTGGCGCGCGCCTGGCTATCCATCTATAGGGGCGCCATGACCACGGCGCTCTACAATCGCGACATATTGCGCCTTGCCGCTTCCATCCCTCATCACCGGCGGCTCGAGCGGCCGCAAGCGAGCGTGGAGAAACGGTCACCACTTTGCGGCAGCCGCATCGCCGTCGACGTGATCGTGGACGGTGAGGGGAGGTTGGTGGACCTCGGCCAGGAGGTCAAGGCCTGCGCGCTGGGTCAAGCTTCGGCCGCGCTGATGGGGGCGAATGCCATCGGCCGCAGCCGCGGCGATCTTGTCCGCGCCCGGGAAGAGCTGGCCGCCTTTCTGGCCGGGGCCCGCGAAGATCCGGGCGATTGGCCGGGTCTCGAGCTCTTTCGCCAAGCGCGCCCTTACAAGGCGCGTCACGCGTCCATCCTGCTGGCTTTCGAGGCCGTCGCCGAAGCGGCGGCGGAGGCTTCCCGCTGATGGAATCTCACGCCGCCGAGGCGGCCTCCCTGCTGCTTCGTGACGTCGTCATCATGCTCGGCGCGGCAATGCTGTTCGTGACCTTGTTCCGGCGGTTCGGGCTTGGCGCCGTGCTCGGCTACCTGGTGGCTGGCGCGCTGGTGGGTCCCGACGGGCTGGGGTTGGTCAGCTCCGCCGAACAGATGCTGGGCATTGCCGACTTCGGCATCGTTCTGCTGCTCTTCCTCGTGGGGCTGGAATTGCACCCGAACCGGTTATGGCGGCTCAAGCGGGACATTTTCGGCCTTGGCTTTCTGCAGGTCGCGGTCTCCGGCATCGCGCTCACCATCCTCGTGCATTACGGCGCGGGGATCAGCTGGGCGGCCGCCGTCGCGATCGGCCTTCCGCTCGCGCTTTCGTCGACAGCGCAGGTGCTGCCGAGCCTGAGATCCTCCGGCGAGATCAACACGCCGTCGGGCGAGCGGGCCTTTTCGATCCTGCTTTTCCAGGACCTCTCGATCGTTCCGCTCATCACCATCACCGCCGCTTTGTCCCGCGCGCCGCCGGATCCTCTCGCGCCGCCGGGATGGCTGCTCGGGCTCTATACGGTGGGGGCGATCGCCGGGCTGGTCGTTGCGGGGCGCTTCTTCATCAACCCGCTGTTCAGGCTCGTCGGGCGGGTGAGCGAGCGCGAGCTCTTCGTCGTCGCCGGCCTCTTCACGGTTCTCGCCAGCGCTGCGGTGATGGAAAGCCTGCATCTATCGACGGCGCTCGGCGCCTTTGTCGCGGGCGTGATGCTGGCGGATTCGCCTTACCGCCACGAACTGGAGCTGGACATCGAGCCTTTTCGCTCGATCCTGCTCGGGCTGTTCTTCGTGGCGATCGGGATGATGCTCGATCTCGATGCGATCGCGAACCGGCCGTTCTTCGTTATCGGCATGGCGGCGGCGCTGATCGCCATTAAGGCGGCCGTGCTGTTCGGCATCGCCAAGCTTTTCCGGATGGAAACGCGCAAGGCCTGGGCAATGGGCCTGCTGCTGAGCCAGGGCGGTGAGTTCGGATTCGTGCTGTTTGCCGCCGCGCAAGGCGCCATGCTCATCACCCCGGCAGCGGCCAGCCTGTTCGGCGCGATCGTTACCATATCAATGGCTTCGACGCCGTTCCTCATGATGTTCAACAAGTGGAACGAGCGGCGCTCGTCTTTGCGCAGCGCGTCGGGTCTCGAGGGACCGGAGGAGGCCGATGCCTCCCGGGCGATCATCGTCGGCTATGGCCGTTTTGGCCAGACGGTGGCGCAGATGCTGATGGCCAAGGGGGTCAGCCTCACTCTCATTGACCTGAAGCCGAGCCAGATCGAGCTCAGCGGGACATTCGGCCTCAAGGTCTATTACGGCGACGGCACCCGGCTCGATCTGCTGCGCGCCGCCGGGGCCGCGGACGTCAAGGCGCTGCTTTTCTGCTGCGATGGGGGAACGCTGGACAAGAAGAAGATGGAGCCGATCCTAGAGGCTTTTCCCCAGGCGGCGGTCTATGTCCGGGCCTATGATCGGCGACAATTGATCGCGCTGGATGGGGTGGATGTCGCCGGCACTTATCGCGAGGTATTCGAAGCGGCCGTGCTGATGGGGCGGGACGCCCTCCACTGTTTCTGCGTCTCGGAAGAAGAGGTGGAGCGCGTGGAACGGGAATATCGCGCTCGCGATGCCGAGCGCCTCGTGGGGCAGAAAAAGGCCGGCGACCTCCACGCCCGCAAGCACCTCATGTTCCTTCCGGACCGGGCCCTACCGGATGCGGAAGAGGAGCCTGCGCCGGGCTAGCAGAATCGCCGGAGGGCGGCGGCTCCCAGGCGGCGAGCGCATCGACGATCTGCTCGACGGTGCGCTCGTGTGGTGCCGGCTCGCTGCGGATGTGGAGGTGCGCCTGCGCGTAGATGGGGTTTCGAACCTCCGCCAGCTCCTTGAGCACTGGAAGAGCTTCCCGATCCTTGAGCAGCGGCCGATGGCTTCGCCGCGCCACGCGTTCGGCAAGTATCTCGGCTTTGGCATCGAGCCACACGGCAATGCAGCGCTCCAAGATCAGTTTGCGCGTTTCATCGTTCATGAAGGCGCCGCCGCCGGTGGCGATCACCTTGGCCGGGCCATCGATGAGACGCGCGATCACACGCCGTTCGCCATCCCGGAAGCTCGGCTCGCCGAAGCGGTCGAAGATTTCGGAAATGCTGTGGTCGGCGGCCCGCTCGATCTCCTCGTCCGAATCGACGAAGACCAGGCCGAGCCGCTTGGCGAGGCGCTTTCCCACCGTTGATTTGCCCGCGCCCATCAGCCCCACGAGCACGATCGAGCGGTCCGGCTTCTTGAAGGTTACGGCCATGCTGCTGGGGCTATACATAGTGCCGTGTCGTGGGGCAAAAGGCCGCCCATGGGCAAATATTCTTCTCTTTCCACGCCGCGCCGCCGGAAGTCGCCGCTTCCTGCGATCCTTATCGGGATACTCGTCCTTCTGGTCGGCGGCGCGATCTTCCTTTCCACCGTAGACACCGAGGTCCCCCTGCAGCGGATCGAGCAGGACGTGACGAATGAAGCCTTGGCGCAATAAGGCGCTGTTCCTCTCCGGCGCGGCCCTGCTCGCCGTCGCCATCCCGGCGCTGAGCCAAGAGACACAGACGCCCGAATCGCTGCTCCCGCCGGTGTTCGAGCAGCCGCCGGCGCCGTCGCCGGCGGATAATGCCGCGGCGCCGCAACCGCCCGCAGCGCCTCCGCTTGCTCCGCCCGTCCCTGGGCTCGAGACCGTCGAGACGCCGGCGGTCGAGGATGCCGAGACCCTGGAGGCGCTCGAGCCGCCGCCGCCGCCGATCGAAATCCCGGATATCGCCCGCCGCCCGGTCAATTTCGTCGGCGCCATCGGCCCGGCCCAATGGGGGCTCGATCAAGACGCCTTTGGCAGCGCGAACGGCCGCTTCCTGACGACGCTCATGCGGCGGGTCGATGCGCCGCTGCCGTCGCGTTGGATGTCGATCCTGCTGCGGCGCGCGCTCCTTTCCCGTCTTGCCGCGCCCGCTTACGTGCATCCGGTCGACTGGGTCGCCGAACGCGCCTGGCTGCTGCTCCGCATGGGCGAAGCGGACGCTGCGCGGATGCTGGTCCAGTCGGTGGATGTCGACCAGTTCACGCCGCAGATGTTTTCCGTGGCCGTTCAAACCGCGCTTGCCACTTCCGATCCCGCGGCGCTGTGCCCGCTGGTGGAACCGGGGCGAGAAATTTCGGACGAGCCGGTATGGCCGCTCGCCGAGGCCATGTGCGCGTCGCTCGAAGGTGAGCCGGCCCAGGCCAGCACCTTGATCCAGCAGGCACGGCGGCGAAGCCGCGCCGGGGGGATCGACGTGTCGCTGGCCGAGAAGGTGGTCGGGGCCGGAGCGAATACGCGGCGCGCGGTCACGATCCAATGGGACGATGTCGATTCGCTGAGCTCTTGGCGTTTCGGCATCGCCAGCGCGACCGGCCTCGAAATACCCGAGCGCCTGATGGCGGGCGCTGGGGCGCATGTCCGGGCCTGGCAGGCACGGGCGCCGATGCTTCCCTTGGAGCAACGCGTCGAGGCGGCGCTCGGCGCGGCCGCGCTTGGCGTCTTTTCCAATGCCTCGTTGATTGAGATATACAGCCTGATCGCCGACGGCACCGATCCTTCCGAATTCCAGGAATCGGTAGGCGGCCGCCTCCGCGCAGCCTATGTATCGCGCGATCTCGACCGTCGCATGCGCGCGCTCCGCGATCTTTGGGACGACGGCGAAGATGCCGAGCCGAGGCGCCACGCGAACTTCGTGCTGACCGCCGGCGCTGCGGCTCGAATCGCGCCGTCGCCAGCGCTCGGCGACGATGCCGCCGAGCTGCTCGCCGCCATGCTGACAGCCGGCTACGACGGTCGCGCCGCGGGATGGGCCGATGCCGTGGAAGCTATGGAAGGCCAGGCCGGCGACGATGCCTGGGCGCTCGTGGCGCTGGCCTCGCCGCGCGTGGATGTTGATACGGGCCGGGTCAGCACCTTCGTCGGCAATGACGACAGCCCGAACGATATCCGATCGAAAATGCTGGTGGCGGCCCTCGCCGGCCTGGACCGCCTCGGAGGGGACGAAGATCTGGCCGAGGAACTGGGCGTCAATCTCGGGCGCGAGAACCGGTGGACGCGGTTGCTCGAACGAGCCGTGCAGCGGGGCCAGCAGGGAACGGTGGTGCTGCTTGCCGCTGCCGGCATGCAGACCGGCGGCTGGGCCGGCGTTCCGCCTGAGCATCTCTACCGTATCGTCAGCGCATTGCGACGGGTCGGTCTTGAATATCAAGCGCGGATGATTGCCGCGGAGGCGCTGGCACGGCTGTGACGGCAAGCGAGGACCGGCAGCTCATCGGTGCGTTCCTCGAGATGATGGCGGCGGAGGCGGGGGCGGCCCCGAACACGCTTGCCGCCTATGAGCGGGATCTGCGCGGCGCCTCGGCAATATTGAGCGGCGGCGTCGCCTCGGCAAGTGGGGAAGAGCTGAAGAAGCTCGGCGAAGCGTGGCTTCCGCTAAAGCGGGCAACGGTGGCGCGAAAGGCGGCGGCGCTCCGCCGCTTCTTCGGCTTTCTTCATGATGAGGGACTTCGCGGCGACGATCCGTCCGCGGCCTTGCCGCGGCCTGCCAGTGAGCGGCCGCTTCCGAAAATCCTAGACCACAAATCGGTGGACGGCTTGTTCGAGGAGATCGAGCGGCGCAAGCAGGAGGCGGCGGATGCCGGCACGCTCCGCCTCGCCGCTTTGGTCGAGCTGCTTTACGGTTCGGGCCTCCGCGCCACCGAGCTCGTGTCGCTGCCGCGCAACGCCGTTTCGCCGGACAAGCCGTACCTCATCCTTCGCGGCAAGGGAGGCCGCGAGCGGCTGGTGCCGATCTCGGACAAGGCGCGGGCGGCGGTAGCGCAATGGGCCGGCCTGGTGCCGCGGGATTCGCTTTGGCTGTTTCCGTCCGGCAAGAAGCATCTGAGCCGGGTGCGGCTCTACCAGCTTCTCCAGGAGCTGGGTGCCGCCGCGGGGATACCGCCGGAGCGGATCAGTCCGCACGTGCTGCGCCATGCCTTTGCCACGCATCTGCTGGAAGGGGGCGCCGATCTTCGCGCGCTGCAGATGCTGCTCGGCCATGCCGACATCGCCACGACCCAGATCTATACGCATGTCGACAGCCGCCGGCTCATTGATCTCGTCAACAGCCGGCATCCGCTGACGGACGGCCGGCGCGTTGACGCAAAGGCGGAGGGGGCCTAACCCGCGCCCCTCATGCCGACCTTCCTCGACTTCGAAAAACCCTTGTCCGAGCTTGACGCGCGTCTCACCGAACTTCGAGAAACCGCGCAGGCAGGCTCGATCAACATCGATGCCGAGATCGAGCGGCTGCAGGCCAAGTCCGAGCGCATGCTTCGCGAGACCTATGCCAAGCTCACGCCCTGGCAGAAGACGCAGGTCGCGAGACATCCCGACCGGCCCCATTTCAAGGATTATGTGGCCGGCCTCGCAGAGGATTTCGTGCCGCTTTCCGGCGACCGCGCGTTCGGCAACGATCAGGCGATCATCGGCGGCTTGGGACGGATCCAAGGCCGAAAGGTGATGCTGATCGGCCACGAGAAAGGCGACGACACGGCCAGCCGCCTCAAGCACAATTTCGGGATGGCGAAGCCGGAAGGCTATCGCAAGGCGATCCGGCTGATGCGCCTGGCGGACCGCTTCGGCCTTCCCGTCATCACCCTTGTCGACACGCCGGGGGCTTTTCCGGGCGTTCAGGCAGAAGAGCGCGGACAAGCGGAGGCGATCGCTCGCTCCACCGAGGAGTGCCTTTCGCTTTCGGTGCCGCTGGTGGCGGTGGTCGTCGGGGAAGGCGGGTCGGGCGGCGCCATTGCTCTTGCCGCGGCCAATCGCGTGCTGATGCTGGAGCATTCGGTTTATGCGGTAATCTCCCCGGAGGGTTGCGCATCCATCCTCTGGCGGACGGCCGATCGCGCCGCCGACGCGGCCGAGGCGATGCGGGTAACGGCGGCTGACCTCAAGCAACTCGGCGTCATAGACCGGATCGTTGCGGAGCCGCTCGGCGGAGCCCATCGCCGCCCTGACGAAGCCATCAAGTCACTTGGCGACGCTCTCGGCGAGGAATTGAGGAGCCTGTCAGAGAAGACCGGGGCGGAGCTGCGGGCGGAGCGACGGGCCAAGTATCTCGCGATCGGCTGACCCGCCGCCGGATTCAAGGTTAAGGAACCGCCTCTCGGCACTCCGCGTTCATTTCGCGACGGAAACCGTTGTGTAACAGGAGTAACAGCCATGCAATCAAGAGCGCTTCTTGCGCTGACGGCGTCAGCCGCCGTTATCGCCTTTGCTGGTCAGGGCTCTGCCCAGAAGGCCGCTCCTCGCGCCATCTCGCAAAGCGCCGCCAGTCAGGCGGCGCAGCAGCATCCTCAGATCGTCGAGGAATTCGGCGGCGCGGAAGCGGGCGCCAGAGGCTCTTATGTCGCGGCGGTAGGCGGCAGGATTGCCGCGGCCACCGGCGTACCCGGCGGCGCCGGCGCCTTCCGCATCACGACGCTCAACTCGCCGGTCATGAATGCTTTCGCGGTGCCCGGCGGTTACGTCTACATCACGCGGCAGTTGCTCGGGTTGATGGATGATGAGGCGGAACTCGCCTCGGTTCTCGGCCACGAGGTCGGGCACATAGCCGCCCGCCATCCCGAGCGACGGCAGTCGGCCAGCACTCGGAACACGATCCTCGGCGCGCTGGGGCAGATCCTGGTCGGCGCCGTAGCCGGCAGCTCGGGCTTGGGCCAATTGCTGCAGCAGAGTATCGGCCAAGGAAGCCAGGCCCTTACGTTGAGCTTCTCGCGCTCCCAGGAATTCGAGGCGGACGATCTCGGAATTCGCTACATGACTGCAGCCGGCTATGATCCCGCCGCTTCGCCGGGACTGCTTGCGTCGCTCGGCGCGGCGACCGCCCTGGAGCAGCGTGCCGCGGGAAGCAATGACGAGCGTTCGGTTCCGACCTGGGCTCGTACCCACCCGTTGAGTGACGATCGGGTGCGGCGTGCGACCCAGCAGGCGCAGGCGACGCGAAGGGCGGGGGCCGGCTTACGAAATCGCGACCAGTTCCTCGCCCGCATCGATGGCCTTCTCGTCGGCGATGATCCGCGCCAGGGAATGGTCGAAGGAAGGAATTTTCTCCATCCGGACCTCCGGCTCGGTTTCGCCGTGCCCCAGGGTTACGGCATGCAGAACGGCGTGCGGGCCGTCACCATTTCGGGCTCGAACGGCCAGGCTCAGTTTTCGACCGCCGCCTTTAACGGCGACATGGGAAGCTATATCGCCCAGGTCTTTCGCTCGATCGCCGGCCAGCAAGCGGGTCAGCTGCAGATCCCGCAGCCCCGCAGAACGACCGTGAACGGCATCCCTGCCGCCTACACGACCGCAAGTGTCCGGACGCAGAGCGGCGTCGTCGACGTCACCGTCTTCGCCTATCAGTGGGATACGAACCGCGCCTACCATTTCGTGACATTGACGCCCGGCGGGAGCGGGCTTGGTGCATTCTCTTCAATGGTCGGGTCGCTGCGGCGCCTCAGCACCAACGAAGTGGCCGCGATCCGACCGCGGGTCATCGACGTGGTGACGGTGAGGTCTGGCGATACCGTGCAGAGCCTCGCCAACCGCATGGCCTATAACGATTTGAAGCTCGAACGATTCCTGACGCTGAACTCGTTGCAAGCCGGCAGCAGTTTGCGGCCTGGCGACAAGGTGAAGCTCGTGGTCTACGGCCAGCGCACCTGACCGCCGCAAGAGGATGATCGACGCCTGACATGGAACCGCCCCGGCGGTGCACCTCGAGACGATCGTACCTTGGAACGGGGCGACCTAGCCTCGGGAGCGCGTCATACTTTGCTCGAGGCGGCGACCATTGAACTTTTGGCCCAAAAAGAAGCGGGCGGCGGAACATGGTCCCGCCGCCCGGCTCTTATTCAGACGTAAGCGAACTTACGAACCGGTCTTGGCCATCTCGGTCTTGACCTTGGTCAGCGTGTTGTTCAGCTGCGTGCCGAGCGAGGTCATCGCGGCAATGGCGGCAACGGCGATAAGCGCGGCGATCAGGCCGTACTCGATGGCGGTCGCGCCCTTGGTGTCCTTCAGCATCTTGCGAATCTTGATCATCATGTTCCGGTCTCCTGTTCCAAAGCTTTGGAAGTCCACACTTCCTGCCCCTCCGCTGGATTTCTGGAGTGAGCTGACCCGATTTTATGAGTTGGAAGTTTCCAAAAACTTAAGAGCGGCAAGTTTAATTCAGAGTGGTGCGTGATGGCGGGAAGTCGCAGCAACATTGTTCCAAATGCCTGTAGTTGCGCTTGCAACTTGAATGAGTGCAGCGAGCATCGCGATAACGATCAAAGCGACGATAAGGCCATATTCGACTGCGGAGACGCCGCGTTCATCTTTGATAAGCCTTCTGAGACATCCGATCATCGCTTTCGATCCCCATTGCCGGAAACGCTACTCTCCGGTTTGCAATATCAATAAATCGGCGTCGGTTAATAAAATCCTGCGATGAGGGGTTAAGGTGGCAAATAATCCGACGATGATGGTCGTGGCTGTGGCGTTGGTGGACGGCGAGGGTAGGGTGCTGCTCCAGCAGCGGCCACCGGGGCGCCAGATGGCCGGGCTTTGGGAATTCCCCGGCGGCAAGATCGACGAAGGCGAAGGGCCTGAGGAAGCCTTGATCCGCGAGCTTAGAGAGGAAGTCGGGATTGATACCGACGCCGCCTGTCTCGCGCCCGCCACCTTCGCGAGCGCGCCTCTGGGCGAACGTCACCTGCTGCTCCTTCTCTACATCTGCCGCAAGTGGCGCGGCACGCCGCAGCCGCTGCATGCGACCGCGCTCAAATGGGTGCGTCCGAACCAGATGTTCGCGCTTCCGATGCCGCCGGCCGACAAGCCGCTGATCGGCTTGCTCGACGCGCTTATTTGACGTGCGGCCTCAACCCTTGGTTCGAAGTACGTCGGCAAGCGAAGCAGTAGCGCTGCCCCTGCGGGCCGGCTGCGGCTGATCGGGCGACGGAGCCCAGCCGGTAAGGTAGACAATCTCGAACCGCTCCGCCGTTTTGCCGTCTGTAGCGGCCTGGGCCTTGAAATCGGCCAAGGCGGCGGCCAGGCCGTGGCGGGTGATCGGCGCCGTGGAGCGGGCGCGCAGGACGTTCGTCGCGCCCATTGCCCTTAAGTCGCGCACCAGGCCGGCAAGGCTCGAGAAGCGCACGTCCACCGGTGCAGCGTCCGCCACCTGCAACTTGAAGCCCGCCCGCGTCAGCAAGTCTCCCGCGGCCCGGACATCGATCTGAGGATGGATCCGCGGCGTTGCTCCTCCCATCGCCGCGTCGGCCGCGCCCATCGCACTGCGCAGGGACGGCAAGCTGCCGGCGCCGATGAACGCTCCCAGGAACAGCCCGTCCGGCTTCAGCGAGCGCCGGATCAAGGTGAGAGCGCCCGGAAGATCGTTGACGCTGTCGAGCACGCCGATCGAGACCACCAGATCGAAAGCGCAATCGCCGAACGGAAGCCGGTCCTCATCGGCCTGCACGCCGCCGGCATTCTCGGCGAACAGGCGGCCCGCATCCGCACGAATGACGGTCGCGCCGATTTGGTTGAGCCGTGACGAGACGTATCCGTCCCAGCATCCAAGATCGAGAACGTCGCCAAAGGTCCGGGTCACGGCCGCCAGACGATGGAGGAGTTCGTCGGCGGCCAGGCGGTGCAGGTAATCGGCCCCGGCAAAAAGCGTCGCGGCGCGGTCCCTCCGCAGGCGCCGAAGGCGGCGGTCGAAGGGTTTGTCGTCGCTCATTTTCGGGCTTGTGCCGCCGCCCGCGGCCCGGAACAAGTAAGCGCATGCAGATGGCGATGGATGCCGCGCGTGCCGCGGCTCGGCAGGTGCTGGATTTTGCGCTTCCGCCGCGCTGCCCCGGCTGCGGCGCCGTCACGAGCGATCCGCACAGCTTCTGTTTTTCCTGCTGGCAGGAACTGCGTTTCCTCGGCGAGCCCTGTTGCGCCCGTTGCGGCCTGCCCTTCGAATATGACAGCGGCCCGGGGGAAGAATGCGGCTCCTGCCTTGCCGCGCCGCCAAGCTATGACGCGTTGCGGGCGGCGGTGGCCTATGGCGAGACGGCGCGGAAAGTGGCCCTCAAGCTCAAATATAGCAGCCGGCCAGGTGTGGCGGAGACGCTTGCGCACTTCATGCAGCGGCACGTGGCGGGTGAGGAGCCGGACGCCATTCTCACGCCGGTGCCGCTCCACCGCTGGAGGATCTGGGCGCGCGGCTATAACCAGTCGGCACTCATCGCGTCGGCGCTCGCCCGTCGCACCGGCCATCGTGCCGAGCTCGACCTGCTCCGGCGCGTGAAGGCCACGCCGGCCTTGAGGGGCCTCGGCAAGCGCGAGCGCGCCCTCTCGGTCCGCGGCGTCTTCAAGGTGCCCGATCATGCACGGGAGTTGCTGAAGGGCCGCCTTATCCTGCTCGTCGACGACGTCCATACGAGCGGCGCCACCGCCAATGCCTGCGCCAAGGCGTTGAAGCAGGCGGGCGCGGCGCGGGTGAACATAATCTGCTGGGCACGTGTTCTAAGCCTCAGCGACGATTGACAATCCGGCAGGCGAAACGCACCTCGCTTGCCACAGCCCGGAGTTGCAGATGGCACGTGTCGAAATCTACACTAAATTCTTTTGTCCTTATTGCGCGCGCGCGAAGCGGCTGCTCGAGGAGAAAGGCGCGTCCTATGAGGAGTTCGAGATTTCGGGCGGCGGCGAGAAGCGGGAGGAAATGATCCAGCGCGCCGGCGGGCGATCGACGGTTCCCCAAATCTTCATCGAGGGCAAGCATATCGGCGGATCGGACGATCTTGCTGCGCTCGAGCGTGCGGGAAAGCTCGATCCGCTCCTCACTGCCTGAATGAAGATCGCGCTCTACCAGACGCAGACCGGCATCGATCCGGAGAAGAACGCCAGCGATCTCAGTGCGGCGGTCGACGAGGCCGCCTCGGCAGGCGCGACGATGCTGTTTTCGCCGGAGATGAGCGGCCTGCTCGATCGCGACCGGGATCGGGCGAAGCCGCATCTCCGAAGCGAGGCCGATGACCCTTCACTGGCGGCGGTGCGCGAGGCGGCGGCGCGAACCGGAATTTGGGTGCACCTCGGGTCACTCGCCTTGTCGGGCGAACGCGAGGACGGGCGGCTGGTCAACCGGGGTTTCGTGATCGACGGTGGGGGCCGCGTCCGCGCCCGCTACGACAAGGTCCACTTGTTCGACGTGAACTTGCCCACCGGCGAAAGTTGGCGTGAATCCGCTTCCTATGCGGGAGGGGAGAAGGCGGTCGTGGTCGAGACGCCGCTAGGGTTGCTCGGCATGAGCATCTGCTACGACCTCCGCTTCCCGGACCTTTATCGGGCATTGACCGATGCCGGCGCCGTCATTCTCACCATCCCTGCGGCGTTCACCGTGCCGACCGGCCGCGCCCATTGGCACATTCTCCAGCGAGCGCGAGCCATCGAGGCGGGCGTTTTCGTGGTAGCGGCAGCGCAAGTCGGGCGGCATCAGGACGGGCGCGAGACTTATGGCCACTCGCTGGTCATCGGCCCCTGGGGCGAGGTGCTGCTGGACATGGGCGAGACGCCCGGGCTCGGATTTGCCGAACTCGACCTTGCGCAGGTGGAAGAGGTAAGGTCGCGGCTGCCCGCGATCCGCAATCGGCGGCCGATCCCGGGACCGGAGCTGGCCCGTTGATCATATTCGACCTCAAGTGCGAGGGTGCCGGCCATGTTTTCGAAGCGTGGTTCGGCTCCAGCGAAGATTATGAAAGCCAGCGCCAGCGGGGACTCGTCTCCTGCCCCCTTTGCGGCGACAGCCGGATCGGCAAAGCCGTCATGGCACCGCGTGTCGGAGCGAAGGGCAACCAGTCCGCCGCCGCTCCCGATCCGGAAGCGATGAAGGCGATGCTGGCGGCCATGGCGGCCGCGCAAAAGGAATTGCTCGGTAAATCCTCCTATGTCGGCCATCGCTTTGCCGACGAGGCCCGGGCGATCCACCTCGGCGAAGCCGCGGCGCGCTCCATCTATGGACAAGCCACCCGCGCAGAAACGGAAAGCCTGATCGAGGAGGGTATCGAAGTTGCGCCGCTGCCGTTTCCGGTTGTGGAGCCCGGCGAGGAGAATTGACCCGGACCGCTGCGGCGCTTAACTCCGGCTGCGGTGCTGGCCCCGTAGCTCAGCAGGATAGAGCATCAGATTCCTAATCTGAGGGCCACAGGTTCGAATCCTGTCGGGGTCACCACCTTTTCCAGGCGGGGCAATGATGAACGCACATGACGAACCGGTCGACGGCGACCTTGTTGCCTCGGCGCCCAAGATCGAGGTGCCGGAGGATGTTCGTGCAGCGGTTCGGACGCTTATCCGCTGGGCGGGCGATGACCCGGAACGCGAGGGGCTGCTCGATACCCCGGCACGCGTTGCGCGCGCGTGGAAGGAATATGCCAAAGGCTATGAGGAAGATCCTTCGCACCATCTCACCCGCACGTTCGATGAAGTGGGCGGGTATGACGAGATCGTGCTTCTGAAGGACATTCCGTTCCAGTCGCATTGCGAACATCATCTGGCGCCGATAATCGGCAAGGCTTCGGTCGCCTACCTTCCGAAGGATCGCGTCGTCGGTATTTCGAAGCTGGCTCGGGTGCTCCACGGCTTTGCTCGGCGCCTGCAAGTGCAGGAGCGCCTGACCGCGCAGGTTGCCGATTGCATCTGGGAGCATCTCCAGCCGCAGGGCGTGGCGGTGGTGATCGAGGCGAGCCACGCCTGCATGACCGCACGCGGCGTCAACACGCCTGGAGTGATGATGACGACCAGCCGGATGATGGGCGTTTTCCGATCGGACGAACGGAGCCGCCGCGAGGTGCTGGCGCTGATGGGCTATTGAGGCGCCGCTAGGCGTACCGTTCCAGACACTGGCCGATGATCTTGCCGGGAGGAGCGCTGCTCATGGCCTCGGCGAGCGACCGGTGAAACGCAAGTTTCATTGCTCCTTCGTCGGTATCGTCGTCTTTCCAAAGATCACGAACCACATCTTCCTGGAGCGATTCCAGCATCTTCGCATATGCCGGAGCCTTGCCGATCTTGACGCGGTCGGTCATCTCATAGGTCTCCAGCAGAGCGGCCGCGACCGCCGCGCAGGTCCGGCGCGATTTCCTGGGATCCTGCGCCAGCCGCCGCGACCGGGTCATGGCTGGAAAGGCTTCGGCGCATTTGGCGATGACCGGCCCCGCGCCGCCCGCCTGCCGGAAGCGATCGGCATAAGCGGGGCCTTTCGCACCCACGGCCTCAAGCCTCCCGCTGTCGAAGATGCCATTTTCGCTGGCGGCGATATAAGCGGGGTGCATCGCGATGTTGAGCTGATCCTCGGTGATGGTTTCGCCGTTCCTCGTACTCGGCGCGAATTGTGCCGTGAACGCGCCCTGGCACATGGCTGCCCGGTCGACGAGGTCGGCTGGGAGTTCAGCGACCCGTGAGGCGGGGGCGGCCCTCGCGGCAGCCTGCGCGACCGGCGTAATGTCGGCATCGCATGCGGCAAGGCTCCGGGAGAAGAGCGCCAGGCCGAGGATCAGCTTGGTTCTGCTGTTCATCACGCCCTCTTCGACGCTGAACGATGGTGGGAAGCGGCAAGCTGGGTTTCCCGCTCCAGCGAGGCGATCAGCTTGGCATCGCGGCCATAGGGGTCCTCGAGCGTGACCAGGCGTCCGTCGCTTCCAACATCCATCGTGAAGTAGACGAGATAGACGGGACGTGTCTGATGCAGCTTCACGGTCCGCGTTGCGGAGCCGGCAAGGGCACGCTGAACCTCGCCGGTGTCGCCGCGATCGAGCGCCATCAGCTCGACCGCGAGCTTGTCGATGTCCTTCACTCGAATGCAGCCATGACTGAAGGCTCGGCTCTTCTCGCTGAACAGCGACTTGGAAGGCGTGTCATGGAGGTAGATGGCGTGCGGGTTCGGCATGTCGATCTTCACCTTGCCGAGCGCGTTGCCCGGCCCCGGCCGCTGGCGGATCGCGCCGCCCGAGACGACATAGCCTTTGCCCGCTCCCGCCTTCATCGTTCGGGCAATGCTGCGCGGAACATTCCACCACGGGTTCACCACCAGCGACTGGGCCGCGACGGCGATTTGCGGCGTCGGTGTCGATGGTTTGCCGACCACCACGGTGTAGGAAGAGACCTGGCGGCCATCGTCGACCAGTGAGAGCGTGTAACTCGGAACGTTGACGAAGATATGGTCGGCGCCGAGCGAACGCGGCATCCACCGCCACCGCTCCAGGTTCGCGCGAAGCCGCGCCCGCACCGGCGCGTCGCCGGCCGGTGTCGCCGCATAAGCGTTCCGCAGAGCGATGTAGCGCGCGTCGGACGGGAGGAGGCTGCGGAGCCAGGGCTGCAGGCGGTTCTCGCGCAGCGCGGCTGCCAGCTCCTGCATCAGGCGATTTGCATCGGCCGGGCTGCGCCCGATATGCCAGCCTAAACGCGAAGTGTCCTCGACCCGGCCGCGGGAATAATCCTCGGCCAGCGAGAGCGCGATCGATGTGGCGATGCGATCCGCGTCGGGCCCTTCGGCAAGGCCGGCCAGCGCCGCCAGGTCATAGGCGGCGGGATCGAGCCCCTCCGCTTCTGCGGCTGCGGCCTCGGCCTTGAGTGCCTGAAGGGAGGCGGTGGACCAGAACGCCGCCGGGCGTGGCGCCTCGACCGGCCGTGCCGCCTCGACCGCGACATCGGTCTGAGTCTGGCTGCCGATGGCCGGCTCCGCGACCGTGAACAGCATGGTGGTGACGGCAATGGCGCTAAGACCCGCGGAAGCGAGATTGCAAGCAAGGGTGGCCTGAAACAGGCGCATGTCGGTTCTCCAATCGGTTCATTCCGCCTGGACCGCTCGCCCGGCGCTGACCGCGTCCTAGGATTTTCCTGCGGATCTACATCGCTTTTGAGACGGACCCCGGAAGCGCGGCGACGGGGCTATCGAGCAAGTTCCGGCGGTGCAGGTTCGTCGCGGCCCCGGGCAGGTTGATCCACCAAAATGCAGAAGCGGCGAGGCGCGGCGGATTGCCTGCTTGTATTGCGCCTCGGGCGGGGAGATGTCTCGATCGGCAGATCATGAAAGGCGAGGGATGGCCGAATTGGAGCGAAAGGAAGAAACGCCGCTTCGGCGCGTGGTGATGGCGAGCCTCATCGGCACGACCATCGAATGGTACGACTTCTTCCTTTACGGCTCGGCCGCCGCGCTCGTCTTCAACAAGCTCTTCTTTCCGGATTACGATCCGCTGACGGGGACCCTGCTGGCCTTCGCCACTTACGCGCTCGGCTTCGTGGCCCGGCCGGTCGGCGGCATCGTCTTCGGCCATTATGGTGATCGTATCGGACGCAAGCGCCTCCTCATGCTCAGCCTCATCCTGATGGGCGTCGCCACCGTACTGATCGGCCTGCTGCCGACTTATGCGCAGATCGGCATCTGGGCGCCGGTCGCGCTGGTCACGCTTCGCCTGGTGCAGGGATTCGCGGTCGGCGGGGAGTGGGGAGGGGCGGTGCTGATGGCCGCGGAGCATGGCGATGGTGCCCGCCGCGGCTTCTGGGCAAGCTGGCCCCAGGCGGGCGTACCGGCGGGCAATCTGCTCGCAGCCGGCGTACTCGCCTTGATGGCAGGCGTGCAGACGGAGGTCGACTTTCTCGCATGGGGATGGCGCGTGCCGTTCGTCCTGTCTGCCCTGCTGGTGGTGGTCGGCTGGTATATTCGCAACCGGGTCGCCGAGAGCCGGCTTTTCGAGGAAGCAATCGCGGACGTCGAAGTTCCGCCCAAGCTTCCTGCGATGGAGGTGATCCGCGAGCGGCCCAAGGCAATCCTGCTGGGGGCGGGTCTGCGCGTCGGCGAGAATATCTCCTACTACATCCTCACCGTCTTCTCGCTCACTTATCTGGTGGATGTCGCCGCCGAAACGCGCAGCCTGGCCTTGAACGCGCTGCTGATCGGGGCGGCGGTGCAGTTCTTTGCGATCCCTTTCTTCGCACATCTTTCGGATCGGATCGGCCGGCGCCCGGTCTACGCCTTCGGCGCGCTTGGCCTGGCCGCCTGGGCATTCATCTTCTTCCCGCTGCTGGGGAGCGGCAGCGCTGCCTTCATCATTCTCGCCGTCGTTGTCGGTCTTGTCCTCCACGGCGCCATGTACGGCCCGCAGGCGGCCTTCATCACCGAGCTGTTCCCGACGCGGATCCGATACTCGGGCGTGTCCATTGCCTATCAGCTGACTTCCATCGTTGCGGGATCACTCGCACCGATCATCGCGCTCGCGCTTTACAAGGAGTTCAACTCGGCCGTGCCGGTGGCGAGCTATGTCGGCGTCACCTGCGCCATCAGCGGCATCAGCGCCTTGCTCGCCCGCGAGACGAAAGGCGTGGAATTGGCGGATATACGATAGCAGCTGCGGGTCACCTTCATGCGAGCTCGATCCGCACAGTCTGAACGCCGCCGGCAATTTGAACATCCACGATCTTTGGCGCCGTTTCGGCCTTGATGACGCTGACTTTGCCGCTTCGCTCGAGCCGTGCCTCCGCCACCTTGGAAGCATCGGCAACCCCCTGGCCGCGCAGATCCTCATTGAGGTCGCGATCGGTCATGTGCACCTTTTTCATCATGCGGGCATCCACCTCGCCCTCTCGTACCAAGGTTCCGGAATGGCCCTTGATCAGCGATCCGAAGGCGTGGGAGCGCAAGGCGATGCCGGAAAAGAGCCAGTGCATGAATACCAGCACGGCGGCGCCGGTCATGGTCGGTATCATCGGGGCATTTCCGGTGAGCGCGCGGCTTGCCATTGAGCCGAGCATGATGCCGACGATCATATCGAAGGCCGTGCCGCTTCCCATGAAACGCTTCTTGCCGAGGCGCACGATAGCCAGGGTAACGATGTAGATAATGGCGGCCCGCACCGCCATTTCGCCCATGTCGAGCTCCCTTGCCTCTTTGCCGAGCCCGATAATCTGTTCCAACGCGTCCATGCCTCGTCTCCCGTGCCAGCCTTCTCAGTCGAACGAGAGCCCTGGAGCCGCCGTTCCAGGAAGAGGCCTTGGCCGAGACGAAAAAGGCCGCCGCTCGGATCGAGCGACGGCCTTTCGTAATGCAAGCTCGGACGCGTCAGGCGCTGGCGGCTTCACCCTGGCCGGCGCTGCTCTCCTGCGTTTCCGCAGTCGCGCCCGGTTCGGCGTTGGGATCGTACTCCTCGGTGAATCCGGCATTGTCGCGCTCGAACATGTCGGCCATGACGTCCACGCCTTGGGCCTGAAGTTCGGCCTCTTCCGGCGAACGGGCGACATTGACGCGAATGGTCACCGACACTTCCGGGTGCAGGGCGATCTTCACCTCCTGAAGCCCGATCGACTTGATCGGGCGATCGAGGACGATCTGGTTCTTGGCAACCTTGTGGCCCTGGGCTTCCAGCGCCTCGGCGAGGTCGCGGGCGGAAACCGAGCCGTAGAGCTGGCCGACATTGGATGCCTGACGGATCAGCTGAACCGTCGCGCCTTCAACCGTCTTCGATTCCTTCTCCGCCGCCGAGCGGCGCTCGGCATTCGTCGCCTCGATGCGTTCACGATTGGCTTCGAAGACCTTGCGATTGGCTTCGTTGGCGCGGAGCGCCTTGTTGTTGGGAAGGAGGAAGTTTCGGGCATAGCCGTTCTTCACCTTCACGACGTCGCCAATGGCGCCGAGCTTCTCGATGCGTTCGAGCAGAATGACTTCCATTTCTGCCTCTCCTTATTTCACGACGTAGGGAAGAAGGCCGAGATGGCGCGCGCGCTTGATCGCCTTGGCGAGCTCGCGCTGCTTCTTGGCGGACACGGCGGTGATGCGGCTGGGGACGATCTTGCCCCGCTCGGAGACGAAGCCCTGCAGCAGCCGGACATCCTTGTAATCAATCTTGGGCGCATCGTTGCCTGAGAAAGGGCAGCTCTTGCGGCGGCGGAAAAATGGGCGTGCCATGTGCTGGTCCTCTCTTAAGCGTCGAAATCTTCGCGGGGGCGGCGAGGGCCGCGCTCGCCCCGGTCACGGTCGCCCCGGTCGGGACGGTCGCCGCGATCGCCATCTTCACGCCGGGCGCGATCGCGCTCGTTGCGGCGCATCATCGCCGAGGGGCCCTGCTCATGCTCGTCCACCTTGATGGTCATGTAGCGGATCACGTCTTCGTTGATCTGGGTCTGGCGCTCGAGCTCGGCGACCACCGGGGCCGGAGCCTCGATGTCGAGCAGCACATAATGCGCCTTGCGGTTCTTCTGGATCCGATAGGCGAGCGAGCGAAGGCCCCACGTCTCGGTCTTGACGACGCGGCCGCCATTGGTTTCGACGATGTTGGTGGCGTTTTCCGCCAGCGCGTCGACCTGGGCTTGAGCCAGGTCCTGACGCGCGAGAAACACATGCTCGTAAAGCGGCATGAGTGCGCATTCCTTATCTTGGCCGATCGCTGACGCCGCACGATGCGAACGCCCCTCCGGCTGTCGTCTCAAATGATTACCGGGGCTGGAGAGCAGCGCCCTCAGCCCCGGATGAGCGCCATGTGGCGAATATTGCGACGAAAAGCAAGCTTGCTTGCACCGCCTCGATGCGCTGACTAGTCGAAAGCCATCCGTTCGCCCCGAGCTTGCCGAAGAGCTGTCCTTCTCTTCCGTCTTCAGAAAGGGCAGGGCTTCGGCAAGCCCGGCCCGAACGGCGGGTTGTCACGATAGAAGGTCAAGAAATGCGTGCATTCATCTTCCCGGGCCAGGGGAGCCAGGCGGTCGGCATGGGCAAGGCGCTTGCCGAGGCAAGCGGCACTGCTCGCGAGCTTTTCCAGGAGGTCGACGAGGCGCTTGGGCAAAATCTCACACGGCTCATGATGGAAGGGCCGCAGGAGGAGCTGACGCTGACCGAGAATGCGCAGCCTGCCATCATGGCCAATGCGCTGGCGACGCTTCGTGTGCTGGAGCGCGAAGGAGGGGTCGGGCTCGACGACAAAGCAAGCTTCGTCGCCGGACACAGCCTCGGCGAATATACCGCGCTGGCGGCCGCCGGCGCCTTCGACGTCGCCACGACGGCGCGGCTGTTGAAACTGCGGGGGCAGGCCATGCAGGCGGCGGTGCCGGTGGGGCAGGGGGCGATGGCGGCCTTGCTCGGCCTTGGTCTGGACGCCGCCCGTCAAGTTGCCGACGAAGCGGCGCAAGGCGAGATATGCGCGGTCGCCAACGATAATGATCCCAACCAAGTCGTGGTGTCCGGCCACAAGGCGGCCGTGGAACGCGCGCTCGAGATTGCCAAGGCCAAGGGCGCCAAGCGCGCGCTGCTGCTGCCGGTGTCGGCGCCTTTCCATTCGCCCTTGATGGAGCCGGCGGCGCGGGCGATGGCGGAAGCGCTTGGGGCCGTCCACATCCGCGCGCCGATGGTGCCGGTCTATGCCAACGTCACCGCCGCGCCGGCGCACGATCCGGCCGAGATCCGCCGGCTGCTCATCGAGCAGGTGACGGCAATGGTGCGTTGGCGGGAAAGCGTCGCCGCCATGGCCGAAGCGGGCGTCACGAATTTCGTTGAGTTTGGCGGCAAAGTGCTTTCACCGATGGTGAAGCGCATCGCCCCGGACGCCGAAACCACCAGCGTCGTCACGATGAACGACATCGAAGCGCTGGTGAAGGAGATTTGACCATGTTCGACCTCAGCGGAATGACGGCGCTCGTAACCGGCGCGTCGGGCGGCATCGGTTCCGCCATTGCCAAGGCATTGGCGGCGCAGGGAGCCCGGGTGGCGCTTTCCGGCACGCGGGAAGAGGCGCTCCGCGATGTGCAGGGGGAAATTGGCGGCGAAAGCGTCATTCTGCCTGCAAACCTGGCCGACGCCGCTTCCGTCGACAGCCTTGTGCCGCAGGCGGTGGAGGCGATGGGCAGGCTCGACATCCTCATCAACAATGCCGGCGTCACGCGCGACAATCTCGCGATGCGCATGAAGGATGAGGAATGGTCCGAGGTGATCCGCATCAACCTAGAAGCCGCCTTCCGCCTGGCGCGGGCGGCCTTGAAGCCGATGATGCGCGCCAGGCATGGCCGGATCATCTCGATCACTTCCGTGGTGGGCACCACGGGAAATCCCGGTCAGGCCAATTACGCCGCCTCGAAGGCTGGATTGGTGGGAATGTCCAAGGCGCTGGCCCAGGAAGTCGCCAGCCGGAACATCACCGTCAATTGCATTGCGCCCGGCTTCATCGCTTCCGCCATGACCGATGAGCTTCCAGACGCGCAGAAGGCGGCGCTGATCGGCCGGATTCCGTCGGGGAAGCTAGGGGAAGGTGCCGATATTGCCGCCGCGGCGGTGTACCTGGCGAGCCGCGAGGCCGGTTACGTCACCGGTCAAACGATCCACGTCAACGGCGGGATGGCGATGATCTGAGCAGCGGCCATTCCGCTCCGTCGAAGGCCGCCGCTCGCCGCAGGGCAAGCGATAGGACGATGATCGCGCTCAGCAACCCGACCGGCAGCAGCAGCAATTCCGCGACCTGCCGCGCGAGCAGAGGCGCCAGCCAGACCAGTGCCAGCAGGCTCTTCTCGTAGGAGAGAAAGCCTCGCTTAAGACCGTCCGCTGCGAGAAAGGCGACGGCAAGGCCAAGCGGCACCAGGTCGTAGTCGAGAAGATATGGGGTGGAAATGAGGGCGGCGGCAATCGCGGCGGCGTTGCGGGGCGCCGGACTGCCGGCCCGCGCGGCCCAGAGGGCGCTGCCGATGGCCGCGACCGTCAACATGCCCTGTACGGTGTAAGCCGGTCCGATTTCCGCGCCCCACATCCGCGCCATGGCGAACGGGCTCTGGATCTTGTGCCAACCGGTGCTGCCGCTCTCGATCACGACGGTGCGTGTGATTTCAAGCGAGCCCAAGAAGGCGGACCACACGGGCCCGCCCCAGATGGCGAGCGTCGTGAGGATCAATGCCGAAGCCGACAGCGCTGCCCCGGCAAAGCCGCGCCAGCTGCGCATCACGATCAGCAGCGGCGGGATCATCAGCGCGAATTGCGGCTTGTAGACGAGACAGCCAAGCAAAATCCCGGCGGCAAACGGGCGGCGGTCGAGAAGGGCGAGTCCCCCGCCCAGCAGCACGGCCGTCAGGAAACCATTATGGCCGTGGCTGAGGCAAACGAATGTGACGGGAGCCCCCAGCCCGACCAGCAGCGTGTCCCGGTGCGGAAGGATGTGACGAAGAACGAGGGCCGCACCGGCCAAGCTCGACGCCTGCCAGAGCAGCAGCGCCGCCAAATAGGGCAACAGGCCCAGCAGCGAGGCGAGGAGCAGGAAGGGAGGCGGATAGTGCCAGCCGTAAAAGGGCACTGCGTCGGATCCGTGCAGCTCCTGCTGCACCTGATAATGCTCGTTCCAGTTCCACGCTGCCGCCGCATTTCCTTCGAGCGCCATCCGTCCCGCCGTCCAGACGTTCGAAAAATCGGTGCCGAGCGGGCGCCCGAAGCGGTCGAGATGGCCGGACCCGGTCGCGAGGAGGAAGACCAGGATCAGAATCGTCGCCGATCCGGACAGCGTGGCCACCATCCGTACCCGATCGCGGGTCAGCCATGAACCTTCGGCGAAGCTGCTGGACATGCGCCTTCAGTGGCGGCGTAGCCGGTAAAATCCCGTTAACGATGGTTTGCCGCACTGCGGCGGGAGCCGGGCCCGAGGGCCACGCTCGCCACTTGCCATGCGCGCCGAACAGCGGCTAGGGCGACTTTCGATAGCCTCTAGGGAAAGGTAGACTATGAGCGAGACCGCCGAGCGCGTGAAGAAGATCGTCGTTGAGCATCTTGGCGTGGAAAACGAGAAGGTCACCGAAGAGGCGAGCTTCATCGACGATCTCGGCGCGGACAGCCTCGACATCGTCGAGCTCGTCATGGCCTTTGAAGAAGAATTCGGCGTCGAAATTCCAGACGACGCGGCCGAAAAGATCGGCACCGTCAAAGACGCGATTGATTATATTGAAGCCAATAAGGGCTGACTGGAAAGGGCGATCCCGCCAGGCGGCGAGGATCGAGCCGCTTTACCAAAACGGCTCCCCGTCGCGGGCGCCCGTCAAGGCCTTGCTTTGATGGGAATCCCAGGAACGGGGGGCCGTTTTGCCTATGTGCTGGTTTAGCTGATTGAATTCCAAGGAGTTGCACGCATGCGCCGCGTTGTCGTGACAGGTCTGGGGCTGGTGACGCCGGTCGGCGGAGACGTCGAGACGAGCTGGCGGAGCATTCTGGCCTCCAAGAGCGGGGCGGCGCGCATCACGCGCTTCGATCCTTCCGATCAGGCCTGCCAAATCGCCTGCGAGGTCAAGCCGCCTGAGCATCAATATGGCTTCGATCCTTCCAAGCGGATCGATCACAAGGTCCAGCGGCAGGTCGATCCGTTCATCATCTACGGCATCGATGCGGCCGGCCAGGCGATCGAGGATGCCGGCCTTGCCGACATGAGCGAGGAGGATCGTTATCGCGCCGGCGTTTCCATCGGCTCGGGCATTGGCGGCCTTCCTGGGATCGAGAAAGAATCCTTGGTTCTGCACGAAAAGGGACCGCGCCGCGTAAGCCCGCATTTCGTGCACGGGCGTCTCATCAACCTCGTTTCCGGCCAGGTTTCCATCAAATACGGGCTGATGGGCCCGAACCATGCCGTGGTCACGGCCTGCTCAACCGGTGCCCACTCGATCGGCGATGCCGCCCGGATGATCATGCTCGACGATGCCGACGTCATGCTGGCAGGCGGCGCCGAAAGCGCGCTGTGCCCGCTCGGGATCGCCGGTTTTGCGCAGGCAAAGGCGCTTTCGACCCGTAATGACGAGCCTGAAAGGGCCTCGCGTCCCTACGACAAGGATCGTGACGGCTTCGTCATGGGCGAGGGCGCAGGCGTGGTGGTGCTGGAGGAATATGAGCGTGCCAAGGCGCGCGGCGCCAAAATCTACGCCGAAATTATCGGCTACGGCATGTCCGGGGACGCTTACCACGTCACCGCGCCGCACCCGGAGGGCGCCGGCGGCTTCCGCGCTATGCAGGTCGCGATGAAGCGTTCGGGCCTCGACTTGTCCGACATCGACTATATCAACGCCCACGGCACTTCAACGCCGCTGGGTGACGAGCTCGAGCTCGGCGCAGTCCGCCGCCTCTTCGGCAATGCGGTCGGCAAGCTCTCGATGAGCTCCACGAAATCGGCGATCGGCCATCTTCTGGGCGGGGCCGGTGCCGTCGAGGCGATCTTCTGCATCCTCGCCATGCGCGACCAGATCGTGCCGCCGACGCTCAATCTCGACAATCCGAGCGAAGGCACGGCCGGCGTTGACCTGGTGCCGCACGTGGCCAAGGAGCGCCCGGTCAAAGCCGTGCTCAACAACAGCTTCGGTTTCGGCGGCACCAACGCCAGCCTGGTGATGCGCGCGATCTGATGCTGCCATGAAGCGGCTGCTGGTGATTTTCGTGGTCGTGGCGGCACTGCTGGGTGGTGGCGCTTATTGGGCGCTCTGGGCAAGCACCGGGCCCAAAGAGGGTCCGCACGCCGTCATCGTCGAAGAAGGTTCGAGCCTCAGCAAGGTTGCTGATCAGCTCGCCGGGCTCGGCGCGATCCCCGGCACCGCGGACACGTACAAGGCAATGGCGCGCATCTTCGGCGCGGGCGATCCGATTCAGGCCGGCGAGTTCGAGATCCCGGCCGGTACGAGCGGCGCGGAGGTTCTCGATATCCTGCAGCACGGCCAGCCGGTGCAGCGGCTGGTGACGATCCCGGAAGGCATGCCTTCGATCCTCGTCTACGAAAAGCTGATGCAGCAAAAGCTGCTCACCGGCTCGATCCCGGTGCCGGAGGAGGGCTCGGTCCTCCCCGACAGCTATAGCTACCAGCGGGGAGAAAGCCGCGCCGCCGTGCTGAAACGCATGCAGGACGCCATGACCAAGGAACTCGACGCCCTTTGGGCCAAGAAGGGCCCGAACAGCGTCGTCAATTCCAAGCGGGAGGCCGTTATCCTGGCCTCGGTTGTGGAAAAGGAGACCGGAAAGCCTTCAGAGCGCCCGATGGTCGCCGGCGTTTATTCCAACAGGGTGCGCATCGGCATGAAGCTCGATGCCGATCCGACGGTGATCTATCCCATCACCAGGGGAAAACCGCTGGGCCGGCGTATCCGCCGGTCCGAACTGATCGCGAATAACGGCTACAATACGTACGCCATGGCGGGGCTCCCGGCCGGACCCATTGCCAATCCCGGACGCGAATCGATCGCGGCGGTGTTGAATCCGGCCCAGACCCAAGCGCTTTATTTCGTCGCCGACGGCACGGGCGGTCACGTGTTCGCGAACACGCTCGCCGAGCACAATGCGAACGTGCAGAAATGGTATGCCCTCCGCCGCTCACGCGGGGAGATGTAGGGTCACCTAACTTTTCGCAGCGGCGGCCAGCTGGTCGGCGGGAACATATCCCACATGATGGTTCAGTCTGCGATAGCCCCAGGCCCAGCCGCCGCTGATGTCGAGCACCGCGAACTCGTCGCCGGGCTTCAGCTCCGACACCACTTCCGATCGCTCGCTGGCCTCGGCCCGCACGACGGTGGCGTCCGCTCCCGCCGTTCGGATCATGGGGCGCGCATAATGCGGGGCGAACAGCTGGCCGGCGAGGGCGATGTCGGCAATGTCGCGCCGATAGGCATGGACGCGCTCGTCCAGAACGATGGACGGGCCGCTTAGCGAGAAACGCTCAGCTATGCTGGAGGATGAAGCCTCGTTCCTTGTGGGTTCGGCGAGGCGCGGGCTGTCCTTCCTCCTCGATGTTCCGTTCGAAGCTTTCAAGGAATTCCTGCCCCACACTCGTTTTCGCGACGAACACATTGCGGCGATCCGCCTCGTCGCGCACCCGGCGCAGATAGCCGAGCGTGCCCAAGGTGTTCAAGGCACGCGTGATCACCGGTTTCGATACGCCGAGAATATTGGCGAGACCGCGCACCGTGTGGGGCCCCGGGGTAAGGTAGACCAGCAGCATCAGGGCCATCTGGCGGTTCGTAAGGTCGGGTTGGCCCGATCTGACGTAGCTGATCAGCGTTTGCATCCAGCCTTTTAGGGAGCGTTCCGACACTTTCATTCTCCGCTTGCGCGCGAGGGTACGTTTCGGAGCTACAACCAGTCAGATCGTGTTTCGTTTCGTTAACGCCGAGTAATTTCAACGTAAAATTCGGGCGCTGCACAGGCTGCCGATAGGCAGGACCGAGTGCTGCCGGGCTGCCGGCAGCCCCTGTGTCCCTGCCGTCACTTCTCGTAGCGGCTCTTCAGAAAATGCCATGCGGCCCGCAGGCCAAGGGCGTCGCCGCCTTTTGGACGTCCAGGCTTGGCGGCCTGCCGCCAGGCAAAGGTGTCGAAATGGGCCCATGGAATTCCATCCGGCACGAACTTCTGCAGAAACAAAGCCGCCGTGACCGCGCCGGCCAAGGGCTGTTCCGAAGCGTTGGCGATGTCGGCAATGTCGGATGCGAAGAATTCGTCATACGGCTTCCACAGCGGCATCCGCCACACCGGGTCGGAGACCGCTTCGGCTCCTGACACGAGGCCGGCGGCAAGCGCGTCGTCATTGGCGAACAGGGCTGGAAGATCCGGCCCCAGCGCCACGCGTGCTGCGCCGGTAAGGGTCGCGAAGTCGATCATCAGCTCCGGCCGACCTTCGCCCGCTTTGGTCAGGGCATCGGCCAGAATGAGGCGGCCCTCGGCATCCGTGTTGCCGATTTCGACGCTGAGCCCGTTGCGGCTCCTCAGCACGTCGCCCGGTCGGAAGGCATGGCCCGACACGGCATTTTCGACCGCGGGGATAAGGAGATGGAGCCGCACGGGCAGGCGGTTGCGCATGATGAGGACCGCCAGGGCGAGCGCATGGGCGGCGCCGCCCATGTCCTTCTTCATGAGTCGCATCCCCGATGAGGGCTTGATGTCGAGCCCTCCCGTATCGAAGCACACCCCTTTGCCGATGACGGCGATGCGGGGATGCCGTTGGTCGCCCCATTCGATTTCGATCAGGCGCGGCCCGCGATCGGGCGCCGCCGCCCGCCCGACGGCGTGAATCATCGGGAAATCCGTTTCGAGACTCTTGCCCGAGATTATCGTGACGGCGGCGCCGGCAGCCGCTTGCTCCACCGCCTGCTGCAATTCTGCCGGTCCCAGATCGCCGGCCGGAAGGTTTACGAGGTCGCGCACCATGAACGTCGCTTCCGCCAGCCCTACATTTTCATCGATGCGTGCCGCATCCGGTGTCAGCAGGACTCGCGGACCCTTGGTTTTCGGCTCCTGCTTGTACCGGTTGAAGCTGTACTGGCCGAGAAGCCAGCCAAGCATGGCAGGACCGGGACTGGCGCCTTCCAACCGGTAAACCCCCTCCGGCAACGCTTCGGCTGCCTTGGCAAGGCACCAGGGGCCGAGCTTTTCACGGTCGCCTACGCCGAGCAGTGCCGACCAGTTCGCTCCATCGCCCGGGAGGATTGCCAGTTGGTGGGCCTCGCCCTTGAATGCCTGCGCGCTTACGGCCTGCCGCGCCCGTTCCGGCTGTCCTTTCAGCCAGTCGCCGAGCCCCGGCTTGTCGACGAGGATCAGAGCGCAAGCGGCTTGGCCCTTGTCGGGCTGAAGGAGGGCGGAGAGATCGGCCATGGCCGCCAATCGGCACATATAGGTGGGAAGGCAAGTCGCCAGTTTGGGCCGCTACTCTTTTTAGTTCACACTTCCAGCGGCGACCGTCCGTCCAGGGGAGGGGCGCCCGCCGCCGGGCAGGCGCCCCTTCCGGTTCAGCCCGGGAGGGAAACGGCGTCGGTGACGTGGATCACGCCGTTCGACTGCATGACGTCGCCTTGAGTGACATGGGCCATGCCGCCCTTGGCGTCGACGAGCATGATCCGGTCTCCCATCATCCGCGCGGTAAGCGTGCCGCCCTGGACCGTGGTGAGACGGGCCTCGCCGCCACCGCTCTGGATCTGCTGCACCAGATCGGCAGCTTTGATCTGGCCCGGTACGACATGATAGGTCAGCACCGTCTGAAGCATCGTCTTGTTCTCGGGACGGAGAAGCGTCTGAATCGTGCCTGCGGGGAGCCGCTCAAAGGCGGCGTTGGTCGGCGCGAATACGGTGAACGGCCCTGCCCCCGAGAGCGTGTCGACCAGCCCCGCCGCCTTCACCGCGGCCACGAGCGTCGTATGATCCTGCGAATTGACGGCGTTCTCGACAATGGTCCGCGACGAGTACATGGGTGCGCCGCCGACCGTCACGGTCCCTTCCGCTGCGGCCGACTGGCCGGCCATCTGAGTGTCACCGTCCATGGTAGTGCAGGCGGCCAGCGACAGCCCTGCTGCGGCGGTGATAGCAAAAGTACGAATAGTCGGCATTTGGATCCTCCGTGAAGGCAGCGGACTTGCGCTGCTGGGAGGAGCTACGGAGGGCGGCGACCGAAAGATGCGCCGGCGGATCAGATCCGCGTCAGTTGGCCGCTCGCGATGACAGGCCCGGTCGGGACGCCTGTTGGCGAGCCGCCCTCGGGCTCGACCGAGATGGCTAGGGTAGCATCGGCGCCAATCGCCTCCAGCAGTGCCGGCGGAATGACCAGCCTGCGCGGCTTACCCGCGGTGACGATGCCGAGCGAACGCGGTTGCCCCGTCTCCGGCACCACCCAAAGCTCATGGCTGTGCCCGGCCGCTCCCTGCAGCACCGCAGGTGTGGCGATGAGGCTCCGGGCCTCGGCATCGTAGGTGATGATGAGCGCGGCGGGGCCACCCTCGGCGCCGAGGGAGGCCACCAGGGTTGCGGCCTCGGCCGGCGCCGCCGGCTGCTGAAGGATCGGGTCGCGGCGGGTAATATCAAGCCCGACCACCAACAGCAGCACCGCCGCCACCGCCGTGACCGCCGCCGAGTAAGCCCGCCACAGTTTGGCCTTGCGCTGCAGGAGGTGGATGGTCGCGGCTTCGCCGCCACCGTTTTCGGCGAGGCGTGCCGAGATCCGGCTCCAGAGGTCGGCAGGTGCCGCTTCGGCAGGGACCGCGTCCAGCATAGGGGCCAGACGATCTTCCCATTCGCCGATCAGGCGCGCAAAAGCGGGATCGCTCCGCTGCCTGCCGCGTGCCTGCAGCAATTCCTCGCCTTCCAGCAACCGAAGCGCGAACTCGGCCGCGAGCCGGTCATCGCCGCTGAGTTCTGGTGCGCTGCTCATCGCTCCAGGCACTCCTTGAGCTGCAACAGGCCGCGCCGTATCCAGCTTTTCATCGTCCCCAGCGGGACATCGCTCCGCTCGGCAAGCTCGCCATAAGTAGCGCCTTCGAAAAACGCAGTTCGTATTGCCGCCGCCCGTTGGTTCTCGAGCTCCTCCATGCAGCGGTGCAATCTGCCCCGGCTCTCTTCAGCCTCCAAAATCTCGGCAGCATCGGGGGACGGATCAGCCACCTGGAAGGCCGCTTCGACGGGGTCCGACGGGCGCGAGCCGGCCGCACGAAGGCGATCGATCGCCCGGTTGCGGGCGAGCGTGGCGAGCCAGGTGATCGGGCTTGCCCGATCCGCATCGAAGCTCCCGGCCTTGCGCCAGACGTTGATGTAGATGTCCTGCAACGCGTCCTCGGCCTCTGCCCTGTCCGGCAAGATACGGAGGCAGATGCCGAAAAGCTTCGCCGAAGTGGCTTCATACACTTCCGAAAGGGCGGATTGGCTGCCGCTTCCCGCCCGCACCAGCGCATCGCTAAGGCGGCGGCGAGCTTCACCTGCTTCTGTTGTTGAGAGCCGACCCGCCACGGGCGGGAGTTCTGGCAGAGCTTAGCGAAAACCGCAACTTGGCGTGCATCCGGGCCGGAGCGCGCACCGTAACTCCTCGGCTTAAAGGAGATAAGCGATGGTGACGCTCATCAAGAAGGTTCCGGACTGGCTGCTTCTGGTGCTGCTCGGCAAAGCCGTCGGAACGCTCATTTTCATCTGAGGTGGCTCAGGCGGCCGGGACGCCGAACAAGTCGTGCTCGTCGGCATCCTCGATGAACACCTTTAAGATGTCGCCGGCGGCCGCATCGGGTGCGTCGCGGAGGTGTACCTCCCCGTCTATTTCCGGCGCATCGGCATAGGACCGACCGGTGGCGCCGCCTTCGCCGTCGGCAAGATCGATGATCACGTCGAGCGTGCGTCCGACCTTCGCCTGGAGCTTTGCTGCGGAAATGGCGGCGGTCTTCGCCATGATCCGGGCATAACGCTCCTCCTTCACTTCTTCAGGAACGGCGTCCGGAAGATCGTTGGCGGCCGCTCCCTGCACAGGCTCGAACCGGAAGGCGCCGACCCGGTCGAGCTGAGCCTCTTCCAGCCATTCGAGCAAATAGTCGAAATCCGCCTCGGTCTCGCCCGGAAAGCCGACGACGAAGGAAGAACGGATGGCGATGTCGGGGCAGATGTCCCGCCAGGCGTGGAGGCGCTCCAGCACCTTCACCTGGTTCGCCGGCCGCTTCATCGCCTTCAGCACGGCCGGGGAGGCGTGCTGGAACGGTATGTCCAGATAGGGGAGCACCAGCCCTTCGGCCATCAGCGGGATCACCTGATCGACATGAGGGTAGGGGTAGACATAATGGAGCCGCACCCAGATGTCGCCAGCCGATGTTCGCAGCTTGCCCAGTTCGCGGGCGAGGTCGGTCATGTGGGCGCGCACTTCGCCGCCCTTCCAGGGACGAGGCTGGTGGCGCACGTCGACGCCGTAGGCCGACGTGTCCTGGCTGATGACGAGCAGCTCTTTGGTGCCGGCCGCGATCAGTTTCTCCGCCTCGCGGAGGATCGCGTCCGGACGCCGGCTGACGAGATCACCGCGGAGGCTGGGGATGATGCAGAAGGCGCATCGGTGGTTGCAGCCCTCCGAAATTTTCAAATAGCTGTAATGACGCGGGGTGAGCTTCAGCCCGCCTTCCGGCACCAGGTTCAAGAATGCGCTCGGCGGCATCGGCGCTGCGTCATGCACTGCGCCGACGACCTGCTCATATTGGTGCGCGCCGGTGACGGCCAGAACCTCGGGGAAGCGCTCGCGAATGACTTCGGCTTCCTTGCCCATGCAGCCGGTGACGATGACGCGGCCATTCTCGGCGATGGCCTCGCCGATCGCCTCCAGGCTCTCCTCCTTTGCGGAATCGAGGAAGCCGCAGGTGTTCACCAGCACCACGTCGGCGCCCGCATAATCGGGCGACATCTGATAGCCGTCGGATCGGAGCTTGGTGAGAATGCGCTCCGAATCGACGAGGTTCTTCGGACAGCCGAGCGAAACCATGCCGACCTTGGGCGGTGAGGGAAGTGTCAATGCCATGAGTGGCGTCCACATAGTGGCAAACCACTCATTTTTCTAGGCTATGCAGCGAGCCGAAAGCCCGGCTGCTCAGCCGGCGTCCGGCTCGCTTCACTCGCCTGCGGCTGAAACGAGTAATGCCGACGGTGATGTTCAAGGAGATTTTTGGTGCTTCTTACCCGGGCTCGGCTTCCGTCTCGGAGGTGGGAAGTATCTCGACGATGCAGTCGCCCGGCTTCAGCGACCGCGCCTCGGGCTCCCAGAAGCCGTAGGGCTTGCCGTCGCGGTAGACGCGGACGCCAAGACCCCTGGCCAGCGCCGATAGCGGCTTGCCGCATTCGTCGGGCAAGATTTCGCGTTCCGCCAGCCTTACCCGCCCGTGGCTGGAGGCGAGGTCTGCAATATAATCCGAAATATGGGCGCCGAAAGTGGAGCCGGCGAGCAGCAGCCCGGCGAAGCTTACCGGATTGATCACGGTCGTGGCTCCCGCCTGGCGGGCGAGCAGTTCGTTATCCTCGTTGCGGACCGCGACGCTGATCTTCAGCTTCGGCGCCAGATGGCGGGCGGTAAGCGTGATCAGGATCGAGGTATCGTCGCGGCCGGCGGACACGACCAGCGCTTTTGCCTGATCGATCCTCACTGCCTGAAGGGTCTTGTCCCGCGTGGCATCCGCCTCGACGATGGCGCAACCGAGCGATTCGGGCCGCTCCAGCGCCTCGGCATTGGGATCGATGACGACGACTTGACCCGGGTTGGATCCCAAAGCGAGCAGTTCGTCCAGCGCCTCGGCGCCGCTTGTGCCGAAGCCGGCGATGATGATGTGGTCCGTCAGGTTTCGCTGAATACGTTCCATGCGCCATTTGTCCCATGTGCGGCGGAATACGAAGGTGTAGGCCGTGCCGATGAAGATCAGCACGAAGAAGATGCGAATCGGCGTTACGACGAAAGCGTCGAACATGCGCGCCCGGTCGCTGATCGGAACGATGTCGCCATAGCCGGTGGTCGTGATGCTGATCATCGTGAAGTAGATGACGTCGAGGAAGCTGACATAGCCGTCGTGGCTATCCTTGAGCCCCTCCCGCTCGAGCCAGTGCACCGCCAGCGCAAGTACGAGCAGGCCGAGGACCAGTCCGGCCCGCCAGCCAATCTGTGCCCAGATCGGAAGCGGGCTCCGCCGCCGCAGGGTGACTTGATCGGGACCGCGCGGACGACGAGGCATCAGGGATAAAGCTCGGCGAGCTTTCCGAGCGACGGCCCGTGCGTGAGATCCAGATGCAGCGGCGTCACCGCCACATAACCGTCGGCAATCGCCTCGAGGTCCGTCGAATGGCTCGGCGTCTCGATCATCGGGCCCAGGCCGAACCAGAAATAATCATAGCCGCGCGGATCGGTGCGCTGGGTGATGCGGAGCCGGCCATAATCGCGCAGGCCTTGCTGGGTGACGCGGATGCCCTTGACCTCGTCCGGAGCAAGCGCGGGAAAGTTGATGTTGACGAGCGTGCGCGGCTCCATCGCCGTGTCCAGGATCGGGCGCAGGACCTGTGCGGCCCAAGCTTCGGCCGCCGCGAACGGCACGGTATCGCCCATGCCTTCGCGGGCATAGCTTTGGCTGAGCGCTATCGAAGGAATGCCTGCCAGCGCGCCTTCCATGGCGGCGGAGACCGTTCCCGAATAGGTGACGTCTTCGCCCAGATTCGCGCCGCGGTTGACGCCGGAGAGCACCAGGTCGGGCGGCATGTCCTTCATGATGTGCGCTATCGCCATCATCACGCTATCGGTAGGAGTGCCCGTGACGCAGAAGCGGCGCTCCCCCAGGCGCCGCAACCGCACGGGCTGGGTCAAGGTCAGCGAATGCCCGGCGCCGGATTGCTCGTCCGTCGGCGCCACGATCCAGACGTCGTCCGAAAAGCGTGCCGCGATCCGCTCCAGGACTTTGAGGCCCGTGGCGTTGACGCCATCGTCGTTCGTGAGCAGGATCCGCATCGGCCCGGCTATGGAATGGGTGTCCAGGCGAGGCAAGCCTGCGCGCGCGAGCAACCATCGGCGCGCCTTCGGCGTTGGTCGGCAAACGCCAAAGGAGAAAAAGATGCAGGTTCCGCACAACACGTTCGTTGTGGTCGCCGATGGGAAGAAGATGCTGTTCTTCAGGAACGAGGGCGATGCCGAATTCCTTAAGCTGGAGGTGGAGCGCAAGCGCGAGCAGGAACTGCTCGCCGCCCGGGACATGAAGACGTCCGCGGCGGGCCGGACCTTCGATGCGTCAGGCGGCGCCGGGCGCAGCGCCTATGAGGAAACCGATTTCCACCAGCTCGAGGAAGACCGCTTCGCCGCGGAAACCGCCGAAATGCTCAAGAATCGCGCGCTCAGGAATGATTACGAATCGGTCATCATCGTCGCTCCTCCCAAGACGCTCGGAGAGCTTCGCAAACATTATCACAAGGAAGTGGAGAAACGGATCGCCGGAGAGATCGCCAAGGACCTGACCGGCCA
>JAESFL010000260.1_pt1 | contig 44583 bp, 32 predicted proteins | sample 9269401 | NCBI WGS metagenome assembly JAESFL01 (sample SAMN14506025, study PRJNA617098) | algae metagenome | isolation source: Gloeocapsa sp. UFS-A4-WI-NPMV-4B04 and co-occurring heterotrophs from desert... | place: USA: Utah | collected 2006-10-01 | reverse complement strand
GCGACCTGGAAGACGCCCTCAAGCAATCCCACGCCTGATCACCCCGTCCATAAACCGGCCTGATCGCCAGGACCTCGTAAAGGTGGGTGTCGCCTTATCTCGTAAATCTGGGTGTCGCTTGACAATCTCGGTGCTCCTGACCTGTGGCGATGACTTTCGGCCTCATGGCCGCCCAAACGTCGACGCGCAGGTCACCGAGTGTGATTGCTCTGAGCGTGATTGCCCAACGAGCACCAAGGGTGTTGCTTGCTGCTTTCTCCGGGTCGGTAAAAACAAACCATTTGCCGGAGTTATCCTTCTCGTAACGTATCTTGCCTTTAGCTGCCCGAGCACGGACGGTGTTGGGGTGAAGCCCGCCCAGAAGGCGTCCCGCTTCCTCCAAACTCATCCTCTGCTCTGGCATCTTTGGAGCCTCCATTAGAGTCTGCATTGGAAGTTACATTGGAAGTTCCAATTAGAGGCTACCGAGTACTTAACAAAGGGTTAGCAAATTACATTATGCCGGAATTGGGTTAGGTTTCCCATCTTCAAACCTGCTGAAGAAGCGAGTGTTAGGAGACTAAGGTGAATGAGGGCCTGAAATTTTCATACGATGGCAACATGCTAACAATCACCGCCCAAGTGGATGCCGCAACGGCAGTACGCATAATGGAGGGGTTGAACCGCGCCCTGTCTGGCCGCGCTGGGGTTGAACAGCCGAGCGGGCAGCCTTCGAGTCCCCGTGGTGCTATCGCGAATGCGATTAGGCAGCTGCTAACCGAGCGAGGCGCAGTCGGCGCAACGCGGGCGGAGATCTCCAGAGTAGTAGCTTCGGAGACCGGCGGCTCGAGTGCGACAGGTTCACTCAGTTCGTTAGTTAACAGTGGCGAAGTGGTTCAGGACAGGACTGGCCGGGAGACGGTGTTCCGTTTGGCGGTGTCTGCGGAGGAGGGAGAGGGGGAGGACGATGAGCCTTGATCCCGTAGGCCGATGTGCAAGGGCCTCATTCAACCAACGTTTGTTTGCGGCTCCCGACCTAGAGCGTCGGACGAGAAATCGGGTCCGGTGAGTTCTGCACCTCAGCAATCCTGAAGCCGCCGATGGTGCGTCCGTTTAACGGTCCGACGCTCTAGCCCAGAGATCTTAACAATGGTAGCTGTTTACAGGGCAAAACCCCAATCATTAAGGGTTCTATCATGCTCATCGATTCAATAAAGGCCTAGTTATCTCCTTATAGAATTGTACATAGACGCCTTACGACAATATCTAATGCTTTTGCCTCAGCTGAGGCACCGGTTGATAATTATGATCTCAGAACTGTCTCTGAGGCTCTGATGGAATTGTACGCTGAAGAGCCAACAAGTGACCTCAGGTGTATATATTGCGACAATTTAGCTGAGACTTGGGACCACCTGTTTGGACTCGTGATAAATGGAAAGTACTCTGGATACGGCCATCGTATTAGAAATCTTGTTCCATGTTGCAAGGCATGTAACAGCTCAAAGGGGAACAAGAATTGGGAGATCTGGCTCAGGCCCCGAGGAAATCATGTAACTGACATTGAAGAACGGGTGAAACGTATTCGAAGGTACGCGCAGGCGCTGGTACCCGACCCTGAAACCGCCGTGCCTGGGGATCTACGCAACCAGTACACAGGCATTAAGCAGAGCATAGTTGAGCTTATGCGTCAAGCTGATGAAGTATCATCTAAGATACGCATGAGTCGGCAAACTGATAACAGTAATGTGTTTCCCGAAAGCTTCCAAGAAGCTACAGCTATTATTTCTTCTGATTCAGGCGATTCATGCCACAATAACATTTATCATGTGGAAAACAACGTAACGGAAGATCATATAGTTGGCGGACTTAGGTTTGAGTACAGCGAGGGTATGTTAGCGGTAGCGGCCGAGGTCGACTACCCGACAGCTTTGCGCGTGATCGACGCCGTCAGACACGCTATGTTGTCCTCCTCGGGGGTGCCGCTCGACCGCCCGTCTGGCTCGGGCGCAAGTACATCGGGGGCGGAGAGAATGGGTGGGGGGCAGCGCCGCGCATTTCCGAGCCCGGGAGAGCCTATGACACCTGAAGAGCATAGCTTTGTTGTTGATCGCATTCAGAGATGGGCCGCAAATTCGAATTTGATTGCTCACCGCATCGTGGGTCTCGTTGTGAGGGCGAAAGGCGGGATTGACCGGAAATTGCTCATTGATGAGGCAAGACGTGCTACCAATTCAGAAAGTCCGAGTGGGGCTATCGCAAGCCTTATGACATCAAAGGGCAATGCTTATGGGCGCGTCCTTTTTGTCGACGGCGGACTGATACGGATCTATCCTGACGTGACTGATGAGGTTGCAAAGTATAATTGGCGCTAAGCAAATTCGCAGATAGATATTGTAGTGGGACCTACCCTCAGTGACCTCAGAGTGCGTTAAATCGTACTCAGATAGCGTGTGCTATACCCTTGCTGAGTCAATGATTTCTTGGAAGGTCTCCGCCCGCGTTTTACGGCGGAGTACAGTGCGAAAAGCAACGGCCACGACGGCGGTGCAGCTCGCATTCAGTGCAGCGGTAAAGAGGAAGTCCCTCTCACCTTCGCCCTCCCGAAACTTCGTCGCGAACTGATCCAGTCGCTCCAGCGTGAGCATTGGGTAGTCCTGCGAAGTGATAAGCTGCGTCAGGAACCAGCCGCGATCGAAGCCCTCACCTTCGAGACGGGATAGTTCCTCGTGCAGGGTGGCAGCGAGGCGGTCGTCTCCAACACCATTCACTACGACGGCTCGGCTCCGGCCAGGTGGCCCCCTTCGCCCGCCTGCCCTTGGCCCACCTGCAATGTCGCATAGATCCTTCCAGCTAACAGCAAGCAGCCGTTCGCCAATCAGAATGGACGCAAGGGCCTCGGCCACCACATCGAGGTTTTCAGCGGCAGCGTCGATCACCACCTCGGCCCAAGGTAGTGCATCCTCTTGGGCGAGTTGCTGGTCAAGGACCTGATCAGCGATGATGGCACGGCCCATAGGTCTGAACGCCCATAGACGTTCGGGTAGCCCTTCCCGGTCCTCAAGCCACGGGGCTTCATGCAGGATCACCAGCTCGATGTCCTGCCGCTCTTCGAGGACAGGATGCGGTGCTGCGAAAGGGGGTAGCGTCCCGCCAATGGACTGGACGACAACACTCGTGTCCCACGCTCGAACGTGGACGGACTCGCCAGGCCCGAACATGATCTCCTGGCCCGTGCTCTTTGGCCCCCTCTCACGGCAGAGGCCCACAGTTGGCAGGACAGGTTCACCTGCGGTCTCATGGGTAGGGTTGGTCAGGGTATCTCGCATCCCGTTCATCCTGCATCTCGACCACTTGGATATACCCTCGTGGGACATCCTGCCGAAGACTGCGGGAACCATCTTGCTCGATGGGTGATTGCGCCAGTGTCTGTGTGACCAGAGGAGGCTTAGCCATGGCCGACAACACCGGCACGAACAACGCCACCTACAACCTCGTCAGCGTGCTCTACCATGCTCTGCAAGGGGCAGACCTTTATGAGAAGTACGCCAGCGACGCTGGAGGCGACCAGGACCTCGCCAGCTTCTTCCGGGAGGTTCAACAGCAGGAGAAACAGAGGGCCGACCGGGCCAAGCAGCTCCTGGCCACCCGGCTCCAGCAGGGCGGCTGAAACCAACCGGGTCAGGGTCCGTCCATTCCATAGGATCGTGGCAGCGGCCCCTGGCTGAAGCTGCCAGGGTATGAGATCTCGGCCTCACCGTGGTGATGATGGGTATGATCCGGGCAGGGTCGGTCCTGCCTGGGTCCTTTCATCTCAGCTCCGGTGCCACCTTCTGCACATGAGGTTCCATGCCAGCTCCTGCTGGGGTCTATGGTCGGGTCCCACCCCCCATGCAGTGGAAGCTATCGGAGGTGTTTTGGCCAAGGTTGAGTCGAGGGATCGAGGGGTCGAATCGCCATCCTCGGACGGATCTAGTGGTATCTAAATACCGTTTAACGGGGAGTGACCAGTGGATAGGGTATTTATCTATACAAAGGGGAAGTGACACTCCGTCTGCACCATGGACCGGAATGACAGCCAGCGAAGTCACGTCCAGGTTGTCCATTTGATCCTTGAGCCAGCTCACGTCAGCACGGCGAAGCTGATCGCGAAATTCGGAGCAGATCCCTACCCCGCCTTGGGAGGATCGACCCGCAATGCGGCTGGCGGAAGGCTCGCAGCCGGCGCTCGATCAGCGGCGCATAGGCGAGAACCCAGCGGTTGAGGGTGGAGTGATCCACCTCGAAGCCCCGCTCCAGAAACAGCTCCTCAATGTCGCGATAGCTGAGCGGATAGCGCAGGTACCAGGAGACGGCCTGCAGGATCAGCGTCACTTCGAAATGGCGGCCCTTGAAGTCGCCTTTTGACCGGCGTTTCAGCCGCTCGACGAGCGCATTCAGGATCATGGACCACCTCCGCTGCGGAGGCGCTCATGCGGACCCCATCCTCAAGGCGGGGTTAACGTCCCAACTTTGCGACAGGGCCCTAAATCGAGGCCGCAGTGCAAACTTGATTGATCTGTTCCGCTTGCGATGAGGCGCCCGTCGCCTCGATTCAATTGGCAGCAGAATTTCATCAACTCTTGGTGCCAGGCAGTCGCTCACCCGTTCTCGGTGACTACCTGGTGACCATAGCAATTGTAAATTATTTCTTGAGCCGAACTGCCGCTTTGCGGAATGTTATTCCGCTGGCGCAGTGTTTCGGACCCATCTAGTCACACGATGGCTGCGATAACCGCTACAACTACTTGTTTGAGTGGAACTTGGGGCTTTGCAGGCGGTAGAGAGCTATTCCCTCACCTTGCCGGGTTCGCACAAGACAGAGACATCGGTTCTCACGTCCCTCGCGTAACGTCCGTGTAGAGGGAGTTCCGCGAGAGTATGGTGTAGTGCTGCGTCATTACCGGTGTGGACCTTATGTATCTCGACTTGCGGGCTGCGTCGATCACACCCTAAACGCGGGCTTTGGCGGATGCTATGCGCTTGCGGCTCGTCGCCTCATCGCGATCGGCAGCCGATCGAGATTGTGTGCTCGCAAACTCAGCGATGCTGGGGGTATCGTAGAAGGTCTGCCACGGCGCCGCGGGCTCGTTCCAGCGGCGATAGAGGCGCTCCAGGATTGTTTGCGCCGCCTGTGTGCTGGGCCGGCCGACGGTCGTAATCCGGCCGGCATGATCGGTCTCAAGATCTGGCGTACCGATCCGCAGAAGCGCGAGGTCCTCCGGGGCCGACAGGCCGCAGCTTTCGAGCGCCTCCAGAATTGTGCTCCCGTCTACAAAGCTCGCAATCACGACCGCTGTCCGCACGCCGGTATCCCGTCGCACGCCAAGCGAGGCCAAGGTCGCCGGCAGATCGGCGATGCCAAGTCCGTGCGCCTTGGTCTCGGCCTGCACGATGCGGCTGCCCGCGCCGACGGCTCCAGGCGCGCAGCAATATGCGTGGAAGATCTCGGCTAACCTGCGGAAGAAATAGTTCTCACCCGCCTCGGTAACCCACAGGATGCTCCGATAGCCCCGCTCCGCGAGATGACCCAGAGCGAGTTCGACGCAGGTTCCCGGATCATTGGACACCGCATCGATATCAAGATGCTCCGCTGCCAGGCTTTCAATGATCAGGTGCTCAGCTCTTTGCTTCAGGAGAGCTAGCAGTGAAATCGGCACCACCGAGGACCGGGGCTGCAGGACGCACGCGTCGAAGCTGCCGCCGCCGCGGAGGATCTCCATCACCTGCTTGGTGTTGCTATAGGTGAGGACAAGCGAGTTGTGGCCGTCCAAGCTCAGCTGCTGATGAATGAGCTGGGCAATGCGGTCGCCGCGCTCGTATGGATGATGAAAGAGTAGCGTGAGGACGTTCCGCCGTTTCGGCGCTTCTTCGCCCGCCGAAGCCGTGAAAGTGCCTCGCCCAACATGGCTCGTAATGAGCCCCTCTGACCGCAACTGCTCGAGCGCGCCTTGGACGAGGTGCTGGCTTGCCCCGTAGGTGGCTATCATGCGCCGTACTGTTGGGAGCCTCGTGCCGGGCTCCGAGCGTACCACGAGCGATCGGATTTCCTGTAGGATTCCCTCACGCAAAGCCGAAGTCGGGGTCGCCCCGCGCCGATTACTCATGTGCTCCCTCCCGGGTTGCCCCGCCTCACGCGGCGAACCTAGCCTGCCGTGTCACTGCATCAGGCCGGCGGCGCGTGGCAGCGAGAGCGTGATCTCTGGGACAAGCACGAGGATTAACAAGCATGCAATCAGGATCCCGCAGAAGAACCAGGTTTCACGAACGATCTCCCGTAGTGGAATGCCGGTCACGCCCGAGACCACGAAGAGCAGCATCCCATAGGGCGGCGTCATCATCCCGATCATCATATTCACCGTGACCACAAGCCCAAAATGGACGAGGTCGACCCCGAGCAGGCGCGCCGTCGGCAGCAGCACCGGCACGAGAACAAGGAGCATGATGGTTGTGTCGACAAAGCAACCAAGCACCAGGAAAAGGAGCATCACGGACGCGAGGAAGCCCAGCGCGTTGAAGTCCCGGTCCGCGAACCAGAGCGCAATCTGATTGGGGAGCTGCTCGGCCGCAACCGCATAGTTCACTAGGAAGGCCCCCATGACGATGATCATCACGGCAGCGCTCTGAATCAACGACGCTCGCAGGACTGCGTAGATCTCCCGCGGCGGCATCTCGCGGTAAATCACAGCCACCAGCAAGAGGGCGTACGCAGCTGCAACCGCGGCACCCTCGGTAGGTGTGAACGCGCCGACGCGGATGCCGCCGAGGATGACCACCGGCAGCCCAAGCGGAAGCAGCCCGCGGCCGATGATTGCAGGCGCCTCAGCAAGCGGGGCGCGGATGCCGGATGGAAGACCACGCCGACGCGCCTGATAGGCGACGCCCAGCATGAGGCTGCCCGCGATCATGATTCCAGGCAGGATCCCGCCGACGAACAAGGCCCCGATCGAGACGTTCGCGATGATCGCGTAGAGGATGAACGGGATGGAAGGTGGGATGATGGGTGCGAGCGTCGCACCGGCCGCTGTCAAAGCCGCCGAAAAGCCGGCGGGGTAGCCGGCCTGGCGCATCATGCGGACCAGGACTGCGCCGGGACCGGCCGCATCAGCCACCGCACTGCCGCTCATAGCGGCAAAGACGACATTGACCAATACGTTGACGTGACCGAGGCCGCCGCGCACGCCTCCGACGACGAGCTGGGCAACCTCCATCATCCTCGGCGCGATCGAGCCGCCGCTGACGAAATTGGCGCAGAGCAAGAACATAGGGATAGCGAGCAGGACATCCGCCTGTAGCATAGCGTTCATGATCTGCTCGGCCGCGAGGCCAGGGTCGAGGCCCTTGTGAAAGATGTAGGCGAGTCCCCCAGCGATCATCGCAAGGCCGATTGGGACGCGCGAGATCGTCAGCGCCACGAAGGTCGCCACAAGGACAAGGATGGATGTCGACATCGGCCTCAGTCGGGCTAAAGCGGGGAAGGAGCGACCGGATCAGCGGTTGGGGACCCACGGACCTGCTGGACGGCGGAAAGCACGCTTCGGACTGCCGTCGCCCCGACGAATAGGGCGAATAAGGCGAATACGAAATCATAGCGGATGCGAAGGATTGGGGACTTCAGGACCTTCATGTAGAGGGCGAAATCGATGATTGCCGGGAGAGCCGCCGCAAACAAAGCCGCAATGGCGATCTGGGCGAACCCCACGGCGAGGCGACGCAATCCGGGGGGCAGGAGGTCGGTCACAAGCTCGAAGATGATGTGGTCGGAGGCCTTGAGCATAAGGGCGGCCGACCACATCACTGCGACCGTGAAGGCGAGGGTCGGGAACTCCTCGCTCCAGCTGACCGGCGCGCCGACGACGTAGCGCATAAAGACTTGCACGTTAATGGCGAGGAAGACGGCTGTGAAAGCCGCAACCCCGACCGCGTCGGCGGCTGATTTCAGCCACCCGAATGCATTGCGCATGGGCGTTCCCTCGGACCAGCAGGTGCGCTCGCGTTACTTGGCGGCTGCCTCAATGCGCTGCATCCAGCCTGGAGGCGCGTTCTTCACGTATTCGGAGTCCGCGAAGACCTTCAAGACGTGTTCGCGAAACGCTGCCTGATCCGGCGTCGTGATCGTCAGGCCAGCGGCGCGCATCTTGTCCAGAACGTCCTGGTCGTCCCGGAGCTTGTTCGTGTCGTTGAACAGCATTGCGGCGTGAGCCGCATCCTCGACGATGCCCTGCTGGCGCGGCGTGAGCTTGTCCCATGCTGGCTTGCTGATCGCCAGCATGTTGGCCGGAATGCTGTGATAGGTGAGCACGATCTGCTTTGTGGCCTCGTAGAACTTCGCCCGGTAGGTCGTCGAGAGCGGATTGTCTTGGCCATCGATTGTGCCGGTCTTGAGCGCCAGATAGACGTCCGGCAGCGGCATCGGCACAGCGTTTGCCCCGAGCGCACGACCGAGTAGCAGGAAGGAGGGCGAGCCAGGCATCCGCAGCTTGACGCCTGACAGATCCGCTGGCGTCTTCACATCGCGAGCTTGGCGAAGGTTAACGATCCGCGGGCCAGCGTAGTAGTAGTCGATAATAACGACACCAAGATCCTTCTCAATCCGAGCCTTGTACTCGGTGCCAATATCCCCATCCATCACAGCCTTGACGTGGTTCCAGTCCTTGAACAGGTAGCCGACGGTCAGGACGTTGAACTCGGGAATACGATCGGCGACGTCCCACCAGGACAGGATGCTCATTTCGACGGTGTTGCGCTGGAGGGCTACAATCTCCGTGCCCTGGCGAACGACCGTGCCCGTATGGTGAACCTGAACGTCGAACTCGCCCGGCGCGGAGCGGTCGACCCATTCCTTGAAGACATACATCATTTCAACGGGCAGGTCGCCGCCGATGCCAGCGGTGCCGAAGCGCAATGGAAGACGCTGCTGCTGCGCTTCGGCCGAGCCAAGGAGCAGAGCCGCTGCGGTGAGTACTCCGGCTGCCCATCGGCCCAACGCGCGCGCATTCATCCCGATCGTCATGCAAATTCCCTCCCATGCTGATCTTCGTTGACACCCGCTGACGCGGGCGTCCGATCACTTTAGCAAGCCCACTGTCGATCAATCAATATGATCTGATCTAGTACGCTCAAACAATAGCTGGATCGTGGCCGTTACAAGCCGGCCTCTCAGAGCCCGGACCGAAACTCCCGGGTAAGGCTGTTCTGAGCAGCGCGGCACAAGTTTCGCGGGGCGTATCCCCCTTAGGCGAGGAGACCCGACGAGCCCTGGTGCCCACCTTGAACGCCCTTGGACAAGCCCTTTTCCGGAATTTCGGGCCGGGCTCTCAGCGAAGCGCCTAAGGCAAGATACGGAAGCCAGTTCTGCTTCTATCCCTATTGCATCGATTGTGTCAGTCGCAGTAGCGTTATGCAACGAGCAGCCGAGCACGAGAGGAATGCGCCCCATGCCTGATCCTAAGGCTTTGCCGCGAGGCATCGTCGCCTCATCTGTTACACCCTTTCGAGCGGATGGCTCGGTCGATCACAGCCGTATCAAGCCCCACATTGATTGGCTCCTTAACGAGGGGGTCGCTGGACTCTCGCCCCTCGGCAGCGCCGGTGAGTTCTTCGTCATGGAGGCTGCGGACCGAAAGAAGGTTCTCGAGGCAGTCGTCGAGGCCAATGCCGGTCGTGTCCCGATCATGGCAGGGACCCACCATTACAGCACCCGCACCGCCATGGATCTGTCCCGGCATGCCGAGCGCGCCGGGGCCGACTCGCTTCTGATCGTCCCACCCTATTACGGCCTGCCGACACCGGACGAGGTGATGGATCATTACCGGCGAATTGCTGACGCCGTCTCCATCCCGACCGTGCTCTACCACAATGCTGGGGGCACGAACGTAGACCTTTCTACCGAGCAACTCTGGACCTTGTACGAGGAAGGAGCGATTGCCGGGGTCAAGATGTCCCACCTGCTCCCGGACCGGATTGTCGAACTGCTCCAGAAGGGCGAGCCGCGACTCAAGGTCTATGCCGGGATCGATTACGTGGCGTTCGAGGCCCTGTGCCACGGGGCCGACGGCTGGATCTCGGCGATCCCAAGCGTCACGCCTGCGGCCGCGGTCCGCCTGTTTGAGGCGATCGCCGACGACATGGACCTTCCTTCGGCGCGCGAGCAGTGGGCGCGGCTGGCGCCGCTGATGCGCTTCGTGTTCCGAGCCTCCCACATCGTCCGGGGCGACGGCCCTCATTGGGCCGCGATCATGAAAGCCGCCTTGAACATGATCGGCCCCCCAGTTGGAGATGCGCAGGCGCCGGTGCAGCCCCTAACAGCCGAGGACATGCAGACCCTTGCTGGATTAGTAGGCGATCTCGGATATCGCGTGCGGGAGCCCGAGCAGGTGCTCTCGGCCTGACGATTGAACCGCGAGCCTGAGACGCGCAGGGCTCTGGCTACGCGCGCAGACCCTAAGATGTGGGGACCTGAGGCGAGCAAGGTGAGAAACCATTGCGTCTGGGCTGTCGGCCCAAAAGGCCCAAAACGACTCAAAACTGGTTTCGGACTTCAGCGGTGGCCAAGCAGCTTGTAGACATCGCTCACCCAGAGCTTAATTGTTGTAAAGCCGGGCTCCTCATCAAACTTCTAGGTGTATTGACTTTGTAGCTGTTCGATAAGCTGCGCTTGTTTCTCTGGCAGGCCGTGCTCATGGTAGATGAACAGCGTGTCAAACCCGATTTGACGCCACTTCAGCGAAGGGCGCCCGCCGGCGGAATCAGCGGCGCGACATGCGCCCATTCCTCGTCAGTCAGATCGCCGGGCTGACGCAAACGGCTACGGTCATAGAGAGTGCGATATTTGCGCGTCCACATCGGCGATCCCTCGTAAATCAGGTGGCCTCCCTCGAATCACAAACAATTCCTATGACTCATTATGTTGCCGGCTCTTATGAACTTAGTGACCGCCTACATCGTCCCGGAGATCTCGACGGGATCCCAGACGCTCATGGGAATCAGCACCGGCGTATACCTGGGATCAAAGATTGCCCAGGGGTCGTAGCTTCTGGATCGACCGGCACCCGTATGATAAATACCAGCCCGTGGAAGGCCGATCAACGCTGCGTTCGGCTCGCCTGCGGCAGTACGCAGTGACGCGGGCTCCAAGAGCCTGAATGGAAGGCGGAGTGGAACCCCCGTACATGACACAAGCGAACACGTGAACGGCTCCTTGCGTTGATGGTCGGATTCGCCGCGCGGGTTGGGGGGCAGCCGGGCGTGCTCTTGGATCCTTGTCCACTACTCGGGCAGGATTACGTCGAAACGCAGGCCGCTCGATCCTTCGCCGCGCCCAGTGTGTTTTCTCCGCGCCTTCCACAGGAACGAACGTCCATTGTGCCAGCGGCCGTATTTCCAGATCCGGTCGACGGTTGCGCCTGCCCGCGGCACTTCTTCCTCGTAAATCCACAGCGGCGCGTGGTCGTCCGGCCTGAGCAAACGGCCCAGCGGTTTTGCCGGTGCGAAAGTATCGCCAGTAGGGACAGCCAGCGGCGTGACGACGAGCCGGATCGACCGATGGTCCTCGAGTTGCTGGGGCGCGAGAGGAATCCAGTACTCGGGAACTTCCGAAGCAACCAGATAACGCGGTAGATCGCCGGCACCTTCGTCGACCGGCGCGGTTCGGCCACCGAGCCAGGCGGCGTGCCGGTCCACGCGCCTGCCGACCGGCGATTCGTAATAGCGCTCGACACCCCAGGCGAGATTGGCCATTTCGTCACGAATCAGGTGCACGAGCTCAAGTGGCTCGCTGTCAATCGTCGGTCCCAGGGTCGGCGGAAGAAAGAGCGCTCCTGCTGCCGGATGTGGGTCGGCGGCTGCCGGCGGGGCACCGGCGACGATGTCCTCCAGCGAGGCCGTCGCCTGTTGTGCGAAGAGATTCCACTCTGGCTGAACCGCGCGGCGTACCGCGAAGTGGCGACCGAAGACGTCGGTGACGACCACGTGATCGAGCAGCGTCAGGGTGCCGACGTCGAGCGTGAGCGGCACGAGAAACCAATCGTTGCCGAACAGCGTTGCGAACTGGAGTAGCAGCAGGCGGCCGAGATCGTGTCCCGCAGCGTCGACGTTGCCGAAGTTGAACTTGGCGTCCTCGAACTCCCAATAGCGGGGCGACGGCATGCCACCGAATCGGACCGGCGTTGGCGTGGTGGCCAACCGCACCGCCTTCGGCGGAGGGAGGCTGAAGGATGGCATCGATGCCGCCGGATCGATATCGAACTCCGACCAGCCGAGCGTGTCGCCGGTGTAGTCGCCGGCACGAAGGACCACGCCTCCGGCCACCGAGGAGGCGGCGCGGATCCGATGCTCGAAGCGGTGCGGATCCCAGGCGTCGCCCGCCCTTACGTCGACTTCGCGATCGTACCACGCGAGCCATTCCCGCGCCACCTCCACGACGGTGGCTGCGTCACCGGGGCCGATAGCGACCAGCGTGGGGCGCCCGTCGACCAGTGCCTCGAGCTCGTTCCTGAGCAGCTCGCCGTCAGGGACCGTTGCGGCCGCCATGGCGAGCAGCGGATCAGCGGCGAGCTCTTCGTGTGACGTGAACCCGCATGCGGCGACGAACGCGCCGCGATGCTGCGCGGCGAGCTCGCGCCCCACCAACAGTCGGAGGAAGTGCGCGCCGGCTTCGACGCGCAGCCGGGCGTCGGCGCCGTCGCCGCTGGCTTCGACGAGCGGTTCGAGCGGCGTCTCCTGCGGCTCGTATCGTTGCCATTTTCCGTTGCCGAGCGCGTAGGCGCCGACGGGGGCGGTCGTGCCCATGACATCGAGCCGCGCCGGCGATCCGGCGTCGTCGCCTTGAAACTCTCCGAGTTGCCACTGTCGCGAGAGGAACCAGAGCGGATCATGGATTCTCGCCGCCAGCGAGTCGTTCATCAGGCCGGAAGGCACCGGCTCATGCCGTAAGTCGGTCATCGCGTCACCCGAGAAATGCTGGGTCCATTTCCTGCGGCCAGAACGCGCTCTGCAGGACGTAGGTTACCGGAACGATCGGCGTCCGGCGTGGCAGGTCGCGATGCTCGACCGACCGAATCTTGGCGAGATCGAGCGTTTCACCGACCAGGTGCAGCAGCATCTCCGCCGTCCAGGGCCTCGAGAGGTCGGGCGGCACGGCGATCAGCACTGCGTGCGGCGCGCGCGCATCGGGCTGGTTGTAATGGAAGGTGAGGCCAGCCAGCTCCGTTCGGGGCGACGCGGTGGCGGCGGAAAAGGCGGTCAGCCCGGGAATGCGCTCGGTCCAGGCATCGATCAGCCACCCGGAGATAGGCGCGCCGCTGGGGATGGGTTCCGGCGTCTGCAGCACCGCGGTTCGCTGCGCGACGCCGGGACGTGTGTCCACTGCCCACGACTCATCGGCCGCCTCGCTGGCCGGCGCCTGTATCACCGTCAACGATGGCAGATTCGGCGCGTCGCGGAGCTCGAGCGCGAGCAGGAGGTCGTGAAAGTCGCTGACGGGCGGACGGACTCGTCCGAGACGGCGCAGCCACGTCATCACTCCGGGCTGGTCGGCGCCTTTCAACGTGCGGCGGCGCGAGAGGCCGGCTGCCAACTCTCCATGCGGCAGGGGCGCAAAGGCGGACACGACCGGGAAGCACTTTCCCGCGGTCCCTTGGATGATCTGGGTGGTTCGCTCGGTCCAGGCGCGGACGCTCATGCCATCGGGCATCTCCAGCCGCACCGGCAGGGCGAGCTGCTCGAGTTGGTCCAATACGAGCCTGGCCTGCTCGGCGATCAATTCCGGGGCACCGCCGGCCTCGATCGATCGCAGTGGATAGCTGCTGTCGATGCCGTGATCGGCCACCCGCGCCAGCGACTCGATGATCCGGCGAGCGGCCGCGATCCGTGCATCGGCTGTGGGAGCCGCGGCGAATGCGTCGTGCTCGGTGCGAAGGGTGGCGGTGGCGCTGGCCAGGCTGTCGAGAAAGCGACTCGCACGAACCGCCAGTTCCACGGCCGCCGCGATCGCGACGTTGGCGGCAGCCTGGCGCCTGTCGTCGGCCGCCGCCGCGCCGAGTGCGTCGGCCGCGGCGTCCAGCGCGTCAGCCGCCGTTGTCGCCGATGCCGATGCGGCTGTGACCAGGGCTTCGAACGCGGCTGCGCCCGGGGCGGGATCGGGGTACTGGCCGAGCGGATCGAGATGGGCGGGCTGCAGCGGCTGTGCTGCCGCAAGAACATCCACGATCCGCTTCACCAGGCTCGAAAGCAGCGCCCACGCCGTCCCCCGACCTCCGCTCGCGAGCGCGATGGACGCGTTCGCACCTGCACGATTGCGCACGCGCGAGAGGATCCGGCGCTCGAGCACCCCGGAACCGCTCGACGTCCGCACGTCCGACTCGAAGACCACGTCGAGCGCGCAGACGTCGAGTTCGTCGAGACCGCAGTCCTCTTCGGTGGCAATCCCGTCAACCGTGGTGGTGCATGCAATCCGCCACGACGAGCGCTGGCCGAGGAACAGCGCGGCCCATGCTTCGGCCTGCGGGGCGAGCCGGGCGCGCGGCCTGCTGCGATCCCAGCCTAGGTCTACGTGAGCACCGGTGGCAGAGAGGACGACTGCCACGCCGCAGGTCAGGCCAACGCCGCTCCGTGGCGAAGTGATCACGTCGAATCGACTGGGGACCGACTCGCCGCGCCCAAGCGTGTCGGCGGCGAGACCAGCGCGCATCGGGTTGCCGGCCACCAGCTGGTGCACGCTCTCGGCCAGGAGGAGATCGCCGACCGCGTCGACCAGATCGCGGAGTGCGTCGAGCAGCGCCGGCGCCGCCCTGGTCAACATCGTTACCGCCGCCGCCTGTTGGGCCGACATCGGCTGGCCTTTGACGCCCCGGTACAGCGCCAGGCCATCCAGAACGTTCCGCGCACCGATCGTTTTGAGCGCGGCCGCTGCCTGGTCGTCCTCGGGATCGGGAACGATGGGCGATGGAAAGGCGACGCGAACGTCATCGATCAGATCGTCGCGCCGGAGGTCGTGGAGCCCGCGCTCCATCCAGTAGCCGAGCAGCGCGCCCAGCGGCTGTCCGTTCCGCACGCCGTCGACGATCCAGCGGGCCAGCCGCGCCCGGCCGGAGACGAGGTTGACGCCGAAGGCGGACTCGTCCGTGTGCGAGTCGAAGCCGGCGCGAAGCACGGCGGCGGACGCCGCGTGATGCAGCGACGGGGCGAGCACGTAGGTATCCTCTTCCCTGGCCTGAACGCCGCTGAATCCGTCCGGCGGATCCGGCAGCGTCGGGGGCCGGCTCGCCGGCTTCAACGACTCTACCCAGCCAAACCCGGCGAGGTGACAGCCGGCCGGCCGCTCGGCGCGCAGCTGCTGCAGCCGGTGCGTGGCGAGCGAGGTGATCCACGCGTCGAGGCGATGCGAGAACAGGTCGAGGGTCTCCGCGGTGAGTAGTTCGAGATCCTCCGCTGGGATGCGTTCGAGGGCCTGCAGCAGCCGGATCTGCCGCTTGGCACGGGGGCGCCAGAACTGATCGGAGTCCTCGATCCCGCCCATCGGAAACGCCTCGTGTGCCTCACAGATCTGGCCGTAGCCGAACAGCGCATAGAGCATGCTCTTGGTGAGCGGCGGGTCGGTGCCGGCATGTGTGGCCAGGTGCAATTGCACCTTGGCCTCGATGGTGTCGGCATCGAACGGCGGCGCCGCAACGCACGCTTCGACAATCTGGCGGCGCGTCGTCCAGTACTCGACGATCGCCTTCGGATTGCCGACAAGCGGCACCTTGTACGGCTGTGAGTCGTTGTCCACGGTCTGACAGAGCAGTGTGGCCTCAGCCCCGATGTCAGGAATCATCGTCAACGGCGCGATCGGGTCGCTGGTCGATGTGCCGATGTCGGCTCCGACGGCGGCACGCCAGACCAGGCCGGCGGAGACGGCGTCCTGCGACAGCACGCCGGCGAGCGCGACGTCCTGATCCCTGCCGCTGCCTGCCCGCGGCAGATCGCCGGTTGCCGCCATCCAGAATGGCCGGAGATGACGCAGGAGTTTCAGCTTGAGCGCATCGAGCGTGTCACCGTCTACCGGAACCCATGCGTCAAGAGAGCTGACCGGCAGCAAACCGTATGGCTGACGCCGGATCCGGATCGCGGGCAGCGGTCCGCGGCTGCGCACGAACGCGGCGGCGTCGCTCCGGAGGTCGCCGTATGTCGCCGCGTCGAACGGCGCCATCGGCAAGATATCCTCTCGCGCGAAGTTCATGCTACGGCGCCGCAACATGTCCCAATCGACGGTCAGCCCAGCCCAGAGCGCGTCGATCATGGTGCCTGCCGATGTCTGCCACTCGTCCAGCGCGCCGGTCACGCCGGCGAGCGCCGCCAGCCCGTCGCCGCCGATGCCGAGGGCGCGCGCCGTGAGCGAGGCATTCGCCGGACCGTCCGGATCGAGGGAGAGCCGAAGGGCATCAGGGGATTGCGCGGGCCCACGCTCCGAATGCCACGCAGACGACGAGTCGGCGCTGTTGTTGGTTGGAGCACGCGGAGAGAGGAACTCCAGCCGGCCGAGCACGGCGTGCGACGCCAGCGTCGCGGCGACGTGTCCGGCCGTGGAGACGGGGTCGGCCTCGCTCGACACGCCGAGCACGAACAGCTGATCGATCACCGGCTCGGCTTCAGTCAGGTGAACCGAGACTGCCATCCCGACCGCGAGCGCCTTCTCGAAATTCACCAGCCACTCGCGGGGCACGTCTTCTTCCGCGGCTGTGCCGCCGCTGCCTCGGCCGCGCAGCGCGGAAACCGGCAGCGGCCGCGGAATCGGTTGTCCGGCGACCTCGAACAGCAGCTCGCCGTTCCGCAGCCCGTAGACGGTCCACTGGTCGGGCATCAGCGCCGCCCGTGCACCACCGTCGCCGCCGGGTCGGCGCGCGGGAAACCGAGGATCGCCGTCAGGTGCCGACGCCGCGAGGTCGGCGGGAGCGTTCTCCGGCCGCATGCTGTCGGCCACAAGCGTGATGCGCGCCGGATCGACCTGACGGGCCAGCGCCTTCCATGCCGTGGCGATGGCGCTCTCCAGATCGAGGCGATTACCGATCGCCGGCCACACGGACTGCCAGTAGGCGCAGCCCGACGCTTCTTCGCGGTCGGTCAGCGTTGCCGGCGTGGAGTCGATGTGCAGGTCGTCGGGATAGATGCGGACGAGCAGATCCCAGCCTTCGTCCGCCGGCTTGAAGCAGGTCTCGAGTCGAACCGGAAACAGCAGCACTGGCACGCCGGTCGATGGCCACAGCTTCGGCTCTGACGAGGCGAGCGCCTCGACCTGCGCCGCCAGAGCTGCGAGCTCCTGCTGGAGCTGTGCCTGTTCTTCCTCCAGCGCCTGGCGCTCCCCGGGGAGCAGCTCGAGCTGCCGGCGCCTGAAGGCCCGGGCCGCGGCGGTGTCCGGGTCGGCAAAGTCGCCCTCTAGGTCGCGGAGCCGTGCCTCGCTATTCTTCGTGCGCAGTTCGTTGTCGACGAGCGCGGCCTCGCGGTCGGCCAGGCGCTCGCGCACCGCAACGAGCTGGCTTCTGGCCTGAATCAGATCAGACAGACTAGACATTGAAGAGCGCCCTGGCGTGGAAGAGTAGGCGGAACGGCCGCTGGTAGGTGACGGTGGCCATGTCGGCGGCGCTGGCGCCCCACGTCGCGCCGCGCGCGTCGGGCACCCCGACGTCCGGCCCTCTGGCGACGTCCACGAACATCCCCCGCGACAGGTGCACGTCCCCCCACGCCAAGTCATTCCACGTCGTCGGCGGGCCACTGCGCGTGACGTCGAACCCGTACCGCGGCACGGTGATCGGTTCCTGAAAGACGAAGAACCAGCCTGGCGAGCCCAGCGCGCGAACGACATCCAACTGGAAGACGTACGCCATCGAGTCGTTGGGAAACGGGATCGGGAAGGTCGGGAGCAGCCAGGAGTCGAACGGCCCGACGGCACCCGCGGGATTCGTCGCCGGCGCCGCCATGACGATCATTTTCGGAAAGCGACGGAGGACGTCTCCGCGAACGAGCAGCACGGTTTCGGCCCCCCGCCCGGCGGCAAGGTTGGCAGCGAGAGGCCGGCCGGTCGGCCATCGAACAATCGCATCGATCTCGCGTCCGTCGCTGCCGGCGGCGGGGGGACGCGGCCAGAAATGCTTGAACGGGGTGCCGCGCTGATCGGTGGGGAACTCGCGCCAGAGGAACTCGCGGTTCATCTCGTGATTGGCGCCGACGAGGAATGCCGCCGTGAACGCCGGATTCGTCTCGAGTAGCGCGACGCGGTTGATCGGGAAGGACTCAAGGCCGGGCAGCACGGCGTTCGGCCACGTCTGCAGCAGCGCCATGGCGAGCGGTGCCGGGAACTCAGGATGCGTCATCACCCGGGCCAACGGATCGTCGGGCTTTGGAAACGGTACCGAGATGCGATCGGCGAGCCGCCGCGCGAGGTGGTCGGACGGACGCAGGGCGGCGACCAGATCGTCACGCAAGTCGCCGGGATTGACCGCCACGCCCGGACGCGGGATCGGCACGGCGGGCTCGATCACGCGCTGGTTGATAAAAGCCGAAACCACGCCGATCACGCCGGCTGCCGCCTGCACTTGCTGCGGATCGTCAAAGAGGACGCGGAGCGGACCGACGAGGCCGGAGGCGAGATCCGATCCGGCCAGAACACCACGAATCGCGTCTCGCGCGGGCGCGAGGGCGGCAGGAAAGATTAGGCCGCCGACCGCGGCCCGCTCCGCGTCGTCCACGGCGTGCTTCGCGGCGGCCAGCCCTTCCGCGAACTTCACTTCCTCGCCCGCACCGACGAGCCTCCGGAACATCGCCGCCCGTCGGTTCGTGATGTCTGCGGACCCCGGCTCTGTCTGGCGAATGAGACTGACCAGCGGTGCGGCGGTCGTCACCGGCCGGGGGAGAACCCGCTCCTCGCCGGTCAACGAGCGCTCGACGAGCATCGACGACCGAGCCGAGAACATCCGTCGTGCGATCGGCCCACTCCTTCTCGCCAGGCGGCCGAACGCCGGCGTGGCCAGGGCCGCAGGCAGCGTCGACTTATGCACCTCGGCGCTGAGTGTCGCGGCGCCGCGCCGCACGCGTGTACGCGCCGGTGCGGCGAGGCCGAGTACCTCCGACGGCGTCAGCGTGGCAACGCTACGCCGATGCAGGGCGTCGGCCGATACGCTGCTTAGTTCGGCAATCCGGCGCAGACGGTTTGCCTGCTCGATGTCGCGCAGCTGCTCCCACGCCCGCGCCATCAGGAACTCCTGATTCTCCTGGACGTAGCGCGTGCCCATCGCTGCCGCCGCCCGCCGACGAGGATCGAGGTTGAGATCCTGAACCCAGCCGCTTGCCGCAGGATCAATCTCCTGCACGTTCGCATGATGAGCGCCGTACATTGGAGGAGCGAGGCTGGTGCCCTGACTGGCGGGGATCTCACGCGGATCGTCCGGCGGTGGCTCCTCTGCCTCCGCACCGGCAAACGGCTGGTTCAGGTGCTCGGCCATCCGGGTGCGAAATGCGGTCGCGCAGGCGTTGTCGAGGGAAGGCCGGGCGTCCTGGCCAGGCACTGCGAGCGCGCCGTCCTGCTGAGAGACCGCCGGCGTCGTGTCGTCGGGAGTGCCGGCCAAGGCGCGCAGGGTTTTGAACGTCGGCCATGGCCTGTTTGCGCTCACGGCGCGCGTGCCCAGGCCACTAGTCGATTCGATCGGCTGGAGCAGCCTGACCAGTTCCTCGAAGTCTCCCTTGGGACCGGTGTGAAACGTCCAGTCCAGATACGTCCGCAGTTCGACCGTCCCGCCGCGGTCGACGTCCCATGATGGATTGAGCGTGGCGTCAAACGTCGGCACGACCGACGCCCGGTAGGCCGTGAAGGGCTCAAGCTTTCTCGGGCAGATCAGCCGGGACACCGTGCCTGCGGCATGGCGCTCGATGGCCCGCGGGATGTCGTTGGCGTCCGCAGCCATGACCTGGGCGTGGGCCCAGGCGTGCGAGTCCTTCAGGTCCGGCAGCTCGGACACCGCGACCCGCGGGAAGGACGCCGGCCGATTGCCCGGGATCTCCGCCTGGAGAGGGACGACCACTAGCACAATCCACGGGCGAAGGCGCTGCTCCGGCGTGGCCGACGCCGGCGTGAACATCCACGGCATGTCGGGCCGTGAGAACTCGACGTAGGCCAGCTCGTTGGGTGGACCGTTGGTGGAGCCCGGTTCCGGATACTGCCGCGTCACGGCGCTGCGGTTGATCCCGATCACATCGCCGGGGTCCATCACGCGAATCGGCGGCCCTTCGATCGGCGCGAGCGGCACGCCGTCGCGCTCGACGAGCAGCCGGGGGACGACCTCCGGCGGTCGCGCTATGGCCCCGCGTAGCGAGTCAACGCCCATGATCCCGGCCGACGCGCCCTGGCGGACGTACGAGAGAAAGAAACGGCGGCTCATGCGACGACTCCCACTTCCCAGCGCTCGACGAGCTGTGCGCCCCGCACGCCGCCGGCCACGGCCGAGGCGAAGGTCTGCGCCGCCTGTATCTCGCTCTGGCCGTCGAGCGGCTGTGGAAGCGCCAGTTCCGCCAGCGTGCTCACGGATGCAGCGGCGAGCGGCTGCCTTGGCTGGACGACCACCGCCCGCGCACCGGTGTCCGCCCACCAGATCTGTTCCTCGTGCATCCGGCGAGAGCCAAGTGCGGCATCGAAGACCGCGCTCGTCAGTCCGATGCGATCGATGCCCCGTCGCCGGTTCGGCGCAACGACCTGCGCGCGATTGAGGATCACCTTCTCGTCGAAGTCGTTGTCGGGGCACTCGATGTGCCGGCCAGCGGCGATATCCCCTGGCACCAGCAGGACGCCGGAAACTTCCTGCGTGAAGCTGCGCGCCGACAGCTGGTCGCTCTCGCTCAACGAGAAATAATGGGCGCGAGGGAACTCGTCGCGGAGGATTTCGGCCACCGGCAACAGCTGGTCGGGCCGGATGCCGGCGCCCTTTATTTCCCAGCGCTGCGCCGCCACGTCGGCGCCGTCATATCGGCTGATCGTGACGTTGAACGGCAACCGCTGCTGACGGGCCTGCAGGCGGCCCAGCGGGTGGAGCACCGGCTTACCCCGGCCGGCAGCGCGGAGCATGACGCCGCTGCTCTGTGCTCCTGGCGAATCGGGCAGCCAGGTGCGCGGCTCGAGGAAGACGCGGCGCAGTTCATCTTCGATCGGGGGCGACTCCTCCAGCCGCGCCGGTGGGTCACCCCAGGTCTCTTCGAAGTCGACCGAGATATCCTCCCACAGCACACTGATCGAGCCACGGCCACGCACATGCCACGGGGTCGGTCCTTCCAGCAGGATGTCCAGGGAGACGGCGATCAGCGTTTCGCCGAAGGCTTCCACCGCCACCCGTCCGGACGCCTGCGCCTTGAACGCGAAGTTCGGCGCAAACACGCACAGGGCATCAAATTTGAAATGCCCCTCAATACCGCAGTCCGCCAGTTCGGCTGACAGGTAGACCGCGGCGCCGAACTGGACCGAGTTGGCCGTCAGTGCGAAATACATTTCCGCGCGCATGCGCGGCACCGGCAGCGGGGAAATGTCGAACGCGATGCGGTTCAGGGCGGGAGTGCCGTCGGGACGCGGGTAGTCGGGATGAAATCCACCAGCCGAGATCACCAGGTTCGGGTTGCGGCCGCCCTTGACCAGCACGAACGCGTCACCCTGCAGCGGTATGAAGGCGATGTGTGAGCCCCGCAACGTTCCGGTTATCCGCACCATCGGAATCGATGGGTCGAAGCGGGCCAGGAACGTGACGCCAATCAGAATTAGCGGGACGGCCGGATCCGGAATGGCGATCGTCAGTCGTCCGAGCAGGGCGAGGTTGAGCGGGTTCGGCATATCGAAGATCAGGCTGATCGAGAGCGTGATCAAACGGCCGCCCCAGGAGACCTGCAACAGCGGCCCGATGACGAAGCGGCCGCCCGCTTCTGGAAAGATCTCGACGAGAGATGCGAGCGCAGCGCCGGGATTGCTGCTGGCGACTGAAGGGGACATCAAGGCGGCAGCGCGCCCATCCAACACCGCCGCCTCGAGCGCGTCGAAGTTCGCGCGGCGGTTGATCGCGACGATGCCGCCGAGGGCGGTGAGCGAAAAGCCGAAACCAAGCTGAATGCCCGGATAGGGAAACTCCGCAACGATCAGGACCGCCAGCGACAGCGGGTGCCCTGCGTGGGCCGGCTGAAACACTGCCAGCGCGCGCACGGCGACAAACCCCAGGTCTAGGTCGAAGTCGCCGAGAAACGCCCCGTCGGCGCCGATGGCCAACAGGCCCATGCCGCTCGCAAACGGCAGCGCCAACTCCGCCGAAATGCTCGTCGGCGGCAGCGGCTGGATGTCGCCAGCGACGAATCCAAACTTGGCGCCGCGGCCGATCCGGAATGGAAAGGCGGCGCCGACATTGTCGACGGCAAGGCTCAGGGGAAGACCAGGGGCTTTGGCGCTCAGCCCGAAGGTTAGCCCCATTCGCAGCGGCGCATCCGGCGGGCCATCGCCAAGCAACTCGACACCCGCCCCGTCGATCCGGAGTCCCTGGCCAGACAACTGATTCGACTTCAGCGCGCGCGTGCCACCGAGTGGTGCGAGCTGAATGCCGGCGCTGTCAACACCGAGGTCGACCGAAATCTCCGCCAGGGCGGTGCCGCCCATCAGACTGGCAACGAGCGCCGGCAAGACGTCCAGTTGCACCTTTGCTAGACCCAGCGTGAACGCCACCGTCGGCGCGACGCCCGGGCCGGCCAGAGTGACCTTAATACCTGCCTTGAGGCCGTGGATCTGCAGGTTGGGGCCGCCCGGCACACCGACCATGAGCGGCGGCTCCGGTGCCCTGAACACACCGAACTCCAGCGTGCCCGCCGGTCCGCCGAGCAAACGTGAGACCTGCCCTGGCCGGAATTCCAGCTCAAGATCGCCCGCGGCCGGGAACTGGAAACTCAGTGTGAGGCTGGCGCCGCCGTCGAGCATGCCGCCGGCCGGCGCCGCGGTGGCGGACCCTACGATCTGGATCGACGGCCCGCCCTCGTCTGCCCTGGCGAGCGCGATGACGACATCGCACGGCGGACCGCTCGACGATTGCAGGACGAGCGCGATTGCACGTGGACGGCCGCCGCCAGGATCCCACCCATGCAGGCGCGCCCTGTCGGTCGCTGCAACGGTGGCGGGCACGAGCCCCCGCAGCAGCGCGAAGACCGCCTGGGCAACCGGATCTGCCAACGCCAGCGCGTCGATCCGATCGAGCACACGGCCAGCGAACGGAGCGCGGGTGTATTCAGGGAGCGGAATGAGCGCGCCAAGCGAAGCGCTGGATGCGGCGGCATTCGACACTGCCGCGACGGCGTCCCAGAAATGCGAGAGAACCTGATCCAGCAGGAGACGAGGATCGCTCATGTGATCACCCTAGGACTAACTGACGACCTTCAGTTCGATGCCAGGCAGGTCGGCGTCGACACGTTAACAAACCGAGGCCGTACGGAAAGGTGCGTCGATCATACATTCACACAGCCGCTGCCGCGATGCTACAAATATTGTAAGTAGCGGCCCGAAACCGCCAATGCGTCGAGCGGCTGATCAAGTGTCGCTGCACGTTGAACGTCTTGTAGACGTCGCATGGACGGACGCGAAGCGCTGAGCCGATTTCGCTTTCTTGAACCCTTGCTCGCCAAGAGTGCTACACAAAGCAAAGAAAATCTAGTGAGCTATCTGCTCAGTGTGGTCGACAAGTCGTCTCGGAACAATGCCGTTCGACCTTCGATTAACCGGCCACAGCATCAGCACCGATTCAAACAGGAGATTAAAAGTGTCGAACAGCTCATTCAACATTTCGGATTTCAGACCGATCGAAACCAAGCTCGTGCTCACCTTCTCTCGCAGAGTCGATATTACATTCTCCAGTGCGTTTGTAACTTCTATTACCGTGGATCTGCGGTCCGAAGAAGGGGGCGCCTATTTTGAGAGCCAAAGCACCTCTACCGATGGCCAGAACGACGCGGGGTTGGCTTTCACCGGTTTTCCCGCGGACCAGAATTTTCTATGTCTTATCACAGTGACGGGTGAATCAGGATCTGCGAATGACGTGTCAGTCTCGATCGACTGGTAAGGCCTCCCATTCGCTTTCCGTCGTTCTAGAAGGGGAACCATGATGCCTGTTTTCGTCGAAGGTCTAGGAATTTCTGCATCTTGTCCAAGCGACGTTGCAGTTGAATCAAATACAACGTTTGGAGGCTCGATCACTTACACTTTGGTGAATACCGGCACCAGCGAAGCCTTTGTTGATATTCTGGCCGAAATGGTTGATACCGCCGGACATAGAACGACGGATTTGAGGAACTCGGTCCGCGTCGGGGCTGGTGAGACCTCCAGAGTCGACCACGATCTTCAGCTTGCAGCAAGCTACGATCAGGTCGGGATCGTAACGGTGACGGTGCGCCTCAGTGTAACGGGCGAAGTAACGTTCTCTGACTCCACCTTTTGTACCTTCGTCGTGAGCTAGGCGGTGTGGACGGATTGGGTTGAGTAGATCATGAGTGGATTCCCAGGTGAGTGGATCTGTGACTCATGGCGGGTCGGATTGAGGAGAGCCGACCATGCTGACTGCGATGAGGGACGAAGATTGGGCGATCGTGCTGGAGGTGTTCCGGGCCTCACGCTCACGGCGCGGTGCCAAAGGCCGCGACGACCGTCGGTTTCTCGAGGCACTGCACTACTTTGCGCATCACAACATCACCTGGCGGGCGCTCCCTTCTGAGTTCGGCCCCTGGAACTCGGTCTGGAAGCGGTTCTCACGGCTCAGCCAGGCCGGCGTGTTCGAGGCCTTCTTCGATGCGCTCGCCGGGATGAGCCAAACTGCGCATCTGGTGCAGATGTTCGATTCCACGGTGGTGCGGGCGCACGTCTCGGCAGCCGGCGCCAAAGGGGGCAAGACAGGGAGGCACTCGGGCGCTCGCGCGGTGGCTTCTCGACCAAGATCCACCTCAAGGCCGACCTCGATGGTCTGCCGCTCGCCTTCCACCTGACAGAGGGCCAGGCCAGCGATAGCGTGCAGTTCGAGGTGCTCCTCGACCTCGGCCCCGATATCACGCCCCGCGCGGCGGTGGGAGATAAGGGCTACGCCAGCAAGGGCAATCGAGCGACGGCGCGCGAGCGCGGCATCGCTCCGGTGATCCCGCACAAGTCCAATGAGAAGAACAGGCCCGCTTTCTTTCCGAAGGCCCTCTATCGGGCGCGCCCGCATCGAGCAACTCGTCGGTAAGCTGAAGCGCTTCAAGCGCATTGCGCTCCGCTGCGAGAAGACGGCGAGAAACTTCGGTTCCTTTGTTGCACTCGCCCTCGGCTTCATCCTTACCAAATCTGTCCACAGGGCCTAGCCTTCCAATCAGCCCGGTCCAAAAGCCCGGTCAGGTCACCCCTTTCCAGGTTCGTTAGATGTCACTTTGGGTACGCTCGGCTCCGGTATTTTGAGGCCAAGAAAGGAGAGCGAGCTCAAGCCGAGGAGACCAAACAAACCGTCATTGAAGCTCGGCATAGTAAGATCTTTCCAAACTCCATGTATAAAAATGATGCCGAATAATATAGTCAGAGTGAGCAACTGGAAGCGGTGAAAGCTCACGCCATGAGCATCGCTCACCATGTCAATAAATAACCCTTCTGATCTCTGCTCTGCTTTTACTAGAGCGGATTTCCGTTCTGTGATGCGCTCGCGTATTCTTTGTAGCTCAGACAGTTTATTGGCCTTATCAACTCCAGCAAGAGTTTTCGCTTGGATACCAAGTTCGCTCTCGGACTTCTCAAGGCCCTCGATTTCTGCCTCGATTTGAGCCTTTGCGTCCCGATGATGTCCAGCTGTATCAGGGGTTCCTTTGCTCACATCAATGAAGGCGGAACCAACTGCTGTACCTCCGGCGATGCCTAGGAGTCCCAGGACGGTACCATTTATGCTTGTATTCCACTCCCCAGTGACAATGGCAATAAAGAGGTAGGCGGCCAGAACGATAAAGAACCACCAAGCAGCCTGAAACTTGGATAGGCTATAGGGCCGACGCCCAACAGCTGGTATTGGTGTAGAGCCACGTATAATGTCTGACTTGTGAGTAAGCCAGAGAAAGAATCCGAGAGCTAACGAGAAAATCACGAGCCAAACGAAGAATCCTCCCGATGGAATGCTTGTAAGCGCTAATGAGGCAGCGGAAGGTACTGCGTGCTGCGTTGAAAGTCCGACACTAACTGGCAAAATACGTGGTTCAAAAGATGGTCGCCCAAGAATGTAGGTCCATAGACGGTCCGACTCTGACTTAGAGACTTGTGTGTCAGACCGCCTTAGCTCAAAATGAAGTATTCCCTCTCGTAAATTGCTTGGCGGATAAACAGTTGAACCTGGCACAGGGCGACCATCAAGGAATAAAACGATGGCACTGCTATCGCGCCTACACTTTTGTTCCTCAATCAATGAAGGAAGATCATCAACAATAACGCCGATGGTGTCTCGAAGATTAACAGGCAACGGTTGCGGGGGAGGTGCCTGAGAGACAGCGCCCAAAGCGGGAGGTGGGGGCCGAGTAAACTTGGAATTCGGTCCACCGTTGTAAACCTGAAGAACCTGCGCTTTCGAAGGGTCACATTGCGCCGGTGCTTGCGCCATTGCGGAGATTGGTAGGAGACATGCGATCAAAAGAAGGACAAGCTGCCCCTTGGAGACCAACCGCTTCGGAACTCCTATATCGCTGTCCATTCTTTTGTTCTTGAGATAATTAACTGCCCTTTCCCTTGCTTGTCTCAATATTTGTCTTTCAACAGTAGGCAAGGTTGCATTTGCGCTGCCAAACAATGTCGCCACAGCAGCGAAAATCGTAAGCAGAGTAGGGTTCATGTAATCCCCTCCGTTTTCGATCGTCCATCCGACAGTTATCGCCTGCCTAGGGTAAGAAAACCTATCACATTTTTTACGTTTTGTTAAGCAGTTGCAACGAGGTTGCCCTCCTACGTCAGAGGCCTGCAATAACACCGATAAACGCATCTCCAACGACACCTCTTCCCACGATGGAGTCAACAAGAATTATCGTGGTCCATCCCTGTTGAGCGACCTCAGGCACGTTATTCGCCACCCACGAGAACAGGCCGCCAGAGCTGAATAGAGCGAAATGGATGGCTGACCAGTCCGCAATTCGTGCAACTGGGTATCTGTTTTGCGGATGATTGAGCGGAACACCATTATTGAACGGCTGGACCAACTCCCACTCGGCATCGGTCAGTTCACTTGGGTAGCGCAGACCGGTGCGGTCTCGTAGCAACCTCTGTAGCGCCGTCGGATTGTGAGACACCGGATTGCTTCTACGCGGCCAGTGCCGCGGGTAAAAGTTGGTTCTGGCGGACAGCGGCGGGAGGCTGGAACCCGTGCCGTTCGATAAGCCAGGTGGTGTTGTAGCTCTCCCGGAAGGCGAGCAGAGCCCGACGGAGGTCCTCGAGTGTATCGGAGGTGCGCACCCACAGCAGGTTCTCCTTCAGGGTACGGATGAAGCGCTCGGCACAGCCATTTCCCTCCGGTGCCCGCACAAAGGCGGGCGAGCTTGCGATGCCCAGGAAGGTAAGCTCCTTTTGGAAGGCGTCGGACATGTACTGCGATCCATGATCATGGCGCACCGAGAGCCCACGCCCGATCCCCTGAGCAAAGCCAGTGGCTGGAACGGGCCTGCCGCAAAGTATTTCCGGCCAGTGTGTGAGCTGGGCAACGAGGCAGCATGATATAACTTTTGGCGCATTTTCGCCTCTGGTCCCATCAATGCAGCTTCGGCAGAGTGCAGCTTTCTTACAAATCGTGCGCGGAAAAAACTTTGCGACAGGTCCGTAATCTTGCCTAATTCATCTAGAAAAATGAGTTTACACTATGGCACCGTTTGAGTATACTAAAATCATCAAGCTCCTGGCAGGCAGGAGGAAGGTAATTACCCACCCTCTTGCGGCGTATGTGGATCGCTGATTCCCTGCCTTCATGGGGCGCAGTGATCTTGAGCGTCTGAGCAAGGAAGAACTGATCGAGCTGGTGTTGCGGCTGCAGCGGCCGGAAAAGACCTCGCGGACCTCATCCAAGCCACCCTCGACCGATCGCAAGGAGCAGCGGGAGCGCTCGAAGCCTGGTGGCGCCAAGCCCGGGCATGAGGGCCATAGCCAGATCATCAGCGCCACGCCTGACGAGGTCGTCGATCATCGTCCTGACCAGTGCTCCTGTTGTGGAGCCGCTCTGATGGCCGATTTGCCGGCCGAGACGATCAGCCTTCACGAGCAGATCGACCTCCCAGAGGTGAAGCCCCTCCTCACGCACCATCGGCGGCTTTCAGTGTGCTGCCCCGCCTGCGGAACGCGCGTCGTCGCTCCCGTGCCGGAGGCCGCGCGCGGCACAGCGTTCGGGCCGCGCCTGCATGCGGTGGCGACCTACCTCAAGACCTTTCAGGCACTCTCTTATGAGCGGCTGCAGAGCGCCTTGTTGGACCTGTTTGGTCTTACCCTTAGCCAGGGTGGGCTGATGAACGTGCTCCGCCGGGCGCAGGGGCGCTTTGCCGAGGGGAAGGTCCGAGCCGTCTCGTCTCTTCGGCGAGCTCAGGTGGTCGCATCAGATGAGACAGGCGTTAGGATCGAGGGCTCAAACGCCTACCATTGGGTGTTCCACAGCCCGCAGGCCGTCGTGCATCAGGCCGCTCCAACCAGAGGAGCTTCAGTGGTGCGCGAGATGATGGATGGCCATCGCCCGACCGTGTGGCTGTCCGACCGCTACACAGCCCAGCAGGGTCATGGGGCCGCGCACCAGACCTGCCTGGCGCATCTGGCGCGGGATGTCGCCTATGCGGTGGAGGCCAGTGAGGATCCGGTACCCTGGCGCCTGCAGCTGTGGCTCACCTCGGTCTTCGCCCTTTCGGGCCAGGTCACCACGCTGGCGACCGCGACCCTTTTGGCCAAGCGCCGGGCCCTGGAGCGGCAGTTGGCCGGCATCCTCGCTGCGGCGAGTTCCTGTGACCTGACCCGAGCGCTTCAGGCCAAGATCCGCCGGGCTCGTGATCAGCTTCTGACCTTCCTGGATCATCCCGGGTTGGTTGAGGTCACCAACAACGCCTGCGAACGAGCCCTCCGGCCCGCCGTGGTTCAGCGCAAGGTCACCAACGGCTACCGCGCGATGTGGGCCGCCCAAGGTGAGGCCGCGATCCGCACCGTCGTCGATACCGCTCGGCTCACACCAGGTGCCACCGTCTTCGGCACCATTCTCGCCACCGTCAAAGCCTGAAACTGCCGCTGCTCAAGGCGTGGGTTGTCTAATCGCAGCTCCTTGATCAAGTCCTATTTTGAGGTCGGCGCTTGCGGCCGTACTTCATCGGTCGAACAGAGGATGGCCGTATGCCGGGAGCAGGGTTGTCTTCGCGGTCGACACCAAGCCGCCGCATGATAGGTTTTCGCGGGCCGGTCTTCCAATGTAATTAGCGCAGTCTGCGCACGCGCACCTGCAACCCACAAAAGCGGAATGACCTGACCGACGTCCCGGCAGGGATCTCTCGACGCACCAGAAGAACAGATGCAGTCAATCGACGGGATCGCCCTCCTTGCTGGTCATTCTCCCAATGCCGTCCTTTCCGTTCGTCATGAGCTCACGCCGATGCGCCTATGGTTCGATCGAAGCGCTCGCCGGTTTTCAGCATCGTGTGCATGACGATAGCAAGTTTGCGCGCCACCGCGACCGCGGCCCGCTTGAAGCCGACCTTCTCCCTCAGCTTCAGTCCTCAGGAGCGAAGTGTGCTGTCGGCAAGGCTCCGCGTCAGAATGACGGTGGCAGCCTGATACAGCAGCCCCCGCAGGTGGTTGTCGCCACGCCGCGAGATATGCCCGTCAAAGTCAACCTCGCCCGATTGGTAGCGCCGAGGCGTGAGACCCAGCCATGCGCCCACCGAGCGCGACGTCCGGAAGTTCTCCGGTCTCTCGATCGCTGCAGCGAAGGAGGCGGCGATAACCGAACCGACACCCGGGATCGACATGAGCAGACGGCACGCTGCGCTCTCTCGCGCTGCGGCGACAAGCTGCCGATCGAGTTCGGCGGCTCGGGCGCGAAGGTCGCGCCAGGCCTCGAGAAGAGGCAGGACGACCCGCGCCAGCTCGGCATTGCCGGCCAGCAAGGCCCGGACATGGCCTTCAAAGACGCGGCCAGAGCCCTTGCCGACGATCAGCCCAAAGGTTTTCAGGACGCCGCGGATCGGATTGGAAAGCTCGATCGTGATCTTGATCACCTTGTTGCGGGCTCCGACCCGTGTCCGGCTCAGCATGCTGTCGTATTGCTTGACCCGAACCTCTCGATAAAACCCAACCTCGGCAAGCTGCGCCAAGCCGTCGGCATCGTTCGTCTCGGTTTTGTTTGGCGCCATGTCGAGGGCTGCTTTGGCATGTCGGGCATCAATGCAAATCGCTGGGACGCCTTCGGCTATCAGCGCATGGTAGAACCAAACCGACAAAGGGCCGGTCTCGAAGACGACACGCTTGGCTTCTGGAGCACGATCGCGGATGATGGCGGCCAGGACCTTTGGATCGGAAGCGCATTTCCCGCGCCAGATCCGTTGACCGCCTTGCCGCACCGAGATCGCCGTCTCTTTCAACGATACATCCAATCCGATATACTGTTCCATGGTTGTTCTCCGTTGATGGCTTGGGCCCGGCTCCACGTCGTGAGCCCGTATTTCCATCCTATCGGGGAACAACCACCTCACCGCTACTTGCCGGCAACGCTCATCCGTGCCTGCTCAACGCAGGCGGCTCGCTCCCGCAATTACCCCATGTAATTACATCCTATGACTAGAAATTGTGTCTAATAAGGAGGCTTGCGAACATAGGATGTGCCTGTTACTCTTATACATTGAGGATTGATGGTCAAATGGCCTCCTTTTTCACCAGAATTTTACGGAAGGACGACCTCCTGTATGCTGAGGTTGAGTTTCTAAATTTCTCGCTTGATCTTACAAATACAGCAAGACCTGAACTGATCAGAAGTACTCGCAGCGATGCTTTTGTTGTTCTTCGGCTCCCGTCCCAGCATGTCGCCGAACAGGTAGCCATAGATGGCAACAGCAGCCCTTTACCGATCAAGGGGTTTTTGTCCTGTCCAAGTCGGCTCACTTTTCGCATTCCAGCGTCCGTAACGAGGATAGCCTTTGGTATCGAGACTTTGCTTGAACTGGTAAGAGGCCTGGAGCTGGTGACGTCCGGCTCGGTGGACAGCAGCCCCTCCAGCGTCATCGAATTTCCCGATCGCCTGTTGCTGGTTCCGCAGTCCTCGCTCCGGCTTTCTCACCGCATCGCGCCCGTGTCGTCGCCCGTCCGTTGCACGGAGTTGTGGCATACGAGTCTCCATCCCGCGCCAGGTCAGTTGGTCCGCTTTCGGGCCATCGTCAACCCCTCCGACGTCGCTGGCACTGAGCGCCCCATTGAGACTACGCTGACCCGGCAGAACCGGAACGACATTGTGGCACGATCATCGCGCGACATGTCCAACCCGCACGTTGTGGCGGCTGCGCATTTCACGATGAGCGCGCTCGGCGCGTCGGCCAAGCTTAGAGGCGAGTGGCCAGACGACGGCTCGACAGCCCTTGCCGCCTGGGATCACGAGGCTGAGGTAGGGCGCGACGTTACGGTTCGGACCGTCGTGCGCGGCTTTCTTTTCCCATTCGGCCATCAGGCGACGATTACGACGATAACTGAGCGACAGTTCCGGTCACATGGCGCCGTTCGCGCCGCCGAATTGGCTCAGCGCAAGATCCTGAACGTGCTCGAACCCGAGAAGAACTACGAGGACGTGCGGGACGCCTACCCGTTCGCCGGCCGCGAGATGCCGTTCAAGCGCGTCCGCATCATTGCGGCGCCACTTACAATCAGTGGAGAGGATGATCCGATTGGCGTTGACGCGTCCATGGCTGATGGCGCTGAAAACCTCATCGGTTGCGCCATCGTCGTGTTCTTCGTTCCTGCCGACGACGCCGAGGCGCTCGCGCGGGCGCGCCAAGCGTACCCACGCCACTCCTCCGTGTCCTTGAACAACCAGCGCGTCGCGATTGCTGGGGATAATTCTGGCCACGGCAACACTACGCTCAATGTCGAGACACTTACCTTCGACGTCACACCCACACCAGGGCTCCGGACCGGGTTCCTCCCCTCGATGGCCAAGGCCATGGCGAGAATCCCCGCCTTGCAGCACCTGCTCGCCTCGTCGTCCGGAGGTGGAGCGGGCGCCGGTACGACGATTACCCTGCACGAGACCTATCTGCGGTCGGGCTTTCTCGACGACACCAAGCAGGTCTTCGCGAAATTCGCACCGCTGCCGCCGTTGACAATCCCTGCCGAGATCGCCGGTGGACTCGCAGCGCCGAATTTTCCGGCGATGGACGGGCTCTCCCGCGTGATGGGGCCGGTCGCAGGTGTTGACCGATTCGTTCGAGGAGAGACTATCTCGCCTGATGAGCTGATCGGCGAGACCAAGCTTCTCGGCGTGATCCCACTTAAGGAAATCGTCTCCGCCGCAGGATCCGGCGACGGCGAATTTCCCCTAGATCAAACCGCGAAGCTTTTCGATAGCCAGCTCATCGAGAACGAGAATGTCGTCATCGCCCGGCCGATAACAACAATTGTAAACGGTGCTTCTGGAGTGGAAACGAGGTTCCTCTGGAAGCCGAGGATCAAGGCAGGTTCGCTTCCGTCGCCCCTCGAGGCGGACCCTTCGGGCAAGCTCGAACTCATACTGAAAGGGCGAATCATCAAGACCATCCGCTCGGGCGCGAGTCCACCGGGGTTCGAGGTGGATGGTCAGCTCAAGAACTTCCGACTGAACCTGCGCGACCTTCTCACAGTAAAGTTCCGAAGGCTCGCGTTCACCTCTGGCGCGGCGCGCAAGATGGAGGTCAGGGTCGATCTCGCTGGGATCGAATTCGGCGGGGCGCTAGCCTTCGTCAACAAGCTTCAAAAGTTGCTGGAAAGCCTCGGCCAAGCGGTCACCATCACGCCGCAGCCGGATGGCGTCATCGTGAGGCACAGCCTGCCGATCCCATCCGCCCCGCTTGGCGCCTTCAGCATCCAGAACGTCTCGCTCTCGACCTCCGTGTCGCTGCCCTTCATCGAAGGCAGGCCCGCCTCCGTGCGGTTCGCGCTGTCGGAACGACACGACCCGTTCCTCATCACCGTCTCGATCTTCGGCGGCACCGGCTTCCTCGCCATCGAGGCGCGCACGGACGGCAGTCTTCGGATCGAAGCCGCGCTCGAATTCGGAGGCATCATCTCGCTTGATCTCATCGTGATCAAGGGTGGTGTTTATCTCCTCGCCGGCATCTATCTCGCCATGGAGTCAGGCGGCGCCCTTGTCATTTCCGGGCATCTGCGGCTTGGCGGCTATGTCGACGTGCTCGGTCTCGTGAGCGTCTCGATCGAATTCTACATAGCGTTGACTTACGACAGCAGACGCAACGTCCTAGCAGGAGTGGGGCGTGTCACCGTAGCGGTCAAGCTGATCTTCTTCAGCGAGAGCTTCAGCTTCGAGATCCGCAAGGAGATCGCAGGGTTCGGCGAGGGTCCCTCGCGGATGATGGTGATGGCTCTCGACGTGGCGACGACTGCGGAGTCGCGTGCCGCGAACGAGAGGAGCGTGATGAACAGTGCCCAGTGGACAAAATACTGCGAAGCCTTTGCGTGACACCGGCGCGGAGATCGCCCCATGCCCCGCCAATTTACCATCTGGACCACTTTGCCGAACGGGCGCAAGCGCGACGCCGCAGTCGAGACGCTGAGGCTCTCCGTATTCGTTTCACCGCGCCTGAGCTTCGATGGTGACCTCACCTCGGGCACGCTGGACGCGTTCCCCGACTTTCTCGATTGGCCGGCTAGGTTGCGGTCCGGCCGCCTCGCTTTCAAGATCGTCGTTGACGACGATGTTGCTCGCTCGATCGACGCATCGGTCGTCACCGAGCCCCAGCCGAGTTCGGAATTGTGGCGCGCCCTGTTCGACGAGGAGACGCCGGTCCTCTCCCACCGGTTCATGCCCCTCAAGGATCCTGTCTCGTCGTACCCGGCGAGCGCGCTGGCAGGGAACGTCTCGTCCGGCTACGCCACCCTCGGTAAGAAGAGTCCCTTCGCTCCGGCGAAGGCCGGCGACGTCAAGGACGCCTTTTCCGGTCTCGCCGGAACAATGGCGCCCGGCGACGACGAAGACCTCGAGCCGCTGCTCGTGCGCATTGATGAGGCGCGGGGGCGCGGAGCGGCGGGCCTTGCGGATGCCCGCCGCGATCTCGCGGACAATCTCTTGCGGCATAGTCGGAACGCGACCATTGAGGACAAACTGGCCCGGGCTGCGGCGATCGCGGGCGACTTGGCTCGCGCGTCACCGACGCTGCGTCCTCCTGCCCTCGTGCCGAGAACGGCGTCGCCCTACGCGCAGTTCGCCGCCTTTCACCGGCGGCCGGTGGCGGTGCGCATTGGGGCCGGGATCCAGTCCGCGAGCGACGATCGTGACGATATCGTGGATTTCCATCGCATTGTGTCGGCGCTTGGAGAATATCCGCATCTGTTGCGCAGGCTGGGGCTCGTCATCGATCTCGAAGTCGCGTCCGCCTCGTTCCCGACATCATCGTTCGGGGCCTTGAGGCATCTGCGCGCGGTTCCAGAATTCGCGATCGGGGCCGGGATCGGAGCTGTCCACATCCCGGTGACAAAATATATTCACGACGACGGCACCTTGCCAGGCAGTCCCTTGCCGTTCAGGCTATTCGCGGCTGCTCCGAGGCGCGCTGCCGAACCGCCAAGCGCCCAGCCAGTTCTTGAGATCGTCGGTGGATTGCTCAATTTGCGCATTCCCGTACCCGACCTCGTGAATGTCCTCCAGTTCGACATCGTCAAGTTCGATGTCGATGGCGCCGCAACCAAGGTGCTGAACGCGATCAACGCCATCGTGTCAGACGAGGAGGCCCGTGACGAACCAATCGATCGCGTCGATTCGGCCTCCCTGCCAGCGTTACGGACGAGCGGCATCTCCCTCGTCCGCTCGGGTCAGGCGGACGCGCTCGCCGCCGACCAGGCGCATGCCTCGGTGCACGAGACCGCCCTCCAGACCGGCGGCCAGGCGGTTCTCTTCGCCGAAGACCTCGTTCGCGGCTATCGCATCGATGTCCGACGCTACCCGCGCGGATTCCGGCCGGATGTCGATCCCGAGCAGCCGTGGCGATCGCTGCACCACCGCGTGGGCGCCTATACGTTCAGGCGGCCAGGAATGGCTGATCTCACGCAGAGTAACATCGTGGATGAGGGCTTCGTCCAGCCTGCAATTGTCCAGGAGAATGTTCCGCCAGGCACGCCTAACCCTGTCTATGTGCACGAATCCTATTGTCACTGGCAGGGTTGGAGTTTGTCGGCGCCGCCGCCAGCCAACCCTACTGATTTTGGACGGAACGAACTTCCCGATCCGCCAGCGGCGCCCGGCCTCCAGAGGATGGCGGTCGCATTCGAGGCACAGCCCGGAACCCTGCCGCGGCTGCGCTTCGGCAGCCACTACCAATTGCGCGCGCGGATTGTGGACCTTGCGGGCAACGGGTTGACCGTCGAGGAGGCTGATGTCGTCCTGCAGGAACTCGCCGAGCACCGACGACCTGAGCCTTTCCTGCCGCTCAGACTCGAGGAGCTGGACGGCGAGAGTTTGAAACAGGCGGACATGGAGTTTCGCCGCTACGAGCCGGTCGCGGCGCCCGCCCTGGTTCCGCGCCGTGACCTGACGCAGGCAGAAGCGATCGACGTCATGGTGGTCCGCAGCAACGGGCCGTCGACGACGACAGCGGGCTACGCGGTCGCTCTCCGCGATCCTAGATACAAGGGCTTCAACGACCGTCATGTTGCGCCGCCGAAGGCCTCGCAAAGGATGAGCGAGACCCATGGCGTTCTTGACGGCGCGTTCGGCGCCGACGGCGAACCAGGCCGCTTCTTCACGATCTGCAAGCGGCAAAACGGGACCTTGAACGACCCATTCGTCGTCAATCTGCGCTCAGGCGAGCGCGAGATGCTCGCGGATGTCATTGATATCGACCCAGGCACGGGCGCCGAGTCGACGATTCCCAACGGTATCCGGTTCGTGAGCGTCGGGCCGCCGAATTCGCCGCCCGGTGATGAAGCGGAGAACGGTTATACCGTCCATTTCGAGGAGCGGTTGCGGCTGCCCTGGCTGCCGGATCCCGTCGCGCGCGGCGCGGCGCTTTTCGGTCTCCCCGGCGTCGACAACCAGAGCCTGCACCTTGAGGAGAGTACCAGCCCGGGCCAGCCCGGCCGGCTAGTCTCGCGGCAGGGAGACAACCAGCCCTTGCCACAGGAGGCAATCGACGCGCTCGGCTTCGTGACCAAGATCGGCTTCCCGCCGGCCCCGGAATGGCCGGAGTTGCTCCCATTCATTTTGCGGCTCGATGGACTGCCTGCGTCGGCCGCGTCGAACAAGCCGACTTGGACGGAGGAACACGGCTCCCGGATGCTGACGGTCCGCCTGGCACCGGCTGAGGTGCGGACGATCTGGATCTCCTGCTTCCCGACCCCGGATGACGTCGATCTGTTCGGGCTCCACCACTGGTGGCGCAGGCTTGGCGCTCCGGCAGGGCAGCGGCATTTCCTGCACATGGCTCAGCACGGCGCGCTTACCATGCTGACGCCGGCGCGCAAGGTCACCCTCGTTCACGCCGTGCAGCAGCCGATCATAGCTCCGCAGCCGGGCGCCGAGGCCTTCGAGGTCAGGAAGTTCGTCGCCGGGACGCATGTCCACATCGCCGGGGAGTTCAAGATCCATGGCCTCAGCACCCAGAAGCTCGATCTCTCCGCCGTCTGGACCGAGCCGGACGAAGCATCGGACATCGTCCACACCTTCGAGACGCATGTATTTGAGACGCCGATCCATCTTGGTGTCGATCAGCTTGACATCAACACCGATCTGGTTCCGATCGCGCAGTTTATCGAAGCGGTCGACCGCATCAGGTTTCTCGCGCCGACGACCGAAGACCTGGCTCGCTCGCGGCGATGGCTGGCAAGGCAGGAATTCGGCGACACCAAACATCGCCGCGTGACCTACAGCCTCGTTGCCATGACGCGCTTTCGCGAATACTTCCCGGATGCTATTACGAGCGACAGCGCCAATCTTACGCGGACCACGCGCTTCGAGGATGTGGTCGTGCCTAATTCGGTGCAGCCCCCGGGCCTGGAGATTTCGAGCATCATCCCGACCTTCAGGTGGGATGTCAGCCCCGATCGCACTGAAAGCCAGCGGCACGGCGGCTTCCTGCGCGTCTATCTTGGGCACACCTGGTTCGCGACTGGGACGGGAGAGGCTCTGGCCGTGCTCGGCGATGCTGTCGCGGGCGACGACCCGCTGCACGTTTCGCCAGACATGGCGACCGCGGCCGCGATCAAGCCGCAAGGATTGCCACCGGTAACAGTCGCTGGGCCGCCCGCCGTGACGGTTCATCCGTTCAAGGTGCGCTTCGACGCCACAAGCGGGCTCTGGTACGGTGATCTGTCGTTTGATGTCAGGAACGCCTATTTCCCGTTCGTCAAGCTTAAGCTGGCGCGCTTCCAAGAGCATTCGCTCCCGGGCATGCAGCTCTCGCCCGTTGTTGAGACCGGAATCCATCAACTCCAACCTAACCGCGCCGTTCTTCTGGCTCTCTTCGAGGTCGTCGAGGGGCACCCTGGCCAGCGCAAGATCGACATCGCCGTCACCGGGGCGCCGGCGCCAGCGGCGGCGCTCGCTCCCAATAGCCGCAGCGTCTCGTACACGGTTGAAGTTGACATCGAGGAGCGCTCTCGAGTCCCGGCTCCTGATCAGCGCGACAAAGATCTTGGTTGGACGCGGGACCCAACCCTCGTTCCGGTTCGCGCGAGCAGCCCGTTGGCGCCCCAGACGCTCTGGAAAGGTCATGTTCTCGTGCCGGCCGTCGCCGACAGGGAGCGCCGCATCGTCGTGCAGGAGTTCGAAATATTCGCGAGCAATGCCTGCGCGGCGGGGCAAGGCTGGCTTGGCGAACCGGCCGGCGGCGGCACGCGCAGGCTGATCTACGCTGATGTCATTCCTATCACGTGACGCGGAGCGTTGGGGGGCACGTCGAGCCAAGGAGGATTTGTCCATGTTGTCCGGGTTGAAAACGACACGCGCCGTCGTCGTCGCTCTCGCCGCAGTGACGAGCCCGTCTCTCGCTGGCGCCCAGGTGGGCGATGTCTGCAGCACCCCAACCTTCTCCATTCCGCAGGGATCGCCTTTCACGGTATCGGCTAGGCCGGGCATGCCCGGTTTGGCGCGAGCCGTCGTTGCCGGCACCTTCATGAAGCGTAGCGATCCCAGCCCTTGCGAATGCGACCTCGCCGTCGCCCTTGGTACGAGATCGAGCCCGTTCGAAGGCTTCGTTGCCCTGATGCGGGGCAACGAAGACGGCACCTTCTCCGCCAGTCCTGGTGGATCGCTGGCAGTGCGCCCCAACCCGGTTGCTATTGTCGCCGGGCCTTTCCTGCAAGGCGGCTCGGGGCTCGACGGCTTCGCCGTCGTGACGCGGGCTAGCGACGGCAACGGCCATGTCCAAGCCTTCTCGCCGCGTGAGGACGGGACCTACCATGCTCCGCCAACTGGTCCTAGGGAGTGGCCGACTGGAAAGGCCCCGGCGGCGATCGCAACGGGAGATGTGGACGGCGACGGCCGGCTCGATGTCGCGGTTGCCAACACGGGCGACGAAACGCTCACCCTCCTCTTCGGCACGGGCGCCGGGGGCTTCCGGGCGGAAACGAAGACTGTGACCGGGCTCGGCGGCGTCCCCGAATCCCTTGCCACGGGCAAGTTCACAGACGGCGCCGGACCTGATGACATTGCCGTGGCGGTCGTCGAGAATGTCGCCGGTGCGCGCCGCGTCTCGGTCACAATCGTGCGCGGCAGCGCGACTGGCGCTTTCTCCGCCGCTCCTCCGATTCCGATTGGCGAGCTCAACAGCTTCATGCCTTTCATCGCGGCGGCCGATCTGACCTCCCCGCCCTCCGCCTCTGGCGCAGGTCGCCGCCGCGACCTTGCCCTTGCCTTCACCGATCGCACGCCAGCACTGACAGCCATAGGTCGGGTGAAAGTGCTGCTTGGCAGGCCGGGCGGAGGCTTCGATCCAGCCCAGATCCACGACATCAGCGGTCTTCCTCAGTCGATCAAGGTGTCGGACATCGACGACGACCGTGTCGTCGATCTCATGGTGTCTACCCATAGCGAGATCGCAAGCTCGCTCGATGGAACGATTCGTTTCTTCAAGGGACAGGCCGTCCCTGCCGCGGACGCTGGCTTCCATGTCAATCCGCAATGGTTCAGCATCCCCGAAAGCACAGCGATCCGCCCACGGTCGCTGACGACGGGACGGTTTGGTGCCCCTGGTCCCGGAGGACGTAGGAATATCGGCGTCGCGGTGGTCAACGCGCCGCAGCTCGACAGCGTTTCGGTGTTTCTGGGCAATAGTCGGGGCGCCTTCGTCCAGCCATCGGTGACGGGAAGCCGCATCCCAACGGGAGCAAGGCTTTTTACGCTCGGCGACTTCCACTCAGCTGGTGGTGACAGCCCACTGAAGGACCTCGCCTTTGTGACGACGCCCGCCGGACGCAACACCCTCACCTTCCTGATGAGCAATGGGGCCGGCGGCTTCGGCAGGCCGCCTGGCCGTCCGTCGCCTATCCCCGTCGGCGTAGAGCCGAACCTCGTGGTCCCGGGCAGTTTCGACCGGGAGCCGCCGCTCGACGTGGCGGTGATCGACCGCAATCCGCAGGACCCGGAGCACAAGGCCATCGTCAAGATCTTCCTTGGCGAGGGAGAGGGGCGCTTCAAGCTGAGTGAAGGCGTGTCCGAGTTCTTCCTCGGCAGCGGCGAAAAGCCGGTCAGCGCGGTGGTGGGCCGGTTCAGAGGCCCGCAGATGCCCCTCGACATCGCAATCGTCAGCGAGACCTCGCCCTCGACCGGAAGGCTGACGATTCTTCTCAATAATGGGAACGGCGAATTCCCAGAGACGAAGCTGAAGGATCTCGATTTCCGTCCCGGCGCGCTTGCGGCGTCGAACAACATGCGTATCGGCGGCAAGTTTGATCTCATCATCCGAGATGCGAACAGCAACCGGTTCCTGTTCCTCGTCAATTTCGGCGACGCCCGATTCCGGCCAGCGGCGAACGGCGCCGCCGGCTTCTTCAAGGATGCCGGCGAGACCAACACAATCCTCATCGGCAACGTGAACTTCAACGAAACCGCCAACACCTTCGACGATATAGTCACCTTCGACAGGAACATGACAGTGAGGGTCTTCATCAATGACGGAGGCGAATCGTTCGAGCCTCCTCGGATCGTCACTCCCACGAGCAGCGAGTTCCGTTTCGCGCTGCCGCCTTACGCGCTCGCCGATTTCGGCGATGGCAAACTTGGTCTTACCGCAGCTGTTTCGCGCGACGGGAAACTGGGGATGGCGATCCTGAGGGGCGATGGCGACGGCGGCTTCACGCTGGTCGACAATGACGTGGAGCTCAGGTCGACGGACGGCGAACTCCTAAGCACCAAAGGCCAGACGTTGTTCTCGTCGTCACCTCTGCCTCTCGGCGTCGAGGCGGAGTTGAAGGTGTCGACTGCACTCTCGGGACAGTTGCGCAGCACACTGCATGGGAATAATAAGCCCGACATGGCGTTCGTCACGGAACTCGTCACGACGACGACCACCTCCGGCGTGTGTGTCGACGACCCACAGCCCGCCCCGCCCCCAATCACACCGAGGCCGCCGATTACCTGCATGATTCTGTCGGACTTTCAGGATTGCGGGCCACCCTCCAGCCGACCCTGCTTTGAGGGGCCCTGCTGTTTTTGCAGGACCGGGCATCCCCACGGGCAATGCCCCCTAACTTGTGACGTCCCCACACCGCCGCCACCGCCGCCGCCACAACCCTTCTGCAAGACGACCCGCGTCTTCGGCCCGACGATCGCAGTGTTCGGGAATACATGCGCAGACTGATAGAAGCACCAACCCACGTGGCGGGACCGCCGCTACCCCGCCTGCAGGATGTCGATGCAGTTGAAGCTCATGGTACCGACGCCGAGGTCCTACGCGAGGGTCACGGTGAGGCGATAGGAGCCCGCCGAAAACGGACCGATGACGGGGTCATCAGCGGGCCGGCTGCGCCCGCAGCGAGATTGGGGTTCGTGAGATCGGCGGCGGTTGCATCGACATCGTTGTCGAACATGATTTCGTGCTTGATGTCATCCGAACCGGTGCAGCCATCGGGTGTGCTGAAGTTGACCAGCCGATCGAGAAATGTCGACAAGTCCTGAGAGCTCACGTTGAGCGCATTGCACTGCATGCCGAACGCCTTGGTCACAGCCCCTTTGCTCAAGATGAACGGGTGGAAAGCCATTCATTATCGTGCTATGTACTTTGTACTAATTAAGTGACCGATTTAGATGGAGCTTCACATGACGCGGCCGGCATTTCTCACAATCAAGCGACTGATATGCCACTCGACTAATGACCTTACTGGCTCCGATGATGTGATTGGAGTGATGGGCCCGGTTCGGTTCCCGATTGGATCGTTCACTGCCGGTAACGACTTTAACTTGGACGTAAATCAGGTCGTTCCAGCTGGGGAAGTCCTCCTGAGGATCGTAGAAACTGATTTGACGGGTGACGATGATATAGGTGTTATTGACCTCACAGAGGTTATGGATGCCGATCGAACGAGGAATGTGCAAGGTGGTGACGCTAGCTACGATATAACTTTTCACGTTCAATCGGTGTCGGATTGATCAGCCCCCACCGGGTGGTCCGGTGTGAGGAGTTTTAGGTCAGCATAAATATGCGATCGTCAATCCAGTTGTTCCAGTGAAGCTGGAGAAGAGGGCGAGACTGACATCGACCATACGCTTGGTCTTCGAGACCACGATGGAGCGCCGTCGAAAGCGGGCCAGCCAGTGTCGCTGCCGGGCGTTGTCCCGCTCGATCCCGTGGGTCTCGTTCTTGCCCGAGTAGCGCTGCCCCACCGGCAGCACGTCATAGACGGCGTAATCATCCGTGCAGGAGAGCCGTGTTCGCCAGCGTGTCAGCCGCTCGATCAAGCGCTCGCAGGTGGCCTTGTCACGACTGCCGCACTCCCAGTCCACCAACTGGCCTGAAGCACGATCCCAAGCCTTCCAGATCCAGAGCGGCTGGGACTTTTTTTTGAGATAATGCCCCATCTCATCCAGCTCGAGTACGGCCGGCGCCGGGTCGGTGCCGAGGAGCCCCGGGAGCGGCGGGAGCTCGACCATGCGGCCGAGGGTCTGGTCCCACGCCCAGTGCAGGCAGCGGAAATCGTCGCCGCGGGCGAAGACGTCGAGCCGGCCGGGGCCGCGCGTCACGGCGACGGGATCGGAGCCGAGCGCGCCGCCCATGTCGACGGCGCCCTCGACGCCGAAATGGTTGAAGGCGTAAACGAGCGTGCGCGCCTTCGACCGGATGAAGACATCCAGTCTATCGGGCTCCCACGATGCCACCGCCGGCTTGCCGTAGACTTTCGGCATCGCTATCCCCCATGCGGCACGTCAGGCGCAACTAGGCGAATGCCCCGTAAGGTAGCCGCGCATCGGCCTCCGGGGATGGGTCTTATGGGTCGGGCCCGCTGACGACCTTGAAGCTGATGTCATAGCGGGCATCGCCGACGAGCACGCCGACGATGCGGTCGACGTCCATGTCCTCGGTGAGATCAATGGTGACGAGCTCGTCGTCGCCGGTGAGGTCTTTCTCGAGGATGGTGAGCTCGGTGATGCCGGGGGCGATCGAGGCCTCGACGCCGACGTCGCGGCTGTCCCCGGCAACGAAGTCGCCAATGAAGACGCGATCCTCGCCGAGCTGGGCGACGAGGGTGTCGCTGCCGGTGAAGTCGTCGGTGGCGATGCAGGTCACGACACCGATGCGGACGAGCGAAGGTCGTGGCATAAGACGGTCCCCTGTGTGGCAGCGGGTGGCGGTGCGCGTAGGGCGCTAACTTGAGCACGAAACGGTGTCGATGTCACGAAAGGGGGCTATACGCGGAGGTGGCAGGTGCGCGCCGTGCCCAACGACCGCCCTGTAGATGACCACATACGACTTTGCACCGCTCTGCCGCACTCGCACGCCGAAGCCAGTCACGGCACCATCCCACACCGTGAACTCGCTGCCATTGGCTCGGAGGACATCCACCGTGCGTTTGGTGATCCATTGGGTTGTCATGGCTTGCTCGCTGCTGTCCACCTGCGGTCACATAGGAGTGGGCGCATGTGACTTTCTCAGGTGCAGTTAGTATTCCCACACTCCACAGGGCCTGAACGACGGCTCGAGGCCGTTGGACGTGCCTTATGTGGCTTGATCTCTGATGACTCGAGCAGAATCGGATCTCCGATATCTCAGTGGCCTAGCACCTGCTCGGGTGCCGTCATGGGAACAGGTGACCTCCGACATTGTTGGTATTACACGCTCGCGGGGACGCTGTGGTCAGCGGTGGTCCCGTCGACCCTAGCATCGAGAAGGCGTTGGCACCCATGCCAAAATGGGCGAAGGCAGCCCAGAGGGCGCTTCGCGCGACGCGATGGTTGCCATCCGTAATCTGCTGACCCGCCCGTAGGTCGTCCAGTGCTCGCAGGATTGCGTCCCGTCCTTCGAGAAACGTAGGATTGGCCGAGGTCAATTTGAGACTGTCAACCACGATCTGCCAAGCCAGACGATAGCCGGACTTGTCGTCCCCGACAGCTTGCCGAATCCCACGGGTCATCATCATCATCAAGGCAGCGCACCAAACCTCGCCGATGTCGTGCACTTCGGGCGTGGACGCGAGGTCGCTATTTGTGTGAAGGTAATTGTCATCATAAGGCGCCCGCCGAATACCCTGCGAATTGTCGACAATCCAATCGCCAACCGTGGCCTTCTTTGTTCCGCGCAGGAAATTCTGCAGCGTGAGTGCAAAATAGTCGCTCCAGCCCTTACCATCCCGCCGGGACTCGGCTCATGGGTGCTGATCTCGACACCGCACGCCTGACGCCCGGGACCACCGTCTTCAGCACTATCCTCGCCACTGTCAGCGCCTGAAACGCTGCTGCCAAGGGCGTGGGTAATTGCCGGAGGTGTTTTGGCCAAGGTTGAGTCGAGGGGTCGAAGCGCCATCCTTGAACGGATCTACTCGTATCTGAATACCGTGCAACGGGGAATGACCAATGGAGCAGGGTATATATACACAAGGGGAAGTGACTCTCCGTCTGCACCATGGACCAGAATGACAGCCACTGCAGTCACGTCCAGGTCGTCCATTTCATCCTTGAGCCAGCTCACGTCAGCACGGCGAAGCTGATAGCAGAATTCGGAGCAGATCCTTACCCCGCGCAGGGATGCCTCTATTGACCCCCAGGGAGAGCCGTACAGGCGATCAAGCCCATCTGCGCTGCTTCCCCCTCCCTGAACCTGCCTCTTGCCGTCCTGGGGCTCTGTAGGGTTGTTGTGGGTCAATGCCTGTGGCTGCGAGGGTCTAACGCTGCCCCCTGTAGTCGGACGAGC
>JAESFL010000259.1_pt1 | contig 44665 bp, 49 predicted proteins | sample 9269401 | NCBI WGS metagenome assembly JAESFL01 (sample SAMN14506025, study PRJNA617098) | algae metagenome | isolation source: Gloeocapsa sp. UFS-A4-WI-NPMV-4B04 and co-occurring heterotrophs from desert... | place: USA: Utah | collected 2006-10-01 | reverse complement strand
CAAAATTCGACTCGACGCCCCACACGCCCGCAATGGCATGGCGGTCGACGCCGAAGCGCGCTTCGGCCGCTGCAAGAGCCTGTCCCCACTGGCGCATGGCCGTGCGGCCGTCCTGCACCCGTTCGTCATCGACGAGGGCGGCGAGGTAGTCCCAGATCGCCGTCTTGAACTCCGGCTGGTTGCTCATGAGGTCGAGGATGGTCAGATCCGGCGTGATGCCTCGGGTGGCGGCATCGAAAGCCTGGCCGGAGATGCCCTTGGCGGCCGCCTGGGATCTCAGGCCGGCGAGGCAGGAGCCGAAATCGGCCTGGGCGGCAGCCGGCGAGGCGGCGGTCAGCGCGGCGAGAACGAGGAGAGTGGGGGCAAGATATTGTTTCATGCCGCGCAGATTGCAGGGAATTTGGTTAATCTTGTGGAAACGGGGCAGCGCCTCACGCTTTCGTCATGACCCGGCCTCAGCTCAACCGGCCTCGATCTCCGGATCGGGAAGATTGGTCTGTATCCAGCGGTCGCTCACATGCACGTCGGTGGTCTCCAGCCGCCCCGGGCCGAGATTGACGAACTTGTGCGGAACATGGGCCGGTCCGAACACGACCTGACCTTTTTCGCATTCGAAGCGCTCTTCGCCCACGGTGAAGAGCGCCCGCCCCTCACGGATGATGAAGATCTCGTCGTAAGGATGAACGTGCCATTTCGGCCCGCCGCCGACCTCTTCCGTTGAATAGAAGAGCACGGTCGCGCCGGTGCCGAGGGTGTGCCCCTCGATATGGCCTTTCCAGAAGAGGCTGGGATGGGTCGCCCAATCGGCGCGATCGAGAACCCGCGGTTTGGCTTTCGTCATTGTTCATCCTCAACTCCATGAGGATGATAGCTCAAGCCCAGGCGCGCTCCGAGAGCTTCTTCTCGAAGCTGTCGATGGCTGTGGCCTTTTCCATGGTCAGACCGATGCCGTCGAGGCCGTTGAGCATGCAGTGCTTCTTGAACGGGTCGATATCGAACGTGATCTTGCCGCCGTCGGGGCCGCGGATCTCCTGATTCTCCAAGTCGACGGTGAGCGTGGCATTGGCGCCGCGGCTGGCGTCGTCGAAGAGCTTTTCCAGGTCTTCCGGCGAAACCTTGATCGGCAGGATGCCGTTCTGGAAGCAGTTGTTATAGAAAATGTCGGCGAAACTCGTGGAGATCACGCAGCGGATGCCAAAATCGAGCAGGGCCCAGGGGGCATGCTCGCGCGACGAGCCGCAGCCGAAATTGTCGCCCGCCACCAGGATTTTGGCGTTGCGGTAGGCCGGCTGGTTGAGCACGAAATCCGGGTTCTCCGAGCCGTCCTCGCGGTAGCGCATCTCGGAGAAGAGGCCGGTGCCGAGACCCGTGCGCTTGATCGTCTTCAGGTACTGCTTGGGGATGATCATATCGGTGTCGATATTGATGATCCGCAGCGGCGCCGCGACGCTTTCCAGCACGGTGAACTTGTCCATGATCCTCATTCCTTCGGGCGGCAGCCGGGCCGCTTTGACAGGCCTCATATCAAAGGGTTCGCGAAGCGCCTAGCCTCAGGATGGTCGCGGGCGGCAAGAAATTTCTCCTGCCAAGCGCGAGACGCAATTTTATGAGTCTCAACCGGCCGCCGCCTCGATGGCTTCCATGTCGTCGTCCGACAGGCCGAAATGGTGGCCGATTTCGTGGACGAGCACGTGGGTGACGATGTGGCCTAAGCTTTCCTCGTGCTCGGCCCAATAATCGAGGATCGGGCGGCGGTAGAGCCAGACCATGTTGGGGAACTGGCCCGTCTGCATCATGGCGCCGCCCTGGGCGAGGCCGATGCCACGAAAGAGGCCCAAGAGATCGAAGGGCGTCTCGCAGCCCATCTCACGTAGGGTCTCGTCATCGGGGAAATCCTCGACCCGGATCACCACGCCCTCGCATAGGGCGCGGAACGCCTCCGGCAGGCGGGCATAGGCTGCCTCAGCCAGGGTTTCCATGTCGTCGAGGGAGGGCGCCTGGAGATTGGCGTGATCGGTCATGGCCTACAGGATGTCGAGCTGAACGAGGAGCCAGAAACCGAGGATCACGACGCCGATCAGGGACAGGACGCGTCCGATGCGCCGGCCCCAGAGCTCGATCGGGTCGGTGCCGCCATCCTCGTTCATGGCATCCTTGGCGCCGAAATGATCGCCGGCCCGCCGGCCCATGCGGGCGAGCGCGGAGGATCCCAGCGTATCGGTGTCCCGCTGCACGCGCTCCAAAGCCTCGCGGGCCTCGCGTTCCCGGTCATCCATTACTGCCCTCCCGGCTTAAGATTGGCTTCACCATGACGCCTGACCGGCGGCTTCGCAACGGAACGCCTCCGGCGCCCAGCCGTTAACTGCCCCGGATAACCAATTCTTGAAGAGGCAACAATGCGTACGATTCTCGGTGTCCTGGCTGTGGCCGGGTTGACTTTCCTCGGCGCCGGCACGGCGTCGGCTCAGGGCGTTGATGTGCGGATCGGCCCGTCGGGCGTTCGTCTGGTGCAGGATCGCCCGGCCTATCGCGAGCGCATCATCGAGCGCCGCGTGGTCCGTCCCGCCCGCACCCGCACCGTGTGCCGCACGGTGATTCGTGAGCGCGTGCGTGCGAACGGCGTGGTGGTTCGCCGCCCAATCGAGGAATGCCGTCAGGTGGTCGCCGGCCGCCGGGTTTACGTCGACTAAGCTCGACAAGCCTTCCCAATGAATAAGGCCGTGACTCTTAGCGAGTCACGGCCTTTTCGCTTGTCTGAGGATGGATCAGCCGAAGGTGCGGATGTCCACGAAGCGGCCCGCAATCGCCGCCGCCGCCGCCATGGCGGGCGAGACGAGGTGGGTGCGGCCCTTGAAGCCCTGACGGCCCTCGAAGTTGCGGTTCGAGGTCGAGGCGCAGCGCTCGCCCGGCGCGAGCCGGTCGGCGTTCATGGCCAGGCACATGGAGCAGCCGGGCTCGCGCCAGTCGAAGCCGGCCGCCTTGAAGATCTTGTCGAGGCCCTCGGCCTCTGCCTGCATCTTCACGATGCCGGAGCCGGGCACGATCATGGCGTTGACGGTTTCCGCCACGCGCTTGCCCTCGACGACCTTGGCCACTTCCCGCAGGTCCTCGATGCGCCCGTTGGTGCAGGAGCCGATGAACACGCGGTCGAGCGCGATGTCGGTGATCTTCGTGCCGGGGGTCAGGCCCATATATTCCAGAGCGCGCCACTTGGAGCGGCGCTTGTTCTCGTCCTGGATGTCGTCCGGGTTCGGCACCACGCCGGCGATCGAGACCACGTCCTCAGGAGACGTGCCCCAGGTGACGATGGGCGGGAGGTTCGCGGCATCGAGACGGATCTCGGAGTCGAAGAACGCGCCCTCGTCGGTGCGAAGGCTGTCCCAGTAGCGCACGGCCGCGTCCCAGGCTTCGCCCTGCGGCGCCTTGGGCTTGCCCTTCAGGTAGGCATAGGTCTTCTCGTCGGGGGCCACCATGCCGGCGCGGGCACCGCCCTCGATCGACATGTTGCAGATCGTCATGCGGCCTTCCATCGACAGGGACCGGATGGCCTCGCCCGCATACTCGATCACATGGCCGGTGCCGCCGGCCGTGCCGATCTCGCCGATGATGGCCAGGATGATGTCCTTCGCGGTGACGCCGGCGGGCAGCTGCCCGTCCACGGTCACGCGCATGTTCTTGGCCTTCTTCTGGATCAGCGTCTGGGTGGCGAGCACGTGCTCGACCTCCGACGTGCCGATGCCGTGGGCCAGCGAGCCGAAGGCGCCATGGGTCGAGGTGTGGCTGTCGCCGCACACGATGGTCATGCCCGGCAGGGTAAAGCCCTGCTCGGGGCCCACCACGTGGACGATGCCCTGGCGGGAGTCGAGCTCGTTAAAATACTCGACGCCGAAATCCTTGGCGTTCTGGGCCAGAGCGGCCACCTGGGTAGCGGCTTCGGGATCCTCGATGCCATGCGAGCGGTCCGAGGTTGGTACGTTGTGGTCGACCACGGCGAGCGTCTTGTGCGGCTGGCGCACCGTGCGGCCGGTCAGGCGCAGGCCCTCGAAGGCCTGAGGGCTCGTCACCTCATGGACGAGATGGCGGTCGATGTAGAGAAGGCACGTCCCGTCATCCTGCTGATCGACAACGTGATCGTCCCAGATCTTGTCATAGAGGGTGCGGGCTTTAGCCATGGTTCTCTTCCAACGGTCTCGATAAAGATGGTCTGAGCGTGTTTAGCGGCTTGCCGCCCTCAGGAGAAGATGTCCTGAGCGCACACCGCCTTGAAACGATCGCATAGCAGAGATGATGCGGCGCGCAATTATATTTTTGTCGCGCCGGATGATCCGCAAAGCTTGGTCCATCAGCAAAAAAGCGCGGTTTGCACCGCGCTTTCGAAAACTTTGCCTGAGAAGCGGGACCCTTACTCGGCTGCGGCCTGGGTCTTCTTCTCGGCGCGCTCGGTGATACGGGCCGACTTACCGCGACGGTCGCGCAGGTAGTACAGCTTGGCGCGGCGGACGGCGCCGCGGCGCACGACCTTGATCGAGTCGACGTTGGGCGAGTAGATCGGGAACACGCGCTCGACGCCTTCGCCGTAGGAGATCTTACGAACCGTGAAGCTCTCCTGGAGGCCGCCGCCCGAACGGGCAATGCAGACGCCTTCATAGGCCTGGATACGCGAACGCTCGCCTTCCTTGACCTTCACGTTGACGATGACGGTGTCGCCGGGCTGGAAATCCGGAATGGTCTTGGCGAGCTTGGCGATCTGCTCTTGCTCGAGCTGCTGAATGAGGTTCATGTCTGTACTCCTGCCGTTGCGTGGCCTCAGGGCAAGCCCCGGACCCGCTGGATTTCGGCGTCCTGTTTTAAGTTGAGGCAGCGCCTATACAGGAGTTCGGTCAGGTTGTCGAGCCTTAGAGCCGTGCGGCTGGCTCGACCTCAGCAAACAGGTACCGGTCGAACCAGTTCGGAAATGCCTTCGCGAGCGCCCGCGGCCCTTCCACCGTCAGCCCCATGCGCTGCGCCTCGGCAAAGCTCATATCGCCCCGCCACCAGGCGACCAACGCCGGCAGGTAGGTGCGAACACGGAGCGGCTCAGGGAAGCCGGGGTTTTGGGTGCAGAGCGAAACCTCGGCCTCCTTCAGCAGCAGGAAGCGCGGCGGGCGATATCCCTCCACCTCGAAGCGGACAACGAGGGGCTCCTTCGGCAGGGCGTCGGCGCGCACCCGCCGCTGCATGTCGACGAGGAGCGGCTCAAGGTCGAGATCCTCACCCGCAGCCTGCCGCGGCAACCAGCGCTGCCCCCAGGTGCCGAGCGCGCTGACGATCCCCATCAACTCCTGACCGGCTTCTGTGAGCGCATATTCGGGCCCATGCCCGCCCTCGATACGCACCACGGCGCCTGCCTGCACCAGGGCCTGCAGGCGCTCGGACAGCATGGTGCGGGAGATGCGCGGGATGCCGCGGCGGATATCGTTGAAGCGCCGGCTGCCGCACAGAAGCTCGCGCACCACGAGCAGGGTCCAGCGCCCGCCGATGGCCTCATGGGCGCGGGCCACGGAACAGAACTGACCGTAATCTGCCATGGGCCAAGCGCTACCATGGCGTCCAAGGGTCGGGAAGTCCGGATTTCGGACCTGACGGGTTGCCTGTGGCGGTCTAACGGGAATGCACATTCTCGGACAGCACCCATGATCACAGAGCCCCGCACCATTCTCGACCGCATCGGCAATACCCCGATCATCGCCTTGCGCCACATCGTGCCGGCCAACGGCGCCCGCATTCTGCTGAAGCTGGAGAACGAGAATCCCACCGGCAGCATGAAGGACCGGATGGCGCTCGCCATGATCGAGGCGGCGGAGGCGGATGGGCGTCTTAAGATCGGCGGGTCGGTGGTCGAGTATACCGGCGGCGGCACGGGGGTGTCGCTGGCGCTCGTTTGCGCCGTGAGGGGATACCCGCTCGACGTCGTGACCTCGGATGCCTTTTCACGCGAAAAGCTCGACCATATGCGGCTCCTCGGCGCGACGCTCCACGTCGTGGAGAGCGACAGCGGGCGTATGACGGAAAAGCTCACCAAAGACATGATCGAGCAGGCCCGCATCATCGCGGACGCGAAGGGCTCCTTCTGGACCGACCAGATGAAGAACCGGGACCAGCTTACTGCCTATCACCGCATGGCGGACGAGATCTGGCTGCAGACGGATGGCCGGATCGACGGCTTTGTCCAGAGCGTTGGCACGGCAGCGTCCCTTCGCGGCATCGCCGATGGCCTGCGCCATCGTCGCGATGGAATCCGCGTCGTCGCCGTGGAGCCTGCGGAATCCGCTGTGCTCTCCGGCGGTCCGTCCGGCGCACACAGGATCGACGGCATCGGTGCGGGCTACGTGGTGCCGCTCTGGCAGGAGACTGTCGCCGACGGCATCGAGCGCGTCTCGACGGAGGACGCGGTGGCGATGGCGTTCCGTCTCGCCCGCGCGGAAGGCCTGTTCGCCGGCACCTCCACCGGCGCCAACGTGATCGCAGCCTTGCGGCTCGCCGAAAAGCTGGGGCCGGATGCTACCGTCGTGACGGTCATGTGCGATACGGGCATGAAATACCTGAAGACGTTCGGGGCGAGGCTCGAAGCAAACGCACGCTCGTAAGGCCGTCTCCAGTTTTCAGCGAATGGGCGGAAGCCTTCGCTTGACGGGCGATGCCTTGACGATGGACGTGCTGGTCTGCGCCCGTTGCGCGATCCGCTCCAGGATCGGGTCGAGCTCGTCGATGGAGCGCAGGAGATAGCGCGCCACAAAGCAATCGTCGCCGGTCACCTTATCGCACTCGATCACCTCGGGGCTCTCGATCAGAAGCTTTTCTACGTGGTGCAGCTGTCCCGGCAGGGGCCGGATGCGCACGATGGCCGTCAGGGTGTAGCCCAGGGCCTTAGGGTCGAGTTCGACCGTATAGGCCTTGACCACGCCGTCCTCCTCCAGCCGCCGCAGCCGCTCGGCGACACTCGGGGGCGAAAGGCCCACGCTTCGGGCGAGCTCTGCATGAGAGAGCCTGGCATTGTCGCTCAGGAGCCCGACCAGGGCCTGGTCGATCTCGTCCAGAACCGAGTTTCTGCTTTTAAGGTTTCTTGCTGAAACTGCCATAGCATCGAAGGCCAATTGCTGAAGCTGCTTTCGATCCTGAAAGTACGCCGATCCGGGCAAAAGATAAAGTTCTGCCCTCGTCATAGGAGGCGCAGCCATGAGATCGCAAGTTAAGTTGTCGGGACGGCTGGAGATGATCGCCGCGATGGCGCTCTCGGGCACCATCGGGTACTTCGTCGTCGAATCCGGCCAGAGCGTCTGGAACGTGGTGTTCTTCCGCTGCCTGTTCGGGGCTTTGAGCCTGTTCGCCTATTGCTGGGCGAAGGGCATGCTCGCGCCCTGGCCGTTCTCGATCCGGACGCTGATGCTCGCAATTTTAAGCGGCGCGGCCATCGTGCTCAACTGGGTGCTGCTGTTCTCGTCCTACGGGCATGCCTCGATTTCGATCGCGACCGCCGTCTACAACACCCAGCCGTTCTTCCTGATCCTTCTCGGGATGATCCTGTTCGGCGAGCGACCCACGGGCGACGCGCTCGGCTTCATCGCCCTCGCCTTTGGGGGGCTTCTGATGGTCACCCAGGTCGAGGCCGGCAGCCTCTCATGGAGCAGCGGCTACGGGATCGGGCTGCTGCAGGCCTTAGGTGCGGCCTTTCTCTATGCGTTGACCTCAGTCATCGTAAAACAGCTCAAGGGCATCCCGCCGCACGTGATCGCGCTGGTGCAGGCGGTGCTCGGCACCCTGATGCTTCTGCCGCTGGCCGACTTCTCCAGCCTGCCGACCGGATCCCTGCAATGGGGATATCTCGCTGTGCTCGGTGTGGTTCACACCGGCATCATGTACATCCTGCTCTATGCGGCTCTCCAGAAGCTGCCGACGCCGATGATCGCCGTGCTCTCGTTCACCTATCCGGCCGTGGCCATTCTCGTCGATTACTTGGCCTATGGCCGAGACCTGTCGCTCGTCCAGTGGAGCGGCATCGGGCTGATCCTGCTCGGCAGCGCCGGGGTGAACCTGAAGTGGCGTCTTCGCATGAGCCGCTCCGGCATGGGACATCACGCACGGCCCGCCAAGACGTGAAGGCACTCGATGCCGCCGTGCTTCACCGGTCCACGGCGGCATGAATATCGAGATAATCCTGCTGCTTACTTGATGGCCGGCGGCGCCATGGACTGGGCCTTGCCGGCCATGTCCATGCATTCGGCTTCCTTGCCCTGCTGGTCGAGCTGCTTCGCCTGCTGGATCATCTGCATGGCCTGATTATGGCCCTGGCTCTGGGCCGTGACGTTCACACCCTGCCCCGAGGCCGAGGACGAGCCCTGGGCTGCAGAACCTGTCGTTGCGGGCGCATCGAGCGCAGGGCCGGCTCCCTCCTGCCGCGCCGAGATGGATTTCTCCAGTTCAGCGAGCTGTTGCGTGCAGGGCCCGGCCAAGCCGGGGCTGACGGAAACGAGAGCGAGGATTGTCCCAAGGATGATGCGGCTGACCATGTCGATCTCCCATGATCGGGTGCCCCGCCTCATTAATCCACGGACCGCATTCGGCGTTCCGCAGACAGAGCCGCTTCAGCGCCCCAGCAGATCCGGCCGCCGCTCGCGCGTGATGCGCTCCGATTCCTCGCGGCGCCAGCGCTCGATCATGGCGTGATTGCCGGAGAGCAGCACGTCGGGAATGGGCCGCCCTTCCCACTCGCGCGGGCGCGTGTAATGCGGGTATTCGAGGCGGTTCGACTCGAAGCTTTCTTCCGTGCCCGAGGCCTCCTTGCCCATGACGCCGGGCAGAAGCCGCACGCACGAATCGAGCACGATCATGGCGGCCATCTCGCCGCCGGAGAGCACGTAGTCGCCGATGGACACCTCTTGCAGCCCGCGCGCCTCGATCACGCGCTCGTCCACGCCCTCGAACCGGCCGCAGACGATGACGATGCCAGGACCGGCGGCAAGCTCGCGCACATAGGATTGCGTGAGCGGTTTTCCGCGCGGGCTCATGAGCAGTTTCGGGCGCGGATCGTCGGCAGACACATTCGCATCGATGGCAGAGGCCAGCACGTCGCAGCGGATCACCATGCCGGGACCGCCGCCCGCCGGCGTATCGTCGACGGTGCGATGACGGCCGAGGCCGTGGTCGCGGATGTTCTTCGCCTCAAGCGACCACACGCCGCGTGAAAGCGCATCGCCGGAGAGCGACATCCCGAGCGGTCCCGGAAACATATCCGGATAGAGGGTCAGGATGGTGGCGGAAAAGCTCACGCCTCGTCCTCAGGGGCAGGCTTTGCCGGCTCGAACAGGTCGTCGGGCGGTACCGCCACGATGCGCTTGGCCGCGATATCGACATTCGGCACGAAAGCCTTTGTGAAAGGCAGGAAAGCGGTCGGGCCTTTTTGCGCCGGCGCGATCTCCAGAAGGTCGCCGCCGCCGTAATTGGGCACGGCCACAACGGTGCCGATGATCTCGCCGGCTTCGGTCTGAACGGCCAGGCCGATCAGGTCGGCCAACAGAAATTCGTCCTCGTCGTCGGGCGGAGGAAGCCTGTCGCGCTCCACATGGAGCTGCACGCGGTTGAGCGCTTCCGCGGCCTCACGCGTGGTGACGCCGTCGACGACGGCGATGAGCAGATCGGGTGCGCCGCCTGGCGCCGTCCGCACGCTCTTCAAAGAATAGGTTTTGCCGTTGCTGGCGATGAGCGGCCGGTAATCGGCAATCGCCTGCGGGTCGCCCGTATGGGACTTCAGCCGCACCTCGCCTTTCAGGCCATGAGCGCGACCGAACTCGCCTACGAGGACGAGGTCATCCCTGACAGGTAGCGCACCAATCCCTCCCCCCTGTGCGGGGGAGGGTGGCGAGCGGAGCGAGCCGGGAGAGGGGGCGTTCTTCGACTGAGCACGGCCCCTCTCCCGACCCTCGCTGACGCGAGGGCCACCCTCTCCCGCTACGGAGAGAGGGCGAGGGTTTTGCCTGTCTGAACGCCCCCGCTTCATTAGGATGCTTACGCAGCCTCGCCTTCGGAGCCGGCGGCAGCCGCGGCCGCCTTGGCGTCGGCGCGCTCCTGGGACTTCTTGCCCGGAACGGCCTTCTGCGGGTTGTTGCGGGCCGGACGCTTCAGGAGGCCGGCGGCATCGAGGAAGCGCAGGACGCGGTCGGTCGGCTGGGCGCCCTTGGCGAGCCAGGCCTGGATCTTCTCGGTCTCGAGAACGACGCGCCCGGCGTCATCCTTCGGCTTCATCGGGTCGTAGGTGCCGACCTTCTCGATGAAGCGGCCATCGCGCGGAGAGCGCGAGTCGGCCACGACGATGCGGTAGTAGGGACGCTTCTTCGCACCACCACGGGTGAGACGGATCTTCAGGGACATGGGATACTCCTTTTGGTGTCCTGTGATCAAACCTTGTGCCGTTCCGGATCAGTCCAGAACGACAAAACCTATTTCTTCTTCCCGAACGGGAAGCCGCCGATGCCCGGCAGGCCCGGGATCTTACCGGCGCCGAGACCGGGCAGGCCCAGCACGCCCTTGGGCATCGACGGAAGACCGCCGGCGCCGCCGGGGAAATCGGGCAGCTTGCCGCCCATCTGCTTCTGCAGGGCTTCGATCTGCTCCGGCGTCGGCTGGGGCATGCCGCCCATGCCGCCGCCGATGCCGAACATCTTGCCGAGCTGGCCTGCCATGCCCTTGCCCTTGCCGCCGCCCATCATCTTCATCATGTCGGCCATCTGGCGGTGCATCTTGAGAAGCTTGTTGATGTCCTCGACCTTCATGCCGGCACCCGCGGCGATGCGCTTCTTGCGCGAGGCCTTGAGGATGTCGGGGTTGCGGCGCTCGGCCGGGGTCATGGAATCGATGATGGCGCGCTGGCGCTTGATGACCTTGTCGTCGAGATTGGCGTTCTCGAGCTGCGACTTCATCTTGGCGATGCCGGGCAGCATGCCGAGCATGCCGCCGATGCCGCCGATCTTCTCCATTTGGCTAAGCTGGTCGCGCAGATCCTCCAGGTCGAACTTGCCCTTGCGCATCTTGTCGGCCATGCGCTGGGCTTTTTCGGCGTCGAAATTCTCGGCGGCCTTTTCCACGAGCGAGACGATGTCGCCCATGCCGAGAATGCGGTTGGCGACGCGCGAGGGATGAAACTCCTCCAGCGCATCGACCTTCTCGCCCGTGCCGATGAGCTTGATCGGCTTGCCCGTGACGGCGCGCATCGACAGGGCAGCGCCGCCGCGGGCATCGCCGTCCATTCTCGTTAGCACGATGCCGGTAACGCCGAGGCGCTGGTCGAAGGCGCGGGCGGTGTTGACCGCGTCCTGACCGGTGAGCGCATCGGCGACGAGCAGCACCTCGTGCGGGCCGGTGGCGGCGCGCACCTCGGCCGCCTCCACCATCAGGGCCTCGTCCACGGTGACGCGGCCGGCGGTGTCGAGCATGACCACGTCGTAGCCGCCAAGGCGGGCCGCCTCCATGGCGCGCCGGGCAATCTGCACCGCCGACTGGCCGGCGACGATCGGCAGCGTATCGACGCCCACCTGCTTGCCGAGCACCGCGAGCTGTTCCTGGGCTGCCGGGCGGCGGGTGTCGAGGGAGGCCATGAGCACCTTGCGGTTCTCACGATCCTTCAGGCGCCGGGCGATCTTGGCCGTGGTGGTGGTCTTGCCCGAACCCTGGAGACCGACCATGAGGATGCCGACCGGCGGGACGGCGTTGAGGCTGATCACCTCCGCATCCGCGCCCAGCATCTCCACGAGCTGGTCGTGGACGATCTTCACCACCTGCTGGCCGGGAGAGACGGACTTCACGACTTCCGCGCCAACCGCGCGGGCGCGCACCTTGTCGGTGAACGAGCGCACGACTTCCAGGGCGACGTCCGCCTCGAGCAGGGCGCGGCGGACCTCACGCAGGGCCGCGTTGACATCCTCTTCCGTCAACGCACCGCGGCGCGTCAGTCCGCTGAGGATAGTGGAAAGCTTGTCGGAAAGGCCTTCGAACATGATCACTCAATCCCTTTTGCGATGAGAGGTACATCGCGATCCTCAAGGGCCTTTTCAAAGTGGCGGATGGCCGCCTCGAACTTGTCGCGGCAGCCGGGATTGCAGAAGCCGACCACCTCGCCGCGATAGAGGGTGAGCGAATCCGCCGCGATCGGTTTCCCCGACCACGGGCAGGTCTCGTTGACCGCGTCCTCGATGCGCAAAGCCTTGTCCGACATCCGCTACCATCCCAACGCGAAACCCAAAGGAAAGCGCGCCCGAGGGCGCATCGCGCTGTCGGACGTTGACCTCCAGCCTCTCGGGCTGGTCGGCGGCTCAAAATGGGCTCGCTCTACAGATTTGCGGCCAGCCGATAAGGGAAAAGGGCGCGAGAGTCAAGAAAAAGGGCGAGAGCTGGAGAGTCTAAGCTTGGAACCGGGTCCGCTCGACAACCTGTCGAATCCAGTCCCAGCCTCCTATATGCTTGGCGCCAAGCATGGGAGACCACATGACGATCACCAAGAAGCTATTCTATCAAACCGCGCAAGGCCTTGGGAATGAGGATTGGTTCTATCTCGCTCGGGATACCGAAACCGGACGAACATTCGTTATGCACGATTGGTCTCGCCTTAGCGGGAACAGCTATCAGCCCGGATCGGCGGACATCGATCTAGAGGTATTCCTCTCCGATAGGGGCGCATCTCAGGACAAGCTCCGCGAGCTGATCGGCACACTTGTAACGGAGGAGGCCTGATATCTACTGGACCTAAGGACGGAACCGCTTGGCTAAGGTAACCGGCAGTGTCGCCTGCATTGCTCAGATTGCTACGGGCTGAGCAGATCGTTCCCGTGCATAGGGGCAAATGAAACTGAGACACCGCCGCTAACGCTGGCGAATCTCGAAGCATCGAAGGGCTTTCACCCCTAGTGTCATTCCTAGCCTAGCAGGGGGAAGGGGATCCACCTGCACCCTCGGCACCACGGATCCCCTTTCCGGTCCTGCGGACCGCAGGGGATGACACTCCCACCCTTGCCGATCCGTTCCCGCATCCCCACGCTTAAAGCTTCGCCGAGGATCCCTGCTCCGATGAACCGCCGCACTCTGCTCAAAGCCCTAGGCCTTCCCGTTATCGCCGCCACCGGGGCGCTGGGCTGGATCACGGCTGCGCGCTCCAAGAACCGCTATTACGACGGTCCCGTCTCAGATCACTTCGACGGGGTGCGGTTCTTCACGCCCGGCCAGCCGCAGGACAAGGGTCTGCTCGAACTGGCGCGCTGGCGCCTGAACGGCGGACGCAAGGACTGGCCGGAGAGTTTTCCGAGCCCCTTCCGGGACAAGCCCCCGGCCGAGGTGCCGGGCCTGCGCTCGGCGCTCATCGGCCATGCCTCGTTCCTGATCCAGGTGGCGGGGCTCAACATCCTGACCGATCCGGTCTTTTCCGATCGCGCAAGTCCGGTCTCCTTTGCCGGCCCCACACGGGTCAATCCACCGGGCATCGCCTTCGAGGACCTGCCGCCGATCCACGTGGTGCTGATCACCCACAACCATTACGACCATCTCGACATTGAGACCTTGGGCCGTCTCTGGCAGCGGCACCGGCCGAAATTCGTGGCGCCGCTCGGCAACGATGCGGTGATCCGGGCCGAGCATCCGGAGATCCCGGTCGAGACGCGGGACTGGGGCGGCTCCGTCGATCTCGGCAACGGCGTCACAGCGCATCTGGAGCCCGCCTATCACTGGTCGGCGCGCGGCATCAACGACCGGCGCATGGCGCTCTGGTGCGCCTTCGTGCTCACCACGCCGGCCGGCGCGATCTATCACATCGGCGATACCGGCTTCGGCGACGGCAAGATCTTTCATGCCGTGCGCGAGCGCTTCGGCAAGCCGCGCCTCGCGCATCTGCCCATCGGGGCCTATGAGCCGCGCTGGTTCATGGAGCCGCAGCACATGAATCCGGAGGATGCCGTGAAGGTGCTGCGCATCGTCGAGGCCGAGCAGGCGCTCGGCCACCATTGGGGCACGTTCCGGCTCACCGACGAGGGCATCGAGGAACCGCCGCAGGAACTCGCAACCGCGCTTCAGTCTGCGGAGATTCCGGCAAACCGCTTCAGGGCGCTGCGGCCCGGCGAGGCATGGTCGCCGTCCGCGTGAGGATCGGCTCCGCGAGCTCCTGCGGAGCATCCACGAGGCAGGCGACGCCGGCATCGAGCAGTTCCTGCCGGGAGCCGTAGCACCAGGTCACGCCGATGGAGGCGAGACCGTTGGCCTTCGCCCCGATGGCGTCGTGCTTCCGGTCGCCGATCATCACGGCCGCCGCAGGATCGAAGCGCTCCCGGTCGAGAATATGCCGGATGAGATCGCGCTTGTCGGCGTTGCGGTTGTCGAGTTCCGAGCCGTAGATTTCGATGAAGAACCGCGACAGCTCGAAATGGTCGAGGATCCGCCGCGCAAAGACCTGGAGCTTCGACGTCGCCACATAGAGGCGGACGCCCTTCTCCTGCAAGTTCTGAAGCAGGGCCGGGATGCCCGCATAGACTTCGTTCCCGAACAACCCGACATCGCCGTAGCGTTCGCGATAAAATCGCACGCCGTCCGGCACCTCTTCCGCTCCACCCAGAAGCTTCGTGAAGCCTGCAAAAATCGGCGGTCCGATCATCCAGGTGAGTTCGTCCGCGTCCGGAACGGGACGCCCCAGTTTGTCGAGGGCATACTGGATCGACCGGGTGATGCCGGTTTTCGGGTTCGTCAGGGTCCCGTCGAGATCGAAGAGCGCAATCATTCTTTCGGTTGAACGTAGATGTTCACCTCGAAATCGGTGTCCTGCGAATCCGTGAAGTCGCTCACGTATTCCTCGATGAAGGCGTCCTTGGCCACGATCTCCTTGATGTCGAGATAGGCCGTGATCGTCTCGTAGGTGCCGTCGATCTCGTCATAAGCATCCTTGTGCACGAAGCGGAAGGACTTGCCCTCCGGCGTGCGGCCGAACTTGATCTCGGGGGTGAGTTCGGTCTTGCCCTCCGGCACCTTGGCGATCGGCACCATGGCCTCGTACTTGAAACCGTTGTCGTCGGTGTCGACGAAGATCGTGAGCGGCCGGCCCGCAGGCGCGATCCCGGCTTTCTTCATCTCGCCGTCGATCTTGGCGAAGGCGCCCTTCAGGTTGTCGTAGGCCTCGTCCCAGGTGCTGATGCCGGCGAGCATCACCGTGTCCTTGGACACGAGCACGCCCTCCTCCACCCCGGTCGGATCGCTCGGGCTCGGGAACAGGGTCGCGCGGCCGGCCTCCTGCACCGGGGCCGGGCTGGCGGGAGGCGGAGACGTCGGGTTTGCGGGTGCGGGCTGGACCATGCCGGGAGCCTGGGGCTGTGCCGGGGCAGTCTGGGTCTGCGGCACAGCCGACGGGGGTGAAGCCGGGGCCGGCGCCTCGGGCGCCGCCGGCGGCGGGCTTGCCGGCGGAGGCGTCTGCGCCAGCGCGACGCCCGAGCAGAGGGCCAGGATCAGGACAAGATGAGAGAAGCGCAGCCGCATGAGAAGAACGCCTTACCCGCGAATCAAGAAGGGATACCTTGCTGCACCATAGGGGGCTTTGAACAAGGCCGCGAGAGCATCCCGAGGCCGCTGTGGAGAGACGGATTGCAGCAGGAGCTGCCCAACAAATGGTCTGATTGACAGCATGTTTCCCTGACGGAAGCTGGGGCCCATGCCGTATGCTCGTGCTTCGTCTCCTCGTCCCTGGACCGCCTCATGACGGAAGACTTTCTGATCTTTGCACTGATCGGCTTCGGGGCTCAGCTCGTCGACGGGGCGCTCGGCATGGCCTTCGGGGTGCTCTCCACCACGAGCCTCCTCGCCTTCGGGGTGCCGCCGGCCACCGCCAGCGCCGTCACCCATGTGACGGAGATCTTCACCACGGCCGCCTCCGGCACCTCTCACGTGCTCCACCGCAACGTGAACTGGCGCCTCGTGGCCCGATTGGCGCCGGCCGGCATGACCGGCGGCGGGATCGGCGCCTTCATCCTCTCCAACATCGACGCCAAGACCATCCAGCCGCTGGTGTCGGCTTATCTCCTGGCGATCGGCCTCTATATCCTGTTCAAAGCCTTCCGGCCCCTCTGGCCCAGGGAGGTGCGCGACTGGATGGTGCCCTGGATCGGGGCGGGCGGCGGCCTGCTCGATGCCATGGGCGGTGGCGGATGGGGACCTATCGTCACGAGCTCCCTGATCGGCCGGGGCCATGCGCCCCGGCAGGTGATCGGCTCGACGAACCTGACCGAATTCCTGGTCACCACCGTCATCTCCGCCACCTTCATCATCACGCTGGGATGGTCCGAGCTGAGTTCGGCGGCAGGTCTCATCCTCGGCGGGGTCCTGGCCGCTCCTCTCGGTGGACTGGTGGTGAGCCGTCTGCCAACCCGGCCGCTGATGATCGGCGTCGGCCTCATCATCATCGCCACCAGCATTCCGCGGATCCTCGCGGCTTTCTAGACGATATTGCCGCAGGGCTTTTCGACCCCTCTCGCGATTTCTCACGTTTTCAGCCATATACGGGCGCATGAGTGCCCTTTCGAACAGCCGCTTCCTGAAGATGAACGGTCTCGGCAACGAGATCACCGTGCTGGACCTGCGCGGCTCCCCTCACCGCCTGAGCCCGTCGGAGGCGCGCGCCATCGCGGCGGATCCGCGCTCGCGCTTCGACCAGCTGATGGTGCTGCACGATCCCGTGGCCGCTGGTACAGACGCCTATATGCGCATCTACAACACGGACGGCTCGGAATCCGGCGCCTGCGGCAACGGCACCCGCTGCGTCGCCTGGGCGATGATGGCCGATCCGATCATGAGCCGGCCTGTGGACCGCGACCTGGTGCTTGAGACCAAGGCCGGGCTGCTGCCCGTGGAGCGCGTCTCGGACCGGGTCTTTACCGTCGACATGGGTCCGCCGCGCTTCGCCTGGAACGAGATTCCCCTGCGCGATCCCTACCCGGACACCCGCACCATCGCCCTCGACACCCAGCTGCCCGACGCGCCCGAGCTGCAGGGTCCCTCGGCCGTCAGCATGGGCAACCCGCACGTGATCTTCTGGGTCGAGGACGCGCTCGCCTATGACCTTGCCGCCATCGGCCCGGTCTTCGAGCACGATCCGGCTCTGCCGGAACGCGCCAACATCTCGTTCGCCCAGGTCACCGGCCCCGAGCACATCATGCTGCGGGTCTGGGAGCGCGGAGCCGGCGCCACCCGCGCCTGCGGCTCGGCCGCCTGCGCCACCCTGGTGGCCGCCGCCCGCAAGGGGCTCACCGGCCGCCGAGCCGTGGTGGCGCTCCCCGGCGGCGATCTCGTGATCGAATGGCGCACGGGCGACGACCATGTGCTCATGACAGGCCCGACCGAGCTGGAGCACGAGGGCACCCTCTCCCCAGCGCTCTTCACGGAGGTGGCCTGATGGCCGTGGAGGTCGTCACCTTCGGCTGCCGCCTCAACATCTATGAATCGGAGGCCATGCAGCGCCACGCGCAGGATGCGGGCTTAAGCGAGGTCGTGATCGTCAACACCTGCGCGGTGACGGCTGAGGCGACGCGCCAGGCGCGCCAGTCGATCCGCAGGCTCGCCCGCGAGAACCCCGGTGCGCGCATCATCGTGACGGGCTGTGCGGCCCAGGTGGAGCCCGAGACCTTCGCGGCCATGCCGGAGGTTTCCCAGGTCGTCGGCAACCACGAGAAGATGAAGGCCGAAACCTGGGCCGGCATGCGCGATTTCGGCGTGGGTACCGGCGAAAAGGTTCAGGTCAACGACATCATGGCGGTGAAGGAAACCGCCATGCACCTCATCGACGGCCTGCGCGGGCACACCCGCGCCTTCGTGCAGGTGCAGAACGGCTGCGATCACCGCTGCACCTTCTGCATCATCCCCTATGGCCGCGGCAATTCCCGCTCCGTGCCCATGGGTGCGGTGGTGGATCAGGTGCGCACCCTCGTGGAGCACGGCTCCCGCGAGGTGGTGCTCACCGGCGTCGACATCACCAGCTACGGCCGGGATCTGCCGGGAGAGCCGAAGCTCGGCACCCTGGTGAAGAGCCTGCTGCGCCACGTGCCGGAATTGGAGCGCCTGCGCATCTCGTCGATCGATTCGGTCGAGGCGGATGACGACCTTTTGGACGTGATCGCCAACGAGCCCCGCCTGATGCCGCACTTGCATCTCTCGCTGCAGGCCGGCGACGACATGATTCTCAAGCGCATGAAGCGCCGACACCTGCGGGCACACGCCATCGCGTTCTGCGAGCAGGTGAAGCGGCTTCGCCCCGACATGATCTTCGGCGCCGACATCATCGCGGGCTTCCCGACGGAAACGGAGGAGATGTTCGCCCGCTCCCTCGACATCGTCGAGGAATGCGAGCTGACGCATCTCCACGTCTTCCCGTTCTCGCCTCGCCCCGGCACGCCGGCCGCGCGCATGCCGCAGGTGGCGCGCAATATCGTGAGGGACCGCGCCCGCCGCCTGCGTGAGAAGGGTGAGGTGGCTTTGCTCAAGCATCTCAGCCAAGAGGTCGGCGCGCGCCGCAACGTGCTGATCGAGTTGAACCAGCTCGGCCGCACGGAAGGTTTTACGGCGGTGCGTTTCACCAGGCCGGTGACGCGGGGCGAGATCATGTCGGTCATCATTGCCGGACACGATGGCAAGGAGCTGCTGGCGGCTTAAAGCACGCCGCACGCCTCCACCCGCTCGCGCATATGCTCCGGCACCGGCGCCTCCACGAGGATCGGCGGCTTCTTCGGATAGAGCGGCACGGTGACACTGCGGGCGTGCAGGTGCAGGCCAGGTCCGCCGAACCGTGGCGCCGTGCCGTAGATGGGATCGCCCAGGATTGGAAAGCCCGAAGCCTGGCAATGGACGCGCAGCTGATGGGTGCGGCCGGTGATCGGGCGCAGTTCGAGAAGGGTGAGGCGCTTCTCATCCTCCCCTCGAATCTCGGGTGTTCCCGAGATTCGTTTTTGCTCTCCCAAGTCGGAAACATCCGACTTGGGTGGGGGAGGGTCGGAGCGCGTGAGCGCTCCGGGGTGGGGTGGCAGCGCCGACGAATGCGGTGTTTCCACCCCCTCCCGCACCTCCGGTGCGACCTCCCCCCTCAAGGGGGAGGTGTGGGTGCGCCCCAGCACCCGCCATTGCGTCAGCGAGGGCTGGCCCTTTTGGTCCACCTTCATCCACCAGCCGCGGTCGGGCGATTTGGGGGCAAGGGCTAAGTCGATTTCACCCTCGTCGGCTTCCGGCCCGCCCTCGACCACGGCCCAGTAGACCTTGTCGATCTCCCCCTTCTTGAACATCTCGTTCAACCGGGCGATGGCCTTCGGGTGGCGGCCGAGCACGAGGCAGCCCGACGTGTCCTTGTCGAGGCGGTGCGCGGCCTCGGGCCTACGGGGCAAGCCGAAGCGCAGGGCATCGAGATGATGAAACAGGGTCTCGCCGCCCTTGGGGCCGGGATGCACGGGCAAGCCGGCGGGTTTGTCGATCACGAGCATCAGGGCATCGCGATACAGCAATCGGCTCACTATCTCTTCCGCAATCATGAGGCCTCGGCTATCGAGGCATCCGCATTAAATCAAGCACAGCATTCATAAGGCACAGCGAAACCCATGGCCGACACGAAGCCCGACAAGCCCGGATTCCTCTCCCGTCTGTTCGGGCGCAAGGCTGAAGTACCCACGGCTCCCGAGCCGGCACCAGCGACCCCGCAGGCTGGTGGCGAGCCCGAGGCTATGCCGTCTCCGCCTGCCACGGGGGCGGACGATCTCGCGGCCGCTCCCTCGACGGTGACCACCGCCTCCCCCGACACGCCTGACGAGAACAAGACGCCGCCGGAGCTGGCGGGTGCCGATCTCCAGCCCATCGAGGGCTTGGACCCGGAAGGCACCAACCCGCAGGAGCCGCTGCCGCGCATCGTGACGGAGCACGGCCCGGAGCTGCGCCCGGACATCACGGCTGCGGACCTGGCCTCTCCCGACACCGCTCCCGCCGGGATCGCCCCCGAGACGAAGCCTGCACCAGCCAGCAGCTGGTGGCAGCGCCTCACGGAGGGCATGCGCCGCACCTCCTCGTCCCTGTCCGACAGCGTCACCGGCCTGTTCACCAAGCGCCGGCTCGACGCCGCGACCCTGGAAGAATTGGAGGATGCCCTTGTCCAGGCCGATCTCGGCGTGCCCACCGCCATGCGGATCACGGAGGCGATTTCGGCCGGGCGCTACAACAAGGAGATCTCGCCCCAGGAGGTGAAGGCGATTCTCGCCAACGAGGTGGAGAAAACCCTTTCACCCGTGGCGCAGCCGCTCGTCGTCGACCGGTCGCAAAAGCCCTTCGTCATCCTGATGATTGGCGTGAACGGGGCCGGCAAGACCACCACCATCGGCAAGCTCAGCCAAAAATTCCGGCAGCAGGGCCTGAAGGTGATGCTCGCCGCCGGCGACACCTTCCGGGCCGCCGCCATCGAGCAGCTGAAGGTGTGGGGCGAGCGCGTCGGCGCGCCGGTGCTGTCCCGCGAGCAAGGCGCGGATGCGGCGGGCCTTGCCTATGACGCGCTCCAGGAGGCCAAGACCAACGGCTCGGACGTGCTGCTCATCGATACTGCCGGCCGCCTGCAGAACAAGGCCGGACTCATGGCCGAGCTCGAGAAGATCGTGCGCGTGGTGAAGAAGTTCGATCCATCCGCGCCTCATGCCACGCTCCTGGTCCTCGACGCGACGGTAGGCCAGAACGCCATCAGCCAGGTCGAGCTGTTCCAGAAGGCGGCGGGCGTGACCGGCCTCGTGATGACCAAGCTCGACGGCACGGCGCGGGGCGGCATCCTGGTGGCGCTCGCCGAAAAATTCCGCCTGCCCGTGCACTTCATCGGCGTCGGCGAGGGGGTGGAGGACCTGGAGCCTTTCACCGCACGGGATTTCGCCAAAGCCATTGCCGGGCTTGAGCATCGGACCTAAAAGTGGAATGCACTTCTAGGATCGATCCAATGCTCATCTCCTTAGCAGGCGCCTCGTTTGAGCGGAAAACCGGGTCCACTTTTCACTGGCGTGGCCCGCTGGGTCCGCACGATGCGCTACAAGCAACCTCATGACCGACGAAAAGCGCCTCCCTCCCCTCCTCAAGCTCGCCCTGGAACTCGGGCCGCTGGCCCTGTTCTTCATCGGCAACGCCTATGGCGACCGCTTCGGCTTCGCGCAGGACCAGCGCATCTTCGCCGCCACGGGGGTCTTCATCGTGGCGACGCTGATCGCGCTCGGCATCAGCTACGGGCTGACCCGCAAGCTGCCGATCATGCCGGTGGTGTCGGGCATCGTGGTCGTGGTCTTCGGCGGACTGACGCTCTTCCTGCAGGACGAGACCTTCATCAAGCTCAAGCCCACCATCGTGAACAGCCTGTTCGGGCTCGTGCTGCTCGGCGGACTCTATTTCCGCAAGCCCCTGCTCCAGATCGTGCTCGACAGCGTGTTCGACCTCGACGAGGAGGGCTGGCGCAAGCTCACCTTCCGCTGGGCGTTGTTCTTCTTCGCGCTGGCGGCGATCAACGAGATCGTCTGGCGCACGCAGTCGACGGATTTCTGGGTGAGCTTCAAGGTCTTCGGCATCATGCCCCTCACCATCGCCTTCGCGCTCGCCCAGACGCCCCTGCTGCTGAAGCACGAGATCAAGAAGGCGGAAGAGGTCTAAACATCCTCGCCATTGTTATTCCGGGGCGGCTCGCATGAGCCGAGCCCGGAATCCATAAACACGACGTCTCAAGGAAGAGCGAGCAGCGTTAAGCTTATTTCTGCACCGTTGGCGGTTATGGATTCCGGGCTCTCGCTACCGCTCGCCCCGGAATGACAGCGTCTCGTGCAAACCCTCACCCCACCGGCTTCATCAGCACCATCCTGCGCGTCACCCCCGGCAGCGGATCGCACTCCACCTCCGTCCAGAGTTCCTCCTCGCCGGCCGCCACCACGGTTTCCTGCGAGGCGAGAAGCTCGCAATCCGCGGCCTTCGTCGCCTGCTCGATGCGAGCCCCGATATTGACGGTCTCGCCGACCACGGTGAATTCGAGCCGGCTCTCGTCGCCCACCACGCCGCAGAACACGTCGCCCGTATGGATGCCGATGCCGAGCCGCACGGGAGGGTCGAAGCGGCGCTTGGCGTTCCAGCGCTCGATGAGCGTCAGAAGGGTGCGCCCGCAGGCAAGCGCGCGCCGGGCATCGCCGTCCCGCGCGCCCGGCACGCCGAAGAGAATGAGCGCGCCGTCCCCGGTGAACTTGTCGATGACGCCGCCGTGCCGGGAGGCGGCGCGCAGCACGCGCCGGCGGAAGGACGTGATGAACACGGCAAGCTGCGCCGGCTCCATGGTCTCGCCGAAGGTGGTCGAGGCGCGGATGTCCACGAACATCACCGTCACCGGAATGCGCCGCCCCTGGCGCAAGGAATCGAAGGCTTGGTCGGTAAGGATCGGCGCGAGCTCACGCGGCAGGTAGCGGGTGAGGTTGGCCCGCAGGGTGGTCTCCCGCACGGCCCGCTCCAGCATGAGCCGCCCCTGGCGTGCCACGAGAATCAGGATCAGCCCGGCGGCGAACACCATGACGATGCGGACCATGTTGGTCTGCAGGGAGAACAGGCCCGCGATGGCGGCGAGATCCTCCTGTCGCTCCTCGAGGCTCATGAACCCGCCGCTGAAGGCGATGAGCGTCAGGCCGACCACATAGATGGCGGCCACGAAGGCCTGGAGCCGCGGCTGGTAGTGGATCGCCGCCGCCGCCATGGTGATCGGCACCACCCAGGACACCGGAAAAGCGGCAAAGAGGCTGCCGGGAATGCCTAGGCCCCAGTGGCTGTAGGCGAGGTTGCCAAGAACCAGGAGGGCATCGGTCACGGCCGTGGTTACGGGAAGCTGCGCAATGGCGATCCGCTTCGAGGCGAGCCACGCCCCGATCCATCCCGAGGCCCCGAACAGCACGAGGGTGAGTTCCGCCGCGCCGATCTGCTTGCGCGCCATGGGGTTGTCGAGCTCGACCCCAGCAGTCGCGAATATGACGGCCAGCAGCAGAAGCCCCGCCGTGACCATGCGTGCCGTGCCGGCCCGCTGCAGCGCCCCGGTATCGGCCTCGCGAATCAGCCGCTGGGTGGCATCGCTCAGGACCGGCGTCGTGCGCAGATTGTTGATGAGGCCCAGGGCGGCGCGGGTGCGGGATCGAGGGGTCACGGGCTTCCTTTTGCTCGCCGGTGGGTTAAGGCACTATGTCACTGGACTGCCCCAGCGCCCATTACGGATCCGTTACGCCAGCATGAACTGCCGTTTAACCCCGGCAGCAGCCCTGCATCTCACAGGAATATATGGTTCATGAGCGAAAGCTTCCAGCCGATCACGATTTATGTGGATGCGGATGCCTGCCCGGTGAAGGCGGAAATCTACAAAGTCGCCGAGCGCCACCGGGTGAAGGTCTTCGTGGTGTCGAATTCCTTCCTGCAGGTGCCGCAGGACCCGCTGATCGAGCGTGTGGTGGTGAGCACAGGCTTCGATGCGGCGGACAACTGGATCGCCGAGCGCGCCGGGCGCGGCGCCATCGTGATCACCGCCGACATTCCCCTCGCCCACCGCTGCGTGACGGCCGGTGCCGACGTGATCGGGCCGACGGGAAAGCCGTTCACGCAAGCCTCCATCGGCATGGCGCTCGCCACCCGCAACCTCATGGAGGATCTGCGCGCCATGGGCGACGTGACCGGCGGGCCGAAGCCGTTCTCACCGAAGGACCGCTCCGCCTTCCTTTCGGCGCTGGATGTCGCGATCAACCGGCTCAAGCGCGCGGGGTTTGGCGCAGCTTCTCCTTGAACGCCCCAAAATTCTCCGGCGTCAGCGGGCCGATATGCTTGTGGCGGATGGTGCCGTCGGGGCCGACGATGAAGGTTTCCGGCACGCCGTAGACGCCCCAGTCGATGGAGGCGCGGCCGTTCGGATCGACGCCGACGGCGGCATAGGGGTTGCCGAGGCTGCCGAGGAAGCGGCGGGCGTTATCCGGGTTGTCGCGCTGGTTAATGCCGACCATGCGGATCGACGGATCCTTGGCGAGGTCGACGAGCAGCGGATGCTCCTGGCGGCAGGGGCCGCACCAGGACGCCCAGACATTCACCACCGTGACGCGGCCCTTCAGGTCCTCGTTGGAGAAGCCCGGCACCGGCTGGCCATTGGCCATGAGGCCTTCAAGCGGCGCGAGGCTGAAGGTCGGCACCGGCTTGTTGATGAGCACCGAGGGCAGCTCGGCCGGATTGCGGCCCGAAAACAGCTGCACGGCAAACAGCCCCGCGAGCACCAGGAAGACGAGCCCAGGCAGGATGAAGATCAGGCGGGAGCGGGGGCGCTCGGTTGCCTCAGCCACGGCGCGACCTCCGGCCGATGCCGCGGGACTCAAGGTCGGCGAGCGCGCGCCGCTGGATGCGGTGGTCGATCACGGCGCGCAGGATCAGGCCTGCGACCACCAGGGCGGTCACGATGTAGGAGAAGGCGATGAAGAACGTGTGCGACATGCGTGTCAGGCCGCCTGTGCGTCGAGGCGCTCGGCCTCGAGGATCGTGAGGGTCCGCACGCGACGGCGCAGGATCTCGGTTCGCATGCCCGACAGGTGCAGCGCGACCCCCATGAGCGAGAAGCCCACAGCCATGATCAGGAGCGGCACGAGCATGGAGGGATGGATGGTCGGCCCGTCGATGCGGAACACGGAGGCCGGCTGGTGCAGGGTGTTCCACCAATCGACCGAGAACTTGACGATCGGCACGTTCACTGCGCCGACAAGCGTGAGGATCGACACGGCCCGCGCCGCGCGGTTGGGCTCCTCGATGGCGCGCCAGAGAGCCAGGATTCCGAGATAGATCAGCAGCATCACCAGCATGGACGTGAGTCTGGCATCCCATTGCCAATAGGTGCCCCACATGGGCTTGCCCCAGAGCGAGCCGGTGACGAGGCAGATCAGCGTGAACGCCGCCCCGATGGGTGCTGCCGCCTTCTGCGACACGTCCGCGAGCGGATGGCGCCAGACCAGGGTGCCGAGCGCCGAGGTCGCCATGATCATGTAGAAGAACAGGGACAGCCAGGCCGCCGGCACATGGAGGTACATGATCTTGACCGTCTCGCCCTGCTGGTAGTCGGCGGGCGCGGCGAACCAGACCAGATAGAGACCGGCGGCGATCAGGATCGCACTCAGCCCTCCCACCCACGGCAGCAGCGTGCCGCTGAGGCTCATGAAGCGGGTCGGGTTGGCAAGCTCTCGGATCATAGGCTGGATGTAGCGGTCTTGAATGAAGCCTGCAACGTGGCGATCAGCGCCAGGCGAATAACGTTTTCGCCAGAGATGGGGCTTGTAAGGGGCTCGGCCGCCGTTGGGCATTCCGGAAATGTGCGTAGGATCTTGGCCATAGCAGCTCTTTGACGCGCCTTTCATTCGCCATTCGAACCGGCCTATAGTTTCGCATCTCTGTTGCGGAGCGATCATGCGCGTCGGATTGTCCAGCCTGTTCGGCCTTACCCTGCTTGTGCTTCCGGCCTCGGCGCAGGACATCACCCTGCGCCTGCCGGTCGCCTGCGAGGTAGGACGCAACTGCTTCATCCAGCATTACGTGGACCGAGATCCGTCGCCGGCCGTGAGCGACTACCAGTGCGGCACCCTCACCTACGAGGCGCATGACGGCACCGACATCCGCGTGCCCACCACGGCGGCCCAGAAGGCGGGCGTCGACGTGGTGGCCGCCGCCGAAGGGAAGGTGCTGCGCATCCGCGACGGGGTGGAGGACGTCTCCCTCACCGGGCGCGGGCGGGACAGCGTGGCGAACACCGAATGCGGCAACGGCGCGGTGGTCGATCACGGCAACGGCTGGGAGGCGCAGTACTGCCACCTGGCCAAGGGCAGCATCACCGTGAAATCGGGCGACACCCTGAAGGCCGGCGACAGGATCGGGCGGATCGGCCTCTCGGGCATGACCGAGTTCCCACACCTGCACTTCACCCTGCGCAAGGACGGCAAGCCGGTCGATCCCTTCGCCTACGGCGCGCCCGAAAAGTCCTGCGGCGGGGGCAAATCCCTCTGGGAGGCGTCGTTGCAGCGGGCGCTCGCCTATCAGCCCGGCAGCGTGCTCAACAAGGGTTTCGCCTCCGGCCCCGTGACCATGGAGGCCATCGAATTGGGCGCGGCCGAGCAGGAGACGCCCACCACGCGCTCCCCCGCCCTCGTGGCTTTCGTGCGCGCCATCGGCCTCAAAGGCGGCGACGTGCAGACGCTCACCCTGTTCGACCCCGACGGCAAGCCGCTCGCCCAGAACAAGGCTCCGCCGCTCGATCGCGACAAGGCGCAATGGATGGCGTTTTCGGGCGTGAAACAGCCGCAAGGCGGCTTCCGCCCCGGGCTCTACCGGGCGATCTACCGGGTGGAGCGGGACGGAAAGCCCGCCATCGAGCAGGCCTTCGGCATCAGCCTTCGCCCGTGATGCCCTCATGCGTCTTACGGCTGTCCGCAGGCGCCTCGTCGCGTTCGTTGAGGCCGTAATCGCGGATCACGCTGGCGACCCGCAGGCGGTAATCGCGAAAGACGCCACGGCCCGCCCCTTGCGTGGTGCGGTGGGAGGGAAGGTTGCGCCAGGCCCGCACCGCCTCCTCGTCGCGCCAGAACGACAGGGACAGGAGCTTGCCCGGCTCGCTGAGGCTCTGGAAGCGCTCGACTGAAATGAAGCCGTCCATGCCCATGAGATCGGAGCGCAGCGCCGCGGCAAGACCAAGATAATCCCGCTTGCCCACATCGCCGTCCGGCCAGACCTCGAAGATCACTGCGATCATGGCTTGATCAACTCCGCATGAGGCGCCGAGGCGAGGCGCAGGAAGGTGCGATCCTCCCGGCGGATGAACTGCTCCCGCCTGGCGAATTCGTAGTTGGCGCGCCCTGCGGGATCGTTGCGCAGGCGCTCGCGATAGGCCTCGTATTCGGCCAGGTTTTTGATGGTGTACACGCCGTAAGCCAATGTGCTGGAGCCCTCGTGGGGCGCATAATAGCCGATCAGGTCGGCGCCGCAGCGGGGAATCGCCTGGCCCCAGTTGCGCGCGTATTCATTGAAAGCCTCGACCTTGAAGGGATCGATCTCGTAGCGGATGAAGCAGGTGATCATCGATAAGCATCCTGTTGACTGGAGCATCGTGCGGACCCGGACGGCCACGTCGGTGAAAAGTGGATCCGGTTTTCGCTGGCGCGGCCCCCTGGGTCCGGCCACGCGATGCTCATTTCCATGAAGAAGCATCGGGTAGGCCCCAAAAGTGCAAATCCACTTTTGGGTCCGATGCTTGACACAGTTCGGTCTTAGCCGATTGATGGACGCTGATGGTTCGGCTACGATCGAAGTATGAAAGAAGGTCCTGTCATCGCGTCTGTTGCCGCGCTCCTGGGTGATCCGGCCCGCGCCAACATCCTCACCGCCCTCATGGATGGGCGGGCGCTCACCGTCAGCGAACTCGCCGAGGCGGCGGGCGTCACGCTTCAGACGGCGAGCGGGCACTTGGCCAAACTCGATGCGGCCAACCTGCTGACCGCGGAAAAGCAGGGACGCCACCGCTATTTCCGGCTCTCAGGCCCCGATGTGGCCCAGGTGCTCGAAGCCCTCATGGGCCTCGCCCAACGCACCGGCGCCACTCGCGTGCGGACCGGCCCGAAGGATGCGGCGCTGCGATCCGCCCGGATCTGCTACGATCATCTGGCCGGCGAGCGCGGCGTCGTCCTGCTGAAAGCCGCCCAACAGCAAGGCCTGATCGATGGCGACAAGAACTTGACGCTGACCAGCAAGGGCCGCGCCTTCTTCACCGGTTTCGGCATCGATCTCGCGGCGCTGGAAAAGGGCCGCCGTCCCATCTGCCGCGCCTGCCTCGACTGGAGCGAGCGGCACAGCCATCTCGGCGGCGCGCTCGGCGCCGCGATCCTGTCCCGCATGACCGACAAGGGCTGGGTCAGGCGCGAGAGCGGGCGCGTCCTGACCTTCACCTGCGAGGGTGTGGAGGGTTTCGAGGCGGCTTTTGCACGGCCTCGGGATAAGGGCTCGCAGGCTGCTTGAGCACAATGTCTCGCTCAATGTTCACCTCGCCCAACCCCTCATCCTGAGGAGGACCGTCAGGTCCGTCTCGAAGGATCAGGGCGTCTGCCGTGCTCTCTGGACCCTCCTTCGAGACGCAGCTGCGCTGCTCCTCAGGATGAGGCTTGAGATTGGTGCGCGAGATTCTCAGGCGAGCCTGTAGGACTCGACCTCCTCAAACCCATGAGAGCGGTAAAGCCGGAGCGCCCCGGACGGGTTGTCCGAGTGGACCTTCAGATCGACGGAAGCCGCGCCCCTCCTACGGAAGGCATGGAACACCTGATGAAGCAGCGCCGAGCCCAGTCCGTGCCGGCGCATCGACGGAGCCACCGCCAGATCCTTGACGAAAGCGCTGGTCCAGCATTGCGCCACGCCAACAATCTCGTCCTGCTCGTCCGCTGCAACGAAGACCAGGGTCGGATCGTATTCAGAATTGTCCCGCAGGCTCGGCCACCAGATCGCGAACGGCTCGACATAGCCTCCACCGCGTGAATAGGCCTCCGCGAGCAGGGCGTGGACCTCTCTCGCGTGTCGCTCCGGTTCGAACAGGATCGGACGGATCCCTGCCGGCCAGACAGGGTCCGGCACGGGATCGGCCAGGAGGCGTCGCATGCGTACAACGAGGCGTTCGGTCATTGGCTCACCTATTCTCCCGACCGCAGGGCCGCCGCCGCCCCTACCGTGCCGACCACGGCGGCGATCAGCGACAGGGCGACGAGCACGAGGAACGGCGTTGCGAAGGGAATTGTCCCTCCCAGAGCCGCGTTGGCGGCCGAGACCCCGAAGATCAGGGTCGGGATCATGAAAGGCAGGACCAGGATCGCGAGGATCAGCCCGCCGCGCCGGAGCGACGAGGTCAGCGCCGCCCCGACCGCCCCGATGAAGGTGAGCGCGGGCGTGCCGACCAGAAGGGTTGCCACCATGGCGAGCATGGCCTCGGGCGACAGGGCCACGAGAAATCCAAGGAAGGGCGCCGCGAGGGCGAGCGGCAGGCCCGTCACGAGCCAATAGGCAATGACCTTCGCCAGCACCACGATCTCCAGCGGCGCATGCGACAGGCGCAGGAGATCGAGCGACCCGTCCTCCTGATCGGCCTGGAACAGCCGGTCGAGGCCGATCAGCGTGGCGAGCAGGGCCGCGATCCAGAGGATGGCCGGGCCGATGCGCGAGAGCAGGTTCAGATCCGGCCCGAGCGCGAAGGGGATCAGCGTCACGATCATGAGGAAGAAGATGAGGCCCATGACGCCTGAACCGCCGACGCGCGCCGCGAGCTTCAGGTCGCGGACGAGAAGGGCGTTGAAGGATTTCATCATTGCCCCTCTCCCGCCTCGCTCCGCTCGGCACCCTCCCCCGCAGAGGGGGGAGGGTTTTGGGTGCGCTCGATCCGGATCTCCTTCGCGTCTCTCAGGAACAGCGGCGAATGGGTCGAGGCCGCGATCATCCCGCCGGTCTCCCGGTGGCTTTCGAGGATCAGGCGCATGGTTTCCTGGGAGGCGGTGTCGAGGGCCGAGGTCGGCTCGTCGAGGAGCCAGAGGGGCCGGTGCGCCACCAAGAGCCGGGCCAGCGCCACCCGGCGGCGCTGGCCCGCCGAGAGATAGGCCACCGGCAGGCGGGCCGCGTGGGCCAGCCCCACCGCATCGAGCGCCGCGCGGGGCTTCAGGGCCGGGTTTCCGAGGAAGTCGCGGGCGAAGGTGAGATTTTCCTCGGCCGTCAGTGCTGCCTTGAGGGCATCGCGGTGGCCGACATAGTGCAGGCACTCGGGCAGAGTCCGCTCGCCGGCTCCGTCCAATAGAATCGCCCCGGCAGCGGGATGGAGCCGACCGGCCAGGATGTCGAGGAGGGAGGACTTGCCGGCCCCATTGCGGCCGGTGATCACCAGGGCCTCGCCGCTTAAGAGCGTGAAGGAGACGCCCTCGAAGATGCGCCGCTCCCCCCGCTCGCAGGCCAAATTGTTAACGCTCAGACGCAAACCCCGCACCCCTGCCCTCTTTGCACCCCAGAACCGTTCTAAACCGTGTAGCGGGATGGTTGGAAATGATCTATAGCACCCGTGGCTGCGCCGCGCGCCAAGGCGTCCAATCCGCCTCGCGCGCTTCTCCCCTGTCCGGGCACCCCCGGAGCGGCGCGCGCTTATCGCGCTTTCGGCCGAACACATGTTCGTAACCCAAATGCACGCGAGGATTCGCCGTGACGCTCACAAACAGCTTCAATGCCCGCCAGACCCTGACAGTCGGCGACAAGTCCTACACCTACTATTCCCTCGTCGAGGCCGAGAAGAATGGCCTCAAGGGCGCCTCGAAGCTGCCCTTCTCCATGAAGGTGCTGCTCGAGAACCTGCTGCGCTACGAGGACGGCCGCACGGTCACCAAGGCCGATATCGAGGCCGTGGCCGCTTGGCTCGACAACAAGGGCAAGGCCGAGAAGGAAATCGCCTACCGGCCCGCCCGCGTCCTGATGCAGGACTTCACCGGCGTACCGGCCGTAGTGGATCTCGCGGCCATGCGCGACGCCATGAAGAACCTCGGCGGTGACCCGCGCAAGATCAACCCGCTCGTGCCCGTCGACCTCGTCATCGACCACTCGGTGATCGTGGACGAATTCGGCACCCCGAAGGCCTTCGACCGCAACGTGGAACTGGAATACGAGCGCAACGGCGAGCGCTACCGCTTCCTCAAGTGGGGCCAGACCGCGTTCGAGAACTTCTCGGTCGTACCCCCCGGCACCGGCATCTGCCACCAGGTGAACCTGGAATTCCTGTCCCAAACCGTCTGGACCCGCAAGGATGTCGCCAGCGGCGAGGAAGTGGCCTATCCCGACACCCTGGTGGGCACCGATTCGCACACCACAATGGTCAACGGCCTGGCCGTTCTCGGCTGGGGCGTGGGCGGCATCGAGGCGGAAGCGGCCATGCTCGGCCAGCCGGTCTCCATGCTCATCCCCGAGGTCATCGGCTTCAAGCTCACCGGCAAGCTCCGTGAGGGCGTGACCGCCACCGACCTGGTGCTCACCGTCACCCAGATGCTGCGCAAGAAGGGCGTGGTCGGCAAGTTCGTGGAGTTCTACGGCCCGGGCCTCACCGATATGACGGTGGCCGACCGCTCGACTATCGGCAACATGGCGCCCGAATACGGCGCCACCTGCGGCTTCTTCCCGGTCGATGCCAAGACCATCGACTACCTGCGCACCACCAGCCGCACCGACGAGCGCGTCGCCCTCGTCGAGGCCTATGCCAAGGCTCAAGGGATGTGGCTCACCCCCGACATGGCGGACCCGGTCTTCACCGACACCCTGGAACTCGACCTCGGCGACGTGGTTCCCTCGCTCGCCGGCCCCAAGCGCCCGCAGGACCGCGTAACCCTCGACACCTCCAAGACCGAGTTCCTCGGCGCCATGGAGAAGGAGTTCCGCAAAGCCGGCGAGATGGACAAGCGCGTGAAGGTGGAGAACGCCAATTACGATCTCGGCCACGGCGACGTGGTGATCGCGGCGATCACCTCCTGCACCAACACCTCGAACCCGAGCGTGATGATCGGCGCGGGCCTTCTCGCCCGCAACGCGGTGAAGAAGGGCCTCAAGTCCAAGCCGTGGGTGAAGACCTCGCTGGCGCCCGGATCGCAGATCGTCGAGGAGTACTTCAAGAAGGCGGGCCTCCAGGGCGACCTGGATGCGCTCGGGTTCAACATCGTGGGCTTCGGCTGCACCACCTGCATCGGCAATTCGGGCCCGCTGCCGGAGAACGTCTCGAAGGCGATCAACGACAACGACCTCGTGGCCGTGTCGGTGCTGTCGGGCAACCGCAACTTCGAGGGCCGCGTGAACCCGGACGTGCGCGCCAACTATCTCGCCTCGCCGCCGCTGGTGGTGGCCTATGCGCTCGCCGGCTCCATGCTGGTGGACCTCGTGAACGATCCGCTCGGCACGGGCTCTGACGGCAAGCCGGTGTACCTGAAAGACATCTGGCCGTCGTCCGTGGAGGTGCAGGAGTTCATCGACCGGACAATTACGAGCGAGCTGTTTAAGACCCGCTACGCCGATGTGTTCACAGGCGATGAGAACTGGCGCAAGGTCACCTTCGAGCCGGGCCTCACCTACGAGTGGGATATGGGCTCCACCTACGTGCAGAACCCGCCCTACTTCGAGGGCATGACCAAGGAGCCCAAGCCCGTCACGGATATCCTGAACGCGCGGATTCTGGGCCTGTTCCAGGACTCGATCACCACCGACCACATCTCGCCCGCAGGCAACATCCGCGCCGCCTCGCCGGCCGGTGAGTACCTGCAGTCGCATCAGGTGCGGGTGGCCGACTTCAACCAGTACGGCACCCGTCGCGGCAACCACGAGGTGATGATGCGCGGCACGTTTGCCAACATCCGCATCAAGAACCAGATGGTGAAGGACGAGAGCGGCCACGTGGTCGAGGGCGGCTACACCATCCATCACCCGTCGGGCGAGCGGATGTTCATCTACGACGCCGCCATGCGCTACAAGGACGAGGGCGTTCCGCTCATCGTTCTCGCCGGCAAGGAATACGGCACCGGCTCGTCGCGCGACTGGGCGGCCAAGGGCACGAACCTGCTCGGCGTGCGCGCCGTGATCGCCGAGAGCTTCGAGCGCATCCACCGCTCGAACCTGGTCGGCATGGGCGTGGCCCCCTTCGTGTTCGAGCAGGGCACCTCGTGGGAGACGCTCGGCCTCAAGGGCGACGAGACCATCACCATCAAGGGCCTCGCCGGCGACCTGAAGCCGCGCATGCGCATGGAGATGGAAGTCACCTCCGCCGACGGCTCGGTGAAGCGCGTTCCCGTGCATTGCCGTATCGATACGCTGGAGGAGGTTGAGTACTTCCGCAACGGCGGCATCCTGCACTACGTTCTGCGCCAGCTCGCAGCCTGACGTTTAAAAGAGAATGCCTGCTCTTCACGTGAAGAGCAGGCTTATGAAACAGGCAGGGCGCTCCATCGCTGGAGCGCCCTGTTTTCATTCGGTCAGATCACGAAGAAGTCGTGGTAGAAGAGCTTCTCCTTGCTGGAGATGGTAGCGATCTTCACCTGAGCCTTCGAGCCGGTGCCGTCCTGATCGTAGTAGAGCGCACCCGTCTTCTTGTCGTAGACGATCCGATCCTCGCGGTCCTGCGCCTTCTTGCCCTCCGCGAACATGTCGCTGTTGAACTTCTTCGGCTTGGTTGCCGTACCGGAGCCCAGCTTGGTGAAGTACTTGTTGTCGAGTTGGAAGCTGTCGTCCCCGGACTTGAAGTCGGAGACCTTGTCCACGTTCGTGCTCTTGTTCAGCTTGGTGTCGAACACGAAGACATCCTTGCCCGATCCGCCCGTGAGCTGATCGTTGCCCAGACCGCCATAGAGCTTGTTGGCGCCTGAATTGCCGGTGAGAATATTGGCCGTGCTGCTGCCGGTCAGCGAAATATTTGACCGACCCATGGCGGTGAGAGTTTCCACCTCGCTGCCGGCGGCCAAAGCAAAGCTGACGGAGGTGTAGACTGCATCCGTTCCACCGCCTTGCGTCTCGATTACCAGGTCGCCTGCATGATCGACGTAGAACGTGTCATTGCCGCTGCCGCCATACATGGCATCGGCGCCGGCACTGCCATCGATCACGTCGTTGCCGCCCTCGCCATAGAGCGTGTTGTTGCCCGCATTTCCAGTGATCGCATTGGCCAATTCGCTCCCAACCATTTGGAGGCCGGCGGTTCCTGCCGCGACGATGCTCTCAACATGAGCATAGGCGCTCAAGGAAAGGTTGGCGCTCGTCACGATCGTGTCGGTGCCGCCGCCAGCCTTCTCGATGACGGTGTCGGCCGCATCTGTCAGGTAGTAGACGTCGTCACCCGCACCGCCATCGAGCGTATCGGCTCCAAGCCCCCCGCTGAAGGTGTCGTTGCCGCCCAAGCCCCAGAGAGTGTTGCCGCCGGCATCGCCATACAGGGTGTCGCCATAGGCAGAGCCCATGGCATTCTCGATGCTGTCATAGGTATCGCCCGCCGCATATCCCCCGGCTCCGGTCTTGCTCGCCAGGTTCACGGTCACGGCGGCGTTCGATTTCTCGTAGGACACCGTGTCCGTATTGGCGCCACCGTTCATCTGGTCGGTGCCCTTGCCTCCGATAAGCTTGTCGTCACCGGCTGCGCCATTGAGAACATTGCCGTTGTATTCCGTACCGGCATAGATGTCCTTGCCCGCAGTGCCATTCACAGTGACGGCCGCAGTGCGCGGGTCGACAATCATCGTCTTGACGTCGCTTTGCCCCACGGTCGAGTCGACCCAGCTTACCGCAAGCCGGCGATCGGCCATCTCCATGAGCCGCGGCTCACCCTGTCCGCCTTTGCCGCTCAGGTTGAGGGTCTGAACATCGCCATTTGGACTGACGATTTTCAGGACGATCCAGTCATACCGATTCGGGCCCTGACCAGTATAGGCGACGGCCACACGGCCACCGCTGAGCGCCGTCATGCTCATGAAGTCGTTCTCATTCCAGGCGCCATCTGTAACCTGGACCGGCAATGTTGCGGGGAGAGCAGCGCCATTCTCATCGTAGAACGTGGCGTAGAGGAGTTTGCTGTTGACGATATGCCGGACAATGGCGAATTGCCCGTTGAGGCTTCCGTCCGCATTCTTCATGCCGACCACCTCTGAAACCGTGCCGGGCCCGGCCGCTGTCGGCACGCCGACAACTGTCGGCTGGGCTTGGGACGTGTCGATGATCTGGTACATGACATTGTCGCCTTCCACGTAGGAGACAACATATTTGCTCTGCCCGATCCGCGTGGTTTCCGGAGATCTGAGGTTGGACCCGCTGTCGATGCTGTCGATGCTGGCAACTTTTGCGCCGCTCTCATCGAGCACAGCGAAAGCGACATGCGTCCCTTGCATGTAGGTGGCGACGTATCCGTTGTCGTGCGATGCCATCGACGAGTTGGAGACGCTGCTGGTCGAGAATGCAGCCCCTAGCGTGTGAACGGTTCCGCCAGTCAGGTTGCCGTTGCCGTCTGGCGTGAACACCCGCGTCTTGAGATCATAATTGGGATGTGTCGCCGTGACATTCCATGTGATGGCGAAACTTCCGTCACTGCCGACCGCCTGAATGTCGAGATAGTTCTGCGACCAGGCAGCGCCAGTTTGGTCAACATAGTAGACGCTGCCGGTCGTATCCCCTGCTCCGTCGAAGACCTTGATCTTCAGCGCATTGCCTTCGCGCCAGCCGATCACGTAGCCCCCGTTCGGCAGGGTGGCCAGCGCCGGACGGTAAACCGACGCACCGGCGTCTTCGCCCAAGCGCGCGAACTTCTCGGTGCCCCAAATCGCTAATGTCATTCTTCTTCCTCCAGTGATGAAACATCATTCTAAGCGGCGGGCGTGCATTCACGAGGTCTGTGACGTTGAGTCAGCGCCTGCTGCCGGAGGTAGGAATACTTGTTGACTTAACGATATGACGTGCGTTCTCGCACAAGACTAAGCTGCTATTGAAATACAGTGACGATTCTATCATAATATAACATATAGATTGTTATCGAATCTCCTGCTTTGGGTGGAATTGATCTTTCAAGAACATCGTACAGCGCCGTAGCACTCTTCCAGTTCTCCAAGATCCCCTAAAGGAAATTTGCTGCATGAGGCGTGCGGCTTGCGGCGTTTTGGCGGAGCGTCCCATTATGGATTTCGACCATAAAGCCATGCTTTCAAAAGCTGTTATCCAGCTTCATTAAGGCGCCATTAACCCTTCCGGCAGGAAACTGGCATTATTGCTTCTCTTACCCTTTACTGCCAAAGCCATGAGCGACCTTCTCGTCAGTATCCGTCATGCCAAGCCCGATGACGCGGCTTGCCTGTCGAAGGTCTTCGACACGGCCTGGCGCGAGGCGTATTCCGGCATCATCCCGGGCGTGACCCTCGAGAAGATGTTTTCCCGGCGCAGCGAGCGCTGGTGGCGCTCGACCGTGTCCCGCGGACGCCCGCTCGTGGTGCTGGATCTCGGCCAGGGCGCCGTCGGCTACGCTTCCTACGGACGGTGCCGCGACAGGTCGCTGCCGGCGAGCGGCGAGATCGACGAGCTGTACCTCCTGCCGGAGTACCAGGGCATCGGCTTCGGGCGGCGCCTGTTCAACGCGGTCCGCAACGATCTCCGGCACCGGGAACTCGATAAGGTCGTCGTCTGGGCGCTTGAGGACAACACCCGTGCCTGCGCGTTCTACGAGGGCATGGGCGGGCAGAGTGTCGCCCGGATCGAGGAGCGCATCGGCGGAACGCCGCTCGCCAAGGTGGCGTATCTCTTCCGCTGAGAGCGGCCGTCCAGCGCGTTCTTTCGGCTAAAAGCCTGAAAAATCGAGCCTCCGGTCCTTGTTGCCGAAGCCCTGTGCGGCTAGTGAATCGTCCAAGCTTCAGGGAGCGGGCTTCAAGCCGCTCTCAAGTCCAGCTTCTGCCGCATTTTCACCGGTGTCACGGCGTCCCCTTCCAACACGGGACGTCCCGCCTGCGAGGATGCTCAAGCCTTGTTCCGGAGAACCCCTCTATGCGCCTTGACGCGATCAAGATTGGAAAGAACCCGCCGGACGACGTGAATGTCGTGATCGAAGTGCCGATCGGCGGCGAACCCATCAAGTACGAGATGGACAAGGAATCCGGTGCCCTCGTGGTTGACCGCTTCCTCTATACCGCCATGCGGTATCCTGGAAACTACGGCTTCATCCCCCACACCCTCTCGGGTGACGGCGACCCGTGCGACGTGCTCATCGCCAACACCCGGGCGATCATTCCGGGTGCCGTGATGAACGTGCGTCCCGTCGGCGTTCTCGTGATGGAGGACGACGGCGGTCAGGACGAGAAGATCATCGCGGTTCCGTCGAGCAAGCTCACCCAACGCTACGACCGGGTGGCGAACTACACGGACCTGCCCGAGATCACCATCAAGCAGATCGAGCACTTCTTCGAGCACTACAAGGACCTTGAGCCCGGCAAATGGGCCAAGATCATCCGCTGGGGCGACGCCGAGGAAGCCCGGCGCCTGATCCTCGAGGCGGTCGAGCGCGCCAAGAAGTAAGGCTCTTCCATATCCAAAAACGGTGAAGGCCAGGCAGTTGCCTGGCCTTTGTCTTTCACTCCGCCGGAACCGGGGCACTTGGAGCGACGCTGCGGTATTCCGCCCAGGCCTGCCGCAGGATCTGCACCGCCGAGGACAGGAACAGCCCGGCCATGAGGCCCGCCACGATCAGGTCCGGCCAGGCGCTTGCGGTCAACCAGACGGCGCCGGCCGCCCCGGTGACGACCACGTTGCCGATGGCGTCATTGCGCGAGCACAGCCAGACCGAGCGCACATTGGCATCGCCGTCCTTGTAGCGCATGAGCAGGAGCACGCTGGTGACGTTCGCGGCCAGCGCCAGAAAGCCGATCACACCCATGATCTCGGCCCGGGGCAGGCCGAGGATCAGCACGTGATAGAGGGTCGAGCCCAGCACCCAGGCGCCCATCAGCGACAGGCTCAGCCCCTTGAACAGGGCCGCACTGGCGCGGGTGCGCAAGGACGCGCCGATCACCGCAAGGCTCAACCCGTAGGTTATCGTATCGCCGAGAAAGTCGAGGGCGTCGGCCTGCAGGGCCTGCGAGCGGGCAAGATGCCCTGCCACGATCTCGGTGACGAACATCGCCGCATTGATCAGGATCACCGTCCACAGCACCCGCCTGTAGCGCGGATCGACACCGTCGAAGACCGGTACGCCCCCATGGCAGCCGCAGGCCTCCTCCGCGTGGGCGTGGCTGGTCGACGCTAACTTGGGCTGATGCTGCTCATGGGCATGCTGCTCATGGGCATGGTGCTCATGAGACGAGCATGACGCTCCCGACTGGTGATTGCAGCACGATTCGCTCACCCGATTCTCCTTTTCGTCGCCTGGGAAAGACTCTACAATCTCTAGTGACTAGAGGTTCAAGAGAAAAAATGACGGATCTGTCGATTGGCGACCTGTCGCGCCGGGTTGCCGTAAAAGTGCCGACCATCCGCTATTACGAGCAGATCGGCCTGCTGCCCGCCCCGCCGCGCACGGAAGGGCGCCAGCGCCGCTACGGAGCGGAGGACGTATCGCGCCTGCGCTTCATCCGCCATGCGCGGGACCTCGGCTTCGATGTGGAGGCGATCCGGGAGCTTCTGAGCTTGAGCGCGCAGCCTGACCAGCCCTGCGATCCGGCGGACGAGATCGTGCTGCGGCACCTAACGAGCGTCGAGCGCCGCATCGCGCAGCTGACGCTCCTGCGATCCGAGCTCCGGCATATGCTGGAGGATTGCCGGCACGGGCCCGTGCGCGAATGTCGGATCATCCAGGTCCTGGCCGACCACGACGAATGCCGGCATGAGCACGGAAAGGTGGTTTAGACCGCCCCGGCCAACGTCAGATGACGAAGAAGTCCTTGTGGCTGATCTTCAGGCCCTTGCCGAGATTGGCGAACTGGATTGCCTTGGCCGATCCGGACCCGTCCGGGTCGTAGTACAGGGCGCCGCCTTGCTTGTAGTAGAGGATCCGGTCGTCCTCGTCCTTGAACTGGTTGCCGGTGACGAAAGCTTTGCTCGACAGGGCGCCCTTCGCGATCTTGGTGAAGAATTTCCGCGACAGGTGAACGATGTCGTCCGTCGGGTTGAAATCCTGGATATAGTCGAGGTTCGTCTTCGTATTCGGCTTCTGGTCGAACACGAAAACATCCTTGCCCGTCCCGCCGACGAGCGTGTCGCTGCCCGTGCCGCCGGTGAGCGTGTCGTGGCCGATCTGGCCGAAGAGTGCGTCGTTGCCGCCGAGGCCCTGGAGCCGGTCATTGCCGGACTCGCCAATTACCTGCTCCGCCTTCGCGGTGCCGGAGCGGACCAGCGGGGTCGTCTCGACCACGTTCCGCACAGTGATGATAAAGGCCTCGGTGACGGTGCCGCCGTACTTGTCCTCGGCCTTGATCATGATCGTGTGCTGCGTCGCCGTCTCGTAATCGAGCGCCTTCGACAGGACGAGCCCGCCGCTGCTGTTGATGCCGAACATGCCGTTCGGGTTCGACACGAGGCTGAAGGTCAGGTCATCCCCATCCAGGTCGGTGCCGCGGGGGGTTCCCAGAACGGAACCCACCGCCTTGTCCTCGGACACGGATGTTCCTGACAAGGAGATGTCGGTCGGGTTGCCGTTGGTGAGGGCAATGGTTTTGTCGGAGAACTTCACCAAACGCACGTCCTTGAGCGTGTCGGTGCCGTCCGCCTGGGATCCTCGCGCATGGGTGACCGTGAAGGTGCCGTCGGCGTTCTCGACCCTGTTGTATTCGCCGCTCGCTCCGGAGAACACGGCCATGTTCTCCCCGGACCCGCCGGTGAGCGTGTCGTTGCCCTTGCCGCCCTCGAGCGTGTTGTTTCCGCCCGCGCCGTTCAGCCGGTTGCTCTCGTCGCTGCCGATGAAATGGTCGGCGCCGGAGCCGCCTTCGAGATTCACGATTCCGGCAAGGGTGTCGGAGCCGTAGCTGCCGGTGTTCTGAGCGACCGAAATCCGAAGATCGACCTTGGCCCCGGAGGAGCCGGTGTAGCGGGCCGTGTTGGTGCCGCCGCCCCCGTCGAGGCTATCGTTGCCCTGTCCGCCGTCGAGCGTGTCGTTGCCCTCCCCGCCCTTGAGCGTGTCGTTGCCCGACCCGCCCTGCAGCATATCCTGGCCGTTGCCTCCCTCGAGAACATTCTGGCCCGTATTGCCGATGAGCGTATCGTTATCGGAGCTTCCGACGACATTCTCGATGTCGATGAGGACGTCGACGCCTTGGTCACCTTGGATGGTCTGAGCCGTCGTCTTGCTGAGATCGACAGTTACACCTGCGCCCGTGGCATCCGAATAATCGGCCGTGTCGCTGCCGCCGCCGCCGAAGAGAACGTCATCGCCTGCCCCGCCAGCGAAGATTTCCGATCCTGCGCCGCCGAAGGCGGTGTCGTTGCCGCTTCCGAGCTTGATGGTACCGCCCGTCGCCGTGCCGAGAACTCCATCGAACAAGTCGTTGCCTGCCCCCAGATCCACAAGGACGGCGTTGGCTGAATTGGAGGTATTCCTGAGCGTGCCGGTGTTGACGACCTGCTCGCCGACCGAACTGCCCTTGATGGCAATGCCGGCAGTCGTAATCGTGCCTTCATTAGTGACGGCGCGCGAAGTGCCCAACAGTTCGAGACCGATGGTCTGACCCGTGACGGTCCTGTTTTTCCGGATCACGATGTGATCCGTGTCTGTTGCCCTGATGGCTGCTCCGCTGCCGCTCGTAACGTCAAGGTCGATGACAGCCAAGCCGATCCCGGTTATTTCACCGGTCGCAGGAAGGGGATCGGCGGCATCGTAGATCACGGTAGACATGGAGCACCCGCAGCTTGAGGGTCAGAGGAGCTCCATCATTACATTATCACATATCTAAAAGGAATTATCCCGAAGCTTGGATTCGGAGGTACTCCTAAAGTGACTCGCCCCTGAGCAGGCGCGGCGCCGCCTGCCTTGTCAGCCCCGCCGCCTCGCGGATGAAGAAGCGCTTCAGGCCCGGCAGGCGGTCGACGAGGCCGAGGCCCAGGTCGCGGATCAGGCGCACGGGCAGCACGTCGTTGGAAAACAGCCGGTTGAGGCCGTCCGTCACCACCCCCATGGCGGTGATGTCGGTGCGGCGGGCGCGTTCGTAGCCGTCGAGCACGTCGGCCGCGCCGGGGTCCATGCCGAGGCGCATGGCATCCGTGATGATCTCGGCGAGCGCCGCCGCGTCGTGCAGGCCGAGATTGAGCCCCTGGCCGGCAATGGGGTGGATCACATGGGCGGCGTCGCCCAGGAGCGCGAGGCGCTCGGCGACGAAGCTCCGCGCCACCCCGAAGGACAGCGGAAAAGCCTGAGGCTTCGTCTCGAAGGAGAGCTTGCCGAGCTGCAGTCCGAAGCGGCGCTCCAACTCGACGAGCAGGTCTTCCGGGTGCGATTCCAGCAGGGCCGGCACGTTCTCGGCTCGTTCGGTCCAGACGATCGACGAACGGTGCTGCACCTTGCCATTGGCCTGAGCTTCGGCCTTGAGCGGCAGAATCGCGAAGGGGCCCGAGGGCAGGAAATGCTCCACCGCCCGGCCCTCATGGTCGCGCTCATGGGCGATGGTGGCGACGATGCCGGATTGCCGGTAGGGCCAGGAGATCCAGCCGATCCCCGCCTGCTCGCGCAGGCGCGAGCGCCCGCCGTCGGCAGCCACCAGCAGGGCGGCGGGCAGGGTCTCGCCGCCGGTCAGGGTCACGTCGGTGCGGGGGCCCTGGACGGCAAAGCCCTTCACGCCTTCGGGCCTCAAATCCACGCCGGCCGTGCGGCAGGCATCGAACAGCGTGGCGGTCAGGTTGCCGGCCGTGATCATATGGGCGAAGGGCTCATGGCCGTCCACCTCGCCGGCGAAGGTCAGGAAGGTCGGGCGCACCGGGTCCTGCAGGCGGCTGTCGGTGATCACCATGTCGAGAATGGGCTGCGCGCGCTGCGCCACCTGGTCCCACACGCCCAGTGCCGTCAGCATTCGGCGGGCGGCGGCCGCGATGGCATAGGAGCGCTTGTCGCCATGCGGATCGCGCTTCAGCGCCGGATCGCACATGACCACGTCGATTCCGTCCGTGAGCGCTGTCTTCAGCGCCAGTGCGAGAGACAGCCCGGCGAGACCGCCGCCCGCGATGACGATGCGCGGTGTTGCCGAGCCTGTTGCTGCGCTCATCGCTCTCTCCCTCTCTAAAGCATCGGACCCAAAAGTAGACACCGCTTTTGGGTCCGATGCTCATTCGTTGAGTTGCCGCATCGTTATTTGCGGAAAACCGGATCCACTTTTCCGCACGATGCGGCAGACGTTATAGGTGGGTGTCAGCCAATCATTCGCCAGGGTCAAGCTTGACGTGTCGCAGCCGCTCCCCGATGGATGACCTTTCGCGATCACAGGATTCTTGAGGCCCATGTCCCGCGCCGTCACCGACCTTCTCTCCATCCTCGACCTCGAACAGCTCGAGGTGAACCTCTTTCGCGGGCAGAGCCCCAAGAGCGGCTGGCAGCGGGTGTTCGGCGGGCAGGTGATCGGGCAGGCGCTGGTGGCAGCCACCCGCACCGTGGACGGGCGCCATCCCCATTCGCTCCATTGCTACTTCATGCTGCCGGGCGACCCCAAGGTCCCGATCATCTACGAGGTCGACCGCATCCGCGACGGCAAGAGCTTCACCACCCGCCGGGTTCTGGCGATCCAGCACGGCCAGGCGATCTTCTCCATGTCGGCGTCCTTCCATCTGGAGGAGGACGGGTTCGCCCATCAGGCGGATATGCCGAAGGTGCCGGGGCCGGACGAGCTTCCCAGCGAAGAGGAGGTGAAGGGCGGCCTGATCCTCAAGATGCCGGAGCCCATGCGCACCTATTACGAGCGCGAGCGCCCGCTGGAGATCAGGCCCGTGGAGCTCAACCGCTACATGTCGCGCGATCCGGGCGAGCCGCGCTTCCATGTGTGGATCAAGACCACCGGCCGCTTGCCGGACGATCCGGCGATCCATCAGAGCGTGCTGGCCTATGCGTCCGACATGACGCTTCTCGACACCTCCCTCATTCCCCACGGTCGTACGGTGTTCGAGCCCGAGATCCAGCCGGCGAGCCTCGATCACGCCATGTGGTTCCACCGGCCCTTCCGGGCCGACGAATGGCTGCTGTATGCGCAGGACACGCCGAATGCTGGCGGAGCCCGCGGCCTGTCGCGCGGCCTCATCTTCCGGCAGGACGGAACCCTGATCGCCTCGGTTGCCCAAGAGGGCCTCATCCGCGAGCGCCGCCGCTAACGACCTCTGCCTACATTTTAATCAAACGGCCCGTTTTCCAGCCAAACCCCCGCTGCCTCGAAAAGAGGCAGCGTCCTGCTGCCATGGCTGCCATGGTTTGGCATGGTTCTTGCATAAAGCCCCAAGACACCCGTCCCTGAGGTCGGGTTCGCATTGGAAACCGCTGCCTGAGTTTTCAGGCAGACGTTCAAAGGGGGCCTAACCCATGAAAATTGTGATGGCGGTCATCAAGCCGTTCAAGCTGGAGGAAGTGCGCGACGCACTCACCACCCTCGGCGTGCACGGCCTCACCGTGACCGAGGTGAAGGGATACGGGCGGCAGAAGGGCCATACCGAGATCTATCGCGGCGCCGAATATGCCGTGAGCTTCCTGCCGAAGCTCAAGATCGAGGTGGCGGTGCCGAGCGAGCTGGTTGACCCGGTGATCGAGGCGATCACCGCGTCCGCCCGAACGGGCCAGATCGGCGACGGCAAGATCTTCGTCACCTCGCTCGAAAAGGCGGTTCGCATCCGCACCGGCGAGACCGACGGCGACGCCCTTTAATCCTCTTTTTTGCTGATTTTCCGGAGTTTGATCCGATGACGTTCCGTCCTCTTCTCCTGCCCGCGCTCGGTGCGCTGGGTTTAAGTCTCGTAGCTCTCAACCCTGCCCTGGCGCAGGATGCCGCCGCGGCCGCGGCCGGTGCTGCGGCAACAGCTCCCACGGTCAACAAGGGCGACACCGCCTGGATGCTCGTCTCGACGATCCTCGTGATCCTCATGACGATCCCCGGGCTCGCCCTGTTCTATGGCGGCCTCGTGCGCACCAAGAACATGCTCTCCGTGCTCATGCAGGTCTTCGCGGTGTTCTCCCTCGTGGGCATCCTGTGGGTGACCTACGGCTATTCGGTCGCCTTCACGTCCGGCGGCGAAGGCATGCTCGGCGCCATCGTGGGCGGCTTCTCCAAGGCGTTTCTTTCCGGCGTGACCACGGATTCCACCGCCGACACCTTCACCAAGGGCGTGGCCATTCCGGAATTCACCTTCATCGCCTTCCAGCTCACGTTTGCGGCCATCACTCCGGCGCTGATCGTCGGCGCCTTCGCCGAGCGCATCAAGTTCTCGGCCGTGATGCTGTTCACCGGCCTGTGGCTGACCTTCGTGTACCTGCCCATCGCCCACATGGTGTGGTTCTCGGAAGGCTATCTCTTCGGCCTTGGCGCGCTCGACTTCGCGGGCGGCACCGTCGTTCACATCAACTCGGGCGTGGCCGGCCTCATCGGCGCCCTGCTCATCGGCAAGCGCATCGGCTACGGCCGCGATCTGCTCGCCCCGCACTCGCTGACGCTCACCTTCGTCGGCGCCTGCCTGCTGTGGGTCGGCTGGTTCGGCTTCAACGCGGGCTCGAACCTCGAAGCCACGGGCGGCGCTGCACTCGCACTCCTCAACACCATCGTGGCGCCGTGCGCCGCAGGTCTCGCCTGGATGACCGTGGAGGCGCTCGCCAAGGGCAAGTCCTCGCTGCTCGGCATCGCGTCGGGCGCTGTGGCGGGCCTCGTCGCCATCACCCCGGCCGCGGGCCTGTCCGGTCCGATGGGCGCCATCGTGCTCGGGCTGGTCGCCGGCGCGGTGTGTTACTTCGCAGTGACGGGCGTGAAGAACGCGCTCGGCTATGACGACGCGCTGGACGTGTTCGGCATCCACGGCGTCGGCGGCATCATCGGGGCCATCGGCACCGGCATCGTGGCGGCTCCCGCGCTCGGCGGCTACGGCG